>Ga0307505_10000377_pt1 | contig 50536 bp, 61 predicted proteins | sample 23_S_MG_FD_202183 | JGI IMG/M metagenome (GOLD analysis project Ga0307505, IMG submission 202183) | Soil microbial communities from Populus trichocarpa stands in riparian zone in the Pacific Northwest, United States - 23_S | ecosystem: Environmental > Terrestrial > Soil > Riparian zone > Trees...
TTTTGTCGTCCCGGCCGATCTTGATACTCGTCGTCCCGGACGCCCGAGCGGAGCGAGGGCGATCCGGGACCGCGCTCCACGAGTCGAGCAGACGGTTCCGGCTCTCGGCCTGCGGCCTCGGCCGGGACGACGGACCGAATCATAGCGCCGCTCATCTTAAAGACCGCCAAAAGAAAACGGCGGGGCAAAAGCCCCGCCGCTTCCATGATCGTCCTTTTGCCGAAGATCAGAACAGGCGGAGAACCGCCTGGTCGGCCTGCGACGCGAGCGACAGGGCGACAGTCGAGAGCTGCTGGCGAGTCTGAAGTGCCAGCATGTTCGCGCTTTCCTCGTTCGTGTCGGCGAGGGTGAGGTTGTCCGCACCGATCTGGAGCACGTTGATCGTGTTCTTCGTGAACTCCTGGCGGGCCTGCACGATCGACATGTTGGAGCCGAATGCCGCCGCCTGGGTACGCAGTTCGCTCAGGGCAGCCGACAGCTCGGCCACCGCCGTGTCGATATTGGCATCGACCTGGAAGCCGTCGCCCGCCGGGGCGTTCAGCCCGAGGCCGGTGGCGGAGAAGTCCACGCCGGTGATCGTCAGTGAGCTGGAGCCGTCTTCGTTGAACTTGACCGTCAGGGCATCGTTATCGAGGAGGTTGATGCCGTTGAAGGACGCGTCGCCGGCGAGCTGCGTGATCTGCGTGAGCAGCGTGTTGTACTGCGCCTGCAGGTTGGTGCGGGCCGTGCTCGGCGTGCCGATCGTCGCGGTCGGAGGGGTCGTCGCGGCCGTGAGACCGAGACCGGTGAGCACCCCGGCGTCGCCGCCGATGGTGAGCGAGTTGTTCGTCGTCGAGGCGAAGTTGACTTCGTCGTCGCCATTGATCGTCGCCGTCACGCCGGTGACGGTCCCGAGCGCAGCCGTCAACTCCGCAAGGGTGTTCACCTCGCCGACGCCGGTGCCGAAGGTGATCGTCTGCACTGCGCCGGAGCCGACCGTGATGTCGAGGTCGCCTGTCAGCGCGCCGAGGGTGGCGTTGGTCGCCGCGAACGAACCGGCGGTCAGACCCAGAGCGGTACCGACGCCGGGATCGGAGTACGCGATCGAGAATGTGGTCGACGCATCGTCGGCCGTGATCTCGATGTTGTCGTCGCCGTTGATCGTAGCGTTGACACCAGTGATCGCAGCGATTGCCGCCGTTATTTCGTCGGAATGCGACATGGTGGTCGTGTTGATGGTGATTACGGTGTCGACGCCGTTGACGGTCACCGTGATGGTTTCGCCGTCGTTGGCGGCGCCAACGTCGACCGGTGTGGAGTGGTCGACGCCCGTACTTGTCGCGGTCGCGTTCACGTCCGCGGCGATCGCAGCCGTGCCTTCGACGTCGAGCGCGTAGGTCGAGGTCGGGTCGGCAGCCGTCTTCGCCTGGTTGGCAACCGCCTGGGCGCTCTCGATCAGCTTGGTGATCGCGGAGATGCCCTTGTCGGCTTCCTGAAGCGTCTGCACCGCGTTGCCGACGGAGTCGAGCAGGCGGGACAGGTCGTTCGCACGGGACTGGAGGCTGGACGACGTGAAGAAGTTAACCGGGTTGTCGAGGGCCGAGTTGACCTTCTTGCCGGTCGACAGACGCTCTTGCGTCCGGTTGAGGAGTTCCGCCGTGCCCTGCAACGAGAGCAGGTTCTGGCGTACGCCTTTCGAGAGAGTGATATCGGACATTGGGTAGTGCCCCTTCCTAGGATTTACGAGGACTCACAGACCACCCCGTTCTGGGGAAAGCCATGCTCGTTTGTCGCATGCGGGTGCTAACGCGGCGTTACTTAGGCTCGCGCGCGTATGCGGCGGCGCAATCGAGTCTCAGAAATTAAAAAGTGGTGAAGGCGCGCCGGCGCGCGGAAGAATGCTTTAAGAAACTCATCGTCCCGGACGCGCACCAAATCCCGTCATCCCGGCCGAGCGAAGCGAGAGCCGGGATCGTCTAATCGAACTCGCGGATGACGGTCCCGGATCGCGCCTTCGGCGCGTCCGGGACGCCGAGCGTTTAACTCGAGCGGCTGAGCATGACCGGGCGGTCGATCTTCTGCGCGTTCATACGGCCGCCGGCGCCGTAGCCGCCCGGGGTGTCGCGGCGGATCGCCTGTTCGGCGGCCCCGCGCATGACGCCCTCGGCCACCGACTGGGCGGTCGCGACGACCCTGAGGTTCAGCGAGAGGATGTCCCGGAAGGCGCCGTGGGCGCGGCGGAGGTCCTCCACGAGCGTCGGCAATTCGCCGCCGATGTACTGGGCGTTTGCCTTCATCGTCTCGATCAGACGGAGATAATCGCTTGCGAACGCAGTCTTTTCCTCAACCAGCATCGTGGCTTCGCGCAGGCGGCCGGCCTTAATGAGCTGGGTCTCTTCCTCGAAAATTTTGACCAGCGCGACCATGCTGTCGCTGATCCGCATCAGGAGCGCCTCGGCGTCGGCGCGATTGTGGATGGCAAGCCGGGCTCGATCGGCGGGGCTCATGACTGGGTCTCCTGCAAGGAAATAAGATGGCGCTCGACATGGGCCGCGAGGCCGATGCCGCCGGCGCGGGAAATGGAGCGGGCGAATTCTTCCGTCCGCATCGAGCGCCAGGTTTCGGCGCCCTCGGTGTTGGAAAAAGGATCGCCTTCTTCGACACCTGCGAACATTTCCTCGAGCATGTTGCCGAGGAAGACGGACTCGAATTCCGACGCGACCTGTTTGATCTTGTCGAGGCTCATGCCGTTCGCTTTCGCCTGCATGAGCGGCGTGGCGACGGAGGCGCCGGCGATGGCGAGAGTAGAGGTGAGAGGCGCGGGCATCACATCACCTCGATTTCGGCCTGGATGGCACCCGCGGCCTTGATCGCTTGCAGGATCGAGATGAGATCGCGCGGGCCGACGCCCAGCGCGTTCAGCCCGTCAACAAGCTCGCGCAACGATACGCCTTCATTGACGATTCCGAGCTTGCGGCCTTCCTCCGTCACCGTGACCGTGGAGCGCGGCACCTCGACCGTTTCGCCGCGCGAGAAGGGCGCGGGCTGACTGACGAGCGGCGCCTCGCTGATGGTGACGGTGAGATTGCCCTGCGCCACGGCGACGGTCGCGACACGCACATCGCGGCCCATGACGATGATGCCGGAGCGCTCGTCGATCACGACTTTGGCCGGATGATCGGGCTCGACCTGCAGCGGCTCGATTTCGCTGAGCAATGCGACGATGTTGCCTTTGAATTTGTCGGGAATCGTGAGCGCGACGGTGGCGCGGTCGATGGGCTCGGCCGCGGCGGCGCCCATGAAATCGTTGATCGCGCCGGCGATGCGGCGCGCGGTGGTGAGGTCGGGGTTGCGGAGTGCGAGGCGCAGCGAGGTCATGCGGCTCAGCGCAAAGTCGATCTCGCGCTCGACGACCGCGCCGTTGGCGAGGCGGCCGACGGTCGGCACGCCGCGCACGATCTTGGCGGCGTCGCCTTCGGCCTGGAAGCCCGCGACGGCGACCGTGCCCTGCGCGACCGCGTAGACTTCGCCGTCAGCGCCGAGCAGCGGCGTCACGAGCAGCGTGCCGCCCTGCAAGCTTTTGGAATCGCCGAGTGCGGAGACCGTGACATCCACCCGCGTTCCCTGCGTCGCGAAGGCCGGCAGATTGCCGGTCACCATGACGGCGGCGACGTTGCCGGTGCGGAGCTGGGCGCCGCGAATGTTGACGCCGAGGCGCTCCAGCATCGCTTGCAGGCTCTGGCGCGTGAACGGCGAGTTGTTCAGGCCGTCACCGGTGCCGTTCAGGCCGACCACGAGGCCGTATCCGATCAACTGGTTGTCGCGGATGCCTTCGATGTCGACGAGATCCTTGATGCGGGACGCGGACTGCGCGGTCCCGCATGGAATCGCCAGCGCCAAGGCGAGCGCCATGGAAACGATGGAACGTGACCTGATCTGCATCGACGGTGCTCCCCAGCTTGTCGATGGTCGGACTTGACCGACGCATGCCATGCGAGCGCCGTGCCAAGTCATGCGCGCGAGTAACGAGTTGATAGGGTTACTGTTTTCTGAAGCCCGCAGTTGTGCGACCCGGCAAGGAACGCCGCCGGGATTGCCAGGGCGGCAAAAACTGCCGGGCTCTTAACGCTGCATTAACCATAAGGACCGAGGCTGCAGCCGGGATAGTCGCGTTCCGGCTTGGAACCGAGGGCAAACCATGCGGGTCGTTTCAGCAGCACAGACAGGTGCGGCAGCCGTCAATGGTGCGCGACGCACCGCGAGCCCTGGCGGCTTTTCGCTCGAAGGAACGGAGTCCGCGAAATCGGCGGCTTCGACCGGCGCGGCCCTTGGCATTCAGAGTGTCGATGCGCTGCTCGCCTTGCAGGGGGTCGAAGACCCGACCGAGCGCCGCAAACGTTCCGTGAAACGGGGCAACACGGCGCTCGAACTGCTTGATGCGCTCAAGGTGGAAATTCTTGAAGGCCGTGTCGGGTTGGAGACACTGCGGCGGCTTGAGGTCGTGCTTCAGGGCATGTCGGAGCGCAGCGGCGAGGCGGGGCTCGACGACGTGATCGACGCAATCGGCGTCCGTGTCGCCGTGGAAATCGCCAAGCGCCGTCCGGTCCCGGCGTCGGCCGCCTGAATCCGCATCGGGCGGAACTACGACGGCCAAGCCATTTTCCCCTTTATCCCACAGTAATTTGTGACGGCCCGATCACGCTCTTCGGAGTTGTCGGCTGCCATCGACCCCGCTATACACCCGCGCCAACGGGGCGTTGCGTGGGTGAGGGGACTGCCATGGTCTTAATGATGGATCGGGAGTATCGGCCTTCCGAGGACGAGCCCTTCATGAATGAAGAGCAGAAGACGTACTTTCGCCAGAAGCTCTTACGCTGGCGAGACGACATCCTCCGCGAAAGCCGCGAGACGATCCAGCACCTTCAGGCCGAAAGCGAAAACCATCCCGACATGGCGGATCGTGCCTCGTCGGAAACAGACCGTTCGATCGAGCTGCGGGCGCGCGACCGCCAGCGCAAGCTGATCTCCAAGATCGATGCCGCACTGGAGCGCATCGAAGACGGGACCTACGGTTTTTGCGAGGAGACCGGCGAGCCGATCTCAATCCGCCGGCTCGAGGCCAGGCCGATCGCGACACTCTCGATCGAAGCACAGGAACGGCACGAGCGCCGCGAGCGCGTTTATCGCGACGAGTAGGCGCCGCGGCGTTGTCAGCCCTATTTTTAAGAGTCGCGCCAATACCTTGGCGTGAACGGCTGACAATCTGATTCAGAAACCTCGCGCGCTGATTCAAACAATCGGAGCGACCTGCTGCAGTGGACCATTGCCTGGCGTGCTCGTCAGGAGCGATCCGCCGATGCGGACGGACCGTAGCGGCGCGACTCAGCCAAAAACGTTCGAAATGCCGGGTGATCGCTGCGCAGAAATTCCCGCGGTCCCTCGTTGAAGAATCGCTGCATGGCGCGGTTGAAGTGCGCCTGGTCGTAATACCCGGCGTCTTGGGCAATCTCGGTGAGTTTTACCGTGTCGTTCGCATAGAGGAGCCCGACGACCCAGTTCCAGCAATGTCACCGCGTGCTCAACAGCCGTATCCTCGGGGCCGGCGCGTTCGGCGAGCAAGGCCATGAAACGCTCGACCTCTGGTGCGGTCGAACCGTTGTTATTGCCCGAGCGGGAAGTCGCTGCGGAACGGTGCGTGTGTCGCGGCAACAGGTATTCCGCTGCGCGGTAGCGCGGCGCCTCAGCGCGTGCGGTGAGGGGGCGCGGCGCGGGCATGCCGATAGCGCAGCGGCGCGCTCTGCAACACCAGCCAGCTATAGGTGCCACCGAGCACCGCGCCGAACAGCAAGTGTACGGCGAGCATGGCGAGCGCGAGAGTCAGGCCGTGCTCGAGTCCGAACAGGCCCAGGCCGGCGAGGGGCATGACGAAGAGCGCCATCGCCGCCCAGATGAGCGAGCTGAGAATCATGCCGCGCTGGCGCAGGCTGTCGCCCGGCAGATCGGGGTCGAGCCAGGCGAAGAGGGCGCCGACTCCGGCCCCAAGGATAAGGAAGGCGATCCAGCCGCCCACGGCGCCGGTGCCGGTCAGCACGCCGGCGGCACCGATCGGGTCGACAGCGGGGAGAAGACCCGTCTGGGCATTCAGCTTCAGGACGACGGCTGCGACCGAGGCAGCGAACAGGCCGGCGACCATCCCTTTATATGTGTAGCGCACGGAAGGACCCTCACAAGGAACACTCCCTAACGCATTCAACGGGTTGGGGTTCCGGGGAAACTTCGATTCAAGATTGATGGGGCGGAAAGCGGCCGTTCAGCCGCGCGTACCGGACGGGGATTTGGCGGCCTCCATTGCGGCTATGCCGGAACGCCTTCGACCTCAAACCCGGACCGTCTGCCGCAGGCTCCGCGTCAGCCGAAGCGCGTGTTCGACGGCCCGAGCAACCTGAACCCCGGCAAAAGTAAGCGCGGCGGCCAGGGGGAGCTTCGGCCGCCGCGCGAGGGCCGTCCCGGGGAGCGGGAACGGCAGGAGTCTCTTGGCCGGTCACGGAGGGCCTGACTCCATTCGGTAGAGCGCGGCCGGAGCCGCGCCCGAACTCACCAGGGCAGGATCACGTCCAACACCTGCTGCCCGTATCTCGGTTGCTGCACGTCGGTGATCTGGCCGCGGCCGCCATACGCGATGCGGGCCTGCGCGATCTTGGTCGACTCCAGCGTATTGTCGGACTCGATATCTTCCGGCCGCACGATGCCGCCGACAATCAGCTCGCGCAGCTCGTAGTTCACCCGGATTTCCTGACGCCCCTCGATCACCATGTTGCCGTTCGGCAGGACCTGCGTGACGACGGCGGCGACGTTGGTGCGCAGATCTTCCGAGCGGTTGACCGATCCCTTGCCTTCGCTGACCGCGGTTGAATCCGTTCCGATCACCTTGCCGGGGATCGGCATCTTCTTGAGGATCGGCAACTTGCTCAGGCCCAGAATGTCGGTGACGTTCGCGTCTTCTTCCGATTTGCGGCTGCGTTTCGTCTCGTTGTCGATCTCGGCCTTGTCGGCGATGCGGACCTTGACCGTGAGAATGTCGCCGACCTGATGCGCGCGCTGGTCCTTGAAGAAGGCGCGCGAGCCGGCGCGCCAGAGCGAATTCGGACTGTAGGCGGCCGGCACCGGGTCCGGCATCGGCATGTGAACCGGGCGATAGCCTTGCGCCGTCGTCGGGTTCTCGATCGCCGAGAGCGCGGGGGACGCGCCGATATTGGCGAAGCGATCGGCAGCGCTGCATCCGCTAAGGAGGCTTGCCGTGAGCACGGCGAGGGTGACGTTACGATACCGGACAAACATGGCGGCCTCTGCGCTTTCGGTACTTGAGTGACGCGGGGTCATCGGACGACTCCGCTTGCGTCGGCGGTGACGGCGCTGCGGCCGACGGCGACCGTGCCGGGACCGCGAACGGTCGCTTGCAGCACGCGCTTGGAGTGCGGGTTCAGGACATCGACGGTGTCGCCTTCAGCGCCGGCGCTGAGCGCCTTCCCGCGTGCGGTGACGGTGATGCCCGGTACTTCGAAGACAATGGTGACGCTGTCGTTCCGGGCGACAAGATCGGGCTTCATCAGGTCCGCGGGACGGAGTGAGGAGCCGGCACGGAGCGCGCGGCGCGCGGCCTGACCGATCACTTGCCTGGGTTTGGCGAGCGCGTCCGCCGCGATCTCGCCGCGCGGCAGGCGCTCGACGAGGATGTCGGTGTCGCGGAGCATTTCGCCGCGCGCGACATTGCGTGCAAGCGCGACGACCTCGGCGGTCTCGGTCACAGTGCCCGAAACACGGAGCGGATGCTTGCGAAGCGTGAGGCTGCCGGGCACCTCGACGGTGCCCTCGAAACGGTGGGTGACGGAGTCGTAGAAGAACTGGGCGATCCGCGCCGTTCCGCGTGCGTCGGGTTCGACCTGGAGCGCGCGCACGTCGCGGTCGAAGCGGACCGAAATATCTTCAGCGCGGCCAAGGCCGAGATGGCGCTGCGCGGTTTCGGCGACGGCACGCTCGAGATCGGCGAGGGTGACCGTGCGTGCCGCGCGCGAGATCGTGACTTCGTTCAGGCCGCGCGTCTCGAAAAATGTGATGCCGTTCTGACGTGCGGCCTCGATGATGCGGAAGGTCTGGATCGTACCGGTGGCGCCGAGATCGGGTGCGTGGAAGACGGGGACGGCGGATGCCTCGCCGGCGTCCTCTAGCAGGTCGCCCAGCCGCACGGTCTCGGTCTGCACGGTGGTCTCGGCCTTCAGCGCCGGGACCGGCGCGGCAACGGTGGAGGCGCCCGCGTTGCGCGCGTTGAGGATGAGGAGCGCGAAGAAAGCGGCGAGGAAGATGATGAGCAGGCGGTTCGACATGATCATCCTCCTCAGCGCATCATCTGCGTGGTGGACTGGAGCATTTCGTCGGCCGCGCTGACGACGCGGGCATTCATCGAGTAAGCGCGCTGCGCGGCGATCAGGTCCGAGATCTCGGTGACGGAATTGACGTTCGCCTGCTCGAGATGGCCTTGCAGCAGGTTGCCGAAGCCGTCGGTGCCTGGCGTGCCGTCCTGCGGCGCGCCGCTCGAGGCAGTTTCGAGGAAGAGGTTGTCGCCGATCGGCTGCAGGCCGGACTTGTTCACGAAGCGCGCGAGCTGCAACTGGCCGATGTCGCTCGGCGCGGTCTGGCCGGGCTGCATGACCTGCACGAGACCCGACTGGTTGATCGTGATGCCCGAAGCATCCTGCGGCACGGTAATGCCGGGATCGACCACGTAACCTTCGGGCGTTACCACGCGGCCTTCAGCGTCGAGTTCGAACGAACCCGCGCGCGTGAAGCCGATGCGGCCGTCGGGCATCTGCACGCGGAAGAAGCCTTCACCGCGGATGGTGAGGTCGAGTTCCTTCTCGGTCGGCAGGACGCTGCCCTGGCTCATGATGCGCGGCGTGCCGACAACCTTGACGCCCGCGCCGATGTCGAGACCGACCGGCAGGCGCGTGCCCTGATCGGAGGTGGCGGTGCCGACACGGCGGTAGTTCTGGTAGAGCAGGTCCTGGAATTCGACACGCTGGCGCTTGAAGCCGGTCGTGCGCATGTTGGCGATGTTGTTCGAGATGACTTCGACGTTCATCTCCTGGGCCAGCATTCCCGTGGCTGCGGTATAGAGTGCGCGCATGGCGGTTCTCCTGGCCGTTACATCGGGACGTCGGCGAGACGCTCGATTGCGCTACGGCGCAATTCGTCGGCTCGCGACATGAGGGATGAGAGGCTGGTGTAGGCGCGCGTGACTTCGATCATGCGGCCCATTTCGGCGACGGCCTGCACATTCGATTTTTCGATCGAGCCCTGCACGACGCGGGTGCGCACCTCGGCGGGGAGGGGCGCGGCTTCCGACGAGAAGAGATTGTCGCCCTGTTTGTTGAGTTGTGATGCGTCCTCGAAGCGCACGAGCCGAAGTCGGCCGCGCTCTTCGTTGCGGGTGGAGACGGTGCCGTCGGCGGCGATGGTGATTTCCGTGTCGTCCGGGCTCAGCACGATCGGTCCCGCGTTGCCGAGCACGCGATGGCCCGAGTGCGTCACGAGTTCGCCCGTGCTGTTGATCGCGAAGCTGCCGGCGCGCGTGTAGCGCTCGCCCTGCGGCGTTTCGATCGCGAAGAATCCCTCGCCGTCGATCGCTACGTCGAGATTGCTGCCGGTCTGGCTGAACGGACCCTGTGCGAGATTCGTGCGCGTCTCGCGGTCGAGCACGAAAGACACCCGGCGGTCCTGCGGCATCGGAAAATGATCGACGCGCGCGCCGCGAGCGAGATGTTCTTCGAACAGCACATTTTCGGCCTTGAAGCCGGTCGTGCCGATATTCGCGATATTGTTCGCGATAACGTCGAGTTCGCGGCGCAAAGCGATTTGCCGCGAAAGTCCGACGAGAAGCGTGTTCTCCATCGTCCTGCTCCCCTTGGACCCTAAGCTCCCCAGCCGGGTCCGCCCTGTTCATTGCAGCAGGCGTGCCAACTCGCTTGTTCCTGATATTTCAATGGTTTGAGTTGAAAGCAGGGTCGGCAGGATCGGGTTGGCGGCAGGTCCGGCCCGGCAAAAATTGCCGCCGATAAACATTCGTTAACCATAAATCCCCTAGCGTCCGTGCGGGCTGGCGGGGAGTGCGGGCGGCTTTGCCGCCCCCGGGGGATGCTTATGGCAGCGAAAGTGACGACGGCGCCGGAAGATGCCGATGCAGGCGAGGCGCAGGCTGCCGACGCAAAGCCCGCGGGCGGTTTCTTCGGACGGCTGATCGGCAAGATCACCGGCATGGGCCGCATGAAGATGATGATCTTCGGCGGGGTGGCGCTCGCGCTCATCGGCGGCGGTGTCTACGGCACGATGCTGATGAAGGGCGGGGATAAGAAGCCCGCCGAAGCAGCGGTGGCCAAGACGTTCCATCACGAATTACCGGAGATGATGGTCAATCTCTCGGCGGGCAACGACCGGCCGCAATATCTGCGCGTGAAGATCACGCTCGAGTTAGAGAACGAAAAAACAATCGAGATGCTCAAGCCGGCGCTGCCGCGCGTCGTCGATACATTCCAGGTCCATCTGCGCGAACTGCGGGCGAGCGACCTGCAAGGCTCCGCCGGGCTCTTCCGGCTGCGCGAGGAACTGACGCGGCGCGTCAATCATGCGATCGCGCCCGCCAAGATTCGCGCCGTTCTGTTCCGTGAAGTCGTCGTTCAATAGCAAAGCGAATCCATGGCCGATAACGACCAAGAGAATCAGGCGGGCGAAACCGCCGTTCCGGAGTCCGAGCCGACGCTTCAGCCGCAGGCTGACGCCGACGCGGCTGCCTCAGGCGAGGGCGAAGCGGGTACCGCGGACTGGGCGGCCATGCTCGACAACAACGCGGGCGCCTCGCAGGGCGGCGGCGACAAGGCGGGCGCCGAGCGCGTCCTCAATCAGGAAGAAATCGACAGCCTGCTCGGCTTCAGCCTGACCGAGCTGACCGTCGCCGACCATTCCGGCGTGCGCGCCATCGTCGACTCCTCGATGGTGTCCTATGAGCGCCTGCCGATGCTCGAAATCGTGTTCGACCGCCTGGTGCGGTTGATGACGACGAGCCTGCGCAATTTCACCTCGGACAACGTCGAAGTCTCGCTCGACCGCATCACGTCGCTGCGCTTCGGCGAATATCTCAACTCCATTCCGCTGCCGGCGATTCTGACGGTTTTCAAGGCGGAAGAGTGGGATAACTTCGGTTTGTTCACGGTCGACTCGAATCTGATCTACGCGATGATCGACGTGCTGCTCGGCGGACGGCGCGGGCAGGCGCCGACGCGCGTGGACGGCCGTCCCTACACCACGATCGAGACCGGCCTCGTGAAGCGCATGGTCGAGGTCGTGCTGAACGACGCCGAACAGGCGTTCCGCCCGGTGTCGCCGGTCAAGTTCGGCATCGAGCGCCTCGAGACCAATCCGCGCTTTGCCGCGATCTCGCGCCCGACCAATGCGGCGATCCTCGTGCGGCTGCGCGTGGACATGGAAGATCGCGGCGGCGTGATCGAGATGCTGCTGCCCTACGCGACGATCGAGCCGATCCGCGAGACGCTCCTTCAGTCGTTCATGGGCGACAAGTTCGGCCGTGACCCGATCTGGGAAGGCCATCTCGCGACCGAGATCTGGCAGGCGGAAATCGAAGTCGATGCAGTGCTTTATGAGGAGATGCTGCCTTTGAAGCGGCTGATGGACCTCGAGGTCGGCGACACGTTGATGCTTGATCTGAAACCCGAGGCGCTCGTGAAGGTTCGCTGCGGTGCCGTCGGACTCACCGAAGGGCGCATGGGCCGGGTCGGCGAGAATATTTCCGTGCGTGTGGCGAAGCCGCTGCGCCGGCCGCGCACGACGCTTGCGATGTTTGAGAATGCCGGGTCGATGATGAAACGCGTGGAGGCCACATGAGCGACCAATTCCTGAGCCTGCTGATCGAAAGCCTGGTGGCCGTGCTGCTCGTGCTGACCATCGGCTATTGCCTGATCCTCAATCGCCGTCTGAAGCGGCTGCGCGCCGACGAGTCGTCGCTGCGCGCGACGATTGCCGAACTGGTTACGGCGACGACCGTGGCCGAGCGCGCCATCGAAGGTTTGCGCACGACGGTCACGGATTGCGACGCGACGCTTGGTGAGCGGCTCCGCAACGCCGAACGTATCTCCGCTGATTTGTCGCGCGATGTGCGGCGCGGCGACGAGATTATCTCTCGCATCCATCGTATTGCCGTTGCTGCGAAATCGCCCGGCGCCGCTCCGCTCGAGCCCGTCCCCGCTCCGGCGTCGATCATGGCGGCCGAACGCCCGGCGCCGAGCCGCGTGTCGGCGGCGGTCGCGGCGGCGCAGGCAATCGCCAACAGGACTCGCGGCCAGGCCGCCTGAGCCATCAATGCCCAATCTCCGCCTGATCCCGATCGTCATCTTCGCGGCCGTGTCGCTGCTCGCGATCAAGACGCTCGGCTTTATGGGCGACATGCAGGCGCCGGCGAAGCAGCAGCAGACGCTGCAGACGCAGATTTGGCACAAACTCAGCACCCGGATCGACGCCGACCCGGTCATCACCGGAGCGACGCCCGAGAAAAAGGATTCCGGACAGGCCGCGCTTCCGCGCGATCTTCCGGCAGTGAACGCGACCGCCGCCGCTGCAAAAGGGGCCGCGGTCCCGAAAGGCGCCGCGCCGTCGATCGACGCCCCGAGCGGTTCGGAGCGCGCGTTGCTGGAGCGTTTGCAGCAGCGCCGTCAGGAACTGGAGGCACGGGCGCGCGATCTCGAAATGCGCGAGAGCCTGCTCAAGGCCGCCGAGAAGCAACTCGACACCCGCCTCGGCGAGACGAAAGACGGCGAGGGCGGCAAGGGTGAGGCGAGCGAGCGCATCAAGGCGCTCGTGGTGATGTACGAGTCGATGGGCCCCAAGGAAGCCGCCCGGATCTTCGACCGGCTCGACCCGCGCACGCTGGTCGATCTCGTGAATCATATGAATCCGCGCAAGGTTTCGGAAATCATGGCCAAGATGCAGCCCGAGGCCGCCGAGCGCATGACGCTCGAACTGGCCCGTGGACGGGGCGGAAAGTCGCTGCCCTCGACCGATCTGAAGCGGATCGACGCGAGCACCGCGAAGCCCGTCCGTTAAGGGTTGCGGGTTCGCTAAACCCCTCCTTAACCGCGTAATCCCCCATTAAGGCGGGCCGACTAGGGTTCCTGCACCTGAATCGGAAGAGTGGTTGTGAACTCGGCAGCAGGCGAACTCGGCCAGGCGCTGGGACGGCGGAGCGCGTTGGGACGCGGCGGCCGCCGCATGTCCGCATTTCTGCTCGGCCTTGCGTTATTCGCCGGCCACGCACTCTTCGCCCACTCCGCCCATAGCCAGGACGTCCGCACGGAGCTTTCGGGCTCGGTCGAGAACGGCCATGCGCGTCTCGTCTTTACATTCGAGCGCGAGACGAAGGCCGAAGTTCTCGTCTCGAACAATATTCTCATCGTCTCCTTCGCGAAGCCGGTCGCCCTTGAAACTGACGGCGTGCGCGAGCGGCTGCCGGGTTACGTGCAGGCGGTGCGCCGCGATCCGGACGGCACCGCGCTTCGCATGTCGTTGTCGCGCAAGGTGACGGCGAATGTGATGGAAGCCGGCGACAAGTTGTTCGTCGATCTTCTGCCGGAAGGCTGGCGCGGCCTGCCGCCCGGTCTGCCGCAGTCGGTCGTCGACGATCTCGCCAAGCGTGCGCGCGACGCGGAGAAGAATGCGCGGACCAAGCGCGCCGAGCCCGTCGAGCCGCCGGTCGTCTCCGTTGTCCGCCTGCTGGTTTCCACCGCGCCGACTTTCTCACGCTTCGCGTTTGAACTACCCAATCCGATCCCGATTGCGATCGAGCGGGAAGGGCAGGAAGTGCGGTTGCACTTCAACGCGCCGGTGCGCATCGATCTCGGATCGGTGCGCGCGCAACTGCCGAAGGGCGTCGTCGGTCTCGATGTCGCCTTTGAGCAGAACCGCTCTACTGTCAAGCTTGTGCTGGCGCCGAACGCCGACGCGCGCGAGTTCCGCGAAGACCGTTCCTTGCTCCTTGACGTATCGCCGGGACCGATCGGCCAGAGCGGGCCGACGATCCGCGATCTCGCCGAAGATGTGGACGCGCAGGCGGAGCGCGATCGTGCGCGCCTTCAGGCAGAAGCGAAGCCTGCTCAGGCCGAACAGGCCGCGCCCGACTCTCAGCCCTCGCTCGCCGAAGCGACAGGACCGGGTGCGCCCGCGCCGCTCGACTTTGCCAATTACCAGGATCAGGCAGGCGGCGGGTCGATCGTGCCGGTGGTTGGGCGAAATGATGGACGCTTCAGCATCGATTTTGCGTTCCCCGATCCGGTAGCGGCGGCGGTCTTCACGCGCGACGATAACATCTGGATTCTGTTCGATACATTGCAGGCGATCGACGTTTCGGGTCTCACCGAAGAGCCGACGCGCTCCGTGCATGAAGCGCGCTACCTGCGTTCGGATCTGGGCGCCGCGGTGCGTATCAAGCCATCGATCTCGCGCCTGCCGAGCATCGAGCGTGATGGCAATGTCTGGCGTCTGACGCTCGCCGAAAGCATCTCGAGCCCGAGCCGGCCGTTGCCGGTGCGTCGCGTGCCTGCGCCGGACTCGCACGGGGCGATCTCGGTGCCGCTCGAGGAACCGGGGCTGGTGCACCGTCTGCAAGATCCGGACATCGGCGATACTCTCTTTGTCGTCACCGCGCATCCGCCGGCACGCGGCATCCTGCGCGAACAGAATTTCGTTGAGTTCACCGCGCTTGCTTCGACGCACGGCCTGGCATTCGCGCCGCTCGCCGACGATCTTGCGGTGACGCTGACGGCCGAAGGTGCGCTCATGCGCCGCCCGGAAGGGCTTGCGGTATCGAGCGTTGCGACGCAAGCGCCGCCGCCCAAGGAAATTGCGGTCGACCAAGGCAAGAAGACGATCCTCGACCCGGATAGCTGGCGAGCCGAGCAGGCGCTCGACTACGCGCTGCGCGAAGGCGCGTTGATGGAGGCCGTTGCGGCGAGTCCGGCCGGCAGCCGCATCAATTCGCGGCTGATGCTCGCGCGCTTTTATCTCGCGCGCGGCTTTGCCGCCGAGGCGATCGGCACGCTCGAAGCGGGACTGCGCGAAGATAACCAGCTCCTCACGAGACCGCTCTATTTCCTTTTGCGCGGCTGGGCCGAACTCAGCATCGGCCGTCCGCATGACGCGCTGAAGCTTCTGAAGAGCAGCAAGATCACGGAAATTCCCGAGGCCGCTAACCTGCGGGCGATCGCCAACGCCGACGCCGGCATGTGGACGCTCGCGCGCGACTCAATCCGCGCCGGTAGCGCGTCCTTCGACGACCTGCCGGTCGAAATGCAGCGCCGCGTTCTTTTTTCCGCCGCGCGCGCATCACTCGAGGTGCGGGACCTGAACGACGCCACGCGCTACCTGCGCGACCTCGAAGTCGCGAAGCTGCCGGACGCTGACAAGCCGGAGCTTGCTCTGCTCTCGGCGCGGGTCGCGGAGGGCGTCGGCCGCTTCGATCGCGCGCGGACGCTCTATGAGGCGGTTGCGGAGACGGACGAAGGCGCTGCTTCCGCCGAGGCGCTGTTCCGTCTGGTCCAGATGCGTCACGCGCGCGGCGATCTTGCGCGCGTCAAGGCAATCGAGCGGCTGGAGACGCTTGCCATCATGTGGCGCGGCGACAGCATCGAACTCGAGACGATCCGCTTTCTTGGCCGTCTCTACGTGGCGGAGTCCCGCTACCGCGATGCCTTCCAGTTGCTCGACGCGGCGCTCATCGTCGATCCGGAAGCCGATATCACGCATGAATTCCACGGCGAGATGGCGTCGGTTTTCGAGGATCTGTTCCTCACCGGCAAGGCGGAGACGCTGCCCTCCATCGAAGCGCTCGCGATCTACTACGACTTCAGCCGGCTGACGCCGATCGGCCGCCGCGGCGACGAACTCATTCGCCGGCTTGCCGACCGGCTCGTGTCGGTCGACCTGCTCGAGCAGGCAGTCGAACTGCTCGATCACCAAGTTCACTATCGTTTGACGGGGGCCGCGAAGGCCCAGGTCGCGGCCAAGCTCGCCATTGTCCACTTGATGAACCGCAAGCCAGCCGAGGCGGTGCGCGTGCTGAGCGCGACGCGCATGCCGCAGATGCCGAACGAATTGCGCGAGCAGCGCCTCTTCGTCGAGGCGCGCGCGCTGTCCGAAACCGGACGCCACGCGACGGCGCTTGAGGTGATGGAGAACCTGCGCGGACCGGAGGCCGACCGGCTGCGCGCCGACGTGCAATGGGCAGCGCGCAACTGGCGCGAGGCGGGGGAGCGGTTAGAAGCGCTCGTCGGCGAACGCTGGAAGGGGGAGGAGTCGCTCGAGCCCGCCGACCGGCACGACGTGCTGCGCGCGGCGCTCGCCTATACGCTCGGCAGCGAGCAACTCGGCCTTTCGCGCGTCAAGGAAAAGTTCGCCAAAAAGATGGGCGCGACCACCGAGGGCAAAGTCCTTGAACTGCTGATCTCGAGCGAAGGCGCGGCGCCCCGAACCCTGACCGAGGCCGCTCGCGCGCTCGCGAGCTTCGACAGCCTCGGCACGTTCATCGAGCGCTACAAGTCGCGTTATCCGGAACAGCCGCTCGTGTCCGATCCGGTTCCGACCAGCTCGCTCTTCAAGACACAGCGTCTGACGCGGCAGTGAGTGCGGTTTAGGCGACCCGCTCGCTCGTAAACGCGCGGCGCCATTCGCCCATGCGCTTGTCGGCGTCGTCCCATTGGTTGGCGTCTTCTTCGCCGCGATACATGGCGAACTGGCGTACCTCGCGTACATAATGATCGACCATGGCGTCCGGCCGGAACTTCTCCGGCTCGTACTTATTCCAATGCACCATCTGGCCGAGCGGACGCCGGTAGCGCGAGGCGAGGTCTTTCTCGGGTATGCCAACCGGAATCGTGCCGATGGCGCGCAGGCAGTCGGGAAAACCGAGCAGGGCGCGCAGGTCGCGGTTCGTCGTGTCCTCGCCGCCGCCGGAGAGCCAGGCCGAGGTGAGTCCGACCGCGGTCACCGCCAACTGGATGTTCTGGACGACCGCGCCGATTGACGCCAACAGGATGCGCTCGTTGTTCTCGCGATATTCCTCCGCCCATTCCGGTGAGGTCGCGACGGGAAAGGCGCGTTTCCAGCGTTCGTCGGCCAGCACGACGAAGATTGCGACGGTGTTCGCCATGTAGGTCTTTTTGACCGCCGGGAAGCCTTTCACATGGTCGATCAGGCGGTTCGACTGCGCCAGGAAAACGTCGAGAACCTTCTCCCGCATGTCGGGATCGTCCACGATCACAACGTCGAAGCATTGCGAATTGGCGCCGGTCGGGGCCCAGCGCCCGGCTTCCGCAATCTGCAAGAGCGTTTCGCGCGGCACGGCGTGACCAGGCTCGAAACGGCGCACCGAGCGGCGGCGGCGAACGACATCAATGAGGCTGTCATAGCGGCCGGATGAGGCATTCATAGCGTTTCTCCCTGAGGAACTATGGCATGGAAGCTCCGTTCGGTCGCACCGTTCGGCGGAGCTCGCACGGCGATTGACAGGCGCGGGCCGTTAGCAACAATTGGCCTCTCGCGCCGACGCCGCCAACCGGGCTTCCCGACATGATCAAGGGGCTGAGCCGCTTTGCGCTCTACTACCCACTGCGCATCGTCGGCGCCTATTTCGTCGCGCTCATTGTCGCTCTTTATTCTTATCAATTCGACCAGTTCAGCCTGTATCGCTATCTGCTGATCGCGGTCCTGCTCGTCTATCCGCATGTCGTGCGCTATTTCGACTGGCAGTACCCGCAGGATCGCCTGAAGGTCGAGCTGCGTGCGTTCCTCATCGACTCTTTCATCATCGGGCTTGTGATTCACCTGACCGGATTCACGCCGTTGCCGTCGTTCGTGCTGGTGACGGTGGCGCTGGTGAATTCGCTGTCGGTAGCAGGCTTCCGGCAGATGTTCCTGTCGGCGTCTTCGGTGCTGTCGGGCGTGGCGATTGCCACGCTGTTTGGCGGTCTGAACTACGCCCCGCAGAACGTGGTGACGCTCGACGTTGCGGTCGCCGTGTTCCTGTTCGTCTATTTCATCTTCTTCGGCTATTCGGTCTATATCGGCAACACGCTGCTCGCGCGTTCGCGCACGGAAATACGCGAGCAAAAATCGGTCCTTGAAATCGAAAAGCAACGGTCGGACTCGCTGCTGCTCGACCTTGTGCCTGCGAAGCTCGCCGCTGAACTGAAAGACAAGAAACGGCTCGAGCCGCGCGATTTCGAGCCGGTGACGTTGCTCGCTGTCGATTTTGTCGGCTTCGTGCACACGCTCGAGACGCACAATCCGAAGGATGTGCTCGCGCACCTGATGCATTGCTTCAAGGCCTTCGACGCCATCGGCGGCCGGCATGGCTTCGAGAAATTGCGCTCGGTCGGCGACGTCTATGTGGCCGTCGCCGGCGTGCCGGAGCCGGGGAGCCGGGACGCCGCGAGCGGGATCGAAGCCGCGTTGGAAATCCGGCAGTTCCTCGACGATCTCGCGCTGTCGCGGCGCGCACACGGGGAATTTGTGCTCGACGCGCGCATCGCCGTGCATAGCGGGCGCGTGATCGGCGGGATCGTCGAAACTGCGAAGATGTCCTTCGACCTCTGGGGCAGCGCGATGACGCTGCTGATGCAGATGGTGCGGGAAGCGCCGGCGGGACGGGTCGTCGTTTCCGATACGACGCGGCAGCTCGCGGGCGAGGAATTCCTCTCGACCCCCGCGGGCGTCGTCATGGCCGCGGCAGGGACCGGCATGGCGGTCTATAATGTCGAGAAGCGCGCGGCTTGAGCGCGGACATGGCCTCCGATTTCCAGTCCCAGGCGCTCGCGGTCCTGCCGCGCTATTTCGGCGACCTGCCGCTGCCGCAACTGCGCGCGATCGCGAGCCGCTTGCAGCGCGAGGAGGTTGCGAGCGGCGATCTTCTCTACCGGCGCGGCGGGATCGGCGATTGCATGCATTTCGTGCTCACGGGCCGCCTTGAGGTGCGGCTCGAGGACGACACGGGCCGGGCTTACGCGGCCACGCATCTTTCGGGCGGCGACGCGGTCGGCGAGCTCGCGCTCCTCAGCGGCCATCGCCGTGCGGCCGACGTGCTCGCGATCCGCGACAGCGCGCTGGCCCGGCTTTCCCGCGACGACTTCGAGGCGATCGTGCGCGCCCATCCGCAGGTCGGCCTGAACCTCGCGCAATATGCGCTCGGCCGCCTGACCACGCGGTCGGGCCGCTTCGTGCCGCGCGTCACCAATATCGCCGTCGTCGCGCTGCATCCGGGCGCACGAACCGCAGACTTCGCACGGCGGCTCGAACTCGCGCTCATGCGCTACGGCAGCACGCTGCGCCTCGACTCTGCCACCGTGCGGCGGATGCTCGGCGGGGGAGGGAGCGATTTTTCCGACATCGACGGCTTCGCCTTGCAGGCGCGCCTCGATGCGGCGGAAAGCGGCCGGCGCTTCGTCCTCTTCCAGGCGGACTCCGGCGACACGCCGTGGACGCGCAAGTGCCTGAGCCAGGCCGATCGGATTCTGCTGGTGGCGGACGCCTCCGCGCCGCCGGACCTGACACTGATCGAGCGCGCGCTGTTTGGCGGCAACGCCAGCCCGCTTCTGGCTGAGAAAGAACTCATTCTCCTGCGCACCAGCCGCGAAGAGGCGCCTTCGGGCACCAGTACATGGCTCGCGCCGCGCAACGTGGAGCGCCACTCGAACGTCGCGATCGGTGACGACCGCGACATCAACCGGCTGGCGCGGTTGCTCTCCGGTAACGCCGTGACGCTGGTTCTGAGTGGCGGTGGGGCGCGTGGCTTCGCGCAGATCGGCGTCATCCGCGCGATCCGTGAGGCGGGCGTGCCGATCGATGCCGTCGGCGGCACGAGCGTCGGCGCGATCATCGGCGCGCTGGTGGCACTCGGCTGGGACGACGAGCGCATCTTGCGGTCCTGCAAGCGTGCTTTCGTCGATGACAAGCCGCTCGACGATTACACGGTCCCGCTGTTCGCGCTCCTGCGCGGCGACAAGCTTGGCCGAACGCTCCGCCACTATATGGGCGATCCCGATATCGTCGATCTGTGGCTGCCGTACTTTTGCATTTCGACGAACATCTCGCGCGGCAAACCCGAGGCTCATTTATCTGGAACGCTATGGCGCGCGACGCAGGCGAGCGCGACGCTGCCGGGCATCCTGCCGCCCATCATCAAGGACGGCGAGCTGCATGTGGACGGCGGCGTGCTCGACAATTTTCCGGTCGGCACGATGAAGCGTTTCGTCGGCGGCAACACGATTGCCGTCAGCGTTTCCTTCAGCCGCGCCTTTACGGTGGGCGTCGAGAACTTCCCATCGCCGCTCCAGTATCTGCGCGCGCGGCTCGGCCGTTCGGGCGAGCATGGGGACCTGCCCACACTTTCAAGTCTGCTGATTCAGACCACGACGCTCGACAGTCTGAAAGGCGAGGCCGAGTTGCAGGAGGGCGCGGACCTCTACCTGCGCCCGCCCATCCAGGATTTCGACATGCTCGACTGGAAGTCGATCTACAAGCTCGTCGACATCGGCTATGACTATGCCCGCGCCGAGCTGCCGAAGTGGATCGCGGCCAATCCCGGCGTCCGGACGCGCGAGCGCGTGTTTTAAGCCGCACACATTCACTTGAGCCGTCCCCGATGGAACCCGCCTTTATCAGGCGCGTTCGGTCATTGAACAAGAGGAGACGGCAATGGCCTGGACTCGTCCGATAGTGGTGGAAATCCCCGTCGGGATGGAAGTCACGGCGTATCAGAGCGCGGAATTCGCGACGCGCGATTGAAGCCGGCTGCGCGCCTGATGGCCGTCGTCCTTGGCTCGGCTGCGGGCGGCGGTTTCCCGCAATGGAACTGCCGCTGCGCGGTCTGCCGCCTTGCATGGGCGGGCGATCCGCGCGTGTGCGCACGCACGCAGACAAGCGTGGCGGTTTCCGGCGACGGGCAATCGTGGGTTTTGCTGAACGCCAGTCCCGATCTCGGCATGCAAATTCGAAGCGCGCGGAAGCTGTGGCCGCAAACGGGCGATCGCCATTCGCCGGTCACCGCCGTCGTCCTGACGGGGGCGGAAATAGATCAAGTGGCGGGCCTTCTCACGCTGCGCGAGCGGCAGCCGTTCGAGCTGTATGCGACAGCGGCTACGCTCGCGCTGATCGAGGCCAATCCGATGTTCGACGTGCTGAGCCGCGAGATCGTCACACGCATACCGATTGAGTTCGGCAAGCCGTTCGCGGTTGCGGGCGTCGAGCTCGAGTTGTTTTCCGTGCCGGGCAAGGTGCCGCTCTACCGTGAAAGAGAGGGCGCGCTGGAGGAGAAAACCGCGGGCGTCGAGATTCGCCGCGATGATGCCCGCCTGATCTTTCTGCCCGGCATCGCCGCGATGCCGGACCACGTTCGCGAGCGGCTGGCGGGCGCCGATACGGTCCTGATCGACGGCACGCTGTTCACGGATGACGAAATGATTCGCGCCGGCACCGGCGAGAAGACGGGCCGGCGCATGGGGCATATGCCGATCGAGGGAGAGGGCGGGACGCTCGAAACGCTCAGCCGCCTCACAAACAGGCGCGTCTTTATTCACATGAACAACACCAATCCCGTCCTCATCGACGGCTCGCCCGAACGCGCACGGGTCGAGCAAGCGGGATGGGAAGTCGCCGAGGACGGACAGGAGATCGTGCTGTGACCGCGATCCTGTCGGTGGACGACCTGGAAACGAAACTGCGCGACATCGGCGCGCGGCGCTATCACAACCGGCATCCATTTCATGCGCTGCTGCACGACGGCCGCTGCAGCAAGGGCCAGGTGCAGGCCTGGGCGCTCAACCGCTACTATTATCAGGCGTCCATTCCGATCAAGGACGCGAGCCTGATCGCACGCTGCGACGATCCAGTGATCCGGCGCGAGTGGCGCAAGCGGCTCGAGGACCATGACGGCGACAGCGAAACGCCCGGCGGCACCGAGCGCTGGCTCGCGCTCACCGGCGCGCTTGGACTCGACCGCGACTATGTGACGTCGACGCACGGAATTTTGCCGGGCACGCGCTTCGCCGTCGGTGCCTATGTCCAGTTCGTGCGCGAGCGCACGCTGCTCGAAGCGATTGCATCCTCACTCACCGAGCTGTTCTCGCCGCAGATCATCGGCGAGCGGATGGCGGGGATGCTGGCGCATTATGATTTCATCGACCGGGCGGCGCTTGCCTATTTCGATCAACGCCCGCCACAGGCGGCGCGAGATGCCGCTTTCGCGCTCGACTATGTGAAGCGCCATGCCCTCACGCCCGACCAGCAACAGGCGGTGGTCGCGGCGCTCGAGTTCAAATGCGGCGTGCTGTGGGGTATGCTCGACGCGCTGCATTTCGCCTATGTCGAGCCGCGCTTTATCCCGCCCGGTGCTTTCGTGCCGGAGGATGCGGTATGAGCGTGACGGGCGTTATGGTGTTCACCGCAGGCAAACCACGCCTCGCGCGCGGCGTGCGGCTCCGGCACAGCGCTGCGCATGGCGGCTGGGTACTGCTCGCGCCCGAGCGCATCCTGGAATGCGACGCGGTCGCGGTGGAGGTGTTGAAGCGATGCACGGGCGAGGCCGGCTTCGCGCAGATCGTGGACGATCTTGCCGCCGTGTACGACGCGCCGCGCGAGCAGATCGCGCGCGACGTCGAGGCGCTGCTGGCGACGCTCGCCGACAAGCGGCTGGTCGAGTTTTCCGATGCTTGACCCGGGCCCGCTCCTGCCGCCGCCATCCGGCTTGCTCGCGGAGCTGACGCATCGCTGTCCGCTCGGTTGTCCGTATTGCTCAAATCCGCTCGCGCTCGAGCCCAAAGCCGGCGAACTCGATACCGCGACTTGGGCGCGCGTCATGCAGGAAGCGGCGGCGCTCGGCGTGCTGCATGTGCATCTGTCCGGCGGGGAGCCCGCCGCGCGGCGCGACCTCGCCGAGATCGTGCAGGCGGCAAGTGGCGCCGGTCTTTATTCAAACCTCATCACGTCCGGTATCGGGCTGACGCCAGCGCGGCTCGCTGCGCTGAAAGAGACGGGGCTCGATCACATCCAGATCTCGATACAGGACACCGACGAAGCGTCGGCCGACCGCATCGCGGGGTACGCGGGCGCGTTCCGCCGCAAGCAGGCGCTCGCGGGGGAGGTGCTGGCGCGCGGCTTTCCGCTCACGATCAACGCGGTCATTCATCGCGCGAATATCGAGCGCGTCGGCGCGATGGTCGAACTCGCGCTCGCAATGGGCGCAGGAAGGGTCGAAATCGCGCATGCGCAGTATTACGGCTGGGCGCTGAAGAACCGCGCGGCGCTCATGCCTTCGCGCGCGCAGGTCGAGATTGCGATCGCGGAAGTCGAGCGGCTGCGCGCCGTGCATCGCGGCAAGATCGTGATCGACTCCGTCGTGCCGGACTATCACGCGCGTTATCCGAAGCCCTGCATGGGCGGCTGGGGCCGCCGCTCGCTCAACGTGACGCCGTCGGGCCGCGTGCTGCCGTGCCACGCGGCGGAAGCGATCCCCGGCCTCGAATTCTGGTCCGTCACGGATCATTCGCTGCAAGACATCTGGCGCAACTCGCCGGCCTTCAATGCCTTCCGCGGCGAAGCATGGATGCGCGACCCGTGCCGGTCATGCGACCGCCGCGCGCAGGATTTCGGCGGCTGCCGCTGTCAGGCCTTCCTGCTCACCGGCGACGCGCGCGCGGCCGACCCGGTGTGTCACCTCTCGCCCCATCACGGGCAAGTCGCGGCCTTGGCTGAGCACGATGAGGACAGCGCTTACGCGACGCGGGGTCGGGCGCCCGTTGTCGGCTGAAGGTCAAGGCGTACCGCGGCTTCGGCAATTCCAGTTTCGATTTTACCGGGCGGAGTGCGCCGCGCGGCACCGAACTGGCGGCGGTATTCGCTCGGCTGCATTCCCATGGAGCGTTGAAACGCACGCGCGAAGGTGCCCGTATCGGCGTAACCGATTTCCCAGGCGATCTCTTTCAGGCTCTTGCTGGAAAATTCGAGCAGCTCGCGGGCGCGCGCGACGCGCACGCGGCGGCAGTATTCAATCGGCGTTATGCCCGTCGCATTGGCAAAGCGGCGAAGGAAAGTGCGCTTTTCAAGGTGCGCCTGCGCGGCCATCGCAGCCAGCGAAACCCGGCGCGCGTCCATGCCGTGCAGCCAGTGCTGCGCGCGCAGGACCGCCGCATCGCCGTGCGTGAGCCTGGGCGTGAAGCCGTTGAGATAATGCGGCGGAGCGGGCTCGGGGTCGACCGCGAGAAAGCGCGCGGTCTCGCTGGCGATCGGAGGGCCAAGCAGGCGGCTGACGATGCGGAGCCCCAAGACGGTCCAGGCCATGAAGCCGCCCACCGTGATGATGTCGCCGTGGTCGTGAATGCGGCTCTCGGCATCGAACCGCGTGTCAGGAAAGCGGGCGGTCAGCGCGTCGAGATAGCTCCAGTGCGTCGCGGCCGTACGGCCGGCGAGCAAACCCGCCTGTGCGAGCAGGAATACACCTGAGCAGATCGAGCCGACCGTCGCGCCGCCGGCATGCTGCGCGCGCAGCCATTGCGCGAGCGGCGCGGTGATTTCCGGCGCGGGCATGTCGACAAGCAGTAGCGGGATAAGGATTGTTTTTGGACGTGGCGGATTTCCCGGCGCGCTATCATAGACGCACGAGACGCTGCCGCGTTCGTCCGCCTGCCAATGCGTGACGCGCAGTGCCGGGCCGCCATTCGCGCGGTGCGCCGACGAGAGCCGGTTGGTGATGCCGAACAGATCGGTGAGGCCGTGAACAGCGGCGAGTTGCACGCCTGGATACAGGACCAAGCCGATCTCTGCGGGGCCGCCGGCAGTGTTCATTTGTCGTTTTCAGCCGAAAGATTGTCGCTCCCGACCGTTCCAGCTTGCGCCAGCAGGGGTGCTTAGTCCAGCGCAAGAAGCGAGCATGCCGCGCGGTTGAAAGCAGGAGGGGTATTGCGATGGATCAAATTGTCATGAAGCCAAAAGAGGAAATGCTCGCGAGCGCGGGCGGGGCGAAGATTTTCGTGCGGTCCTGGCGTCCGCAGGGACAGCCGCGCGCGGCGATCGTCATCTGTCATGGCGTGAATTCGCATGGCGGCCAGTATATCTGGGCCGCGGAGCAACTCTCGGCGGATGGTTACGCCGTCTATGCGCTCGACCTGCGCGGCCGCGGTAAATCCGAGGGCGAGCGGTTTTATGTCGAGGACGTCAAGGAATATGTCGCGGATGTGTCGACCGTCATCAACAAGGCGAAGGCCAACGATCCCGGCTTGCCGGTCTTCCTGCTCGGGCACAGCGCGGGCGGGGTCGTGTCCTGCACCTACGCGCTCGACAACCAGTCGCAGCTCGCGGGCCTGATCTGCGAGAGCTTCGCCTTCAAGGTGCCGGCGCCGGATTTCGCGCTTGGCATCATCAAGCGGCTGAGCGGATTCGCGCCGCGGCTCAAGGTGCTGACGCTGCATAACAAGGATTTCACCCGCGACCCGAAGGCGCTTGCGGCGCTGAACAACGACCCGTTGATCAAGAACGAGAGACAGCCGGCAAAGACGGTCGCAGCACTCGTCCGCGCCGACGAGCGGCTGAAGCGAGAGTTTCCGAAGATCACGCTGCCGGTGCTCATCATGCATGGAACGGTCGACAAGGCGACGATGCCGCAAGGCAGCCAGTTCTTCTACGACACGGCGGGATCGAGGGACAAAACGCTCAAGCTATACGACGGTCACTTCCACGACCTGCTCGCCGATCTCGGCAAGGAGGGCGTGATGGCCGACATCAAGAAGTGGATCGCGAAGCGGGTTCCTGCCTGACCGTCAGCCGCTGAGCCAACCGCCTGTCCGCTGTTTGCCCGCTGCATGGCGCGCGAGCTAGGCTTGCGCTTGCGCCGATTGACAGCCCGCCGCGCATTGCCGAAGTTTTCGCCCGCTCGGACGAAAGGCGGGAAGGCGTGTCCATCACATTCGGCATTTTCGATCACGTCGATCGCGGCGCGGGGCCGCTCGCGGATTTCTACGAGAACCGGCTGAAGCTCGTCGAAGCCTACGACCGCCTGGGCTTCCACATCTATCTGATCGCCGAGCATCACTCGACGCCGCTCGGCATGGCGCCGTCGCCGTCGGTGTTTCTGTCGGCGGTGGCGCAGCGCACCAAGCGGCTGCGCTTCGGGCCGCTCGTTTACACGCTGCCGCTCTATCACCCGCTACGGCTGACCGAAGAAATCTGCATGCTCGACCAGTTGAGCGGCGGGCGGCTTGAGTTCGGCGTCGGCAAGGGCATCTCGCCGATCGAGAACCGCTACTATGGCCTCGATCCCTCGAAGGCCGAGGCGATGTTCGCGGAAGCCTTCCAGATCGTCATGCAGGCGCTGCGCGGCGGGAAGCTCACCTTCAAGGGCGAGTACTACGATTTCGAGAACGTGCCGATCGAGCTGGAGCCGTTGCAGAAGCCGCATCCGCCGCTCTGGTATGGCGTGAACAGCCCGAGCAACGCGCAGCGCACCGGCGAGCGCGGCATGAACGCGGTCGCGAACGCGCCCGCGAGCGTCATCCGCGCTATGGGCGAGACCTACTGGCCGGCGGCGGCGAAAGCGGGGATGCGCGCGCCGCGTCTCGGCATGAACCGGCATATCGTGATCGCGGAAGACCGCGAGGTGGCGCTCGAAGCCGCGCGGCGCGCGTACCGCGTGTGGTTTGCCAGCTTCATGAAGCTCTGGCGCGAGAACAATATCGCGCCGGTTGGCGTGAGCTACCCCGAAGAAATCGACGGCTTCATCGCGAACGGGCTCGCCGCCGTCGGCACGCCCGCCGAGGTGTGCGAGATTTTGCAGGCGCAGTTCAAGGAGTCGGGCGCGAATTACCTCGGCTGCCGCTTTGCGTTTGGCGATCTGACGCTGGAAGAGTCGCTGCGTTCGCTGGACCTTTTCACGCGCGAAGTAATGCCACATTTGCGCGCTGAAACGCGATAGGCGGCGGAATAGGCCTCTCGATCCGTGAAGGGAGTACTGTGGCAAAAGCGAAAACAAAGAAGTCGGCGAAGTCCGCAAAAAAGCCAGCCGTGAGGCGCAAGACAACGGCGAGGCCGAAAGCCCGTAGGGCCGCAAAACCGAAATTGCTCTCCGGCGGCAATCCGCAGATCGCGAAAGGCTACGGCGACGCGCCGGTGCAGGCCTATATCGCGGTCATGCCCGGCTGGAAGCGCGACGTCGGCCGCCGCCTCGACGCGCTGGTCGGGCGCGCCGTTCCCGGCGTGAAGAAAGCGGTCAAATGGAATTCGCCCTTCTACGGCGTGGAGGAGGGAAGCTGGTTCCTCAGTTTTCATGTCTTCGCGAAATACGTGAAGGTCGCTTTCTTCCGCGGCTCGTCGCTGCGTCCCGTTCCGCCGGGCGAGTCGAAACATAAGGAAGTGCGCTATCTCGATATTCGCGAGGGTGAGCTGGACGAGGCGCAGTTCACCGATTGGGTGAAGCAAGCGAGCGCGTTGCCGGGCGAGAAAATGTGAGCAGGTTTGATGCCGGAAATGTCTGACATCCGAGGCGGACAGCGCGGGATCGGCCAAAGGATGGCGGCGTGGGCCGTCGCGGTTGCGCTCATCCTGCTCATTCCCTTGGTCGCCATGCAGGTCAGCGACGAGTGGAATTGGGACGTGTTCGATTTCATCTTTGCGGGCGCCGTGCTGTTTGGCGCCGCGCTTGCCTATGAGCTGGTGGCGACGCGAGGCGGCGCGACCGCGTATCGTGCGGCCGTCGGCGTCGCCGTGGTTACGGCGCTGGTTCTTGTCTGGATCAATGCGGCCGTCGGCATCATCGGCGACGACGAGGCATATAACCTGATGTATTTCGGCGTGCTCGCGGTCGGTGCGGCGGGCGCGCTTGTCGCGCGCTTCCGGCCGCAGGGAATGGCGCGCACGCTACTCGCGATGGCGGTGGCGCAGATGCTGGTGCCGACGGTCGTGCTGGCGGTCCCGGCGCTGCGCGACGTCCTGTGGGAGCCGCCGGGCGTCGTGGGAGTTTTCATTCTCAACGCCATCTTCCCCGCGCTATGGATCGGATCGGGCTGGCTGTTTCAGAAAGCGGCGAGGGGGATTGCGACCTAGCCAAGGGCGTCCGCGAGCACGTCGTTCAGGCGCGCGAACGCGACGGCCTCGTCCGGCGCGTGGTCAGGGTTCACTTCCGTGATTGTCAATCCGCGCCATTGGGGCAGGGAGCATAGGCGCTTCAATGCGTATGCAGCGTGCTCCATTTTCAGGCCGTCGCAACGGCGCACGTTCTCGGCAATCGGAAAGTCGACGTACGACAGGGCATCGGCGTCGAAGTGAATCAGGAGACAATCAAATCGCTCCGCCCACCGGGCCGCGCATGCCGTCGCCGATTCGATGTCTCGCATCGCGTCGTCATGCGGAATCACTTCAATCGAGCGATCTCTGATGGCGGCTGCTTCGGGCGGCGTGATGTTTTCGACGGCAAAATAGAGTAGCTGTGCGGGCGCGAGCATTGGTCGTTTTGGGCCGATGTCGGCAAGTGACTGCTCGCATCCAGGCACGTCGAGCAAATGCGCAACGCCGGTCCAGTCGAGCGCGCCGTCGCTGGTGTCCGGCGTATTCAGATCGGCGTCGAAGTCGATGTAAATGAGCCCGATCCGCGCCCCTACCGAGTTTGTCCCGGCGACCGTTCCTAATTCCATCGTGCAGTCGCCGCCGAGGACGAGCACGTCTTCCTGCGCTGAGATTGCCGCCGCCACCGCCGTTGCGACGGATTCCGCCGCGTGGCGCACGGCCTTCGCATTCATCGCCTTCGGTCGCAACAGGTCCGGCCGCCGGCGGAACGACGCGACGTCACCATGATCCCTGATCGTGCGGCCGTTGCGCGCGAGGGCCTTGACCAATCCATGCCGCCGAAAGGCGTCAGGCGCTTTTTCCTGGCCGGGCGCATAGGCACCGGCGCTGCTGCCAGCGCCGACAATGTTCAATGCACGCGCGGCCAACTTTAAGCTCCAATTGCGGACGATCCCTTGCAAAACGTGCCGGCAGGCCGAAAGGTTTCGCCCGATTTCCAGGAAGAAGGGGACGGCAATGAAGAAAGCGGCGAGAGCGGCGAAGAAGAGCAAGAACGCCCCAAAGAAAGAGAAGGCCACAACCTCTTCCTCCAAACTCATCGATCAGAAGATCAAGGCGCTCGGCGGCTGGCGAGGGGAGGTGCTCGCGCGGGTCCGGGCACTAATCAACGTTGCCGATCCGGACGTGGTCGAGGCGGTGAAATGGCGGAAGCCGTCGAATCCGAACGGGGTGCCGGTGTGGGAGCATGGCGGGATCATCTGCACCGGCGAGACGTACAAGGATTATGTGAAGCTGACCTTCGCTAACGGCGCGGCACTGAAGGACCCTTCAAAGCTGTTCAATGCGAGCCTTGAAGGCAATCTGCGGCGCGCGATCGATATCCGCGAAGGCGACAGGATCGACGAGACAGCGTTCAAGGCCCTTATCCGCGCCGCCGTTGCGCTGAACCTGTCGAAGGCTGCCGCTCGCTCCCAGGCTGCGCGCCGGACGGCGGCCAATCCGCAAGCAGGGTGATGCCGAACCTCGGCGACGCCTCGCGGAGGCGCGCGATCTCCTCGGAAGTCGGCGGTCCGACGATTTCGTCCGGCCGGCGTTCGTGGCCGCCTTCTTCGAGGAAGCGGTCGAACAGGGCGGGGGTTCCGATCAGGATGTACCGGCTGGGATTGCCGCTCTCGTTCACAAGCTGATGGGCGATGCCGCGCGGCAGGAACATGCTCTCGCCCGCGGTCATGCGCCGAGGCTGGCCGCCGATCACCGCGGTCAGTTCGCCCTCGACGACATAAATCGTCTCGTCGTCGTCGGCGTGGACATGGATCGGCGTCTTCGTGTTCCCGCCGCTTTTGTTCTCGAAGAGGCAGAACTGCCCCGCGGTCTGTTCTCCCGACAGCAGGCGTTTCATGACGATGCCCGCAAGAACGAACTCCTTGCCGTCGAAATCACGCATGTCATCCTCCATTGGCGCGTTCGAAATACACAAAAGACAATCGATGCGGGTGCGCCCGGTTCCCCCCGGCGGCGCAGACAGACTGGGTGTTTGCCCGAGTGGAGCGTGACGGGAGGCTGGCCTAGACTCGGCGCATGAACCGGCCGGCTGTCACACTCACCCTCGGCGCGCGCGCGGAACTGCGCGCCGTTCTTGTCGGCGACCGCATCGACACCGCCGGCCTCGACCGCGGCGAGGTGCTGTCGCGCACGCCGCTCGCCTACCGCGCCGGCAAAACGGGCTTCGCCGTCGTGTTCCGTTATGGCGTGGTCGTGCTGGGCAATCTCGACACGCAGGAAGCCGACGACGTGCTGTCTTCCCTGCGCGGGCGCATTGCGGGACCGCACAAGCTGCGCGAGGAGGAAACGGTGATCGTCGAAACGGCGCCGGACGACCAGATTCCGGCGGGTGGCCCGATCGGTGTGCGCGAGATGACGCTCGAGCGGCTGATCCTCGTCGCTTATGCGTTGTCGGACAGCGTCGTGCTCGCGCACGACGAGCGCGAGGTCTCGGCGGTGTTTGACCGCATCGAGCCATTCGCGCGCGATCTGGCCGAGCGCGGCCGTATCTCGGTGCCGCGCAACACGGTGCTGAAGCTGATCGGCAACGCGCTGCTGGCGCAGCACCGGCTCTCGGGCCGCGTCGCCGTCGGCGAGGACCCCGACATCCTGTGGGACCGGCCCGATCTCGGGCGGCTCTATTCGCGCCTCAAGGACGAATATGAGCTCGCCGAACGGAGCGAAGGGCTCGGTAACAAGCTGGACGTGATCGGCCAGACGGCGCGTGCGCTCACCGATCTCATGGATTCGCAGCGCGGGCTCCGGCTCGAGCTCATGATCGTGCTGCTGATCGTGTTCGAGATCGGCATTACGCTGGCGACGATTTATTTCGGCGTCTCGCACTGAGCGTCGGCGGGGACAATATGCCACCGCTACGCCGCTGGCGGGCGCGCTCCACTCGGGCTTGCCCGAGTTGCGATATAAGAAATTCCCAAGTCGGATGAATCCGACTTGGGATAACAAGCCCGGCCATGACGATCCAAGGTCGTGGGCTACGAGTTGAAGTCGGTGTTGCCGCGGTCGTACCAGCTATGCTGCTCGGCCGGGGTCGAATACTTGTAGTTATAGCGCGAGCTGGAGTGGCTCTGGGCGAAGGCGGCCGTGATGTCGACGGCGAGGAGCGCCGCGAGGGCAAAGCCCACCGTGCCGATCCGCGCTACGCGGGACTGAATTGTCTTCATTACACTCTCCTTTGGTTCGGTTGGTTGCGGGACCCGGTGGACCGGGATTACTTGCCGTTTCCGACGGCGCGGGCTTCGCCGATCGCTTTGACCGCCGGCGGCGTCCAGGCGCCGTCGGTGATCGAGACGCGCGGCCAGTAGGCGCGGATATAAAGCGAGAAGTCGTCCCCCTTGGGGGTCGGCAGCCAGTTCGCGCGCTGCGCGGGGTCCGTCGGCTGGTCCGGCTGAAGATAGATCGTCGTCGTGCCGTCGGCGTTGGCTTTCAAGTCCTTGTTCTTGGTGCCGACCGAGTAGCGCTTGATCGAATTGGGCTCGAAGAAGCGATCCTTGTTGTAGGCCGTGAGCGACCAGAAGCCGGCGACCGGCGGCGTGCGGCCCTTGAGGAAGGTGATGGCGTAGCGGTTCTTGCCGTTGAGCTGCTGGCCTTTCTCATCCTGCACCGTCATGAAGTAGCGCGTCTCGTTCGGCTTGTTGGTGAAGATGTTGGCCTTCGCCACGCCCGCGCGCGTGTAGTAGTCGGCGCCGAATTCCGCGCCGTTCGTGACGGTCATCCAGTTTTCCGGAAGCGCCGTCCCGAAGTTGCGGAAGTCGAACATCGGCGTCATGAGATCCTTGTCGGCTTCGATCGCCGCCTGCTTCAGCAGTTCCTTGACCTTCGGATTGTTCGCCGCAGCGTCGGCGAGCGACTTGAAGAGCGCGTGCAGCGTCTCTTCGCCCGCCATCGGCGGGACGCTGGCGACGACGCGCGCGAGATCCTCGGGAAAATTCTCGGGCTTGACCCATTGGACTTCGCTCGGGCCTCCGCTGGCAGCCGGAATTTTCGCCAGCTTCGACCAGTCCTGCTTCTTCGGCATGCGGTCGTATTGGCTCATGGGGTAGGCCGTCACCCATTGCAGCTTCTCCTGCACCGCCTTTTTGTCTTCCGGCGTGTCGTCCACGTAAATGCGCGGAAAGAGGAAAGCGAGATTGGTCGGCGAGCGGAAGACGCGCGAAATGCTCTTCGGCACCTCGCCGCGCCAATCGGGGCCGACGAGGAGATAGAAGCCGATGCGCGTGCCGTACATGGAGCCGATCTCGGCAAACGTGTCGGTGCGCTGGTCGACGGCCTGATAGACGAAGAAGCGGCCGTCGAAATCCGGCACCTGCACCACGACCGGTTCCTTGGAGAGGTCGAGCACGGCCTGGCCGTAGAGGACATCCTGGTTCGGCGCGGCCACGACGCGCTGTGCCGGGTCGATATAGTCGGTCAGCATCGCGAGCTGGTTGACGGGCGCCACGGGCAGCACGCCGTTCACCAGTCCCGCCTCCTTGGCCTGGCTCAGTGCGTCGAAGCGCGATTGCAGGTTCACCATCGGGTAGGCCCAGATGTAGGCGAGCTTGCCCGCTCCCTTGACGAATGCGTCGCTGTATTTCGCGCCGGCGACCGGGCCGGTCGGCAGGACCTGGCGCCATTCGGGGGAGGGCGCGAGCTGGGCGTGCGAGAGTGAAGTCGCTGTGAGCAGCGCAAAGCTGGCGGCGGTGGCAAACAAGGTTTGCTTGATCGTCATGTCATTCGCTCCCAATCGCATGGCGCAATCGCGCGCGGGTTTATTGGGTCGTATCGGGGCCAGACTCGCCCATCCGGTATTCGCCGGGGTTGGCATAGGGGAGTCTATTGAGCCGTGCGCGCCTACGGCCGCAGGCCGTGCTCCATCATGCAGTTGATGTAAACCTGCTGCCGCGCGCGCTGGTACTGGTTGTGGCGATACTCGTCGGGCCAGCTCTGGTGAGCCTGGTTCGAGCACATCGCCTGGACGGTCTCATTCGTTTGTGCGCGCGCAGTCGTCACCGTGGCGGCGATCGTCGTGACGAAACAGAGCAGAACCGCTGAAATCCGATTCATGTCTTCCTCCGCGATGCAACGCGCGTGCTTATGGCCGCAGCCCGTGCTCCATCATGCAGTTGGTGTAAACCTGCTGGCGCGCGCGCTGATACGAATTGTAGATGTAGTCGTCGGGCCAGCTTTGCCGGGCGTAGTTCGCGCAAATGTCGACGACAGATTGCGCGTGTGCGTCAGCTGCAAGGGAGATCAGCGCGGCGGCCCACATCGAAATCATGGAAATCCGTTTCATGGGGTCCTCCTTCATCGTTCGTCGGCGGGATTGACGGCGCGGCCTTCCGAGAGCCGCTCGAGCGGCGGCGCTTTCCATTGGCCGTTGAGCGCTTCGGGCTTCGGCCAATAGAGACGCATCGCCACGAAGAACGGCCCGTCCGGAGCGGGGAGCCAGTTCGGCTCGCGCTCCTTGCCCGGTGACTCGTTCTGCACATGGAGTGTGATGCCGCCGTCCGGATCGCGCTTCAGCGCCGGCAGCATCGGCGAATTGATCAGGTAGCGGTTGAGCGGATTGGCGTAGAGCAGGCTCTCCGGCATTTTGTAGAGCGTGACCGACCAGAATGCGTTGACCGGCGGCAGCTCGTCGCGCGCAAATCTAAGTGCGTAGCGGTCGCTTCCGTTGAGCGTCTGGCCGGCGGAGTCGATGAAATAAACGGGGTAGATCGCTTCGTCCTTGCTGTTGCCGTAGATGCCGAGAACGGTGCCGGCCATGCGGTCGATGTAATGGTCTTTCAGAAAGGCGCGCGATCCGAAACTGTCGGCGCTCGTGCGCTTTCCGGTGTCGAGCTCGTTTTTCTTGAAATCGTTGAAGGCGGCCCATGCGTCGGCTATGCCGCCCGCGAGCGCTGTTTTCATTTCGGGCGAAAGCGCGTCGACGTCGATGGTGCGGCCTCCGCCGACGCCGATCCTGGCGAAGCGCGCCATCAGTTCCTTCTCGCTCGGGTTCGTCGGCGTGAAGCGAAGGACGAAGTTCAGGATGTTGAAAAATTCGAGCGAGCTGCGCTGCTCGGCCGGGGTGAGGGGCTTGATGAAATCGACGGCACTGGCCGCGGGCGGGGCACTCTTGCCGAGAAACGCCGACAAAGGCTCGGCCTTGTAGCCGGCCTGGACCTTCTTCACGTTCTCGATATCGCCGGGATTAAACAGCTGCGTGCGATAGCCTACGAAGGCATAGTCGGTCTCCGACCGGATCACCGCCTTGATGCCTTTCGGTGTCTCCCCCTTCCATGCCGGACCGGCAAGCAGATAGCTGCCCGCCTCGTTGCCGGTGGCGCGGCTGCCGACATAGGCGAAGTTGAAGGTGTATTGGTCGATGAATTGCAGCGAGTAGTAGCGATCCTTGTCGACGGCCGGGACCGTGAAGACGAGCGGCTCGGCACGCAGGTCGGCGCCGACAAAGGAGTAGGGCGTGTCCGAGTTCGGAGTCTGGATCGCCTTGTCGTCGGGCGTATAGACGCGCGTGTTGTTGTAGATCGTATTCCAGGGCGCCTTGAATTCGGGGCCGCCGCGATCGACGAAATAGGAATGCTGGATGCGATAATTGTCGACGAGTGGAAAGCCGTAAATGTACGCCTCTTTCGCAATCGCGCGCGCTTCGTCCGGCGTGACGGAATAGCTCTGCGGATGGGCCGCGCCGGCGAGGCTGACGGCGGCGAGCAGGGCGACGCCGAGCATCGCCGTGCGCGCGATTGTGCTGAGGGTGGCGCTTGCTTCCATGACCGCTCTCCCTTTTCAGGCAGTCAGTGAACCCCCCGGATAGGGTGAACCGCCATCGGGTGATGGATGGGCGGCGAGTGCGGGTTAGACCCGAGGGCCGCGCTTATTCTTTCACCGCGCGGCCTTCCTGACTTTTCGGATCGATGGTGACGCTCTCGATCTTGCCGGTGAACGCGAACGGGGCTTGCTCGTGGTAGGCCGCCGAAACCGTCGCGCCGAGATCGATGCCGATGTCGAGCGTTCAGTGAATCGCCCCATGCGGCGAGCCGCCATCGGGCGATCCTTGGGCGGGGCGTGCGGGTAAATGCCGAATGCCGCCAATCCTTCGCCGCGGCAGGGATCAAATTGGACGGACAATCGTTAGGATTGCGGCCCGGCATGTGACGCACAATGGACCTGCTATTCAGCATCGACTGGCGGAACCTGTTCGTTCCCACATACTCGATCCTCGAAATCTTCCTGCGCGGGACGCTCACCTATCTGTCGCTCTTCATCATCATGCGCGTCCTGCTCAAGCGGCAGACCGGTGCGCTCGGGATCGCCGACTTGCTTGTCGTCGTGCTGATCGCGGACGCGGCGCAAAACGCGATGGGCAGCGAGTACAGGTCGGTGACGGAAGGGGTGCTGCTCGTGCTGACGATCGTCGGCTGGGATTACGTGCTCGACTGGGCGGAGTACCGCTTTTCCTGGATGCGGTCGCTGACCCGGCCCGATCCGTTGCTGCTGGTGCGCAACGGCCGAATTCTCAGACGCAATCTGAAGCGGGAAATGATGACGGAGGAAGAACTGTTTTCCGAGTTGAGGAAGGAAAACATCGACGACATCGCGGAGATCGCGGAAGCCTATATCGAAGGCGACGGTACGGTCAGCGTCATCAAACACTCCGATCAAAAGTCCGGCGGAAAGACAAAAAGCAGGCGCAGCACGCTGCCATGATTGTGGCCGGCAATCGAATAGCCCGTCCGTCTTATGGGAAAGGCTCCGACTGGCGGAGCCTTTCCCATCGGTCCGGGACGTTCGACGCCCCTCTACCGCGCAAGCAGCACGAGCAGAATCAGCAGCGGGATCGGAATCCCGAGCAGCCAGAGCAGAATAATGCCCATCTCTCTTCTCCTTCAGTTCACGGATTTGAACGGTAATTCCTGGCGAAGATGACGCCCTTCCAACGGCCGTCTCGGAGTTGACCGCCTTCGATGGCTGCCGCGGCTGCCGCAAACGCTCCCACGAACATTGCGAGTGCGAGCCACCCGGCAAGGCCGGCGGAAAACTTCCGTGCCTCGTCGGCTGCGGCTTTGGCGGCGTTCACGACTTCGGTCACGCGCTTTTCCGCCTCGGCGGGACTTTGACCCGTGCGGCTCGCCACGACCTGAGCGAGATAGGTGCGATCCGCCGCAGAGATGCCTTCAGGACTGGCGAGGCTGCGCGTGAAGATCAGGCCAACTTCCCGGCGCGTGTCGTCGGCGTTGGCCGGTGCAGGCGCCGTCGCCGCTCCGCCGCTTCGGCGAAGCAGGGTATCGACGAAATAATCGCTCGGCCCGCTTTGCGCGGCCTGCGCACCGCCGGCGGCCGCCCCGGTCGCGGCTCCGGTGGTCGCACTGCGAGCAGCGACGTCGTCGCTGTGCCGAGGACAATGACACCCATCACGGCTGCGAACGCCCAGGCTAGAAAGCCGTGGGCCGTGTCGCGAAACGTAACTTCGTCGGGCTGGATGTCGGTCCACTTCGTTCGCAAGCGGCCGGCGATGTAGCCGCCCACCGCCGATCCGATCAGGGAGGTCAGCACGAGGAACGCACCGCCGGTCCACTTGAAGGTCGTGGCTGAGACGCCGCTGTCGCTCCACGGTGAGATCGACGCGAGCCCCACGGCGCTTCCGACCGTAACGAAAACGATCGCCAGCGATGCGGCGGCGAAGCCGCCAGCGAGAATTGCGCCCCACGAGACGGCGGACGTGTTGGCGTCGGTTGATTGCGCGATGGCCATGATCGGCTCCTTACGCCGCCTGTGCGTAATCGTTGACCGAGCTCTCGGCGATCTTCGTCAGGGCGGCGTCCGTGTCTTTTTCCTCCGACAGCGTTTCATCGATCAGACCGACGGCGCCGTTCAGGCCGAGCTCTTCGGCCCAGGTCTTCAGCGTGCCGTAGCGGGAGATTTCGTAATGCTCGACGGCTTGGGCGGAGGCGAGGAGGCCGGCGTCGATCGCGGGCGAGCCTTTGTAGTCCTTAGCGACTTCGTCGCCTTCCTTGATGATTCCGTCGATGGCCGGGCACTTCTTGCCTTTGGCCGTCTCGCCGATCTCGTCGAAAATCTGCTCGAGACGCTTGACCTGACCCTCGGTCTGTCTGAGGTGCTTCTTGAAAGCGGCTTGCAACTCGCTCGCCTGCGCCGCCTTCGCCATCTTCGGCAGCGCTTTGAGGATCTTGTTCTCGGCGTAGTAGATGTCCTTCAGGGTGTCGAGGAAGAGATCCTGAAGTGTCTTTTCCTTTTTGCGTGCCATGTGGTCCTCCAATGGTTCCGAGGCTCAACGGCGCGTGATGCTTCCGGGTTCCGTCGTTCGGCGGGCAGTGGAAAAATTTCCTTACAGCCGCACCGCACCAATTTTGCTCGGTACAACTCGTACTGAGTTGTCCCGCCGCTGCACGACTTCACGGAACGTCGGGCGCGCCCGCAGCGTTCAACCAGACTGGGTGGCAACTCCGTGGAGCGAGTAATGAACAATCCTAACGAACGCAAAGATCAGGACCAGAAGTCCGGTCAACAGCAGGGCGGGCAGCAGCAGGGCGGCCAGAAGCCGGGCCAGCAGCAACAGCAGCCCGGTCAGGGCGGACAGCAGGGCGATCAGCAGCCGGGTCAAGGCAACCGGCAGAGCGATCAGGGCGGCCAGAAGCAGAGCAGCTAAGCGCCCATCGCGACCTCCGAAGAAAGTCCCCGGCGACGGGGACTTTTTTCATTCGTACCGCACCATCACCGAAGGTTGTCCGGTGCGTGTCATTGCCCTGCCATGAGCGTTGATCCAGACTTTGAAGCAGGGACGATGCGTAGCGATCCCGAGTTTCAACTCCCGGCCGGGCCTCGACCGAGCAACCGGAACTGAAACGACGCATTCGGCGGGAGATCAAAAATGCCGGATAAGGTGAAAGAGTTGCGCGACAGCGCGGCGCGCGAGCTCGCGACCGCGAGGCGGTCGGAGTCGGCGGAAGACAAATCGATCCACAAACGGCGGGCGGAGGCGCTCAAGTCTCTGGCGGAGACCGAGGCGTGGCTCGACGGCCGTCCCGAGCGCGGTCAAAAGCCGAACAAGAAGTGAGCGGGGCCGCGTCCCGGCTTGCGGCTTTTGAAGGCTCCTTGAGGGGAACGTCGCCGCGTCCGCGACGTTGCTCCCGATCGGAGGAGCATTATGCCCAAGCCGCCGGAAACCTATCGAACGCCAGACCGCTCGCATGGACCGCGCTCAGGCGACACCGACCCGCGGCCCGGCGAAGACCCGACGCGCGGCGGGCAGAAGGAGTTCGTGCCAGACCCCGACGGCATGAATCCGACGGAAGACATTCCCGCTGAAGATCGCCGCCAGCCGGGCGCCGACGTTCATCAGCCGATCCGCGGCAATGAGCCGACGAGCGAGGGCAAGGGGCCGGGCGACGCGAAACTTCGCGGCGAAGACCGGACGGCCACGAAAACGCGCGCGTGACGGGCGGCGCAGGCCCGCGCCGTCAGCGGCCATGACGCCTGTGTCGATCTACGAACTTGTCCTGGAACGCGGCTCCTCACCATAGTTCGATGTGCGGCCGTGCGATCATCAGCCAGTAAATCGCCATGACAGCGCCGAAGGCCGGGAAGCCAAAGGCAAACCACGTCCAGAACCATATTCGGTACATGTCCGGCAGCTCGCTGCCGCTTCGCACGGCGGCTTCGGCAAAGTTCTTCAGGCCGATCTGGATGAACACGACCGGAATCCAGAATGCGCCGGTCAGCAGATAAAGAGCGAGCGAAAGAACGATCCATCCTTCCCACAGCGAGTAACCGGCCTCCCAAGTGAGAAGAACGCCGGTGATCGGCTGCAAGACGACGGCGGTGGCGGTGAAAACGAAATCGGCAATCACGACCATCCGCGCGACGGCAGCGATCGTCGGCGGGTGGTTGGTGCGGTGCGCCAGCAACATGAAGAAGGCGATGCCCGCGCCCGTGCCGAGCAGGACCGCGGCGCCGATGACGTGCAGGTATTTCAGAAATAAATAGAGCGTCATCGGTCGAGGCGCATGGCAAGCGCCATCATGGTCAGGACGATCACGGGCCATATCTTCAACATTGGCCCGAGCGGGTCGGCCCATAGCCGCGGCACCAAAACCGTGCCGACGATCGCGTAGAGGACGGCCACGCCGATCGAGAGCCAAAGCGCGGCGCGCGAAGTTTTTCGCAACGCAATGCCCACGCCGATCAGGAAGTCGAGCAGCCCACCGCCGACGATGGCCAGCGTGCCGAGTGCAGGCCCGACCCCGCCTTCCTCCATCAACGCTTCGCCGTAGCCGTAGCCGGGGCCGAGCGCGAGCAGCCCGGTCATGATCCAGAACCAACTCAGCACTACGATTGAAAGCGGCTTGAAAAAATAAAGGCGCGCGAACCACGTCTCCTGCACCGACGCCGGTTCGGCGGCGAGGGCAGTGCTTAGACTCGCGGGCTCGATGCCGGTGATCTTCGTCCATTGGCGCGGATCGCCCACGGCGCCGCGCTGCATCTCGCGGGCGGCGGCGCTGCGCACGGGCGGACGCCAGCCGAGTGCTGCTGCGAAATCGCCGGCGAGATAGAACAATCGTGCAATCGCCGGCGGGACATCGATCAGGCGCGGCTTGGAAAACCCGAGCCAGCGGCGATAGGCGAGCGCGACTTCGGTGAAGGTCAGCCGCTCAGGGCCGGCCAGCTCAAGCGTAAGGCGCGACGGCGCATCCGGGCGCAAAAAATAGGCGACCGTCGCGGTAACGTCGTCGAGCGTCACCACCTGAAGCGGCGCAGTGTCCGGCATGACCGGCAGAAAGCCGGGCAGGGCGGCGACCCCGCGCAGCAATGCGCTCGCGCCATAGGCGGAGCGGCCGAGCACGACCGACGGACGCAGGATGATCCAGTCAAGGTCGAGCGCCGCGAGTGCCTTGTCGGCTTCCAACTTCGTTTTCGAGAATGCGCTCGGTTGTTCGCGGTCGACACCGATGGCTGAAAAGTGGACGACGCGGCGAATGCCGGCAGCCTGGCAAGCCTCGAAAAGCGCCACCGTCGCCGTGACATGCACCTGCCGGACGTCGTCGCCGGCGCCGGAGTCGAGGATGCCGACGCAATTGACGACCGCGTCGATGCCGTCGAGCAACTCGCGCCAGTCCTGCGCCCGCGTCATGCGGCCGAAGTCGGATTGATACCATTCGATGTCAGGGCGTCGCACCGCCGCGACACGCATGTCGCGGCCCAACGCCCGGATTTGATGATTGTCGCGCGCCAGACGGGCGATGACTGCGGACCCGATGAGCCCGTAACCGCCGGTGACCAGGAAGCGCATAAGGCAAGAACGTGCCCGCCGCGCGGTCAGTTCCACGACAACATTGCTCCGTTGCGCGGAACGCGCCGCGGCCTGCCGTGTTGACGGGCATGCGTATCGAACAGGCCAAGCTCGTCGGCGTCGTGGAAATTCCTCTCGCGGAGGGGCGTCGGGCCGTGGCGCTGATGTTCGACAATATGCGGTGGACGCTCGATTTCTCGGACGACCGATCGGCCTATCAGAAGCGCCGCGCCGAAATCGGCACCGTCATGTCGTTCATTGAAGACGAATTTGACGAGTCCGGCATGGAAATCGCGTTGCCTCCGCGAGATCAGTAAATTCCTCTATCAGGACAAGACGGAGGACGGCCGGCATCGGCATCGGAACTTTTATTCCTCCGTACTGTTTTAATCCCGGTTCTAAAAGACATCCCGCCCAGGGAGGCGACCCGGAGGAATCCCATGCACGGTCTCATCTATCTCATCGGCCTGATCGTCGTCATTCTTTTCATTCTCTCCTTCCTCGGCCTTCGTTGAGGAGGGCATCATGGCAACTGCCACGCGAACCGTAGAGGCGCGACCGTACTCCTATGTCGACTGGCCGGCGATCATCGCGGGCGCCATCGCCGCAGCGGCGCTCGCCTTTGTTCTTCACTCCTTCGCAATTGCGATCGGGCTTTCGGTCGCCTCGACTGCGCCCACCTGGCGCGACGGCTCGGCGATCCTGTGGGTGGTCTCGGGTCTCTATCTCTTGCTGGTCGCTATCGCGAGCTACGGCTTCGGCGGCTATCTTGCCGGCGCCATGCGGTCTTCCGCCGACCTGACCGCGGAGGAGACCGAAGTGCGCGACGGCGCGCACGGCCTGCTCGTGTGGGCGCTTGCGACGCTGTTGACGGCAACGATTGCGATCGCCGGAACGGCGATTGCCGCGCGCCTGGCGGCTCCCGGCGCGCAAAGCGGGCCGAGCGCTTCGGTGGGCGGCGAAAACATCATCGCCTTCGATATCGACCGCCTGTTCCGCGGTGAAAAGCTGGCGCAGGTGGACGAGCGGCGCAGATCCGAAGCCGCTCGAATTCTTCTGACCGTCAGCGGCCACGACGGCATGCGCGCGGATGACAGAACCCATCTTGTGCGCATGGTGAGCGCCACGACCGGGCTTGCGCAGCCGGAGGCCGACAAGCGGGTTGCGGAAGTCTCCGCCAGCGCGCGCGACAATATCCGGCGAGCGCGCCAGAGTTCGGTCATCCTTGCGTTCATGGCCGGCGCGTCTGCCTTGGCCGGCGCCGCGGTGGCGTGGTTCGCGGCGGGCCTTGGCGGCCGCCACCGGGATTCTCCCAATAGGCCGAGCATGCAGTGGGGCTGGATGGGCCCACGAACGACCACAACGCGCCGCGCCAAATCGTAAGACGATCGGGGGTCGCGCGCGCGAGAGCATGCGCGGCCCCCTGCCGTGCGGCGCGCAAATCGCTGGCGTGGAACGCAGTTTGGTCGCTCGCGTTAAAGTGCATGGCACCCGATCCGAACGATTTCATTCAGGACCAAATCCACCTGCATGGCCGGCTCCGGGCCGCGCGCTATCTCACCTGCAGCGAATACAGCATCGAGCACGAGGACGGCTTTGCCTATATCGTGACCGACCCGCGCGCGGCGGCCGACGGGCCGATCCGCTCCGTCGAGCTCACGCACGGACGCGACCAGATGCTCAATGTCGATTTCGAGCAGCGCATGACGTCGCAGTGCTTCTCGGCCGATGCCGGCCGCGCGGTTGCATCCCAAGCGCCGCTGCCCGAAGGCGTGCTGGAGATGGCGTAGGCTAAATCGCAACCGGCGACGTTACAAAAAAGTCCACGGCGACGGCCGTTCGTCGTCGATGGGCGTGACGCGCAGATGCCACCCGCCGGCCGCGCCGGGCGTTCCGTCGTCCGGTTTCGTTCCGCTTCCCGCGCTCAGCCGGCGCGGCGTGCGTCCTCCGCGGCGTTGGTGATCTTGCGCGCCGCCTCGTCGGCCATGCGTACCGATGCTTCGGCGGTCCGGCGTGTCGTCTGCAGCAGTTCCTCCAGACCGTCGCGCGCGGCTTCGCTTTGTTTCGCCATCAGTTCCTGCGGCGTGCGGCAGCGCGCGAGTGCATCCATCCATTCGAAATTGCGCGCGACCGACTTGCGCATCAGGTCGAAGCATTCGCGCGAAACCTCCTGCATGCCGTGCGCCAGGATGCTGCCGGATTGCGCGATCGCCTCGAGATTGCGCGACGATTGCTGGGTCGCCTTCTCCACCTCTTCGCCGCCGAAGCCGAAGGTGCGGGCGAATTGCTCGGTGGAACGGCGGGTCAGGTCGTTGGCGAGCTCGCTGCCGGACTCCCACGCCTGTTGCAGCGTCTCGGCGTTGCGTTTCGCGATATCGGCGCCCGCGCGGGCGGTCTGCTCGCCGACATCGGCCATTCTGCGGCCGGCACGGCCGCTTTCTTCGGTCATTCTCTTGGTGGCTTCCTGGGCGCTCTTGCCCGCTTCGTGTGTGTCTTGACGCGGATTGGCCATGGCTACCTCCGACAATGTTCCTTGTTGTGAGTTAGCCCCCCGTCGGCCCGCCTATGGATGTAAACCGGAGCATTGTGGCGGCGTTCCGCATCGCAAAAAAATATCTCGGCAGGTTCCGGTTCGCCGAAGCATTGCCGGAATTTTTCGCGCACAACATGCGGCACGCGCGCTACTTGGCGAAGAGTTGTCCGGCCCAGCCCGCAATCGTCTCGGCCAGTTCCGCCAGCACGTCCGTATCCTTCCGCCCGCTGCGCGCCGGAACATGGAACGAGTGATCGGCTTCGCCGATTTCGTGCAGCCTTGCACCGAGTTGCATGCATCGCGGCCGCAGCAGCGAAAGCTCGGCGAGCTTGTCGCGCGTGCCTTGCAGGAACAGCATCGGCACGCGCACGCGCGTCAGGTGTTCGCCGCGCGCGTCGGACGGCTTGCCCGCCGGATGCAGCGGAAAGCCGAGGAACACGAGTCCGCGTACGCCGGGAAGCGGAACTGTGGCTTGCGCCTGCGAGGTCATGCGGCCGCCGAAGGACTTGCCGCCGGCGATGAGCGGCAAGTCCGGTGCGAGCCGCGCGGCCTCCGCGACCGCCGCGCGCACGCAGGCCTCGGCGATCTTCGGCGGATCGGGCCGGCGGCTTTTCTTTTCCATGTAGGGAAACTGGTAGCGCAATGTCGCCATGCCGCGGGCGGCAAGTGCGTCCGCCATCGCCTCCATGAACGGGTGCGTCATGCCCGCGCCGGCGCCGTGGGCGAGGATGTAGCAGGCGAACGCGCCGTCAGGCCGAAGGAGGAGGGCGGATACTTTGCCGGCGCCGGAATCGAAGCGGTGGGATTCGGCGGCAGGGACGTAAGTTCGGCTCTTAGGATTGGCCTCACCGCGCGCGATCGTACGCGCTTCCTTCGCAGCCTTGATCAACCGTTTCCCGAGCGCCGTCATCTTCGCCTCCGTTGCACAGCGCGGCCTTGCGCCGCGCAGTATTAGAACCGGCCGATCGAGAAAATATTCACGCCCCAGCTTGACGTCCCGACGTCTTTATGTTCTTTATTCGTTCTCTTTTGGGGGCGATTCATGGCAAAGGCACCGGGCAGTATTCGAGACTCGATATATGGCTATCTGCAGACCATTGGTGGCGAAGCGTCGGTCGAGGAAATCTCTCGTGCCGTTGTCGCACAAATGGGCGCGACCTCGCCGTCGTCCGTCCGAAGCTATCTCAACAACAACGTCGGCAAGTCTTTTGAGCGTACTGGTCGTGGTCGCTATCGTCTCAGGACGAGTGACCACGTCGTCTTGACGCCGGTCGAGAAGCTCGATCTCGATCCCGTCGCGACGGTTGGCAAAGCTACGCTTTACCAAGCTGATTGTTTCGAATGGCTGGCATCCGAGCCGGCGTCGTCGATCCACGCTTGCGTCACGGACCCGCCATATGGCCTCCTCGAATATACCGAGGAGGAACAAGAGAAGCTGCGAAAAGGTCGAGGTGGTGTCTGGCGTATCCCACCTTCCTTCGATGGTGCAAAGCGCGCGCCGCTGCCGCGTTTCACTGTGCTCGACGAAGAAGATCGCGTGAAGTTGTACGCATTTTTTAGAAAACTCGGGATACTGCTGAACCGTGTGCTGGTGCCCGGCGGCAACGTTGTCGTTGCGTCAAATCCACTGCTGTCACACATCGTAGCGTCTGCGATGTCGGATGGCGGTCTCGAGGTGCGAGGCCAGATAGTTCGTCTTGTCATGACGATGCGCGGGGGGGATCGGCCGAAGAACGCGCACCTGGAATTTCCTGATGTGAGCGTCATGCCGCGCTCGATGTTTGAACCATGGGTCGTTTTGAGGCGACCGCTTGAAGGGCGTGTGCAGGATAGTCTTCGCTACTACAGGTCCGGTGGTTTCCGACGTGTCTCCGATGAGAAGCCGTTCGGTGACGTTATTCCCTCGCATAAGACGCCTAAACGCGAACGTGAGCTCGCGCCCCATCCCTCGATTAAGCCGCAGTCTTTTTTGCGTCAGGTAGTTCGCGCCGCACTGCCGAGAGGACAAGGGATCGTGCTCGATCCCTTCGCGGGCTCGGGTTCGACACTCGCCGCGGCAAATGCCATCGGGTATGCGTCGGTCGGCGTCGAGTCCGATCCTAAGTACGTCCGGGTGGCAAAGCGGGCAATTGAGAAGCTGGGATCACTTCAACAGATAGATCCAGTTTGAGCGCAGCTTCTTGACACCTATGCCGCTGAGCGTCGAAGTGCGCGTTCCGAGGTTGCCGCTTCGTGCATTGTTGCGAAAGTCCGCAACCTTCACCTCTGCGAGATATACTTCGGTGAACCTCATCGGCTCGCGATTCACCGCCGGCTCGGTGTCGTGGTCGGTTCGGTACACGAAGACGCACATCCATTGGTCACGCGCACCGTGAGTATCGACTGCGCCGCCACGCTTGCGGGTACTTTTAATCTCAACACCCTCAGTACCGGCCGCCACCGAATTTTTCGGATATCGGCCTTGTACCACTAGATCTGGATGCCCGTTGAAGTGATTGTTTTCGACAAGTACGCGGGCGTGCTTTGCCATTGAAGCCGTGAGCATGTCCGAGATCATGCCCGACATCGCCGCAGGCCGGAGCATATCATCCAAGCGATGCAGGCCCTTTGCGAGCAGCATTCCGTTCACGTCGTAGAAGAAGTCATAGACGTCCTGCATCGCGATCTCGAAATCTTTCAAGCGCAATGAAAATGGGAGCGCGGCCTTCGCATTGAAGGCGTTCAAATCGAGAACTTGTTTCTTGAGTGACATAGTCCCCCGTCCGGCAGGAGAATAGCCGGAATCTTCGTGGGCGATAGCCCTGGATGAATCGGTAAAATTATTGCGGCTCTAGGAATAAAAACCTTGACAAGTTTCCCGGCCCGAACCATATTGCGCGCAACTCCACCCACTCGGGGGCGCTTCTAGAGGCGTTCTGTAAGCGGGGTGGGGAGCGGCGCCTGCTGTCGTGCCTCGCAAGCACGGCACCGGGCGGTTCGGGGCTCCGCCCGGCGGCAATAAGACCGCCTGCCAGGAGCTTGGCTGACGGACGATCGGAGGTTTCCGGCAGAGCAAAGCCGGGTTCTCCGGCACGAAAGCGCGGCCCGGACCGAAGAAACGCCGCGATGGCGCGCCGGAAGGCGCCGCGCCCTCGGAAGAGGGCGCGCAAAAGACCAAGGTGCGCCCACCGGCGCGCCATCCCCTGTCCCCGCGCAAGCGGGGACCGAGCGCCGCGTGCAGGCGGCGAGGGGAATCATGCCTCGGGCGGAAAAATCCCGCCGCGAGAACGCTCCCGCACGCCGTCGTCCCGGGCGAGCGAAGCGAGACCCGGGACCGTCCTCCGCAATCTCAAACGATCCCGGCTCTCGGCCGTCGGCCTCGGCCGGGATGACGAACAGAAAGGAATCCCACGCCATGCACGAGCACGAAGCCGACTTCCCCGACGCCGCGACCGACGCAGCAGAACACGATCGCCGCCTGCGCGACGTCTGCGAGAGACTGGCGCTGTTCCGGCTGTGCCGCCGCATGCGGTGCCGCCGCGCGGGCGCCTGCCGCGGTTTTCCGCGCGAGTGCGTGCCGCGCTTCCTGCCGCTCGTGCCGGAGAATGCGCGGGCATTGCCGGTCGCGTTTGCGCTGGCGCGCGAAGCCGGCCTGCCATTCGAGCAGGCGCTTGCCCGCTGCGAACCGGAACTCGCGGCGTTCGCGCAATGGCACGCGGCGATCCGCGGCCGGGGAAAAGTGTACCTGGAATCGTCGGCCGCTTACCCGGCGGGAAGCTCTGGGCGGGCAAGGCCGCAATGAGGTTCGATGGAGCGCCCGCAGCGAGAAGGTCTTCCCTTAACCTGTGCAATCAAAGGAGAGTTTTCCGTGCTGTCCTCGGCCGGCGAAGCGATTGGCGCCATGCCCTCGTCATGCGCTGAAGCGCGCTTAGTCGGCGCCGTAGCCCTCGATCGTGGAGCCGGCGTCCTGCGCCGGGACCTTCGGGCCGCGCCAGCGGATGTGGCCGAACTCGTCGCCGGCGGGCGCGCCGGTGGCGTCGGTCGCAGTGCTGGGCGCGTTGATGAACATCGTGACCTGCTGGCCGTCGACGGTCTGCGCACGGACGATGTACGCGGCTGGTCCGCGGATCTCGACCTGCATGAAGCCCGCTTCCTCGAGTGTGCGGCGTAGCTTCTCGCGGTCTTCCACTGTGAGTTCCCGCGGCGCAGCGAGGCTCCTGTCCTCAACGCCGGTTCCCTTGTCTTGCGCCATCGTGGGCGATGCCACGATGAATAGAGCAGCCGCCAAGCCCAGAATGTTCATGGAACTCCTCCGCCGGAAGTCGGTGCGCGCGAGTCAAAGCCGCGGGCGCCGTCATCGTTCCTTCGGACGGAGAAAAATTACGGGGATTGCTCAGCCGCTGCCGAAACTTTGCACCAGCGAACCGGCGACGAGGCTCCAGCCGTCCACCAGCACAAAGAAGATCAGCTTGAAGGGCAAGGAGACCACCACGGGCGGCAGCATCATCATGCCCATGGACATCAGGACCGAGGCGATCACGAGGTCGATCACCAGAAACGGCACAAAGAGGAGAAAGCCGATCTCAAAGGCGCGGCGCAGCTCCGAGATCATGAAGGCGGGCACGAGAATGCGCAGCGGCGTCGCTTCCGGCGTTTCCGGGCGCTCGTCGCGCGAGAGGTCCATGAACAGCGCGAGATCCTTGTCGCGCACGTTCTGCATCATAAAGGTGCGGAAAGGCGCGGCGCCGCGCTCGAAGGCCTGCTCGGGCTGCAATTCGCCCGCCACCAGCGGCTTCACCGCGTTGTCGTAGGCGCTCTGGAAGGCGGGCGCCATGACGAAGCCGGTGAGAAAGAGCGCGAGCGAAATGATGACGGAGTTCGGCGGCGCGGTTTGCAGGCCGATCGCGGTACGCAGGAGCGACAGCACCACGACGATGCGGGTAAACGACGTGACCATCACGAGGATCGCGGGCGCCAGCGACAGCACCGTGATGACGGCGATGAGCTGGACGGCGCGCTCGGTGATGCCGTTGCCGCCCTGGCCGTTGCCGAAGGTGACCGAAAAATCCTGCGCGACAGCCGCCGCGAAATGCGCGTCTGCGAGGACCGCCAGCACACTCACAAGAAACGTACCGGCGATACAGGCCGGCGCGAATCCGCGTCGTGTCATTTATTCGGGTCTTTCTTGGCGCCGGGGCGGAGCAGGCTCGCCATTTCTTCTTCAAGGCTCACGAAGACGTCGGCCGCGCTTTGCTCGCCGGCGGATGCGGGCGAGGCGGGACGTGGTGCCTGCGCGGGCCGCGGTTCGGGCGCGCGCGGCGCTTCGGGAACGGGACGCGCCATCGCTTCGGGAATGCGCGGCATCGGTGCGCGCGCACGCTGGTCGAGAATGCGGGGCTCGGGCGCGCGCGGCTCTGGCGCACGCGGCGCTTCGGGTGCGCGCGGCGCGGGTGCGGGCGGCGTGCGCGCGGCGACTTCCGGCTCGGGCGCGGGTTTGCGGAGCGCCGCCTCGAGGCGCTGGGCCATGTCGGCATATTGCGGATCGACCTTGGTTGCGGGCCGCGGCATCACGCGCGGCGGCTCGGCGGCGGCGGGCGGAGTCGGTCGCGAAGACGGTGCGGCGGGCGAGGGCGCCGACCGCGAGGGTGCGGGCGCAGGTGTCGGTTCGGGTTCAGGCAGGAGCGCATCCGGCACGAGCGACATCTCGTCGTCCTCGAACGTGCCGGGGCGGGAAGCAGTACGCGCGGCGCCCGCGGGCTGGGCGCGCACGATGTTCGGCTCGATCACGACGTCGGTCGGGCCGCCGATGAGAATCAGATGTTCGACATTGTCGCGGCGAATGAGCACCAAGCGGCGGCGTGCATCGACGGGCGCCGAGTCGAGCACCGCGAGGCGCTGCTGGCGTCCGCGTCCGCCCGCCGCGCTCACCAGGCCGCCGTCGCCGAAGCGGCGCATCAGCCACACGGTCAGGGCAATCAGCGCCAGCACCAGCACGAGCGCTACGATGGCGCGCGCCGGCAGGCTGAAGTCGCCGAACATCTGCTCGAACATTTCACTCTCCTCGCGATCCTTGGCCGGGCGTCAAAGCAGGGCGAAGCAGAAGTTAACGGCCTCGGCAAGAATTGCCGCCCTCATGCCTAACAAAGCGTTAATGAATTGGCCGGAAATACGCAAAACCCCGCCGTTGCGGCGATCCGGCGCGCAGCCGGTTCCGCGCGCTTTCGCCCCGAAAAGACGCATTAACCGCGCCTTAACCATACGCCCGGCAAAACTTGCCGGAAGGGGAATCCCCATGGCCGTCACCGATCTGCCGCTCTTCTCGATGCTGAAGACCCGCATGTACTGGCTCAACGAGCGCCAGCGGGTCTTGGCCGAGAACGTCGCCAATGCCGACACGCCCGGCTTTCGCGGCCGCGACCTGAAGCAGCTCGATTTTCACGAGGCGCTGCGCTCGACCGGGGAGGTGCGGCTCGCCACGACCGCGCCCGGCCATATCACCGGCTCGGGCAGCACCAGCCAGTTTCCGATGGATAACCGCGGCGGATTCGAAACCACGCCGCGCGGCAACGCGGTCGTGCTCGAAGACGAAATGATGAAGGTCGCCCAGACCCAGATGGATCACCAGGCGGCGGCGCAGCTCTATTCAAAGAGCATCGGCCTGATCAAAACCGCGCTCGGACGGCGCTAGAGGAGGCGACTCATGGATTTCATGAAGACGATCTCGATCGCCGCTTCCGGCCTCAAGGCGCAGTCGGGCCGCATGCGGGTGATCGCGGAGAATATCGCGAACGCCAATTCGACCGCGCAGACGCCCAACGCCGATCCCTACCGCCGCCGCATCACGACCTTCAAATCCAGCTTCGACCGCGAATTGCAGGCGCAGGTCGTCGAGCTTGGTCGCATCCAGCCCGACCGCACCGACTTCGCAACCCGCCTCGAGCCCGGCCACCCCGCCGCCGACGACAAGGGGCATGTGAAATATCCGAACGTGAACTCGCTGATCGAGAGCGTCGACATGCGCGAGGCGCAGCGCTCTTACGAAGCGAACATCAACGTCATCGGCGCGACGCGCCGCATGATCGCACGCACGCTCGATCTCTTGCGCGTCTAAAGGGAGAACTGAATGCCGTCACCTGTCGCCGCCGCCAACGCCTACGCTTCACTCGCGCGCCTCACGGGCGCGGAGTCGTCTTCGCCGATGTCGGGTCTGCTCGGCGCCGGGAAGGGGCCGAGTTTTACTTCGTTCGTCGAGAGCGCCGTCAGCGGCATGATTGAGCAGGGTAAGGCCGCCGATGGCAAGGCAATGGCCATGGCCGCCGGCAAGGCCGACCTCGTCGACGTCGTCACCGCGGTCGCGGAAACCGAAGTCGCGGTCGAGACGCTCGTCTCGGTGCGCGACAAGGTCATCCAGGCCTACGAAGAAATCTTCCGGATGCCGATCTAATTTTTCCTCTCCCCGTTTACGGGGAGAGGGTGGCGAGCAAAGCGAGCCGGGTGAGGGGCGCTTAGCCAAGGCCGAAAGTTGTAAATTGCCCCTCACCCCG
>Ga0307505_10000378_pt1 | contig 50487 bp, 39 predicted proteins | sample 23_S_MG_FD_202183 | JGI IMG/M metagenome (GOLD analysis project Ga0307505, IMG submission 202183) | Soil microbial communities from Populus trichocarpa stands in riparian zone in the Pacific Northwest, United States - 23_S | ecosystem: Environmental > Terrestrial > Soil > Riparian zone > Trees...
GTCGTGTTCCTCGACGAGCAGATGCCGGGCCTCGGAGGGCTCGATGCTCTCCAGGCGATCAAGGCTCTGCAGCCCGAGACGCCGGTCGTCATGATCACGAAGAGTGAGGAGGAGGGCGTGATGGAGGATGCCATCGGCCGCCAGATCGCGGACTACCTGATCAAGCCCGTCAACCCGAAGCAGATCCTGCTCACCTGCAAGCGCCTGCTCGACGGCGCAGAGATCCGGCAGCAGTCGGCGCAGAGAGGCTATCTGCAGGCCTTCGGCGACCTCACCGGCCGACTCGGCGACGACCTCTCGTGGGACGAGTGGACGGAGGTCTACGCGCAGCTCGTCCGCTATGACCTGGAGCTCGACAGCGCCGAGGAGGGCGTGCGCCAGATCCTGTTGGACCAGCACAGGCAGGCGAACGAGGCGTTCTCCAAGTTCATCGGCAGGGAGTACGCCGGATGGATCGCGGCGTCACGCGAGGGTCGCAAGCCAGCCGAGGATGGGCGGCCAGTGCTCAGCCATGAGGTCATCCCGACATTCGTCGTTCCGGAGCTGCGAGAGGGCGGGCGACCCGTCGTCTTCTTTCTGATCGACTGCCTCCGCTACGATCAGTGGCTTATGATCGAGCCCCTGCTCTTCCCGCTGTTCGAAGTGGAGAAGACGTGGCACGGCGGCATTCTGCCAACGGCGACCCCATTCGCGCGCAACGCGCTGTTCGCCGGCCTGCTACCGGCCGACATCGCGCGGCGGTACCCGCAGCGCTGGAAGCACGTCGACCGCGACGAGGACGCTTCCCTGAACGAGCACGAGGGGGAATACCTCGCGGACCTCCTCCAGCGGAAGCACCTCGACGTGAGAACCCGATACGGCAAACTGGTGTCCGGCGACGACGGCGCGGCGTTCGCTGGCCGCGTGACCGACTACCTGCAGGCCGACCTCGCCGCGATAGTCGTCAACTTCATCGACATCCTGACGCACAGCCGCTCCGATAGCAGCGTGCTGAAGGAGATCGCGCCGGACGAACGGGCCTTCCGCGCGCTGACCCGGACGTGGTTCGAACGTTCGTGGCTCCTGGACGCCTTCCGCGAGCTGGCGCGCCACGACTGCACCATAGTACTGACCACCGACCACGGGGCCGTCCGCGCCCTGCACGCGACAAAGGTCATCGGAGACCGCGACACCTCGACGAGCCTGCGCTACAAGCACGGCCGGAACCTCAAGGTGGACTCCGACGACGCCGTCTTCGTCAAGGACCCCGAGACGTTCGGCCTGCCGCGCGCCGGCATCAACGAGAACTACATCTTCGCGAAGGAGGACTTCTACTTCGTCTACCCGACGAACTACCACCGCTACCTCAACCAGTACCACGACACGTTCCAGCACGGCGGCATATCCCTCGAAGAGATGCTGCTACCGGTCGTGACGCTGCGCCCGAGGCGGTGAGCGGCGCCGGCGCGTGCCGGCAACCGTAAACGAAGGCCGCGCCCTACCTTTGCGGCATGGCCCTTCCCGAGCCCCCCCGCGGCTTCGTGGCCGTCGACGTAGTCCGCCGCGACGACGTGACCGACGACCTCGCGGTTTTCCGCCTGCGCACCCCCGAACCGCTGCCATTCGCGCCCGGCCAGTACGTCACGCTGGCCCTTCCCGATCACGACGGCCGCCCCGTCAAGCGTGCCTACTCGATAGTCAGCTCGCCCGACGAGCCCGAGATCGAGCTCGTGATCGAGCTCGTCGAGCACGGCGAGCTCACACCGCTGATGTGGCCCCTGAAAACGGGCGACCAGATGTGGGCCCGTAGGAAGATCGTGGGCCATTTCCTGCTCGACGAGGCGCGGACGCGCCACGTGATGGCCTGCACAGTGACCGGTATCGCGCCGTTCATGTCGATGATGCGCACGCATCGCAACGCACGGGCTGCCGGCTTTGCCGTGCCGGATCACCGCTTCCTGGTGCTGTACGGCGCCAGCCGGTCGCTCGAGCATGGATCCTACCGCGGGGAGCTCGACGCCCTCGCACGCGACGGATGGGTCGATGCCATCCCGACCATCAGTCGCGCCTGGCTGGAGCCGGACTGGGCCATGGAGTCCGGCCGCGTCGAGGACGTGCTCCGCAAGCACCTCGACCGACTCGGGTGGAACGGGCCCGACACCGCCGGCTACGCGTGCGGCAACCCGGACATGATCGAGAACGTGAAGGGCATCCTCGCGCGCGCCGGCCTGATGAAGGAGCACATCCATGAGGAGAAGTACTTCACCACGTCCGGCGATGCGGAGCCGGCGCCGGCGGTCGCGGCGCCGGCGGTGGCGACGCCGCGCCCTGCGCCGGCATCCCCGGGCGGCATCACGCTCAAGACCGTGCGCCCCGGCCCGCCGGGCGGGATCACGCTCAAGTCGGTGCCGCGTCCGGACGCCAGCGGCTGATGCCTGCGGGTATGCCGCTGCTGCCCGCCGAAACCGCGTCGCCCGAAGAGACGATCGCTCTCGGCGAAGCCCTGGCCGGCCGGCTCGCGCCCGGCGACGTCGTCGCGCTCTACGGCGACCTCGGCGCGGGCAAAACGCACCTGGTGCGCGGCATTGCCTCCGGACTCGGCCTGGACCCGGCTGAGGTGACCTCGCCGACTTTCGTGCTCATACACGAGTACCCGACCGACCCGCCGCTGTATCACTTCGACGCGTACCGCATCGCGAGACCGTCGGAGTTCATCGGCATCGGCTTCGACGAGTACAGCGGCGGCGACGGGGTGTGCGTGATCGAGTGGCCCGAGCGCATCGAGGCCTTGCTCCCGCCACGGACGATCCGGTTGCGTCTCACGGCGCCTGCCGCCGCCGTGCGCCGCTTCGAGCGCGTTGGCGACGGACCGGAGCTCTGACGCCGATGTCCGCGATAGATCGGCTGTTGGCCATGCCCCGGTTCGCGGACGCCGGCGGGGACGCGTACCAGCCGGGCCTGCAACGCGTTCGCGCGGTTCTGGATGCGATGGGGCAGCCCGAGCGCGCCTACCCGGTCGTGCACATCGGAGGCACCAACGGCAAGGGCTCCACCGCCTCGATGGTCTCGGCCATCCTGACCGCGGCCGGCCGGCGCGTCGGGCTTCACACCTCGCCCCACCTGCTCGAACTCGGGGAAAGGATGCGCATCGACGGCTGGCCCGCCCCGGCCGACTGGCTCGAGGCCTCGGCCATGCGCCACGAGCGGGACTTCGCGGACGCCGGCGCCAGCTTCTTCGAGGCCACCACTGCGCTGTCGTTCTCCTACTTCGCCGGCGCCGGCGTCGACATCGCGATCGTCGAGGTAGGCCTCGGCGGCCGGTACGACGCGACCAACGTCGTCCAGCCCATCGCGTCGGCTGTCACCAGTGTGGGGCTAGACCACACGGAGATCCTCGGCGCGACGGTGGAAGCCATCGCCGCTGCGAAGGGCGCGATAGCCAGGCCTGGCGTGCCCTTCCTGACCATGGCCGAGGGCACGCCCTTGTACGTGCTGCGGACGGCGGCCGAGGGAGCCGGGGCGCCGTTCGAGAACGTTCGCGCCTCCGTCGACCTGCGAGCGGCCGGCGCTTCGTGGTGGAAGTTGGCTACGCCCGAGCGCGACTACGGAGAGGTCGAGATCGGTCTGCCGGGGACGCACCAGGCCTGGAACGCGGCACTCGCCGTCCGGCTGGCGGAGATCGCCGCGCCGGGACTGGCGGCGCTGGCGGTGAGTACCGGTCTCCGCGACGTGGTGCGCCTCTCGGGGCTGCGCGGGAGGGGCGAAGCGTTCGTGGTCGACCCCCGCGTCACGCTCGACGTCGCGCACAATGCCGACGGGTGGCGCGCCGCGCTGGACGCCCTCCACGTGCCGGCCGGCGGCCGTCTGCACGTGCTCGCGGGCGTGATGGCGGATAAGGACGCCGGCGCGCTCGCCGGCGTGCTCGCCGGCGCCGGCGCCATCGCCTTCGCTGTCGACCTGCCGTCGGAGCGCGCTCTGCCGGCGGAGCGGTTGGCCGATGTGTTTCGCGGCTCAGGTGTGGAGGTCGCCGACGCGATCGGGTCCGCTGCCGAAGGCCTCGAGTGGTTTCGCGGGCGCGCCGGCGTCGGAGGGCGGCTGCTGGTTACGGGCTCGCACGTGACGGTCGCCGAGACCTTGCGGGCCGTGGCGGCGGCTGGTGAAAACGAGGGGACGGAGGGCCCGTTGTAGAACCCGCCGCCCTCCGACGGAGTAACGGTGCCGTCGGGAGCACGCCCCCTCTTCCCGGCGGGTCCCGCGAAGGGCCTCCGCGGCGGCGCCGCGCCCCGCGCGGCCTACCGCCGCACGGTCGCCATGAAACTGACCTCCCTCGAGCATAAGAAGCTCGCCGAGCTGCAGCAGATCGCGCGGCGGCTCGGCGTGCACAACTATAGTGACCTCCGGAAGAGGGACCTGATCTACCAGATCATCGAGGCCAACGCCGAAGCTGTCGGCGAAGCCGATGCTGAGCCCGCGCGGCCCACGGAGCGCGGCGTGCGTCCCGAGAGCGGCTACGAGCGCGCCGACCGCCCGGCCGCCGCGGGCGCCAGCGGCACGCCCAGCTCTCTCGAGCGGAGACCGCGCCGGCCGGCGCGGCCGCGCATGGCAATCTCGGAGGCGTGGCCGGCGTACATGCACGAGTACGACCCCGCCGCGGTCACGCTGGAGGGGATGATCCGCAAGGAGGGCGTGCTCGAGGTTCTACCCGACGGCTACGGCTTTCTCCGCTCCTCGGAGTACAACTACCTGCCGTCGGCCGACGACATATACGTCTCTCCCAGTCAGATCAAGCGGTTCTCGCTCAAGGTGGGCGATACGGTCGATGGTGAGCTGCGGCCGCCGAAGGAGGGCGAGCGCTTCTTCGCACTTCTGAGGGTCAACGCGATCAACGGCCGCCCGCCCGACGGGTACGGCGAGCGGGTGGCGTACGACGTCCTCACGCCGGCGTACCCGGACCAGCAGATCCGCCTCGAGACCACGCCCGAGGAATACTCCACACGGATCATCGACCTGTTCACTCCCGTCGGCAAGGGGCAGCGGGGGCTCATTGTCGCGCAGCCGCGTACCGGGAAGACGGTGTTGCTGCAGAAGCTGGCCAACGCCATCTCGACCAACTACCCGGAGTACTACCTGATGGTGCTTCTCGTAGACGAGCGGCCGGAGGAGGTGACGGACTTCAACCGGACGGTGCGCGCGGAGGTAATCGCGTCGACGTTCGACGAGGCCCCGGAACGGCACATCCAGGCGGCCGACCTGGTCCTGGAGAAGGCCAAGCGCCTGGTGGAGGCTGGGCAGGACGTGGTGGTGCTGCTCGACTCGTTGACGCGACTCGCGCGGGCGCACAACGCCGTGTTCCGGGGAGAGGGCCGCACGATGTCCGGCGGACTCGAGGCCACAGCGCTTCGAGGGCCGAAGAAGTTCTTCGGCGCGGCGAGGGCTGTGGAGGAGGGCGGAAGCCTGACCGTCATCGCGACGGCGCTTGTCGACACGGGCAGCCGGATGGACGACGTCATCTTCGAAGAGTTCAAGGGCACCGGCAACATGGAAATGGTGCTCTCGCGCGAACTGGCTGACCGCCGCATCTACCCGGCGATCGACATCCAGCGCAGCGCCACCCGTCGGGAGGAGATGCTGGTTCCCGCCGACCGGCTGTCGCGGGTGTGGGTGATGCGCCGGCTGCTGGCCGACATGAGCTCCGTCGAGGCCCTCGAGTTCCTCCTCGAGCAGATGCGCGACACGCCGTCGAACGACGCGTTCCTCGAGTCTATGAACGCGTAGGAGGCCGCGCCGGCACGCCGAACCAGACGGCGCCTAACACTCTGGTGACGCCCGGATAACGTCCGGGTAATGGGGGGGTAACAGCCCCGAAACGACGACCGGATAGGTTGGCGGAGGTCGCCAGCAGGGGCGTTCTCAGGCCGCGGAGTGCCGCGGGGCGCCGCGACCATCCTCCCACACCCTGGTCCCATGTCGCTTCTTGTTCGACGCCCTGCCGGTGCGCCCCGGCACCGATTTCTCCTCTTCGTATTGCTCGCCGCTGCTGCGCCGGCGGCGGCGCAGGGGGTTCTCACCGGCGTCGTCGTCGACGGCGCGTACGGAGGCGGCCTACCGGGTGCAAGTGTTTCCGTTACCTCCCCGACAGGTGGTCTCGCGGGCGGCGCCGCGACGGACATGGATGGCCGCTTCCGGATCGTCGGCCTCGTGCCCGGCGCCTACGACGTCTCGTTCTCCTTCACCGGCTACTCGACCCAGCGCGTGACGGGCGTTGAGATCGCCGCCTCCGACGTCACGCTGGACATAGTGCTCCAGGAAGACGTACTCGACCTCGGGGCCGGTCAGGAAATCGTGGTGACTGCCGCCGCCATCCTCGACAATGACGCAGCGCTGCTGCGAGTCCGTCAGCGCTCAGCGTCCGTGTCCGACGCCGTCGGCGCGCGGGAGATCTCGCGCAGCGGCGCCGGCGACGCGGCCGACGCGATGGAGCGCGTGACCGGCGCCAGCATCGTCGACGGGCGCTACGTCGTCGTCCGCGGCCTGGGCGACCGCTACGCGAGCACCCAGCTCAACGGCGCCGAGCTGCCGACGGCCGACCCCGATCGTCGCTCCGCGCAGCTGGACCTCTTCCCGAGCGAGTTCCTGGAGAACATCACGACCGTCAAGACCTTCACACCCGACCGGCCCGGAAACTTCTCCGGCGGGCTCGTCGACATCGCGACCCGAGCGTTCCCCGACCGCCTGTCGGTCACGCTCTCGACGAGCACGGGCTTCGGCAGTCGCGCGGCCCCCGGCGCGACCGTCCTCGAAGACCCCGCATCGAGCGTCAATTTCTTCGCTACCGGCGCCAGCGGTCTCGGCCTGCCGGACGGCCTCACGCTCGATGGAGGCAACGTGCCGCGCCAGGCCGAGGTGCTGTTCGACGAGGCCGGCGCGCGCGAGCTCGACCGGCTCACGCGCCACTTCACCCAGGGCCGTCCCATCGCGCCACGCGCCGCCGAGGCCCTGCCGGACTACGGAGTCGGGTTCTGCGTGGGCAACCGCGTTCCCGTCGTCGGGCGCGACCTCGGCTTCGTCGTGGGCCTCACGGCCGACCGCGGCACCGGCTTCTACGACCTGGGCACCGTCGGCCGCTTCGACGTCGCCACACGGGACGGCGTCGCCGTGCCTCGCCTGCGTTCGCTGCGGCAGGACTCCCGCACCACGCACGAGTCGTCGCTCGGCGGCATCGCCAACGTGGCCTTCCGGCCAGCGGCGAACCACGAGATCGGGCTCAACACGCTGTTCTCGCGCTCCGCCGAGAGCGAGGCGCGGCTCATCTCCGGACTTGCGCCGCTTCCCATCGGCACCGAGGGCGACCACATCCTCGTGTACGACCGTGTGCTCGGCTACGCCGAACGCACCCTGGCCTCCGCCCAGCTCACTGGGCGCCACCGGCTGGACGGGCTCCGCTTCCTCGATGTCGAGTGGCGTGCCAACGTCTCCCGCACCACCCTCGACGAACCGGACCGGCGCTACTTCGCCAACAGCGTCGTCACCAACGAGGACGGGGTCCTCTTCTACGGAACCGGCGGGGGCTCGCTCGACAACGCGCTCCACTACTACCGTGGCCTCGGGGAGAACACCGCCGGCGTGGCGGCGAACGTCACCCTGCCCGCCGGCGCGCTCGCCGGCCTGCCGGTGATGCTGAAGGCCGGCGGGCTCTACCAACGCGCCGACCGCGCGTTCCGCGAGCGCCGGCTCGAAGTCGCCTTCGGTAACGGCATCCTCCTCGGCGGCACCGACGCCGACGCCGTCGATGCCTTCTTCGGGCCCGAGAACTCGGGCATCGTCGAGGAGCGCCTCCTGCCGGACGGCCGCACACGCTACGCCTTCGGGCACCGCGTGGTGGACACCACCGACCCGCGCAACCGGTACGATGGGACGCAGGACGTTGCCGCGAGCTATGCGATGGCCGAGGTGGGGCTGCTGTCCAACCTGCGCCTCATCGGCGGCGCGCGGTACGAGTACACCGACCTCCGCGTGACGACTCGCCTGCCCGGCGACACGACCGGCGCCGAACTGGGCGGTCGGCTGAACGTCGGCGACGTGCTTCCGAGCCTCAGCGTGGTGTACGGGTTCGGGCCGGACATGAACCTCCGACTCGCAGCCACCCGGACGCTGGCCCGGCCCACGTTCCGCGAGATCTCGCCCTTCGCCTCGTTCGACTTCGCCACCGACGCGCCGCTCGTGGGCAACCCCGAGCTGGAGCGGACGCTCATCAGCAATCTCGACGCGCGCTGGGAGTGGTTCAACGCGCCGGGCGCGATCCTCGCGGTAAGCGGCTACTACAAGCACCTCTCGCGGCCGATCGAGCGCGTGATCATCGACTTCGAGAACGGCACGACACGGTTCTCCAACGTCGAGGAGGCCACGATCTATGGCGCCGAAATCGAGGCTCGGCAGCGGCTAGGCGCCCTGGGCGTCAACGTGCCCGTGCTGCGCGAGCTGACGCTCGGCGGCAACATGACGATGGCCTCCAGTCAGATCAGCCTCGACGCCGCCGAGCTCGCGGAGCGCCGGCTCGTCGACCCCGCGACGCCTCCTACGCGCCAGCTCCAGGGCCAGAGCCCCTTCCTGGTCAACCTCGACCTCGCCTACGACAACGTCGGCACCGGCACCACCGCCGGACTCTTCTACAGCGTGTTCGGCCGGCGCCTCTCGCGCGTCGGCGCCGGCGCGGTCGACGTCTTCGAGGAGCCGAGCCCGCAGCTCGACTTCGTGGCCAGCCAGCGCCTGCCGCGCGACCTGGCGCTTCGCCTCAAGGTCGGCAACATCCTCGGACGGGGCTACCGCGAGGTCTACGACTTCCCCACGGCCGGCCTCCCCGCGGCGGCCGCGGCCGTCTACGCTGCCTACGACCGCGGCATGACGTTCTCGTTGAGCCTCTCCTTCAGTCCCCGTCTCGATGGTGCCGCACCGGCGATTCCGCTGCCGGCCTCTCCGCTCGGGGCAAACACGCTCGACTAACCCTCATCCCTTTCCCGAATGCAAACCCCGATGTACCGCTCTGCTACCCTGTTGGCCGCGCTGTCCTTCGTCGTCGCGGTGCCCGCGGCCGCGCAGGCTCCGACGATGACGGCCTCCGCAGACATCACCACCAACACCACCTGGGCTACCGGCCAGGTCGTGCTCCTCGACGGCCTCGTCTACGTTCGTCCCGGCGCCACGCTGACCATACAGGCCGGCGTCATCGTGAAGGGCAAGGCCGAGCCGTCGCCCGCCACCTCCGACCTCGCGAGCGGCCTCGTCGTGATGCAAGGCGGCCGCCTCGTGGCCGACGGTCAGCCCACGCAGCCGATCATCTTCACCGCCGAGCTGGATAACGTGGCGGACCGCTTCGACCTCGACGAGACCTTCAGAGGCCTCTGGGGCGGCGTAGTTCTCCTCGGCCGCGCCACCAACAACCGCGGCGTCCGCAACGTCGAGGGCATCCCCGTCTCGAACGACACACGGTACGGCTGCGACGGGTCGACGATCGTTTGCGTCGACAACGACGACTCTGGCATCCTTCGATACGTCTCGATCCGCCACGCCGGCTTCGGCTTCGAGCCGAACAGTGAGATAAACGGCCTCACGATGGGCGGCGTCGGCCGCGGAACCGTGATCGACCACGTGGAGGTGTTCGCGAACTCCGACGATTCGTACGAGTGGTTCGGCGGCACTGTCGACACGCGCCACCTCGTCGCGGCCTTTAGCGGCGACGACGAGTTCGACTGGGACACGGGGTACACCGGCCGGAGCCAGTGGTGGTTCTCCATAAAGGCGTCGACCGGCGAGACGGGCCGTTGCTTCGAGTCCGACGGCGCCGCCTCACCGTTCACGGCGACCCCGCTCTCGAATCCGACCATCACCAACGTGACGTGCATCGGCGCCGGCGTCGCCGGGACGCCAGGCGGTAGCGAGGCCGGCAGCCCGGCGCTCCTCCTCCGCGAGAACACCCAGGGCAAGCTGTACAACTCGATCGTCACCGACTGGACCAATCTCGGACTACAGATCGAGGACACCGGCGACCCGCTCACGAGCTCGCGCTCGCGCTGGGACGACGGTTCGCTCGACCTGCGCAATAACGTCTGGTGGGGCTTCGGCGCCGGCAACAGCTTCGCCGAGCTAACCGCGGGCACCGACGGCGTCCTGGAGACCCAACTCGGTGAGCGCAACCTGTTGGCCGACCCGCAGCTGAACGCGATGGTTCGCGATCAGTCCGGCAGCATGGACCCCCGTCCCGCGGCCGCCGGTCCCGCCGCGTCTGGCGCCGACTTCAGCTACACGCCGCTGCAGGACGCTTTCTTCACGCCGACCACCTACCGCGGCGCGTTCGCGCCGGATGAGCCGACCTGGCTCGCCGGCACGTGGAGCGTGCTGGTCACCAACGGCTACCTGTCGGGCCCGGCCACGCCGGCCGAGGGCGGCCCGGCGGCCGGCGCGCTGTCGCTGAGCACGGCGCGGCCCAACCCGGCTGGCTTCACGTCGACCGTCGTGCTGACGCTGCCGGCGCCGGCCGCCGTGCGGCTCGCGGTCTACGACGTGATTGGACGGGAGGTCGCGGTAGTGACCGACGCCACCCTCGCCGAAGGCTCGCACACGGCCACCGTCGACGTGTCCGGCCTCACGCCGGGTGTGTACGTGCTCCGCCTTACCGGCGAGGCTGGCTCGGCGGTCACTCGCCTGACCGTCTCCCGCTGACAGGCGTCCGGTCGGCACCGGCCGACACGGTGCGCGCCCCGGCCCTCTGTGGGAGGAGGGCCGGGGCCGCCCTGGTTCTGGGCCTCGCGGGCCGGGCGGCCGCTGCCGTAAGCTCAGCCCATGAAAGTCGCCGCTCCGCGGGAGGCCCCGGCCGCCGTGCCGCGCGTCGCCGCCGAGCGGCCGCTACGCATCCTGTTCGCCATCCAGGGTGAGGGTCGCGGGCACATGACGCAGGCGTTGGCGGTGGCCGGCTGGCTCCGCGCCCGCGGGCACGAGGTCGTCGCGGCGCTCGTGGGCGAGAGCGACCGCCGCGAGGTGCCGGACTTCGTTCGCGCCGGCCTCGACGTGCCCATCCTGCCGGTACCGAGCCCCAACTTCGTAGCCAACGAGCGCGGAGTCGTCGGGCCCTGGCGCTCGCTTTGGGTGCACGGCCGACGCTGGTTGAGCCGCTACGAGCCGGCCGTCGAGCTCATCGATGGCCACGTCCGCGACCTCCAGCCGGACGTCGTGGTCAACTTCTTCGAGGCGATGACGGGCTACTGGGCGCTGCGCCGGCGGCCGGCGGTGCCGATCGTGGCCGTCGCACACCAGTTCATGTTCCTGCACCCGGGGTACCGTTTCGCCCCCTGGTGGCCTGTGCAGGAGGCCGCGCTGCGTGTCTACACGTGGGCACTCGGAGCCAGGGCCGACACGCGCCTGGCGCTGTCGCTCTACCCGGCGGACTCTGCGCCGGCAAAGCGTCTCCGGGTGGTCCCGCCGATACTCCGCCCGGAAGCGCACACGCTTGCGGGTGTCGCGCCGCCACCCGGCGCAGCGCTGCTGGCGTACCTGATGGAGCCCGGCCTCGCGGACGGCCTGCGCCGATGGAGTGAGTCCCACCCCGGCGAGAAAGTGCACTGCTACTGGGACGGTCCGGCAGGTAGCCACGGCCGGGGGCTGGAGTTCCGTCCGCTCGACGGCGCCGGCTTCCTGTCGCGCATGGCCGAGTCGCGCGGCGTGGTGACGACGGCTGGCTTCGAGGCCGTCGCGGAGGCCATGCTGCTGGGAAGGCCGGTCCTCATGGTGCCCGTGCCGGGGCACTACGAGCAGCACTGCAACGCGCTCGACGCGGAGCGCGCCGGCGCCGGCGTCGCGGCACGCACGTTCGACCTGGACCGTCTCCTCGCGATCCTGCCGGACTACGTCCCGCCGAGCGGCTTCCGCGCGTGGGTCGCCGGCGCCGAGGAAGCCGTGGTGGCCTCGATCGAGGAGACGGCGTGTGTCCGTAGGCGCACATAGCACGTGCGCGCACACGAAGCTGTCATCCGAGGCGCTAGCACCGCCGCGCCTGCCAACGGACACAAAAGGCCATTCAGGGTCGATGAGGTCATTGTGCTCCCCGCTCGCCGTGGATGCGAGTGGGGCGGCCGGCCGACGTAATCGGGGCGTTCGGGGGTTGATCGGTACCGGCGGGTGCTTCATCTTGGCTTAATGATTCACCCGCCGCTCCCGACCATGCGTGCTTCCGTCGTTTCTGTCCTGGGTCTAGTCGTGGTCCTCGCGCTGCCCGCCGGCGCCGGCGCCCAGGGTCCGTTGTCGGGTGGACGCTGCGGTGTCGTGCCCGACACCATCCTCGGCTACATCGACTTCACGCCCGAGCGCTTCCGGCCGCTGCAGCGCGTGGTATTCGAGGATCTGACCGGCGGCTCCAACACGGCCGTGCCCGCCGGCGGGATCATCCGGTTCTACACTGATCCCGTCGGCGGCGCGCTGACATTCTCTCTTCCCGAAGCGCCCGTGCCCACGTACGCGTTCGTTGAGGTGCAGCGTCCGGGCGGCCTCCCCGGCTGCGCCGGCGACGGCAATCAGCAAGGCTGCACAGAGGTGGGTGGCGTCTGGGTCTACGCGCCGGTGACCACCTACGCATACGAGTTGGCGGCCGCCGTGAACGGCGGGGCGAACGCGACAGGCGCGTATCACCTCACCTCGGATGGGGGGCCTGGGCCGGAGGAGTCCCTCGCGACCTACGTCAGCGCATTCGAGATCCGATTCGATGGCCCCTCGTGGGCGGTCAATCCGTTCGCGGGCTTCCCGGGGTTCCTGATGGGGTTCGAGGTACCGTTTACGCTGTGGGACGTCGGCCCGATGAGCCCTGGCGACGTACCGGATCCGTCTGACGACGTGCGCCTGATCCCGGGGATCTACAGCGACTTCGCGACGACGGACGAAGACATGTGCGCGAACGACGCGACGACCTTCCCCTACCGGTTCGAGCGCGAGATCGGCGCGGGCCTGCAGACGGACCGCATCTACGCGTACTGGCCGTTGACCACCTACGAGGACTTCGCGGCTGCGATCGAGGACTCCGTGGTGGCCTCCGAGCCCGGTCCCCTGCCGGCGGGGTATGCCCTGCTCGGAGCCCGGCCGAACCCGGCCGCCGGTTCAGCTGACGTCCACTTCGTCACCGGCGACGCCGGCCCGGTGCGGCTGGATCTCGTCGACGTCCTCGGCCGCACGGTTGCGACCCTCGTCGACGATCACCGGCCGGCCGGCGCCCACACTTCCCGCGTCAACGTCGCCGGCCTGCCGGCCGGCGCGTACCTCCTTCGCCTGCGCGCCGGCGGCGGCGTGGCGACGCGGCCAATGTCGGTAACGCGGTAAGCGCCTCCCCGCTCGCGGGGAGGTGGACGAGGGACCGGAGGGGGGTGGGCGACCACTAGGGTCGCCCCTACGCTTTCCCTCGTTTCTCTGCTTCCTCTCGTTTCGCACCCTCTCGCTCCCTCTGGCTCCTTCCCTCCCCCCTTTCTTCCCGCAACGCCGGCCGGCGCGGCCCGAACTTTCAGGCCCGCCGCCGCCGCGATGCCGACCTCCCTCCCGAACGAGCCCGCCGTAACGCCTGAACTCGCCGCCGAGCACGGACTGACGCCCGAGGAGTACGCGGCCGTCGTCGAGCGGCTGGGGCGAACGCCGACTTTCACCGAGCTCGGCGTCTATTCGGTGATGTGGAGCGAGCACTGCTCGTACAAGAACTCGATCGCGGTCCTGAAGACGCTGCCGCGCGAGGGTGGGGCGGTGCTCGCCGGCGCCGGCGAGGAGAACGCGGGGCTCGTAGACATCGGCGACGGCCTGGCGGTCGCGTTCAAGATCGAGAGCCACAACCACCCTTCGGCTGTCGAGCCCTACCAGGGCGCCGCGACGGGTGTGGGAGGCATCCAGCGCGACATCTTCACCATGGGTGCGCGACCGATCGCGTCGCTGGACAGCCTGCGGTTCGGCTCCCTCGACAACCCGCGCGTTCGGTATCTGCTGGATGGCGTCGTGCGCGGCATCGGCGACTACGGCAACGCGTTCGGCGTGCCGACCGTCGCTGGCGAGGTTCAGTTCGACCCGTCGTATGAAGGCAACCCGCTGGTGAACGCCATGTCGGTGGGAATCGTCCGCCTCGGGGAGACGATGAGCGCTACCGCGGCCGGCGTCGGAAACCCGGTTTACATCGTCGGCGCGTCGACCGGGCGCGACGGCATCCACGGCGCCACGTTCGCCAGCGAGGAGCTCTCCGAGGCCAGCGAGGCGCGCCGCCCTGCCGTGCAGGTGGGCGACCCGTTCACCGAGAAGCTGCTGCTGGAGGCGTCACTGGAGGCCATCCGTACCGGCGCCGTGGTCGGCATGCAGGACATGGGCGCCGCGGGGATCACCTGCTCGTCGAGCGAGATGAGCGCCAAGGGCGAGGTGGGCATGGTGCTCGAGCTCGAGCGGGTGCCCGTCCGCGAGAGCGGGATGACGCCGTACGAGATCCTCCTCTCGGAGAGCCAGGAGCGGATGCTGCTCGTCGTCGCGCGCGGCCGAGAGCCCGAAGTAGAGGCGGTGTTCGAGAAGTGGGACCTCCACGCGGTCCAGATCGGCGAGGTCACCTCCGACGGCCGCGTGCGCTACCGCTGGCACGGAGAGGAGGTGGCCGACATCCCCGCGGAGCACCTGGTCCTCGGAGGCGGCGCGCCCGTCTACATACGCGAGGCCTCCCGGCCGGCGTACCTCGACCGTACCTCGGCGTGGAGACCGGAGTCCATTGCCGACATCGCGCCGGCCGGCGCGACCGACGCCCTGGTGGCGATGATGGGTTCGCCGAACATCGCGTCCCGGCGCTGGATCTTCGAGCAGTACGACCAGCACGTGCGGACGAACACTGTGGTCGGCCCGGGCCCGAGCGACGCCGCGGTGGTGCGCATCAAGCACGGCGGCGACGCCGGCGCGTCCGAGCGGGGACTCGCGCTCAAGACCGACTGCAACGGACGGTACGTGTACCTCGGTCCGCGCGAGGGCGGCCGCATCGCGGTGGCAGAGGCCGCACGCAACGTGGTCTGCGCCGGCGGCGAGCCGCTCGCGGTGACCAACTGCCTCAACTTCGGCAACCCCTACAAGCCGGAGGTCTACTGGACGTTCAAGGAGGCCGTCGCCGGCATGGGCGACGCCTGCCGCGCCCTCGGCACGCCCGTCACGGGAGGGAACGTGTCGTTCTACAACGAGAGCCCGGATAGCGCCGGCGGCACCCGCGCGGTCTTTCCGACGCCCACGATTGGGATGGTCGGGCTCGTGGAGGACGTCGTGCGCGATGCCACAACGGCCGCCTTCACATCCGAGGGCGACGTACTGTTGCTACTCACGCCGTCCGGATGGGTCCACCGCGGCGACGTAGGCGCCTCGGAGTACCTGTCGGCCCTCCACGCGGTGACCGCCGGCGTGCCGCCCCACCTCGACCTCGAGGAGGAGAAGGCCGTGCAGGCCGCCGCGCTCGCCGCCATCCGGGCGGGACTCGTGCACGCCGCCCACGACGTGTCGGACGGCGGGATCGCCGTCTGCCTCGCCGAGGGCTGCGTGTTCGGCGGCGCCGGCGCCGCCGTGGAGCTGGACGTGCCCGCCGACATGCGCCTGGACGCGGTGCTGTTCGCCGAGACGCAGAGCCGCATCGTGCTCGCAGTCGACCCCGTGCACGTGCGGCGCGTCGAGCAGTTGGCCGCCGGCGCCGGCGCGCGCGCGACCCGCGTCGGCGTCGTAGGCGGCGAGCGCCTCACCATTTCGGTCGGCGGCGCGCCCGTCGTGGACGTCGCCGTGGACGCCCTCGCGGGGCCCTACGAGAATGCGATCCCGGAGCTGATGGGTGTCGTGGTGATGGGGGAGGGTGATGGCCTGTCACGCGCGGCTGCGCGAGCTTGAACGACGGACTGCTAACGCCGAAATCGCGTACTGCGCACTGCCAACTGCAAACCCGCAAACCCGCCAACCGCAAACCGCAAACCCGCAAACCGCGACCAACCCAGCCCGCGGTCCTTCCCGCACCACCCCACGCCATCTCCCCCACACGATCCCCGTACCTTCACTCAGGCGGAAGAACCTGTTGCACCAAGCATTCGTTAGACGCCCTCAAACAACCCCCCACACGATGGCCGACAGCCCCAAGTACGTCACCGCGACAGACGACACCTTCCAGGAGCTGGTCCTGAATAGTGAGGTCCCCGTCCTGGTCGATTTCTGGGCCGCGTGGTGCGCGCCGTGCCGCGTCATCGCTCCCGTCATCGAGGAGATCGCCGAAGAGTACCAGGGCCGCGCCATGGTGGTGAAGGTCGATGTCGACGCGAACCCGCGCGTCGGTATGGACTTCGGTATCCGCTCCATCCCGACCCTGCTCTTCTTCAAGGGCGGCCGGCCGGTGGACCAGCTCGTGGGCGTCATCCCGAAGCGCGCACTCACGGAGCGCCTCGACGCGCTCGCGGCCCAGCCGGCCTGACCCCTCCAGCTCCCGGAAGCGCGATACAAGTGGCCGACGCCTCTGCTCAAATGGACAGCGTTGACTTCGGTGGGGCCGAGCACCATGCCGTCGTCATCATCGGTACCGGCCCGGCGGGCCTTACGGCCGCCGTGTACGCGGCCCGCGCCGGCCTCGCGCCGCTGGTGCTGCAAGGCATGCAGCCTGGCGGGCAGCTCACGACCACGACCGACGTCGAGAACTACCCCGGCTTCCCGGACGGGATAATGGGGCCGGATATGATGCAGAAGTTCGATGCGCAAGCCAGCCGCTTCGGCGCGGACATTCGCTTAGGCGCCGTCACGGCGGTGGACTTCTCGCGCCGGCCGTTCCGGCTGGTAGTCGATGAGGTCGATCCCGTGCTGGCCGACACCGTAATCATCTCCACCGGCGCGAGCGCCCGCTACCTGGGCCTCGACAACGAGGCGCGCCTGCTGGGGCACGGCGTCTCCGCTTGCGCCACGTGCGACGGACCGTTCTTCCGCAAGGACGACATCGTCGTCGTCGGAGGCGGCGACACTGCGATGGAAGAGGCCCTCTTCCTGACGCGATTCGCGTCGAGGGTTTACGTCGTCCACCGGCGCGATAGCCTCCGGGCGTCGAAGGTGATGCAGGACCGCGGCATGAACAACCCGCTCATCACGTTCGTCTGGAACACCGTCGTCGAGGACGTTCTTGGTGAGCGAACGGTCGAGGGCGTCCGCCTCCGCAACCTGGAGACCGGCGAGACAAGCGAGTTGGCGGTGAAGGGCCTCTTCGTCGCGATCGGACACCAGCCCAACACGGAGCTATTCGACGGGCAGCTGGACATGGACTCGGTGGGCTACATCAGCACCGTACCCGCCTCAACCGCCACCAGCGTCCCGGGCGTCTTCGCCTCGGGCGACGCGCAGGACCCCGTCTACCGGCAGGCGGTCACAGCAGCGGGAACCGGGTGTATGGCCGCGATCGATGCGGAGCGATTCCTCGCGGAGCACGGCGACATCGACGGCCTGCGGACGGAGACCGAGTACCATGCCGCGCCGGCCGTGGAGAGTACCGACCACGTGCCGGTGGTCGAGAAGCTCCCGGACTAGCCCGGCAACAGCGGCAGTCCGCCATGCGCTACCTGCTCGCCCTGCTGCTCGCTATCTGCGCCAGCCTCGCCACGGCGCAGGACGTGCAGGCCGCTCTCGATGACCTGCGCCTCGCCACCGCGGTGCGACTGGTGCTGGCGACGGACCCAGCGACTCGGGCAACGGCAGCACGCGTCCAGGCCCGCGCCGGCGCCGTGGCTGTCGACGGGTCGTGGCCGACAACGGCGTCAGCGGCCCGTGCCGCCGAACTCGCGCGCGCCGTTCCCGGCGTCGCGACGGTAGCGATGGGCGATGGCCCGCCCCTGCCGGCGCGGCCGCTCGGTGCCGGCGCGGCCGCGGAACCCGACGAGCCGACGCCCGCGCTGGCCGAGCCCGAGGCGGGGCAGACGGTCGAGGATGTGGAGCCGCGCGAGCCGGAGGTCGAGGTTCCGCCGCGGCCCCAGGAGGAGCGCGAGGTCGAGCCGGCGCCGCCGGCGCCCGTGCGTCGCCCCAGGGTCGCGCCGCCGGCGGATGCGCCGGCCGACAGGCAGCCGCTGACCCACACCGTGCGGGTGGGCGACACGCTCTACAGCATCGCCCGGCGCTACAGTACCACTGTGGAGGATCTCCAGCGACTCAACGGACTGGGGGAATCCACGGCGATCACGCTTGGCCGGCGCCTCCGCGTCGAAGAGTAGCCTAGCGCTTGACCAGGTTGCGGAGGACGAACCCCACGTTCTCCTTGCGCTCTCGCAGCCGGCGCGAGAAGTAGGGGAACCACTCCGTGCCGTAGGGGACGTACACGCGCATGTTGTACCCCTCGGCTGCGAGCTGGCGCTGGGTTTCCGTCCGGATGCCGTACAGCATCTGGAACTCGAAGTCGCGGGGGCTCACGCCACGCTCGCCGGCGAAGGCCTTCGTCGCGTTGATGAGCTCGTCGTCGTGGGTCGCGATGGCGGGATAGCGTCCGTCAACCAGGAGGCGCTGCATGGACTGGCGGAAGCGCTCTCGGATGGCCGGCATGTCCTGGTAGGCGATTCCTTCGGGCTCGCGGTAAGCGCCCTTCACGAGGCGGGTCCGGGCACGGAGTTCGCACATGCGCGCCACGTCGGCGTCCGTCCGGCGCAGCATGGCCTGGAGGACGGTGCCGACCGTCTCGGGGTAGTCGGGATAGACCGCCTCGAGGATGCCGAGCGTGGACTGGGTGAGGCTGCTGCCCTCCATGTCCAGCCGGACGAACGTGTCCGACTCGCGCGCGACATCGAGCAGCCGGCGCAGGTTGTCCTGGCAGAAGCCCTCGTCGATGACCTGGCCGATCATCGAGAGCTTGATCGAAATATTGGCGTCGCGCCCCGCGCGGAAGTCGGCCAGCCGGCGCGTGAGGCTGATGTAGCTATCAGTGAGCCTGGCGGCCTTCACGCGATCGTCGACGTCCTCACCCAGGAGGTCGAGCGTGACGTGGAGCCCCTCGTCGAGCAGGCCCTCGACCACCGGGAGCGCCTGTTCGAGGGTCTCGCCCGCCACGAATCGGCTCGCGAGGACGAAGGGCAGCTTCATGGCTCGAAGCTACCGATCGACCCCCGGCCACGTGGAACGGATTGTGCCGCTCTCATCCGGACGCCCTCCGGGCGGCCCAGTAGACAGCCCCCGTTACGAATCGGCCCGTCCCGGGTCGAAACGCGCCCATGCCCGCCCCGCCCGCCGATCCGATGCCCGACCCGGCAGCGACGGACGCCGATCTCTTGCAGGCCCTGCGCCGCGAGAATGGCAGTTCGCGCGCGCTGGTGTGGCTGCGGCGGGTGACGGACCACTTCCTGCCCGACCGACTACGGGAGGAGACGCTGGAAGCGCGCCGGCGTGCCCGGTTCGTCGTCATCACGACCCTCATCGAGGTGCCCTTCCTGGGGGTCCTCGTTCAGCAGCTCCTCGCGAACGGGCTCCAAGTCCAGGCAACCGTCGCCATCTGCTTCGGGCTCATCGTGTTGATGTGTCCGCTCCTGCTGCGCGTGACGCGATCGCACCGCCTTGCCGGCGCCACGCTGGTGTTGACGACGACCGCCGCTCTCTTCTTCCAGGCCTATTCGGATGCGGGAATCGCCGACCCGATCCTGTACTGGGTGGCGGTAATGCCGCTCATCGGCGCGATGCTGGGCGGCCTCCGGCTCTCCCTCGCGAGCGCCGGCCTGAACCTCGTCGGCGTGGGCGGCCTGTACGCGCTGGCACGCGCCGGCCACGCCTTTCCGGAGCTGACTCCGCCCGTGAACCTGCAGCTCGCCGCGCTCCTGAGCCTCGCAACAGTGACCGTCTTCGCGCTCGTGTGGGGCTGGGTCTACGAGGGGCTGACCCTGCGCGAAGAGCGGCGCACCGTCTCGCAGCTTCAGCGCTTGCGGAGCGCACTTACGGCCTCCGAGGCGCGCTACCAGGCCCTCTTCGACGGCGTGCCGGTGGGGCTCTACCGCTCCTCTGCGGCAGGCGAGATGCTGATGGCCAACAGGGCGCTCCTGCGCATGCTGGGCTACGCAAGCGTCGACGAGCTGATCCGCGCCGGCGGCGTGTACGAGGAGGGCTCCGAGCGCCGGCGCTTCGTGCAGTCGGTCGACGAGGGCAGCGCCCCGTTCGCGACGACATGGCGCGGCCGCGGCGGCCGCACGCTGAGCGTCCGCGAGCGCGCGCACGCCGTCCGCGACGGCGCCGGCCGCGTGCTCTACTACGAGGGCACCGCCGAGGACGTGACCGCCCAGCGGCAGGTGCAACACGCGCTGCGGCAGAGCGAGGAGCGCTTCCGCGCGCTGGTGCAGCATGCGTCGGACCTCACCGTCGTGATCGACGAAGCGGGGGTCGTCACCTATGCGAGTCCGTCGGCCGAGCGGCTCTTCGGGCTGTCGGCCCAGGCGATGGTCGGGGCGGAGCCGATGTCGTGGGTGCACCCCGAAGATCTCCGCCGCATCCGGTCCCTGGACCGCTGGGTGCGCGGACGGCCCGGGCAGTTCGGGCCGGTGGAGTTCCGTGCGGTCCGCCCGGACGGGCCCTACCTCTACGTCGAGGTTGTCGGTGCGAACCTGCTGGACAATCCCCATGTAGGCGGATTGGTCCTCAACGTGCGCGATGTCACGGAGCGGAAGCGCGCGGAGGCCGTTCTGGTGCGCAGCAAGGAGCAGGCAGAGGAGGTGGCCCGGCTCAAGAGCGCCTTCCTGGCCAACATGAGCCACGAGATCCGTACGCCGCTGACCGGGATTCTCGGGTTCACCAGCGTCCTCGCCGAAGAGGTGACCGACCCGCAGCAGGCGGAGTTCGTGTCGCTCATCGAGAAGAGCGGCCGGCGCCTCATGGACACTCTCAACTCGGTGCTGGAGCTCGCACGGCTGGAGGCCGGGCGAGCCGACCTGGCCTCCGAGGCGGTGTGCCTGGCCGACGCAGTGAACGAGGCCGTGGGCCTGATGGCTCCCATGGCCACGGACAAGGGACTTCGCCTCGGTGCGAGCATCGTCCAGGCCGACGCGCAGGCCCAGCTCGACCGCGCCGCGCTCGACCGCGTGCTTACCAACCTCATCGGCAACGCGATCAAGTTCACCGAGACCGGCGAGGTCGTCGTAGAGGTCGACGCCGACGAGCACGCTGTCATCCTGCGCGTACGCGACACCGGTGTCGGCATCGACCCCGACTTCGTGCCGCGGCTTTTCTACGACTTCGAGCAGGAGTCCACCGGGATCAGCCGGAGCCACGAAGGAAGCGGGCTCGGGCTGGCGATCTCGCGGCAGCTCGTGGAACGCATGCGCGGCTCCATCGCCGTCGACAGTAGCAAGGGCCTCGGGACGACGTTCTCGGTCACATTCCCTCGCTCGGACACGGATCCTGCGGTCGCGGAGGCCGGCCGCACGCTCCCGCGCGTTCTTGTCGTCGACGACAACCTGAACACGCGCAATCTTATGGAGCGGATGCTATGCACGGAGTACGACGTAACGTGCCTCGCCGACGCGACCTCGGCTCTTCGCGCGACCGACGAGGGCCCGGCCTTCGCCGCGGTGTTGCTCGACATCAACCTGGGCGGCGAGGTGTCGGGCGAGGAGGTCATGCGCCGGCTGCGCCGGACGGACGCCTACGGCGGGGCGCCGATAATGGCATTCACGGCGTACGCGCTGCCCGGCGACCGAGAGCGGTTCCTGCACACCGGGTTCAGCGGCTACCTCGCGAAGCCGTTCACGCGCGCGCAACTGCTGGAGGCGGTGAGCGAGCTCTTCGGCAACGCCGGCTCCACGCCGAGCGGCGACGGCGCATGGCGCAGGCCGACGGCCCCGCGGGCGACCGGCCGCTGAGTCCGCCGCAGGGCGCGGTACCTTCGCCCCGCCGTTCGGACTCCCATGTTTCACGACCCTGCGGAAGTGGCCGCACTGCGCGCGGCGTACGGCCGGGCGACGCTCGACGAGCGCACCTCGCCGGCCGATCCGCTGGTCCTGTTCCGGGAGTGGTTCGAAGCCGCGCGCGCGGCCGGAGTCAACGAGCCCAACGCCATGACGCTAGCCACCGCCGATGCAGCCGGCCGACCCTCCGCACGCATGGTCCTGCTCAAGGGCGCCGACGACCGCGGGCTGTCCTTCTTCACCAACCGGGAGGGCAGAAAGGGGAGGGAGCTCTCCGACAATCCGCGCGGCGCGCTCGTCTTCTGGTGGTCGCCGCTCGAACGGCAGGTGCGCGTAGAGGGCCGCATCGAGCTGGTCGACGAAGCGGACGCCGACGCCTACTGGCACTCACGGCCGCGCGGCAGCCGCCTCAGCGCGCTGGCGAGCCGGCAGAGCACCCCGGTGCGGGACCGCGCAGAACTGGACGCCGCTCGCGACGCACTGGCCGTCAGGTACCCGGGAGAGGACATCCCGCGCCCCGCGTACTGGGTGGGCTACCGGGTCGTGCCGGATCGGTACGAGTTCTGGCAGGGACGGCCCGACCGCCTGCATGACCGAGTCGCTTACACGCCCGCGACCGAGGGATGGGACCGGGTCCGGCTCTCTCCGTGAACGCCGCAGGGAGCGCGGCGCGATCGGCGCTGGGCCCCGTCCATTCCCTACTACATCGGGCCCTACTACATCGGGGACGCGCCTACCGGACGCGCCTCGCGAGGCGGGCGGCGCGGTCCTCCGGCGTCGCGGGAGCATCCTCGGGCAGCTCGCTCACGCGCCGTGCCGGCGCCGGCGCGTCGAGACCGTCCCAGTCGCGGCTGGTGACGATCGCCTCCAGGTCTTCGATCCGCGCGCGAAGGCGGGCGGTGTCATCCGCGGACGCATCGCCGGCGTGTCGCGGTGTGCGGAGTGCGACAGGTTCGTTCAATAGCGTCCGCAGCCGTTCCGCGGAGCCCTCCGCTCCCATCAGCTCGCGCACCCTCTGGTCCTCCCAGTCGCGCCTGCGCCCGGGGAACCCGAACACCGAGACGGCATGCGCCGCGAGGCCGACGCCCCAGCCCATCATGGGGTAAACGAACCAGATTTCGCCGGGAGACGTGAGCAGGTTGAGGATCGCGAAGAACGTGTTGCAGATGAGGTACGACGCGACGTGGCCGTAGAACTCGCGCTCCTTTCGAGCCTGTCGCCGTGCCTGCTGTTCGTCCATCGTTAAGAGGGGTTCGCCCCCCGCAGCTTACGGAACGGCATCCGCGCGTCGCCCGCGGAGTCCGGCTCGGCCTGGTAGTCGGCGCCCACGACCACCCGAAGGGCGCCGGGCACGGCCTCGAAGGCGAGCGGCTCCCGGGAGAGCAGCTCTCCGTCCGTATTGAACCACATACCTGGCTGCGAGCGGACCTCGAATCGCCGGACGCGGCGGTGAATCACACGTTCGTCTACACGTCGATCCTTCGCCACGACGCGTGCTGCCAGCCGGGCTACGTCGAGGGCGTTGCTGCGCAGGAGTATGACCACGTCCAGCAGGCCGTCCTCTGGATTGGCGAGTGGTGCCGCCGGGAAGCCGCCGGCAGCGGTGCGGCCGTTCGCAACGACGCAGTTCATCGCCTCCACGCGCTCCTCCGGGCCGTCATCGAAACGCACGTGCGTGACGTACTCCCGCAGGTCGGGCAGCGCCCGGACGGCGCCGATCAGGTAGGCCAGCGGGCCCCAGGTCGCCTTGAGCTCGGGCGTCAGTTCCTCGTCCACCTCGCCCCCAAAGCCGCCGGCGCATACGTTGACGGCCCACGTGTCGATACCGTCGCCGCGCACGCGCATCAGGTCCATCTGCCGCGCCGCGCCGGCCTCGGTAGCCCGCGCCAGGCAGGCCGCTAGATCGCGAATTGGAAGAGCGAGCGTGCGGGCGAAGTCGTTGCCGGTGCCCAGTGGCACAACGGCCATCGCCGGGCGCGCCGGCGCCGGTGCGCGCATCAGGCCGTTCGCCACTTCGTGCACCGTGCCGTCACCGCCCGCGGCGGCTACGACGTCGAATCCCTCTCGCGCCCCCTGCTCCGCCAGGTCGGCGATCGACCCCTCGGCATCGCCTTCACGGAACTCGACGCCGGCGGGCGCATCGGCGCGAAGCGCCTCTACGCCGTCGGAGCCGCTGGCTTTGGGATTCGAGAGGACGAGGACGCGCATCGCACAGGTCGTATCAGGGCGGGCCCCAGGGCATGACCGCCGGAGGGGCCCGGTAGCTTAGCCCCGCTCCTCCACCGGCCATGCCCCGACTCCTCGTCGTCATCGGTTCGCTCACCATCGCCCTGTCGGCCTGCCGAGGCGGCGCGCCGACGGCGCCGGCGCCGGCGGTTAGCGACGTCGCCGCGCCGGCAGCAGCGGCCGCCGCGCGACCGGCGCGGGAGGTGCTCTACCTGGCGGTCGACGAATCCCACGTGGAGGTGCGGGGGCTCGTCCACGCGCGGGAGGCCCGCGCGTCGCTTCTCGAGGAAATCGCTCGAAACTGGCCGGGCCGCGCCGTGCGCGCGGCGATACGTGTGGAGGCCGGCGCGCCGACGACGTGGGTTCCCGAGGCAGTGGTGCTGATGCATCTCGCAGCGGGCGTCGACGCCCCCGTCATCGAGGTTGCCGCTGAATCGGGCGCTGCCGGCGGGGGAACGCTTTCCCTTTCCGGTCGCGTGCCCGACGAGGCCACCGCATCGCGAATTGCAGCCGACGCGGCCGCCTCCATCGCATCGCCTTTCGTCGTTCGGGTGCCCCTGGTTGTTGCCGATGTCGCCGAGGAGTCGGGCGCCGGAGTATCCGTCGTCTCGGCGGACGAGGGAGCGGCCGGCGCGGCGGCTGCCCTGACGGCGGCCCTCGCCGGCGGCCGGCTCGTCTTTGAGCCGGGGGCCGCCGCGCTGAGCCCGGAAGCCGGCGACGCCGCCGGCGCCGCGGCCCGCGTGCTGGCCGCTCACCCCGCCGTGTTCGTTGACGTCGCCGCCGGCGGTGACGGTAGCGGGTCGGCCAGCCTCGACCGGGAGCTCGGCGCGCGGCGCGCGCGCGCGGTCGCCGAAGCGCTCCGTTCGCGGGGCGTGGAGAGGGCCGGCGTCGCCGCACCGACGCCGGCGGAACCCCATGCCGGAGTCGTCTTCACTGTCCGAACCGGACCCGCGACCGGCCCCGACGGGAACCGTGTTGCGCCTATTCGGGCGGGTGTTTACGACGGGGTGACGACCGAATGAAAACCAACCCGAAGAGAGCCCGACCCACCATGGAGATTCCTATTCCCGGCAGTTGGATGCGCGTCACGCCATGTGAGCGCACAGCGCTGGAGAACCTGCGCCAGGCCCTTCAGGAGAGGGAGGACGAGGGCGGCCGTCTCGCTGTCGTCGGGCAGGGACTGTTCTCGCTGCGTCGACCGGGTGGGTTCGACGCCTACCTGTCGCCTCGTGCGGCAGCGACTCTGGGCGCGCGGCTCGACGGCCTCTCGGCGGCGCCCTGCGGCGCGCCGCCGGACCACCCCACTCTGAAGCTCGAGGTGGGTGACAGCGAGCTCTGGAAGGCGGTGGTCCGGCAGCCCGATTCGGTCTACGTCAGCGCCTGAGGTCAGCGCATCCGGGCCGCAGCGGCAGCGCTGATTCCTGCGGCCAGCGCGGCGCCGAGGGTCGCGCCCGGGTGCAGACGGGTCCACGTGGATAGGCTCGACTTCAGCGCCATCGCCGCGTCGCCGTGGATGCGGTTGCCGTCGGCCTGGGGCTCCTGGATCGCGCCCGGACCGCGCGGCGTGTCCGACCCGCGAGGCCGCCCCTCGAAGAGCGACACGTCGAAGCGCTCGGTGATGCCGCTGAGGAGCTGCGCCGATAGCGAATGGGCGCCGCCCACACCGACGACGATCTCACGAGTGGGACGCTCGGATACGGCCACTACAGCGCGCGCGACGACCTCCGGCTCGTAGACCGGCGCTGGCCGGGTCGGCGCGCCGGCGCGGAGGTAGTTGCCGGCGTGCTCTGTGAGCGGCGTGTTGACGGACGTGGGCCGGACGAGCGTCAGCACCGCCGGCGCGCCCTCGCGCGCCAGCTCGGCGCGCAGCGTGTCGGTAAATGCCCGCACCGCGGCCTTGCTGGCCGCGTGGTGGCCCTCGAGTGGCGCGGCGCGGTCCGCGCGGCTTCCGATGTTGATGATGCAGCCGGCGGTGTCGCCTTCGCGCAAGCGGAAGTGGTCCGCCGCGACGAGGCTGCCGTGTACGAGGCCCCAGTAGTTCGTCTCGAAGAGCTGGCGCGCGTCTTCGATGGGGGCGTCGCGAAGCTCTCCGTAGAGCGACACTCCGGCGTCGTTGATCCAAGTATCGATCGCGCCGAATCGGCCGACGGCCTGCTGGGCCACGAACTCGACGCCCGAGCGGTCGGCGACGTCGGCGGCCACGGAGAGGACCTCGGGGGCGCCGGCCGCGCGAACGCGGTCGGAGACGGCCGCGAGTTCTCCGTCGTCGCGCGCCACTAGGGCCACGCGCGCGCCGCGAGCTGCGTACTCGAGCGCTGTCGCGAGCCCGATGCCGCTCGTGGCACCGGTGATGACGACGCACTGGTCGGAGGCTGGCTTGAGCTTCATCTGGGGGGCGGATGGTGGCCCGCTTCCAACGTCCCGCCGGCCCGCACGGTGCCTCGTTCTGCGAGGTTCGGGGATGCCCCCTCGGGCCGATGCTGGACCTACAGAAACAGGTCCGGCATGAGCTCGGCACCGGCTTCGACGGCGTACCGGTCGAAGTCCGACACGCCCTCCGCGCGAAGCACGTCCTCATCGATGAGGCACTGCCCGGTGAGCTCGCGCGCCGGCCTGGCGAAGATGGCCATCGCTGCATCCGCGACGATTGCAGGTACACGGCTACGGCGTACCACCTCGTCGCCCCCCAGCAGGTTGCGGATCGCCGCCGTCGCGATGGTGGTGCGCGGCCAGAGCGCGTTAGAGGCGATGCCGTCGTCGGCCCACTCGGCGGCCCACCCGAGCGCCAGAAGCGTCATCCCGTACTTGGAGAGCGTGTAGGGAGCGTGCGGACCCAACCACCTGGGATCGAGCGCGATCGGCGGCGACAACGTGAGCACGTGCGGGTCGCGGCCAGCGCGCGCCGATGCGCGGAGGTGGGGTAGCGCGGCCGCCGTTGTGGCGAACGACCCACGGACGTTGACCCCCAGCATGAGATCGAAGCGCTTGATCGGCGTGTTCGCGGAGTCGGCCAGGTGGATCGCGCTCGCGTTGTTGACCACCACGTCGATGCCGCCGAAGTGCGCGGCGGCGCTGTCCACTGCCGCGGCTACGGCATCGGCGTCGCGAACGTCGAGCTGCAGCGGCAGCGCTTGTCCGCCGGCGGCCTCCACAGCTTTCGCGGCGCTGTGGATCGTACCAGGCAGCCGCGGGTGTTGCTCGGCGGTCTTCGCCGCGATGGCCACGTTGGCGCCGGCGCGCGCTGCCGCCTCGGCGATCGCTAGCCCGATGCCGCGGCTGGCGCCGGTGATGAAAAGCGTCTTGCCGGAGAGAGACAACGGACCGCGGGCGGGTGCGGTCGCGAGACTACTGCCGACCAGGACCTAGGCGGCAACGCCCTCCGGGGCAGCCACGCCGTCGCCCCCGGCGGTCTCGGCCGCGCGGGCGGCCGGCCGCAGCGAAAGCCGGAAGACGCTCCCCTGGCCCGGCACGCTGTGGCCGGTGATCTCGGCGCCCATGCGGTCGGCGAGCCGGCGCGCCAGCGCGAGGCCCAGGCCGATGCCACCGCCCGGGCGGAGGATTCCGGACGGCGGGCCGGCGAGCACGCAGGCAAGTGTCTCGGCATCCATCCCGACGCCCGTGTCCTGCACCTCGACAACGACACGGTCGTCGTCGTGCGTCAGCCGCATGCGCACGCCGCCCCGGACGGTGTGCGAGACCGCGTTGGAGATGAGAGCGTCGAGCACGTGCCCAACGGACTCCGGGTCGCCCCACGCGCAGGCCCCGTCCTCGGCCACGTCGACAACGAAGGCGAGATCGCGGGCGTCGGCGGCGGGGCGGTAGTGCCCGGCGGCCTTCTCGAGCGCCGGCGCGACCTCGACCGGCACCAGGCCGCCGCCGCCGTTGAAGCCCGCGAGGCCAAACGTCCCCTCCAGCACGCGCAGGAGTCGCGTCGCGACGCCGCCGACGGCCGTGGCCATCTCGCGCGTCTCGGCGTCGGTCGCCTGGGTCTGCTGCAGGCCGGAGTACTCCGCGAGTGCGGCCAGCGACGCATGGACCTCGTTGCGCACCGTGGTGACGATGCCATCGGGCGGGGGCGCCGGCGCGGCGGCGGCAGCGCGGGCGAGCGCGGCCTCACGTTCACGCAGGGCGTCGGCGAGGCGTCGCTCGGTCTCGAGCGTGCGCACGACGAGCATCACAGCGCGGTCGCCGAGGGCCGGCGCCGGCGCGACGCTCACGCGCACCGGGCGGAGGGCGCCCGTGGCGTCGGTGATGGAGATCTCCGTCGGCCGCGCGGCGGGGTCCGACAGGAGGGTGGCCAGGCGTTCGCTGTCGTCCGATGCGACGATGCGCGAGAGAGAGTCGCCGGTCGGATCCTCGCCCAGGCCGAGCAGCATGCGCGCGCGGTCGTTGGCGTAAAGCAAGGCGCCGTCGGGCCCCGAGACGACGATCGGTGCGGGCGTGGACCCGAGCAGCGCGCTCCACGGTCCGGCGCCCGCGGCTTCACGGGCGGCGTTGGCGGCGTCGCGCTCGGTGGTGGCAGCATCGCGGATTTTGATCGCGCGGTCGCGCTCGGCGGCGAGCGTGTCCAGAGCCGCCTGCAGCCGAGAGAGTTCCCGCTCCCCGGCGTCGCGCTCTGTGGTGGCGGCATCGCGCTCGGCGCGGGCCGCGTCGCGCTCGGCGCGGGCCGCGTCGCGCTCCGCGATGGCGGTACGAACCTCGTCCGCCTCCGTGCCTCGCTGCGCGAGACTGGCGTCCCGCTCGGCGCGAGCCGCATCGCGTTCCGCGACGGCGGCGTCGCGGAGGTGGGCGGCAGCCTCCGCCTCGGCCCGCACGGCAGCCGCCATGGTTGCCGCGGTGTCGCGATCTGTGACGGAGGCGTCGCGTTCCGCGACGGCGGCTTCGCGCTCCGCGATGGCCGCGTCGCGGGCGGCGGCCGTGGCCGTGCGGGCCTCCGTCGCGACACGCGCTGACTCGAGCGAGACGTCCCGTTCGGCCTCGAGCGCCTCACGTCCTGCCTTCAGCGCGTCGCGCTCGGCCGCCACGGCGTCGCGTTCGGCCCGCGCGGCGTCGCGCTCGGCGTACGCGGTATCGCGCTCCGAGGCTGCCGCCTCGCGCGCGGCCGCAGCGGTCGCCTGCTCCTTCGTCGCCGCGTCGCTGACGGCCACGGCGGCGTTGCGCTCGCGCTGAAACTCTCGCTGATTGAGGACTGGCTCGACGAGCGCACCGATGTCCACCAGGAGGGACAGGCCCTCGCCGTTCAGCTCCTGCGGCTCGGGGTCGAAGACTGCCAGCGTGCCGATCGTGAACCCCTGCGCGCTCCGCAGCGGAACGCCGGCGTAGAACTTCGCCTTGCCCGATTTCACCAGCGGGTTCCGCGCGAAGCGCTTGTCGTCCGTCGCGTCAGCGACCGTCATCGGAAGCGGCGGGTCCTCGACGCCGTCTATCAGGGCGGAGTCCTCCCCAAATCCATCGACGTCGGTCCCGAAGGCCGCGGCGACGCGCTGCGTGGCCTCCGCCCCGTCGCCTTCGCTCGGCCCGTCGCGAAGCATGAGCACCGCGTACGAGACGCCGTAAACGGTTGCCGCTACGCGAACCAGCCGCGCCAGCTCGTCCTCCTCAGGAGCGTCCACGACGAGGAAGCGCCGGAGAGCGTCCAGGCGCTGCTGAGCGTCGGCGGCGAGGGGCATGGCACGGAGGTGGGTCATCGGCCTATCGGCCGACCCCCCGCCGTGCTTAAGCCTTGCTGCGCCGGCGCTCCAGGGCTTCCTTCAGCTTCAGGCCGCGGAGGGCTCGCGGGGAGACGAGTCGCTCGAGGTGCCCCGACCCGAAGTCCACCTCGCGCCACACAGTCGCTTCGAACTCCAGGCAGGCGAGGGTGCCCGTGACCACGATCACCGAGCCGCCCCCCGCGAGCGCTGAGATCAGCTCCGAGAGAGTGGGCTCGTGGCCCACGAGGAGGGCGGTCTCCGCCTCGTCGGGAAGGCTGCGGATGACCTCGAGGGCAGTCTGCGGCGTGGCGCCGTAGAGAACGTCCGTCGCGTGCAGCGGGACGTCTTCCCAGCGGCCCGCGCCGGCGGCCCGCCGCGCGGTCTCCAGGGTGCGGGCCGCGGAGGAGCTGACCACGACGTCCGGCAGCGGCCCCGCGAATGCGATGAACCGGCCCATCCGAGCTGCCGCACTGCGACCACGGCCGGCCAGCGGCCGCGCGTGGTCGTCGACGCCCGTTTCCCAGTCGGACTTCGCGTGGCGCAGGATGAGCAGCCGCCGCATCCCTAGGGCGCCGGCGTGTCGGCGCCGGGGAACAGCAGTGGGTCGGCGGGGACGGTCCGGGCGCTGGTGTCGGCTGGCGTCAACGAGAGGCCGGGCATCGAGGGCAGCGGCGACGTGTAGGCATCCGACATGGAGACGTTGGGCTGCCGCGCGGCGATGAAGAACGTGATCACGAACAAGATGACCCCGAGACCGACGCCGAAGAGGAACAACAGATACGAGACTCTCAACAGCTTGTACTTCTTCTGCAGCACCACGCCGACGCCGTACAGATCCTGGATCATGCTCCGGTACAGAACCTCCGGCTGCTTCATCAGCCACTCCATTCCTTCGACATAGTCCTCCCGCGAGAGGTAGGCGAAGTTGCCGAAGAAAAGGATGTTGGCACGTTCCTCCCGAACGTCGTCGAGGGTGGTCTCGCGGTTCTCGACGCGGGGCAGCGCCGCCAACACCCCGAAGACGAGTGCGCCGGTGACGCCGGTGAGCAGCACGATCGTCGGAAGGAGCAGCCACGGGTTGGCGTCGATCTTGGGCGAGATCGTCCCGATGAGAATGGGGATCATGAGGCCGTTGACCGACACCATGATGTTGGCCTTCGCGTCTGCCAGTTGCGAGAGATCCATGTTCACCCGGTAGGACGAACGGAACATGGTCTCGACACCGCGACCGAGTTTCTTCGCGTCCCGCTTCTTGTCGGCGGGGGAAGTCCCGCCCTTGCCCTCGCGCGGGCGGGCCTTCTTCGCTTCGCGCCTGCGGCGCTCCTCGTCGGCTCGCTTTTCCAGGGCTCGCAGTCGCTTTTCCAGCGGACGCGCGTCGGCGTCCGATGGATCGGGGGGCACCGGGGGCGGCGCCTCGGGGACCGGGTCGGGCGGGCGGGGGTCGGTCATTCCGGGTGTCAGTAATTGAATCCGAGCCCGACCGAGAACGCGCTTCCCTCGCGCGAAGTGCCGATGGTAGCCGACAACAGGAGTTGTTCCACCAGGCCGATCCAGATGCCTCCGCCGTACCCCTGGTGCCAGTCCTCGAGGAACGAGCCCGTCGGGACGCCGTCGGCCCACACGCGCCCGTTGTCGACGAAGCCTATGCCGCCGATCTCGAAAGGGATAAGCGCTGTGGACAATGTCAGCAGCTTAACCCGAAGCTCGGCACTCTGGAACGCCGCGGTGTTGCCGGTGAACCGCTCGCGCAGATAGCCGCGCAGGGTGCTCCCTCCCAGTGCCGGCGCGTCGAACAGGGGCACGTCACCGAAAGCGTGCACAGCGCCAAGGCGCGCCGCGATCGTAACCTGCGGACGATGGACGGGGGTGACGTAGAAGGCGAGGTCCGACCCGACGGTCCCGTATGGCTCAGCAAACTCGCCGACGCCGGCCCAGCCGGAGACGCTGGTCAGCCAACGCAGCCCCTGCCTCGGGTTGAGCGCGGCGTCGACACGGGCGAGCTCCAGCTGCGCCGCCGCGCCGGCGTGGAGCATCGGCTCGAACGCGGCGTCGTCGAGCCCGGCGGCCGGCAGTGAGACGAAGCCTGTGCTGTCGGTTCGGACGTCCGCGTACGACAGCGCCGGCCCGACGCGCAGTTCGATCGCGTCGGCGATGCGGTGCACGTAGTCGGCCTCCGCCCGGACGCGGGCGATCTGGACGCGGTACAGGTCGTCCGGTAGCGGACTCTCGGTGTCGTTCCCGAAGCCGAAGAAGTTGCGCACGTTGCGCGGCGTGGCCGCCCGGACATCCAGCACGACTCCGTGGCCACGGCCCCAGCGGTCCGCGTCGCGGAACGCGTAGCGCCCCTCCAACGCGCCCGTGCTGGTGCCGACGCGGGCGCTTAAATCGCGAACGATGTGCCGCCCGCGGAAGCGCGGCCGGGTGGACACGATGCCCAGCCCGACCAGCGCGCCATCCGTCCGATCGTAGGCTACCTGCGGGTAGAAGGAGCGGACGGCGTAGCGCTCGTAGTCGAGCGGCTCGTAACGGTTGACCCGCGGATCCTCGGTCAGGCGCAGCGTGACAGCATCGGACTGCGCGACGTCGTTGCCGCGAGCGTCGTCGTAGTAGATGACGGCGCCGGAGCCGGCGAGGTCGCGGACGACGTCGTCCCCGGCGCCCCCGATGAATCGGACGCGCACGCGCGGCGGGCCGTCGCCCTCCACGACGAGCCAGTCCGTCCCGCCGAGGCCCCAGATTCGTACCTCGCGCGTCTCGCCGGGCTTGAAGGTCCGCTCGAAGAGCGTTCGTCCGGGCTCCCCATCGCCCGAGGCGTGACGCACGGTGACCCGGGCCGATCCATCGGCGTCGCGGAACACGGTGAAGTGTTCACGCTCGTCGGAGCCCATGACGTCGGGCGCCTGCGCCAGCATTCGGTAGTAGCGCTCAGCTACTCGCGGCAGCCGCTCCCGCCGCGCCAGGAAGTCCGCGACGGCCTCGGCGGAGTAATGGGCGTGCACCGCGGGGGGCCAGGCCGCGAACGCCCCTGCGACGACCTCGTCGGTCAGGGCGCGCTGGAGGTCAGCCACGGCCTCCTGCCAGTCCGGCCACTCGAGCTCCGACAGATACCGGCGGTCGAGTGGGATGCCGCTGTACGTCAGTCCGCGGATGTCGCCGAAGTCCTCCTCGTAGTTCTGGAGCTTCGGCTGGAAGTACTTGACCAACCCCGGGAACAGGCCGCCTATCCGGTAGAACGCGAAGTCGCGGTCGCGTGGGATGGGGACGTAGATCTTGCCGCGCGTCGCGTCCTCGCCCGTGAGCGACGGATCGCGCAGGCCAGGGTCGAAGCCGGCCCACCGCCACTGGTCGGCGTGGCGGTCCCAGTCGCCCATGAGCAGGTCCATCAGGCGGGCCCGCAGGAACGCCGGCCCGTCGACGTCGTGGTCGTGGTCCTCCCGCATCTCCTCATCGAGTTTGGCCGAGGAGACCACGTCGTCGGAGCGTCCGAACTCGGGTCGGTCGCTCATGTCGTCGTTGGGCCGGATCTCTATGAGAGCGAGCTGATTCGCGAGTGCATCCCGGAATCGTCCCAGCCTAGGGTCGTCCGGCACGTACACGATGCGCGGCTCCGCGTGCAGCACGCCCGCTGCTTCCAGCAGGCGCGCGGCGGCCAGTGCGCCGTAAGGGATGGTGGCGGAGGTCTGGTCGTGGACCACGCCGCGCACGATCTCCGTCTGGAGCTCGGGCGGTAGCGACTCGGCCGCGCGCTTGCGGAGTAGGCGCACCTGGTAGGTATGGCCGTCGCCGGCAGCGAAGCGGATGGACGTGGATTGCAGGCCGCCGCCCTGCTCGACCGGCGTGAGCCCGCCGTAGTCCGTTCCCACGTCGAGCACCGGAACGTCGACCGGCGCTGCCCAAGCCTCGCGGTAGCCGCGGCCGAAGAAGAACTCGTGGGTCGGGCTCTTGAGGAAGGATGAGTCCGCGGCGGCCGTGACCACCTGGCCAAGAATGCGCGGCAGATCGGCCGGGTCGACGGACTCGGGAACGTCGGAGTCGATCTCCGACGCGATGGAGCCCCGCAGGGCCGCGACGATCTCGCCGGCGGCGCCGGGAGCGCTCACGTCGACGGTCTCGAGGGCCACCGACCCGTCATCCGCATAGCGGAGAACCAGGAAGCCGCGCCGGCCGCTCGAAAAGAGGGCGTTTCCCGGCGACACCGGGTCCGCGTCGCTGGCCGCGCCGCTCACGAGGAAGTGCCTGCGCGTCGCGACACCCTGGACGCGATGCGCCTCCAGCGTTCGCTCGTGTGCCGCGGCGTAGACGGCCCCATCGTGCGTCCGCAAGACGGTCTCCATCGCCGCGCGGAAGGCGCGGTAGTCGGAGCTGGCGAGGTCGTTCGGGCCGCCAATGAACGACCGGTAGAGGGGTACAGCGGCGCCGAGGATCGGAGGCAGCAGGTACGTCGACAGGGGGTACACGCCGGCGCGAGGCCCGCCGGACCGGATCGGATGGTGCCCTACGACAAGCACGTTGTCCTCGTCGTACTCGGCCAGGATGTCCTCCAACGCGCGCAGCACGTCGCCGGGCACGGAGATATCGGAATCCTGCGGGCGGGCGTCGGGGGGCTGGAACCACCAGGGAGTATCGATACCCACGAGGACCGGGCCTCCGTCCAATTCGATGACGGTCGGCCCTCCGGCCGCGCCGCCTGGCAGGAACGCGTCGTCCCGCCCAAGGATGCCCTCGACGAACGCCTCCTGGCGGCGCACGGCATCGGCGCCCCCCTCCCAGTCACGCTCGCCGGCCACCAGGTACACGCCGCCATCGAAGCCCTCGACGGCGCGCGCCAGCCGGCGCAGACGTTCCTCCGCGCCGGCGCGAGCCGCGGCGCCGGAGTCCGGTAGGCCTGAGGGCAGCTGGTCGCCGAGGAATACGACCGACGCGGCCGCGCCGGCCTCGCGCAGCCGCGCGCTCAGCGCGGTCAGCGCCGGCTCGGCATCTTCCGGGTCGCCGGCGCCTACGTCGCCGAGCAGGAAGACCTGGTAGACCGGCGTCTCGACCGACGCGCCGGGCTCGAGCAACTCCTCGCGCGCGATGGGCGCGACGTGCGTGCGCGTCGTCGCGCAGCCGGTGGCCACCGCGGCGAGCGCGAGTACTAGCGTAGGTGCAAAGCGCATGTGGACGTCAGGGGCGCGGATCGAAACGGAGCAGGGTCGCCGATCCGCCGACGCCCTCGTTTGAGATGTACAGGGTGCCGTCCGGCGCGAAGGCCAGTCCCTCGGGCTGCGAGTACAGCTCGGAAGGCAGTTCGGTCAGACTGACGAACGTGCCGTTCGGCTCCAGCACGACGATTGCTTTGCGTACCGAGGAGACGATGTAAACCTGGCGCGTAGTCGGATGAATGGCGAGCGCTGAAGGCTTGAACTGGCCTGCGGCGTCGACCTGCCGGCGGTCGATAAGGAGGACGGGGCTCTCGCCGAGAGTCCGCGTGCGGAGGTCGAAGGCATAGACGGCGCGCGTGCCTTCCAGCCCCTGCCCCGGCTGCTCTTTGCACGCTATCAGGAGGGCGCGGCCCATGGTGTCGTACGCGAGGCCCTCCGCATCGCAATTCGCACGTAGCGGGGTGTTGAACTCCTCGACGACGCCGCCGCTGTCGGGAACCACGTGGAGCGATCCGTTGCTGCGCAAAACCCACGTGCCTCCTTCGGCCCACTCTACGCCCTCGAAGTCGCCGGCGCCGGCGAAGCGCCGTTGACCGACAATCGCCCCCGTGGACGGCTCGATCGTGTAGAGTATGCCTTCCTCGTCGTGAACGGCCGCCAGGCGTCCGTCCGGACGGTAGCTAAGCGCCGAGATCTCCATGAGGTCAGCAGCGAGATTGACCGTCGCGACGGGCGATGCGAAATCGTAAGCCGCGATCGCCCCGGAGTCGGTCGGCGTGTCGGCGCGTCCGTCCGCGCCCGCCGATGCGGGCGGCTCGGCGCATGCGCTCGCCGCGACGAGGGCCGTCAGCAGAAGGGCGAGTGCCGTGGTTCGGAGGGGAGGGGTCATGTCCTGAGGAGCGGCCAACGATACGGAACCGAGCCCGGAGCGCGACGGGCACGCCGGCGCAGCGGACCCCGCCTGAAGGGATAGTGTTCCGATGAGGGCATTGCTTCACTCGGCACGCTGCCCCCTGGTTGTCCGCTCACGGGCAGGTCGTGCGCGATCGCGCGCCGGCCTGTACCATTCGAGCGTGGCAACCCCGGCACCCGTTCCGCAGACCACCAAGAGCGCCATGTCCCGTCCCGTTCACTTCGAGGTCCACGCCGAGAACCCGGACCGCGCAATGGCCTTCTACTCGTCGCTCCTCGGCTGGCGATTCGACAAGTTCGAAGGCCCCTGGGACTACTGGATGATCACCACCGGTCCGGACTCCGAACCGGGGATCAATGGCGGCATGCTGCGCCGGCAGGGCTTGATCGACGGCGAGGCCGTCATCGCGTACGTCTGCACGATGGGCGTGTCGTCGCTCGACGAGACGATGGCCGCGGCGCTGGCCGCCGGAGGCGCGATGGCGCTGCCGAAAATGCAGATCCCGAACGTCGGCTGGCTCGCCTACATGAAGGACACGGAGGGCAACATCTTCGGCCTCCTGGAGCCGGAAACTGCTCCGGCCTGACCGTTTCTCAATCCGTTGCGCCGTTCCTGCTCTGGGCACGCGCGCGGAAAAGCCCCACGTTGGCCGCCACGTAGAGCAGGTAGCGCCGCGCCGCGCCGGCCAGGAAGCGACCGGCGGTGACGTACTTGCCGGCGCGCGCGTTGGAGCCGGCCGCGCTGAGACCCACGAGCGCGTCGGCACCGTAAGTGCGCAGGCTCATGCCTCGCTCGAAGCGCCGGCGGTCCCGCTGCGGTAGCGCTGCCGTCATCCACTTCTCGGCCAGAAGCCGGTCCAGCTCCGCGTGCGTGCGGGTTGAGTCCGCGCTCATCTGGCCCGCGTGGCGCCGGTAGCTGACGAGGGGCCGATTGATGCGGTGGACGGGCGCTTGCAGGCCGAGGCGCATGAACAGATCGGTGTCGTCGTTGAGCCAGCGATCGTCGAAGCCGCCGACGCGCTCGTACACGGATCGCCGAATGAGCGAGTTGGAGGGCAGGATTCCGCCCCACATGAGCAACGTCTCGAAGGGTGTGTCAGGTTCTTCGGCGGCAATGCGGCGGAGGCGGAGCGTGCCTGTCCGGTACCGGGTGTCCCACCCTTGTGGCGATCGTCGCCCCTCTTCGTCGATTACCACGAAGCCAGTGTACACGACGCCGACGGCGGGGTGCTCGTCGAGGTACGCCACTGCCGTTTCGAGCATGTCGGGTTCGAGGACATCGTCGTGATCGAGGAACATCACATACTCCGAGGCACGGGTGGCCGCGAACCCCGCGTTTCGCGCGGCGGCGGACCCGCCGTTGCGGCGTCGGATCAGTCGCACGCGATCGTCCGCCGCCGCGCAACGTTCTGCGACGGCGGCCGACGCGTCCGTTGAGCCGTCATCCACGACCACATGCTCCCAGAGCTGGAACGTCTGCGCGCGGACGCTCTCGAGCGTGATCCCCACGTGCCGCTCGCCGTTGTAGACGGGCGTCACGAGACTCACGCGGTGCGTGGTAGGAGTAGTGGACGCGGTCAGCTTGTCTCGAACTGAAGGCGGTGGTAAGACCAGAGGTGCCCGCGGCGTTCGAGCAGCTCGTCATAGGCACCTTCCTCGACGACACGGCCGCGCTCCAGCACTACGACGTGGTCGGCGCTCTCGATGGTCGATAGCCGGTGGGCAATGACGAGGACCGTCCGGCCGCGCATCAGGAACTCGAGCGACTCTTGAACCAGACGCTCCGAGACACTATCGAGCGCGCTGGTGGCCTCGTCGAGGATCAGTATCTCAGGATCGCGAAGCAATGCACGGGCGATAGAGATCCGCTGGCGTTGCCCGCCGGACAGGCGCTCCCCGCGGTCGCCGAGGACGGTGTCGAAGCCCTCGGGCATCGCATCGATGAACTCCAGCGCGTTCGCCTTCTCGGCTGCCCACCGAATCCGCTCGATCGGGGCGTCATCGAGCCCGTAGGCGATGTTGGCGCGGACGGTGTCATGGAACAGGAACGTCGCCTGGCTCACGACCACTAGGCGCTCGCGCAACGAGTCGAGCGTCAATTCGCGGAGGTCGACTCCGTCGTAGAGGATGGCCCCGGCCGTTGGGTCCTGCAGGCGCGCCACGAGGTCGGCAAGCGTGGACTTTCCGGCGCCGGAGGAGCCGACGAGAGCCGTCGTCTGACCGTGCCGGATGGTCAACGATACGTCTTCGAGAACGGGCTGTCCGGGCTCGTACTCGTAGGAGACACGGTCTAGCACGATGCCCTCCCTCAGGCGACCCAGCGACACGTTGCCGTCGCGTACATACGGCTTGTCCCTTTCATCGAGGAGGCCCGCGACCACGTCGAGGGCGTCGCGCGAGACTGCCCACTGGGCGCGGTGGCCGTTCAGCATCTGCACGAGCGGCAGCAGCCGGAAGAGCGCGAAGAAGAAGGTCAGCAGCACCGCGACCGACATGTGGCCGGGCAGGACGAAGAACTGCACGGCGATCAGAAGCATCGCGATGAGCCCGGTCGACGCGACGCCCTGTGATATCGGCCCAACCAGCGCGCCGCGCGCCGATACCTTGGCAGTGGTCGCGGCGTTCTCGGAGCTCACCGATCGGAAGCGCCTCAGCTCGAACTCGCGCGCCCCGAAGATGGTGATCGTGCGCATCGCGCTGAGCATCTCGGTGATGACCGAAACGACGGCGCTGTCCGACAACGTGACGGCCTCGCCCTCCCGGCGCATGGCGCGTAGTGCGCCGCCGAGCATCACGAAGAGCACGAGGCAGAACCCGAGCGCCACGAGTGCCATCTGCCACGACAGCACAACAATCGCCGCCACGTAGACGAGCAGGATGAAGGTGGTGCTGATCACCTGCGACGCGCTCTCGATGAGGTGGCGCACGCGCCCCATCTGTGAGGTCAGTACGCTTACGAACTCGCCGGCGCGGTGCTTCGAGAAGTAGCTCAGCGCAACGCTCTGCAGCTGCGCCGTGACGCGGACCCTGAGGCGGTGGACGAGCTGCTCCCGCAGGGCAATGCCCGTCCTCGCCCCGGCATACGCGAGCCCCATTCGGATGAGAATCGCCGCGAGGATCGTCGCCGAGACGCGGTACAGCCGCTCGAGCGGAGGCGCGCCTACGCCCAGGATCGTCATATCGATCCAGCCGATACCGGTCTGGACGGGCGCGTCGTTCGGGTTGGCGAGTCCGTCCAGGAAGGGGACCAGGAGGCCCACGCCCACGCCCTCGAACACCGCGCCGAGGAGCGAGCAGCCGACAGTCAGGAAGAACAGCACCGGCTCCTCGCGCAGCAGCGACTTCAGAAGCCTCGGCCCTCGCGCGGCTTCCTCCGCCGACTTCCGTCGGACGGGGGGCGCCGTCGGCTTCGCCGCGTGCCGGCGTGGGGTTGTTGTCGACGCCATGTATCTCCGGGTGCAGACCAACCGTCGCAAAAGTGCCAGCGCTCGGAAAGCCCCGGGCCTACGTGGCGGACGTGCGACGCCGCGGCCCGTTAAAAAGCGAGAGTGTCAGCGGCCCTGGTACGTCCGCGCCGGCGGCGCGGTCCGGGCCAGGCAGCGGACGCCCGTAACCGAACAGACGAAAGAGTCCGTTACGCTGAGCAACCAGGGCGCTGGCCAGCGCAAAGCAACCCCCCCGGCGACATCACTGATGCGGTTTTGCGATGCTGCCCGCGGAGGACTCGAACCTCCAACCTCCTGATCCAGAGTCAGGCGCTCTGCCAATTGAGCTAGCGGGCACGCACCGGCGCCGCGCGCCGGGAGCCTGCAAGCTAGGCGCTCGCAACGACGGGGGTCAACCTGCGCCGGCCGCATCGGCCGGGCTATTCGTGGCTTCTTCCAGCCCCGGGGCACCGTCTACATCCGCGGGCGAGACGCCCCGCCACTCCGCCAGCTTGTCGACCACCTGCCGGCGCACGCGCTCCCGCAGCTCAGGCGCGTGGTCGGCCATCAGGCCGGTGGTCTCCACCGGCTCGAACACGTGCACGCGGCAGCGGACCGGGCCGAACATCCACCCGCGCGCCGGCAGGGCGCCGGCCGTGCCGTCGACCGCGAGCGGCAGGACGGGCACCCCCGCCTCAATCGCGAGCCGGAAGGCTCCGTCCTGAAAGTGCTTCACGCGACCATCCCGAGAGCGAGTGCCCTCCGGCATGAACATTACAGAGCAGTGTCGCTCCAGGTAGTACCGGGCACGGCGCACGACCAGGGACCGGCTGCGCGGATCGCCGCGATCCACCGGCATGTCGCCCGCGAGGCGCATGAGCCAGCCGATAACGGGCATGCGGAAAAGCTCGGCCTTGCCCACCCACTTCATCTCCCAGGGAAGCGTCGAGATCACCGGGATGTCGGCGTTGCTCTGGTGGTTGGCGACGACCACGAACGGCCGGCGCGGGTCAGCGGGCGGCGTCCCGGAGATTTCGACCTGCCACGCCGGGTTGACCCTGGTCATGACCCAACCCAGCCGCCGAAACCAGCGGCCGGTCGTGTAGAGCGCGGGATCGCGGTCGAACAGCCGGATGACGGCCAGCAGCGGCAGCCACAGGAGGACCAGGACGGCGAGTGCCAGCCACGTGATGGCTGACGTGATCGTCATGAACAGGCCGGGGGGGCTGCGGTTCAAACGGCAGGGAGCGGCAGGACTGCGGAGGTCAATATGCGTCGGCCGGCGCAGCGACGCGCCTAAGTTCTACCCCAGCACCCAGCCTTCCTGAGCACCGCTTCCACCGCTCCGATGCGCCGCGCGCTGGAGCTGGCGCAGCTAGGCGCCGGCCGCGTGAGCCCCAACCCGATGGTTGGCGCCGTGCTCGTTGGGCCGGACGGCGGCACCCTCGCCGAGGGCTGGCATGGCGAGTGGGGCGGCCCCCACGCGGAGGCCGCCGCGATCGCCGCCGCGCTCGCGGCCGGCGCGGACCTCTCCGACGCGACGCTCCACGTCACGCTCGAGCCCTGCTCACACCACGGCAAGACCCCGCCATGCGCGGACCTGGTCATCGAGACGGGGATCCGGCGGGTTGTTGCCTCGATGGAGGACCCGAACCCCGCCGTGTCCGGCGCCGGCTTTGCGCGGCTCCGCGAGGCGGGCGTGGATCTCACGGTGGGCGTTCTAGAGAGTGAGGCGCGCCGGCTCAACGAGGCATGGCTGCATCACCTCTCCACCGGACGACCGCTCGTCACGCTGAAGCTGGCCCTTTCATTAGACGGCCGAATAGCCACCCGTACCGGCGACAGCCGGTGGGTCACGTCTACGGAGGCGCGCCAGTTGGTGCACCGTTGGCGAGCGGAGTCTGACGCCGTGCTGGTCGGCGCCGGCACGGCGCGCGCGGACGACCCGCGGCTGACGGCGCGAGGCGAGGCCTCGGCCGGCGCGCGACAGCCCCTCCGGATCGTTCTCGACCGCGCCGGCGCACTGCCGGGCCTGCTGAAGCTGTTCGGCGTGGCCGACGCGGCCCGCACCGTCGCTTTCGTCGCCGAGGGCGCACGGCCGGAGTACGCCGCAACCCTGGAGTCGGCCGGCGGTCGCGTCGTGCCAGTCCCCGAGCGCGCCGGTCACCTCGATCTCGTCGAGGTCCTGAACGTGCTCGGCGCCGGCGTGGGCATGCCCGAGTCCGGGCGTGTCGTCCAATCAGTACTCGTAGAGGCCGGCCCGGGCCTGGCGACAGCGCTATTGACGGCGGACCTGGTGGACCGTTTGTTGGCGTTCGTAGCGCCACGCCTCGTAGGCGGCGACGGGATTCCCGCGGTCGGCGAACTCGGCGTGGACCTCATGGCCGACGCGCTGGCACTCGTCGAGTCCTCGTGGGAGATCGTCGGGCAGGATGCCCTGCTGCGCGGTTATCTGAGGCCGTGTAGCCGGGTAGCTTGACCCCACGCACCGTACCGCCGTGTTCACCGGGATCGTCGAGGAAGTGGGGTCCATCGCCGTCGCCGAGCCAATGGCCGGCGGCAGGCGCCTCTCTATCGCATGTTCATTCTCTGACGAGCTGCGCGTGGACGAGAGTGTCGCAGTGAACGGCGTGTGCCTTACGGTGGTGCGCGCCGACGCCGGCGCTTTCGATGCGGTCGCCGTCGAGGAGACCCTGGCGCGTACGACGCTCGGCTCGCGCGGCGCTGGCGAACGCGTGAACCTGGAGCGGGCGCTCCGTCTCGCTGGCCGCCTCGACGGGCATCTCGTGCAGGGTCACGTCGACGGCGTCGGCGAGGTGGTGTCGGTCGACGCGCTCGGTGACTCGCATGTGGTGCGCGTGCGATACCCCGAGCGCTTCGCGACGCTCCTCGTGGAGAAAGGATCGGTGGCGATCGACGGCATCTCGCTTACGGTCTCGCGGCTGGACGAGCCGCCCGGGACATTCGAGGTAGCGTTGATCCCGCACACCTGGGAGAACACGACCGCTGCGGGCTGGGGCCCCGGCGCCGCCGTCAACGTGGAGTTCGACCTCGTGGGCAAGTACGCCATGCGCGCTGCCGGCCTGAGGACCGACAACGCGTCAGGCTAGTGCGGCCGCGCCGGCGCGGCGCCGCCGGACACCTCGACAGACGCCTGAGTAGATCCCCCGATAGGGCTGGTGTCAGGTAGTCCGGTGGCCCACGTGAAGAAGCCGTTTGGTCCGGTCTCTGCGAGAGCGAGTGGCGTCCCCCAGCACCCGCCCTGAGATGATCGCAGTCGACCTAGCGCTTGCCAGTGGCCGCTTCAGCCAGATCACCCCGGCCGCGCTCGGAGTCCGCTTGTCTCTGATTGCCGTCGCGGCCCTGAGCCTGGTGGCGTTCTAGGGCGTTGATCAGTCGCTCTCCACGGAGAAGTCCTCGACATGGACATTCAGTCCGTGGTTGATGCGCAGGCCCACGAGGCCCTCCGTGCGTAGGTCGGCGCGGGGCATCTGCGCCACCTCCTGGCCGTTGACGCTGAAAACGACGGCGCCGGCGCCGACGGCGACGGTCAGCGTGTTCGCGACGGCGCCCTCGGAATCGGGGCCGAACGGAACGACGGCATCGTGGCGCGTCCACGGTATGAGGACGGAGGTCTCCGATCCGGTCCGGCGCTTGACGATGAACTCGCCCGTCTTGCGGACCAGGAAGTAGTCGTATGCGACGCCGTCGCCGCCGAGGTCCGTGCCGCCGAATACAAGGCCGAACGCCTCGTTGCGCTCGCCGGGTTCGAAGAGGTGGATCTTGGTCTCTGCGCGCCACTCGCCGGTCGCGGTGCTCGCGGGGTGGTACAGGACCACTGCAGGCCCTGTGGTTACATGCCAACCGGGGCGCATATTGACGAAGTAGACGTCCGCCGTGGTGTCGGCGCCGACCGTCATGTGATCGTGGCCGTGTTCATCACCGTGGCCGTCGTCGAAGCGCACCTGCCAGGTGACCGGAGTGGCCATGTTCTCGCCGTCCGGCGTCGCCGGGTCCGGCCTCCCACCGGGCTGCGCGGCAAGCGGCTGCGCAATGAGTAGGGCGGCGAGGGTCGTGAGCGCGCGCATGGTTCTGGTCGGCTGTGAAACTGAGAGATTAAGATGATAGCTGGAGGTTGGCAGCTCGCCGCCCGCAGCCTACAGCTATTGGGCTAGCAGGTGGCAGCTGGCAGCCCGTCCGCTGGCAATCCCAGCATGCGTGGCGCGGCCTCCAGGCACCAGCCACCCGCGCGGGTGGCAATCTGACCCGTGCCCGCGCCCTGTGCCCTGTGCCCTCTGCCATCTGCCCTGTGCCCTGTGCCCTGTGCCCTCTGCCCTGCGCCAGCCCATTGACCACCAACCACCGGCCGCTGACCAACTAGCTTCCCCGAATGCACCCCATCACCGACCTCGACGTCCTCGAGCCGGTCGCGTCGGCGCCGGACGTGCCGGCCGGCGTGGACCTGCCGCGCACGACGCCCGACGTTGCCGGCGCCGGCGGCCGGCGCGTGTACATCGAGACGTATGGTTGTCAGATGAACGTCTCCGATTCGGAGCTGGTGGCGTCTATCCTCGGCGCCGAGGGGTACGGGCTGGCGGCCAGCGATGCCGACGCGGACGTCGTCCTGATCAACACGTGCGCAATCCGCGAGAAGGCCGAGGACCGCGTCCGCGGCAGGCTCGCGCACTTCCGCGCCCGCAAGATGGGGAGCCGGCCGGACCTCACCATCGGGGTGCTCGGCTGCATGGCCGAGCGCCTGCGTACCAAACTCCTCGAAGAGGAGCGGCTGGTCGACGTCGTCGCTGGCCCCGATGCCTACCGCGACCTCCCGCGCCTGCTGCGCTCGGCCGCCGAAACCGGCCAGGCTGCCGTCAACGTCCAACTCTCGCGCGACGAGACGTACGCCGACCTCGCGCCCGTCCGCTACGACTCCAATGGAGTCGGCGCGTTCGTCTCCATCATGCGTGGGTGCGACAACATGTGCTCGTTCTGCGTGGTGCCCTTCACGCGCGGCCGCGAGCGCAGCCGGCCAGCCGACTCGATCCTCGACGAAGTGCGCCTCCTGATCGACGCCGGCTTCCGTGAAGTGACCGTGCTCGGGCAGAACGTCAACTCCTACCGCGCCGAGGCCGAAGGGCATTCTGTGGACTTCGCGGAGCTGCTATACCGCATCTCGCTCCTGAGTCCCGAGATGCGCATCCGCTACTCGACGAGCCATCCGAAGGACTGCTCGGACGAACTGCTTCACGTTCACCGCGAGCGGCCGACGGTTTGCAACTTCATCCACCTGCCCGTCCAGCACGGGTCGACGGAAGTCCTTCGGAGGATGCGGCGCACCTACGCCCGCGAGGAGTACCTGGCGCTGATCGAGAGGGCGCGCGGCATCGTTCCCGGCCTCGCCCTGTCGACGGACATCATCGCAGGCTTCTGCGGCGAGACCGAATCGGAGCACCAGGAGACGCTGAGCCTGATGCGCGCGATCGAATACGACCACGCGTTCACCTTCGCCTACTCCGAGCGGCCCGCGACGTACGCCGCCCGCAAGTACACCGACGACGTACCGGACGAGGTCAAGAAGCGCAGGCTAACCGAGATCATCGGCTTGCAGTCCGAGGCGTCGCTGAAGCGCCACCGGGCGCGCGTCGGCCGGCGCGAGATGGTGCTGGTTGAGGGCCCCAGCCGGCGCGACCCGGCGCAGCTCGCCGGCCGCACGGACGGCAACCACATGGTCGTCTTCGACGCGCCGGCCGGCGTTGCAAAGGGCGACTACGTGGATGTCGAGATCACCGGGTGCACGTCGGCCACCCTGTTCGGCCGCGCGAGCGCCGCCGCCGCGTGAGCGCCGGCACGGCCGTTGAGTACGAGGTCGAACTGACGGTGGATAGGTCGGTCGCCGACGCCGTGGCGGCCTGGCTGCCGGCGCACATCGAGCAGGTGCTGTCGTGCGACGGCTTCCTTAGTGCCGAGTGGAGGGATGTCGACGCCGGCGCGGACGCCGTCCGCTGGTGCATCCGCTACTCCCTCCGCGACTGTGCCGTGCTGGACGCCTACCTGGCTGGTCCGGCTGCCGCCCTCCGCGCGGATGGCCTCGCCCGCTTCGGCGACCGCATGTCAGCGGCCCGCCGCGTGTCGACGCCGCGCCGGACGTGGCGATCGCAACTCGGCGATTGACCGATCGGGCGATTCAGCGGTTGAGCGTGCTTACCGTCGCCGCCGGCGCCGACGCCACAGGCTTCCGTATGCATTCCGATCATTCACTCGCTCAAATCGCCTGATCGCTCATTCCAGGTCCCCCCTGACACGCCGTCAGGCCAACCGCTATCTTCCGCGCCCGCTAGACCGGCACCGTTGGACCTACAGGCGATCCAGGAGAGATTCGGCATCCTCGGCGAAAGCGCCGGCACCCGGCGCGTCCTCGAGAGGGTCCGACAGGTAGCGCCCGTTGACATCAGCGTCCTCATCGAGGGCGCGAGCGGCGTGGGCAAGGAACTGGTCGCGACCGCCGTGCACGAGCTGTCGCGCCGGCGCCACAAGAGGCTCGTCGTTGTCAACTGCGGCGCGATACCGGAGGGTCTCATCGAAAGCGAGCTCTTCGGAGCGGAGAGGGGAGCGTACACGGGATCCGTCGAGCGTAGGACAGGCTTCTTCGAGGAGGCCGATGGTGGGACCGTCTTCCTCGACGAGATCGGCGAGATGCCGGCGGCGGCGCAGGTGCGACTGCTCCGCGTGCTCGAGTCGGGGCAGTTCTCGCGGGTCGGCTCGAGCGTCGTTCAGCACGCCGACGTGCGCGTGATCGCGGCCACCAACAAGGATCTGGCGGCTGAGGTCCGCTCGGGCGGCTTCCGTGAGGACCTCTATTACCGGCTGTCCACTGTCGTCATCCGGATACCGCCGCTACGCGATCGCCGGGAAGATGTCCTGATCCTGTTCGACCACTACCTGCGGCGCTTCGCGCAGCAGTACGACCGCCGGCCCCCGGTGCCCGACGCCGGCGCGCGTGAGTTGCTGGTGCGCTACGAATGGCCGGGCAACGTTCGCGAGTTGCGCAACGTCGCCGAGCAGGCCGTCGTGCTCGTCCGGTCCGACGCACTGACGGCCGACGCAGTACGGCCGTACCTGCGCGGCGTCACCGCCGGCACGGGCCTCGCCGTGACGCGGCGCGACGATGGCTTCGAGTCGGGCGAGAAGGGGCTCATCTTTCGCGCCCTGCTCGAATTGCGCAACGACATCCGCGAGCTGAAGGGCCTCCTACGCCCCGCGACGGGCGAGACCCGGGCGCTTCCGCCGCACGTCGATACTTCCGAGACCCCCCCGCTCGATGAAGCGTACGAACTGGTCGAGTCGCGCGAGGCTTCGACGGCCATGCCTTTCGCAACTGCCGACGTCGACTTCGAAGTCGAGGCCGAGGCGGAGGCCCTGCCCGACGACATCGAATCGGCACTGCGAGATGGGCTGCCGCTGCCGACGATCGAAGACGCGGAACGCGCGCTGATACGTGAGGGGCTGCACCGGTTCGAAGGCAACCGGCGCCTCACCGCAGAAGCCCTCGGCATTTCCGAGCGGACGCTGTACCGCAAGATCAAGGAGCTCGATGCGGAATAGCAGGTACGCTGCCCCGCTCGCGCTGGCCCTGCTCGCCGGGTGCGGCCATTACTCACTCACGGGGACGGCCCTGCCGGAGCACCTGCGCACAGTGGCCGTGCCGCTCGTCGAGGACCGCGCGGCCGGCGCGGTGCCGGACCTGGACCGCGCGCTCACCGACGCCCTCGTGGAACGCTTCGCCGACCGCAGCCGGCTCAGGCTGGAGACCGACGAAGGCGCCGCGGACCTGGTGGTGCGCGCGACCGTGCAGCGGTACCAGATCGACCCCGTCGCCGTGACAGGGCAGGAGCGCGCCGCCCTCAACCGATTGTCGGTTGCCCTGGCCGTTGTAGCCGAGGACAGGGTCCAGTCGCGCGACCGCTTGCGGCGAACCTTCACCGCGTCGGCTGACTACGACCCCGCCGCCGGCCCCGCCGGCGAGGCCGAGGCCGCCGCCCGCGTGGTGGAGCGCCTTGCCGACGACGTGTTCACGGCCGCGGCCAGCGACTGGTAGGGGACGCGGAGAGACAGGGGCGGTAGACCGTGTGCGCACCAGTCCGAAGCCAACCGCGACAGCACCTGCTCGCCGGACGGAACGGATCCGGCACCTCTGTCTACTGTCCTATCCCTGCCGACTGCCCTCAGCCCGTAACCGACAGATTGCTCCTCGCCACACTCGTTTTCTTCCTCGCCGCGGCCATCCTTGCGGCCTACGGGATGCAGCTGCTCGCGCTCGCCGCCGTCGGGCTGCGCCGGCCGTCGACGAACTCCAGCGCGCCGGCGGCGGCCGTGTGGCCGCGGGTGACCGTGCAGCTACCCGTATACGACGAACCGGACGTGGTCGGGCGGCTGATCGACGCTGCCTGTACGCTCGACTACCCGCGCGAAAGTCTGGAGGTGCAGGTGCTCGACGACTCGCCGGAGGGACCCGCGGTGTCGCGCGCTGGGAGCCGCGTGGCGCACTGGCGCGCTCGCGGCATCGACATCAAGCACATAAGGCGCGACGATCGCCGCGGGTACAAAGCCGGCGCCCTCGGCCACGGGCTATCGCCGGCGGCTGGGGATCTACTCTGCGTCTTCGACGCCGACTTCGTACCGGAGCCCGGTTTCCTGCGCAGATCGGTCCCGGTCCTCGCCGCTGACCCCGCCGTTGGCATGGTGCAGGCCCGGTGGACACACCTCAACGAAGAGTCCTCGCTGCTTACCCGCGTGCAGGCCGCGCTGCTGGACGTTCACTTCGCCATCGAGCAGGAGGGGCGCGAGCGCGCCGGTCTGCCGCTGGCGTTTAACGGCACCGCCGGCGTCTGGCGCCGCGCCTGCATCGAGGACGCTGGTGGCTGGCAGTCCGACACGCTGACGGAAGACCTCGACCTGAGCTACCGCGCTCAGTTGGCGGGATGGCGCATGCGCTACCTCGCGGATCTCGCGGCGCCGGGTGAGCTGCCGCCCACCGCGACGGCGTTGAGTGGGCAGCAGGCCCGCTGGGCCCGCGGCACGGCGGAGACCGCGCGCAAGCTCGGCCGGCGCGTCCTCCGGTCCCGCCTTCCCCTCCGCCACCGCGCCAGCGCGGCCATGCACCTGGGGTCGTGGCTCGTGCACCCGTCCCTCGTACTCGTCGCCCTGCTGCATCCTGCCGCGCGGCTCCTCGGGCCGGTGTCGGACGCCGCGTGGGGGGTCGCCGGCGTCGTGGGCGGAATAGCGCTCGTAGGCGTGATGCTCGCCCACGTAGTCGCGGCGCGGCGCGCCGGCGCGTCCGTCTCCCGGCGCCTGCTGCTGCTGCCGGCCGTGCTGGCCCTGCCCGTCGGCCTCGCCCCCGGCAATACCTACGCGATCATCCGGTCCCTCGCGGGGGAGCGGGCGGAGTTCCATCGCACGCCGAAAGCGGCGTCGGCATTCGCGGCGGTCGGCGGATTGCGTTGGGCTGAGGCCGCGTTCGGCCTGCTGACACTCGGGGGCGCGGCCGCGCTGGCCGGCGCCGGCCTCGTCGGCGCGGCGGCCTTCCAGGTGCTGTTCGCGGCCGGCGGGCTGTGGCTCGCCGTACATGACGCCGCGATTCCGGGCGGCGGATCGCGCCGGCCGGTGCCCGCCGTCGCGTGACGCGCCCTGGGGGGACGGACGCTACCTTCGCGCACCGCCCCGGTCGATGTCCGCGCCCGTCCCCGACCTAGATATCCAGGCGGCGGCCCGTCTGCTCGCCGAGGGCCGCCCTGAGGACGCATCGAGCGTGCTGGAGAGCCTCTTGGAGGCGGCGCCGGCGTACGCCGCAGGCCACGTCCTGCTTGCACGGGCCTATGAGGCGCGAGGGATGGCCGGCGCCGCGCTGGAGGCATGGCACCGGGCGCACTTCCTCGTGCCGACGAGCCCCCTGGTACGCCGCGAACGACAGGCCCTGCTGGACAATGCGCCGCCGACCGAGCCTGCGGAGTCGCCCGTCGACGTGATTGCTGACGTCGCGCCGCCGCCAGCGGAGCCCGGGCCAGAGCCAGCGGAGCGGAGCGGCGAAGGGGACGGGCCGACGGCCCCGACTGCCCGCGCGCTGACGGACGAGTTGGCGGCGGGGCCAACGGCGGAAGTCCAAACGACGGCGTTGGACGAGATCGACGATGCGTCGGAGGCCGCGCCCCGGATCGAGGTGGCCGGCGCGCCGCTCGAGAACGCGGCCGAGTTGGCAACCGATACCGACCCGCCGTCGCCGCTCGACGCCGTCTGGGAGGACGACGAGCCGGAGGCGCCTGAAGCCGCGCCGCCCCCGGTACAGACGCCGTCAGCCGGGGAGGCGGCGTCGGGGGCACCGGACCCAGGCACGGAGGAATTCGAGTGGTCCGTCACGCACCCGACTGGGAGTGTCCAGGTCCCCCCGGCGCCGGCGGACTCCGCCATCTTCGCCGAGGATGCGTTCGGGGAGGGCCGCGCCCATGACGACGGGACGGTGTTCAATACCGTGCCGGAGCTGACGATCGACGACGCTCCGCGCCCCGCGCGGGATGACGCGCACATTGACGAGGCGGGTGAAGGCTGGGCGATGCTGGATGAGACAGACGCCGAGCGGCGCCCGCCCGCGGGGGCCTCGGAAGCCAGCGTCGCGCCGCCGTGGGGGTCCGACGCATGGGCTATCGTGCCGACAGGCCTGCCGCAACCGGACCCGGTTGTACGCCCGTCCACCCTCGAGTGGGACCTCGACTCGCTCATCCGCGAGATAGAGGAGGCTCCACGCATTCGCCCCGATCCCCACTTCGTCCCGCCTTCGGGGGATGAGCCCGACCCCGACGCGCGCGAGGACGACGAGGTGGTATCCGAAACCCTCGCGCGGATCTACGAGGGGCAGGGACAGTTCGCGGAGGCGGCCGAGGTGTACGAGATCCTGGCAGCGCAGCGGCCTGAACAGTCGGACGAACTCAGCCAACGGGCGGCCGAGCTTCGGGCACGCGCCGGCGCGTAGGCGGCTTCGCGATGCACCTCTCCCTCCGGCGACTGCTGGACCGCTCCGAGCGCGTGGCGGTCGGACTCATGAGCGGCACGTCGCTCGACGGCGTCGACGCGGTCGTGGTGCGCGTGTCCGGATCGGGGCGGTCGCTCCACGTAAAGACGCTCGGCTTCGTCAGCCGGCCCTACGACGACGCGATGC
>Ga0307505_10000379_pt1 | contig 50406 bp, 43 predicted proteins | sample 23_S_MG_FD_202183 | JGI IMG/M metagenome (GOLD analysis project Ga0307505, IMG submission 202183) | Soil microbial communities from Populus trichocarpa stands in riparian zone in the Pacific Northwest, United States - 23_S | ecosystem: Environmental > Terrestrial > Soil > Riparian zone > Trees...
CCGGTCATATTCATCGCCACTTGGTTCTAGCGGTACCTCGCAGGAGTCCTTAGCTTAGCGGATGATCGAAATGTCCAAGAAGACTGAAGATAAGGCGATTAACGGAGGCTCCATGACCACCAGGCAGGTTCTCCTTCTCGGAGGCGCGGCGTTGATTCTGGCTGCGTGCGCTGATTCGACGGCGCCAGGCACCCAGATGCACAGCGCTGGTGTGGCAGCCGACGCGAAGAAGACGACCACGATCAACACGACGACCACCACCACCAGCGAGACCACGACGCTCACCGAATGCCGTGGTGGGTACACGGTTGCGGCTGGCCGCACGGAACCGACCTGCGTGGACCAGGAGTACTAGACCGCTCCCGGTAATATCTGGCCGGCGCCCTTCGGGGCGCCGGTTTTTTTTCATGTGCTATCGCCTCTCGAACACGGGTCGCCCGGCGATCCAGGTGGACAGCACCACGGTGCCGCGGACCTGGTCCGGTGAGACGGTCATGATGTCCCGATCGAGCACGACGAAGTCCGCCCATTTGCCGATCGAGAGTGAGCCGAGGCTCGCCTCCTGGAAGGCCGCGTATGCGGGCCAGATGGTCATGGACTTGAGCGCCTCGTCCCGCGTCATTCGCTGGTCCGCGAACCAGCCGCCGGTGGGCCACCCGTTTCCGTCCTGCCGTGTGATGGCCGAGTGGAAGGTGAACATCGGGTTCACCGGCTCGACGGGGAAATCGGTGCCGTTGGCGATGATCACGCCGGTATTGAGCAGCGAACGCCAGGCGTAGGCGCCGAGTGACCGCGAGAACCCGATGCGGTTGGGTGCCCAGTACATGTCGCTGGTCTGGTGGGTGGACTGCATCGAGGGGATGACGTCGAGCTCCGCGAAGCGGGGGATGTCGTCGTGATGGAGGATCTGGGCGTGCTCCACGCGGAAGCGGTGGTCGGCGGACGGCACCTGGCGCAGGGCGTCGGCGAACGCGTCGAGCACGACGCGATTCCCGCGATCGCCAATGGCGTGGACGTTGAGCTGGAAGCCGGCGCGGAGGGCGCGCGCAGCCACGTCGCGAATGCGCTCGCCGGACGTCAGGATGAGGCCCGAGTGGCTGGCCTCGTCGCTGTACGGGTCGAGCAGTGCGGCGCCGCGGGAGCCGAGGGCGCCATCGGCGGAGATCTTGATCGCGCGGATCCAGAGCCGGCCATCGTACAGCGCGGTCTGGGGGCCGCGCCGGAAATAGCGCGCGAGGGTGGAATCGTCCTGGCGGATCATGACGTAGTTCCGCAGCGAATAGGTGCCGGCGCGCGCGAGCTCCTCGTACACGTCGATGGTGGCGGCATCAACGCCGGCGTCATGCACGCTGGTGAGGCCGAGCCGGTTGACCTCGCGAATGGCGGCGAGGGTCGCGTCGCGCACCTGGTCGCGGCTGGCTGGCGGGATGCGACGGCTCACCAGCCCCATCGCCGCGTCCACGAGCACTCCCGTGGGCTCGCCGGCGGCGGTGAGCTCGATGCGGCCGCCGCTCGGGCTCTGCGTCTCGCGCGTGAGTCCCGCGATGCGAAGCGCGGCTGCGTTGGTGAACGCGGCGTGCCCGTCCACCCGCACGACGTACACCGGGTGGTTCGGTACCGCGCGGGACAGCGCGTCGTGCACCGGCAGCCGCGTGTCCGGCCAGTCGTTCTGGTCCCAGCCCCGCCCCGTGACCCAGGTGCCCGCGGGCAGTTCGCGTGCGCGGGCGGCGATCCGGCCGATGACGTCATCGAGGCTGCGGGTGCCGGTGAGGTCCACGGTGCGGAGCGCCTGACCGAGGCCGAGCAGGTGCACGTGCGCATCCGCGATCCCGGGGATGATGGTCGCGCCCCCGGCATCCACGATGCGCGTCTGGGGACCCCGCAAGGTCTCGGCGCCGCGGCGCGAGCCGGCGAACTGCACGCGGCCACCGCGCACGGCCAGCGCTTCGGCGCGAGGGCGCCCTTCGTCAACCGTGTAGATGCGGGCGTTGACGACGATGAGGTCGGCCGGCGGCGGCGCGGCCTGCGCGGCGAGGATGGCGGGGGCGAAGAGCGCGGGAAGCAGCAGGCGCGGCAGGCGATGGAGTGGCATGCCCGAAAATGACAAGCGCCTCGCCGCGGCGCCATGCCGGCGCGGGCCGGATCAGCCGGGCATGCGAGTCCAGATCACCAGGGCGCCGCAGGCGGGATTGCCGAACCGGCTGTTGTATTCCGGCGGGAGGCCGGCCGGACCGGCGTAGACCTCGATCGCCTCGATGTCGCCGAGAGCGATGTCGTCGGCATTCAGCGCATAGGCACGCACGTTGTCCACCCAGAAATCCGGCGGGCAGTCCCGTACCGTGCGTCTCATCCGGATGTTGTACCTCCCGTTCCGGTCGGGCACGACGTGCACACCCGGCACGCGTCGCAGCAAGTCGCTGAGCTGGGTCACGCGCATGGCATCGATCTGCGCGCGCTCGTAGAAGCGCCCGGCCCCGGCGGTCTGGTGGCGGTAGTAGTCGAAGAGATACTGGCGCCGGCGGGTATCGGCGGCAGTGGTCACGCCGGGCAGATTGGCGGGCAGCGCCGCCAGCGTGATGAACAGTGAATCGCGCTGGTCCGCGACCAGCACGACGACGTGCTCCGACGGAAGGAATCCGAGGCGCCGCACGCTGATCGTCGTGCTGCCGGCCGGCAGGCCAGCGAGCGCGAACCGCCCGGCCGTGTCGGACAGGGCCTGCGCTCGCGATGCGGTCACCGTGGCCACGCTCACCGGTACACCGGACGAATCACGAATCACGCCCACCAGCGCGCTGGTGCCCTGCTGCGCGGCCGCGGGCCAGGGCGCGGCCACGAGCCAGCAGGCGCAGCAGAGCAGCCGGAATGACGCGGTCATGCCCCGACTATGACGTCGCGGGGCGGTTGCAGCAAGGCAAACCTATCGTGGACGCGCGAGCTCGATGAGCTGGTAGTACCCCTCCAGGGCGCGGGGCTCCGGGAGCGTGGCGCGCACGGCCTTCGCCACCGCGTTCAGCGCCTCGTCGTCCAGGCTCGGGATGGAGACCCCGACGGTGCGTTCGATGATGCGCTGCGGGGACAGCGGCTGTGGTGATGCCAGCAGCAGCAGGAAGGTGGCGGCATTCACGGGCACCGGCCCGGGCGCGCTGGCGCCGACGCTCGTGGTGCGACGCCGGCGCATCGCGGAATCCTGCGCCGAGATCATCCCCTGGCGCGGCCGCAGCGCGCCGGAGTCGCGGCGGGCGAGCATCGCGGGCACCTCGAAGCGCACCGTGGACTGTCCGGCGTCGAGACGCTGGTCAGCGGCGGAGTCGCGTGGGTGCAGCAATGTTGCGCTGTGCCCCGGAATGACGAGCAGCAGGGCGACGTGCATGGGCTGCCCGAGCTCGACGACCAGCGACCGTGGAGGCCGGGCGCTGTCCACGGCGACGATGCGGCTGGCGCCGCCGAACCCCTCACCGAGTGGGCCGGCTTTCGGGGCGCTCTTGCAGGCGGTGAGCGCCGCAAGGACAACGAGTGGAGCGAGCTGGATTCGCAAGGGTCACCTCGGAGTGCTACCGTACACGCATGAGACGGATTTCGATGCTGACGCGACCCGCGCTGCTGGCCGCAACTCTCTTCACCGGCGCCGCGACGCTCGCCGCGCAGGCGCCCGCCACGATCGCCTCGAAAGCTACAGGCTTCGAGTGCCGCGACGGGTTCGTGCCCGTCTACCTCGAGGCGCGTGGCGGGAAGATCCTTCTCGAGATACCCCGCGACAGCACGCGCGTTCTGTTCCTCGCGTCGCAGGCCACCGGCTTCGGATCGAACCCGATCGGGATCGACCGCGGCGCCAGCGCCGACGATCACGTGCTGCGCTTCGAGCGCGACGGGGAGCGGGTGCTGGCCGTGTTCGAGAACTGGCGGTATCGCAGCTCCGCGCTCGACAACGCGGGGCACCAGCGCAGCATCGCCGAGGCGTTCGCGCCAAGCACCATGGCGGCCATGCCGATCCTGGCGGAGGAGGGTGGGCGTCTGCTCGTTGACGCGACGGAGTTCTTCGTGCGCGACTGGACCGACGTCGCGGGGACGATGGCGCGCGCGCAGCAGGGGACGTACGCGCTCGCGCGCGACCGCTCCGGAATCAACCGCGCGCTGACGCGGAACTTCCCGGACAACACCGAGATCGACCTCCAGCTCACCTTCGCCCTCTCGACGGGACGGGCCGGCGGGATCGCGTCGCAGATCCTTCCGGACGCGCGCGCCTTCACCGTGCGGCAGCACGTCACGCTGCACCGACTTCCGGACGCGGGCTACCGGCCCCGCGCGTGGGACCCGCGCGTGGGCTACTTCGGGATCACCTTCCACGACTTCGCGCGCCCCATCCAGGAGCCGCTGCAGGTGCGCTGGATCGCCAGGCAGCGGCTGGAGCGCGTGAATCCGGCAGATCCGGCGTCGCCGTTCCGGAAGCCGATCGTGTTCTACGTGGACCGGGGGATTCCCGAGCCCTTGCGCAGTGCAACGATCGAGGGGGCGAAGTTCTGGGAGGAGGCATTCGACCGGGCCGCGCTGCGTGGCGGCTTCCGCGTCGAGCTGCTGCCCGAAGGGGTGGATCCGCTCGATGCGCGGTACAACGTCATCCAGTGGATCAACCGGCACGAGCGCGGCTGGTCGGTGGGCGGCTCGCTCGGCGACCCGCGCACCGGAGAGATCCTCAAGGGCATGGCTCGGATGGACTCGCACCGCGCGCGCACCGACTACAACCTCTACGCGGGATTGATGGGAGCGGCGGCATCGCCAGCGGACACGCATTTCGTGCTCGCGCGGGTGCGCCAGGTGACCGCGCACGAGATCGGCCATACGATCGGCCTCGGGCACAACTACATCGCGTCCACGTACGAGCGCGGCTCGGTGATGGATTATCCGCCCCCGCGGGTGCGCCTCTCGCCGGCGGGCGACATCGACATTTCGGCCGCGTATGACGCCGGGCCGGGCGAGTACGACGTGTGGGCCATTCGCTGGGGGTACGGGATCTTTCCGCCCGCCACCGAGGCGGACTCCCTGCGCGCGATCGTGGCGGACGGGCTGCGGCAGGGGTTCCTGTATCTCTCTGACGGGGATGCGCGCCCCGAGTTCGCGTCCGATCCGCGAACGAACCTGTGGGACGACGCGGCGACACCGGCGGAGTTCCTCCGGCACCAGATGGACGTGCGTCGGGTGGCGATGCGCCGGTTCGGGTTGCGCAACATCCGCGCGGGTGAGCCGCTTGGCATGCTGCAGGAGCGGTTCGCGCCCGTGTACTTCATGCACCGGTTCGCGCTCAACTCGCTCGCCAAGACCATCGGCGGGATGGAATACGCCAATCCCGTGAGCGGGGACGGGCAGACGGCGACGCGTCCGCTGCCGCGCGCCGAGCAGCTCGTGGCGCTGCGGGCACTCCTGGCGGCGCTGCAGCCGGAGGAGCTCGCGATCCCGGATACGGTGGTTGCGCTGATGGTGCCCGGAGCGGGAGCAGTGACGCCGCAGGTCGAGCTGTTCGGCGCCCGGACGCGGCCGGCGTTCGACGAGCTCGGCGCGGCGCGGACGCTGGCGCAGATGATCGTGGACCTGACGCTGCAGCGGGAGCGTGGCGCGCGGCTGGTGCAGTTCGCGCTGCGCCCGGGGCCGCAGCTCACGTTCGCCGCGCTCATCGACTCCGTCGTGGCGGCCACGCAGCGCCCGATCGCCGCGAGCCCGAAGCACGCCGCGCTGCAGCGCGTCACCCAGCGGGCCGTGACGGACCGGCTGATCGTGCTCGCCGCGGATTCGCTGGCGGCGCCGGAAGTGCGCGCCATCGTCGAGCTGAAGCTTGGCGAGCTTCGTGCAGTGGCCCGCACCCGCGGTGCGGCGGGGTCCACGGACGAGCGCGCGCACTGGCAGGCAGTGGCGCGCGACATCACACGGTGGACGGAGCACGGCGAAGTGCCGAGGCTTACCCCCGCGCTGGTGGCGCCCCCGGGAGATCCGTTCGGTGAGCTGCCGAATTAGACGAACAGGACGAATCAGACGAATACGAAACGGACAATGCGCATCAGAAAAGTTGGTGTCATCGGCGCGGGCACCATGGGGGCGGGAATCGCCGCCCTCGCTGCGTCGGCTGGCGTGCCTGTGGTGCTTCTCGACGTGCCGGCGAAGGACGGCGACCCGTCCGCGCCGGCGAAGAAGGGGCTGGAGCGCCAGCTCAAGGCGCGTCCCGCGGCGTTCATGGATACCGATCGCGCGGGGCTCGTGCGCACTGGGAACACCCGCGACGATCTCCCGCTGCTCGCGGACTGTGACCTCGTGATCGAGGCGATCATCGAGCAGCTCGAGCCGAAGAAGGAGCTGTACGGGCGACTGGAGAAGGTGCTCGGCCGCGACGCGATCGTGGCGTCCAACACCTCCGGGATCCCGATGAAGCAGCTCGTCGAGGGACGGAGCGACGGGTTTCGCCGCCGCTTCCTCGGCCTGCACTTCTTCAACCCGCCGCGCTACCTCCACCTGCTCGAGATCATCCGGGCGCCGGAGACCTCCGACGAGACGCTCACCGTGGCGCGCGAGTTCTCGGAGCGCGTCTTCGGCAAGGGGACGATCCTCGCGCGCGACGTTCCCGGCTTCGTGGCGAACCGCCTCGGCGTGTACGGGATGGTGCTGGCGCTGCGCATGCTCGACGAGTTCGACCTGACCATCGACGAGGTGGACGCGATCACCGGGCCCGCGCTGGGGCGCGCCAAGTCAGCCACCTTCCGCACGGCAGACCTCACGGGCCTCGATGTGCTCAACCACGTCGCCTCCGAGCTCACGCGCGCCACAGGCGAGGACTTCGCGCTGCCTGATTGGGTGCAGAAGCTCATTGCGCAGGGCCGCCTTGGCGAGAAGAGCGGTGCCGGCTTCTACCGGAAGCAGGGGAAGGAGATCCAGACGCTGGACCGGAAGACGCTGGAGTACGGCCCGCAGCAGAAGGTCGACTCGAAGGAGCTCAAGGCGCTGGCGAAGCTGCCCGTGGCCGAGCGGATTGCCCGGGTGCGCGACCTGCCCGGCACGTATGGCGACTTCGCGCGGCTCTACCTGCTGCGGCTCTCGCACTTCGTGCTGGAGCGCACGCCGCAGGTGGCGTTCGACATCCCGAGCGTGGACCGCGCGATGGAATGGGGATACGCGTGGGAGGCCGGGCCGTTCAAGCAGATGGACATGCTCGGACTGGACTTCCTGCGCGAGGGTTTCCGGAAACAGGGGCTGGCGGAGCCGGCCCTGCTCGCGAGCGCGGGGAAGGGCTTCTACGCCGAGAACGGCGCGTCCGTGCTGCAGGTGGACGGGAAGCGCGCGTCGGTGGCACCGGTCAACGGGGCGATCTCGCTCGAGAGTCTCTCGGCGCGCGGCCGCGTGCTGGAACAGAATGACGAATCGCGGCTCGTGGACCTCGGCGACGGCGTGGCCTGCTTCGAGTTTCGCAGCAAGATGAACACGCTCGGCGCGGGCGTGCTCGATGGGTTGCGTCGCGCGCTCGACCGGGTGGGCCGGGACGGGCTGACCGGCCTCGTGATCGGCAACGAGGACCCGCGGACCTTCACGGCCGGGGCGGACCTCGCCATGGTCGGGGCGCTCGTCCAGAAAAAGGACTGGAAGACGCTCGAGCGCGCGATCGCGGATTTCCAGGGGTTCTCGATGGCGCTGCGCGACTCGCCGTTCCCGGTGGTCGCGGCGCCTTTCGGGCTGACACTCGGCGGCGGGTGCGAGTTCTCGCTGCACGCCGACGCCATCCAGGCGCACGCCGAGCTGTACATGGGGCTCGTGGAGGTGGGCGTGGGGCTCCTTCCCGGCGGCGGTGGCACGAAGGAGCTGCTGTTCCGGTTCACGGGCGAGCTCGCGCCGTACGAGGAGGCCGATCCGTTCGAGGGGGTGAAGCGCGCGTTCAAGCTGATCGCCATGGGCACCACGAGCACCAGCGCGCTCGAGGCACGGAAGCTCGGCTTCCTGCGGGACCGTGACGCGATCTCCATGAACCGGGACCTCCTGATCGCCGACGCGAAGCGCCGCGTGATCGCGCTCGCGCCGGGATACGTGGCGCCGCCGCGGCGTACCATCACCGCTACGGGCAATGACGGGTTGGGGAACCTGAAGTACGCGGCGTGGGCCATGCGCCAGGCCGGGCAGATCACCGACTACGAGGTGACGCTGGCGGGCGAGATCGCGTACGTCCTCACGGGTGGCGACGGGCCGCCGCGCCCGGTGACCGAACAGGACATCCTGGATCTCGAGCGCGACGCGTTCCTGCGGCTCCTCGGCACCAGGCAGACGCAGGAGCGGATGGAGCACATGCTGAAGACGGGCAAGCCACTGAGAAACTAGGGACCAGGGGAAAGGGATGAGGGATCAGGGAATGCGCGACGCCGTGATCGTGTCCGCCGTGCGATCGGCCGTTGCGAAGGGGAAGAAGGACGGGGCGCTGGCAGGGGTGCACCCCACGGAGCTGTCGGCGCAGGTGATGCGCGCCGCGATCGAGCGCGCCGGGATCGAGGCGGGCCAGCTGGACGACATCTTCTGGGGGTGCGCGATGCCGGAGGCATCGCAGGGGCTGAACGTCGCTCGCCTCTCGTCGCTGCGAGCGGGCATTCCCGTCGAGGTGCCGTCGGCCACGATCAACCGGTTCTGCTCATCGGGGTTGCAGACGGTCGCGCTCGCGGCACAGGAGATCATGTGCGGGAACGCGGACGTCACGATGGCGGGCGGCATCGAGATGATGAGCCAGGTGCCGATGTCGGGCTACCACACACGCCTCGCGCCTGATCTCACCGAGTCGTACATCGGCATGGGGTTCACCGCCGAGCGCGTCGCGGAACGATGGAAGGTGTCGCGCGAGGACCAGGACCAGTGGGCGCTCGGGAGCCAGCAGAAGGCCTCGCGCGCGTGGGACGAAAAGCGGTTCGACGAGCAGGTGGTGCCCATCCGCTCGAAGCGCGTGCGCTGGACGGACGGCACGCGCAGCGAGGAGGACGCGACGTTCGCGCGGGACGAGCTGCCACGGCCCGAGACCACCATCGAGGGACTGGCGAAGCTCAAGCCGGCTTTCCAGGTGAACGGGACGGTCACGGCGGGGAACGCGAGCCCCTACTCGGATGGAGCGGCCGCGCTGGTGCTGATGAGCGCGGAACGCGCGAAGTCGGAGGGGCGGAAGCCGCTGGCGCGGTTCATCACCTTCGCGACGGCGGGCGTGGAGCCGGACGTCATGGGGATCGCGCCGATCAAGGCGGTGCCGAAGGCGCTGAAGCGCGCCGGGCTGTCCGTGAAGGACCTCAAGCTCGTGGAGTTCAACGAGGCCTTCGCGTCGCAGGTGGTGGCGGTGGTGCGTGACCTCGGGATCCCGCCGGAGATCGTCAACGTGAACGGCGGCGCCATCGCGCTCGGTCACCCGCTCGGCGCCACCGGCTCGAAGCTCACGACGCAGCTGGTGCACGAGCTCGGCCGGCGCGGCGGCGGCATCGGGCTCGTGACGATGTGCATCGGCGGCGGAATGGGGGCTGCAGGGCTCTTCGAGGTCTTCGCGGCGTAGGCATCTCGACCCGGAAGGAAATTGCTTCCTTACGGGGAACGCAGAGTACGCAGAGAGGCGGAGGACGCAGAGAACTGCAGAACCTTTGGTTTGCTGGTACTGGTGATCGAGACTCTCGCGCCTGTACCAGACCACCCAAAGGCTCTTCGCTGTTGTTCTGCGTCCTTTTCTGTTGCTCCGCGTACTCTGCGCCACCCGTCAGGAAGCAGCTGAAGTTCCGATCTAGGGCGTGGGCCGCCGCATGAGCGCCTCGATCTCCTCGATCTCGCGCGGCGCTCGGCTGATCCATTCGAGTCCCTGCGACGTGACGATGTAGTCGTCCTCGATGCGAACGCCGATGTTGCGATAGCGCGGCAGGAGCTCGCGGAGCCTCGCGATGAGCGCGCGGTTGCGCGGGGTGTCCGCAAGGAGGTCGAGCAGGTTCTCGCGCACGTACACCCCGGGCTCGATGGTGAACGCGCTGCCTTCAGCGATGATCCCGCTGTCGTAGTACTGCTCGGGATCATGCACCTCGAGCCCGATCCCGTGGCCGAGGCCGTGGTAGAAGAACAATCCCACCTGGCGCGCCTGGCGCAGCGCGCCGTCCGGGCCACGACTGTCGTACGTGGCCGTGGGCGACTCGATGAGGCCGAGACGAGCCAGCCTTTCGGCGATGACGGCGGTGGCCGAATCGAGCATGAACCGCGAGCGCATCCCCGGCTTCGCATTCCGCTCGGCGGCGGCCTGCGCCGCGCGCACGATGCCGTAGATCTCGCGCTGCTCCGGTGAGTACACGCCGCTGAGCGGAATGGTGCGGGTGACGTCCGCCGAGTAGCCCATGTAGGAAGCGCCGACGTCCATCACCACGACGTCACCGGGCTCCGTTTTCCGATCATTAGCGTTGTAGTGAAGTGTGGTGCTGTTGGGCCCGGAGCCGACGATCGAGGCAAAGCCGGGCCGCTCGGCGCCGCTGCGCCGGAACACGTACTCGATCGCGGCCTCCAGCTCGTACTCGTGCATGCCGGCGCGCGCGATGCGCATGGCTTCGCGATGGGCCTCGACCGTGATCTCAGCCGCCCTTCGGATCAGCGCGAGCTCCGCCGGCGACTTGCGTCCCCGCAGCTGCTCGAGAATGCGGCGCCCGGTCGGCTCGGCATCGCTGACGATGCGCGCGCCGGCGCGCGTCAGGGAGTCCACGACGCGATCGAGCTCGCCGACGAGACGCGCGGGCGCGCCGCTCAGCGTCGCGGCGCCCTCGGGGCCGATCCGCTTGCCGGACCAGACTTCGACGGCGGGATCACGCGGCTGCACGAATACGGTGCCCGTGGCGCCGCCGCGGGCGAGCACGAGCCCGGCGTTCGCCTCGCGGATGCCGGTGAGATACAGCATGGCCGGCGACTGGCTGTACTCGAGGTAGTCGTGCTGCGGCTCGGGCGCGCTGCGGAGCACCATGACGGCGCCGTCCGGGAGCTTCGCGGCAGCGGCCGCGCGGCGCGCGGCGTACTCGCCCGGCGTGAACTGCCCGGCGAGCAACGCCGGGAACAGGAAGAGCAGGAGAAGGATCCGCGTCACGGTGTCGAGCCCTCGCAGGGAAAGGCGCCTACTTCGTCTTGCGGGATTCGCCGAGCTGGCCGCCGCCGTTGAGCTGCGCGCAAGGAGTGCCATGGCGCGCTCGCTCACCTTAACGGTTATCCAGCGAGCGCCAGAGGTACCAGCACGCGACGCTCGCGTAGGGGCTCCACTTCGCGCCGATCCGGGCGACGTCCTTCGGCTTCACGGCGCGCTTGCGGTACGCGCGCCTGATGGCGTTCTGGATGCCGAGGTCGAGCTCGGGGAGGACGTTGGCGCGGCCGAGCTTGAACATGAGGAACATCTGCGCCGTCCACCGGCCGATCCCCTTCACCTGCACGAGGTGCTCGATCAGCGCGTCGTCGTCCAGAGTGTCCACATGGTCCAGGGGCAGCGCGCCGGAGCGCACCTTGTCGGAGAGGTCGCGGAGGTAACCGATCTTCTGACGCGAGAGGCCGGCGGCGCGCAGGGCAGGATCGTCGAGGGAGAGAAATCCCTCTGCCGTGGGGACGCCATCCGGGAACAGCGCGCAAAGCCGCCCGTGGATGGTGCCGGCCGCCTTCCCCGAGAGCTGCTGGTAGACGATGGAGCGCACGAGGGCGCCGAAGTGCGATCCACCCGTGCCATCAGCCGGACGATACGCACCCACCTCGTCCATGACCCTCGCCAGCACGGGATCCACGCGGCGCAGGTGCATCCGCGCGCGGCGTGCGAGGGCCGATCGCGTCACGCCCCTAGTGGCGGGCGAAGACGCTCGTGCTGCCGTCGCGGCCGAACGCCATGACGTTGTAGCGATCCACGCGTCCAGGCACTTCCATTCCGGGTGAACCCGCCGGCATCCCGCCCACCGCTATGCCAGCGATCTTCGGCTTGTCGGTGAGCATGCGCTGAATGTCGGCCGCCGGGACGTGCCCCTCGACGACGTAGCCGCTCACGAACGCGGTGTGGCAGCTGTACAGCTGCCGCGGCACGCGCGCCGTGGCCTTGATGCTGCCGACGTCGGACGTGTCCTTGACCACCACCTCGAAGGCGTGCTTGCGGAGGTGCGTGACCCATTCCTCGCAGCAGCCGCAGTTGGGATCCTTGAACACGGTGACCGTTGCGGCCGGCGCCACGGTTGCTTCCGTGGAGGGCGCGTCGGGACGCGCGACCCAGGCCCAGGCGGAGAGGGTGCCGGCGAGCACGACGACGCCCGCGGCGCGGAAAAGGGAACGATATTGCATGCATCCAATCTAGCGTCCGACGGAGCCCCAGCCATCATGCGGATACCCCACATCCTGTCAGGGATAGCCACCCTGGCCCTCTCGATCGGTACGGCCGCGTCCGCCCAGCAGGCCGAGGTTCCCATGGACACTGCGCGCGCCCGCGCGCTATACGTCAGCAACCGGCCCGAGGATCATCCGCAGCGCGACTTCGCCGCGCAGATCGTGGCCAAGGCCCGCACCGACAGCATCTACCGCGCGCGGAGCCGCGGCGTGATGGACTTCCGGAAGGTGTCGTACCGGAGCTCGGCCGACGGGATGACCATTCCGGCATACCTGTTCCAGCCCCTGACGAAGCGCGGCGCGAGGGGACATGCGGCGATGGTGTGGGTGCACGGGGGCGTTCACGGCGACTGGAGCGAGGGGATGCTGCCCTTCGTGATCGAGGCAGTGCAGCGCGGATACATCATCATCGCGCCCGAGTACCGAGGCAGCACCGGCTATGGGGCAGACCACTACAACGCGATCGACTATGGCGGCAGTGAAGTGGACGACGTCGCGAGCGCGGTGGAGCATCTCGCGACGCTGTCGCACGTGGACCCCGACCGGATCGGAGTGATGGGGTGGAGCCATGGCGGGTTCATCGCCGCGCACCTCGTGTTCCGCGACACGCAGCCGTTCCGCGCGGCGGCGGCGATGGTTCCGGTGACGAATCTCGTCTTCCGCCTTTCGTACAAGGGACCGAACTACCAGCGGAGCTTCGCGACGCAAGCAGGGATCGGCGGGCTGCCGTTCGAGAAGCGCGAGGAGTACATCCGCCGCTCCCCGGTGTTTGCGGTGGACAGGCTCCAGGTGCCGATGCTCGTGCACGTGGCGACGAACGACCTGGACGTGGACTTCGTGGAGAACCAGCAGTTCGTGGACGCCCTGCGCTCCCGGAAGCCGGAGCTCGCGGAAACGAAGGTGTATGTGGATCCGCACGGCTGGGGCTCGTCGGTGGGGCACGCGTTCAACCGGCGCGTGGACCCCCTGACGCTTCAGCGCGTGGATTCACCCGCGCAGATCGATTCCTGGAACCGCACGTGGACGTTCTTCGAGTGGAACCTGCGCCCGTACGAGGACCGGTCGAAACCCGTTACCTGGATCGTGCGATGATTTCGAAGCACACGGACGAAATCCGCATCGCGCTCGACGAGATCCGCCAGTCGAAGCGCGCCCGCATCGACTGGCGCATCTCGCATCACACCGCCGAGATCGCGATTCGCGCGATCTCCGGTCACGTGCACGTCAGCTACCGGCCGGGCTCGAAATCGCGCCGGCGGAAGCGGCACAAGAGACTGCTGTAGAGGCTTGAGGCTTGAGGCTTGAGGCTTGAGGCTTGAGGCTTGAGGCTTGAGGCTTGAGGCTTGAGGCTTGAGGCTTGAGGCTTGAGGCTTGAGGCTTGCGGCTTGAGGATTGAGGATTGAGGCTTGAGGATCGAGGCTCAGGGATCGAGGCTCAACGATCACCTCGAGCTTCAATCCTCGATCCCCGATCCTCAATCCTCAGGCGTAGTACCGCTGGATCGCGGTCGCGACGCCGTCGAGATCGGGAAAGAGGCGTCGCTCATCAATGCCCACGAGGTCCAGCTGGTCGCGAAAGCGCGCGACCTCGCCGGCCGGGATCACGAAGCGCGTCAGCGTGGCCGCGAGACCGTGCTCGGCGAGAAACGCGTCGAACGACTGGTCCTTCGCGGAGGTGAACGTGAACGTCGCGGCCTGCGCGACGATGCGGTTGTCCAGCGACGGCGGCTCGATCATGCAGGCGAACGGCCGGCTGTCGCGCGCGAACAGGCGGAAGAGCGAGGCGTGCTCGCCGTCGCCGAAGGTCTTGCGCAGGTCCTCGATGAGGAGCGCGAGCGGCGGCAGCTGGAAATGGCGGTGCATCCGCTGCCAGTCAAGCCGCCAGACCGCGCGGTCGGTCTCCGCGCCGTTCAACGCCGGGCGCGTCGCGAAGAACGCGGCGACGAGGGGCGAATACGTCCAGTCGAGCAGTCGCGTGGGCACACCGTGGTGCTGCGCCGCCACGAGCAGCTCCCACTCGTCGTGCGGGCGCGCCCGGTCGAGGTGCGGCCGGGAGTAGCGGATGAAGTTCCGGAGGACGTGCTCCTCCATCTCGCGTTTCGTGTGCGGAGGATCGATGCCGCCGAGACGGTCGAGCGAGGTGAGGAGCGGCCGTCGCGCGTCCGAGGCGCCGCGGTACACGCCGGTGTCGCGCCGACGGCCCGTCTGCGGATCGGGGATCCGCGGCGTCACCAGGTCGACGAATTCCCCCAGCGTCCGGACGACGGTCTCTTGGGCGGTCATGGCGTGCCGGCTTGTTGCGCAAACAGTGCCAGCGTGCCCGACCGGTGAAACGTTATCCGCGCATCCGTACGACGAGAGCGGCCACGGCCGCGACCGTCACGATGATCGACGAGACGCTGATGATCATCTGATAGGCGGATTCCGTCATCTGCTGCCGCTTCTTCATCGAGTTCGCCCAGAAGACGACGGCGAGCAGGACGACCAGCAGCAGGATGGGTACGAGCATGGGAGGCCCGGTTCGGGAAGGGAGAGGGGCGTGAGAACCCTACCGGACCCGGCCGCCCCACGTCAAGTAAGATCGAGCCGCTCGTGCGCGCTCTTCCCGATCAGCGACCCCAGGGTGGCGCCCATCCCGACCATCATGGGGACGAGGAAGGACGCGAATGGGGACGACAGGGTGGCCAGGGAAACCAGGGTCGCCATGAGGACACCGAGCGTTCCTCCGATGATGGCCCACCCGCGCTGGTGGTGACGCAGCAACCCCATGCGCACGGCCGCGAGCACCGCGACCACGAGCAGCGCCGCTCCGAGCACGAGCTGCAGGAGGAGGCCAAGGCCGGGCGCCAGCATGTCGCCAGCCAACAGCGGAGCGATCCTGCCGAGGCCGCCGGCAACCGAGGTGAGCACGAAGAGCAGGAGGATCTTCATCGAGGCTCCGGACTAGGTGCTGTCGCCTTCGTGGGGGATGCGTGCATTGGCCAGGAGGTTCTCGCCGAGGCTCCCGCGCTGGACCTCACGCATCGCCCGCACCTTCTCGGAGTTCTTCTCCGCCGCATCGTGCTGCTCACGGTCCTGGTGCAGCCGCTGGTGCCCTTCCACGGTGCCACCCCCGGCAGGCTCGGCCTGCGGCGCGGCTTCGTGGAGCTGCTCGATGAAGCGGGCGTGCGTACGCTCGCCGTGCATGCCTTCGGCGTGCTGCTGCGGGCCGGGTTGGCGTTTCCTGCGATTTCCCATTGCGGATGGTCTCCGGTGATGAAGGGGTCGGGATCGAGCGGCGCAAGCACGGGGCCAGCGCTTCCCTCACTGTCCGGGCCGGCATAGAATCACGGCATCGCTCCTCCCACCTTTCGAGCCATGCCGCCATTCCTGCGCGTCGTCTCCATTTTCGCGGTCGCCATCGTGGCCGGGTGCCGGGCAGGCTCGGCGCCGTCCCCAGCGGTGCCCCGCACCAGCGCCTATGTGGTGATGCTGGGCCGCGACACCATCGCGGTGGACCAGTACACCAGGGTCGGCGACCGGCTCGAGGGGACGCTGGTGGTACGCGCGCCGCGCACCACGGTGACGCGCTACCACGTGATGCTGAACGCCGACGGCACGCCGGCGCATGCGGAGTCGAGCGTGCGGCTTGCGGATGGAACGCTCGTGCCGGGAGCGGCGCGGAGCGTCGCGGTGAGCTATGGCAGGGACTCCGCGGTTACTCGAGTGCAGCGCGACACGGCGATCGTGATCCGTTCCGCCGCCGCCGGCACCTGGCCGTACATCAACTACGCGATGGCATTCCTCCAGCTGCCGGTGGATTTCGCGCGCGCGGGACGCCGTGACAGCCTTGCCGGGTCGATCCTTCCCATCGGCGGACGCGCGACCACACCCCTCGTGCTCCGGCGCGCCGGGGCGGGGCGCTACGTGGTGGATCTGTTCGGCTCCCGGTATGACCTGCGCACCGACGAGCAGGGCACGGTGCAGAGCATGGACGGCACCGGCACGACGCAGCAGTTCCTCGTGACGCGCCGCAACGAGATCGACGTGGCCGCGGTGGCCACCGCGTGGACCGAGCGCGAGCGGCAGACGCGCGCCATGGGACTGCTCTCGCCGCGCGACACGGTGATCGGCGTGATCGGGCGCGACACGATCTGGGTGGACTACGGGCGGCCTTCGGCGCGCGGACGGCAGATCTTCGCCGCCAACGGCATCCTCAACGACACGCTGTGGCGCACCGGGGCGAATGCCGCCACGCAGCTCTGGACGACACGCGCCATCCGCATCGGCGGCCAGACCATCCCGGCGGGGAAGTACACGCTGTGGACGCTCGCCGTCCCCGGCCGCTACCAGCTCATCGTGAACCGCCAGACCGGGCAGTGGGGAACGATCTACGACCCCGCGCAGGACCTCGTGCGCGTGCCGCTGGCCGTGTCCGCGCTGGCGGAGCACCTCGAGCGGTTCACCATCGCGCTCGACGCGGAGGGCGCGGCCGCCGGCGCGCTGCGCCTTCGCTGGGAGACGACGCAGCTGTCCGTCCCGGTCACCATCCCCGAGTGACGCGCCTCCTCACCTACTTCTTTCGCGGGCTGATCGTCCTGGCGCCCGCGGTGGTGACGATCTGGGTCTTCTGGCAGATCCTCACGACACTGGACCGGTGGATCGGAGTGGACGTTCCCGGGCTGGGTCTGGCTGTGACCATCGGCCTCATCACGCTGTTCGGGCTGCTGACGTCGAGCGTGCTGGCGCGGTGGCTGGTGCGCTTCATGGACACGGTGTTCAACCGGCTGCCGCTGGTGCGGCTGGTGTATTCCTCCACGCGCGACCTGCTCGACGCGTTCGTCGGCGAGAAGCGGCGGTTCGACCGGCCGGTTGTGGTGCAGACGAGCGCCGACGGCGTGGAGAAGGCGTTCGGCTTCGTCACCACGGACGCGATGGCGCGCTTCGGACTCGACGACCACGTGACCGTGTACCTGCCCTTCTCGTACACGTTCACGGGGGTCATCCGGATCTACCCCGCCCGCAACGTGCGCCCGCTCGCCACCGACAGCTCGGAGCTGATGGCGTTCGTGGTGTCGGGCGGCGTCACCGCCGCCGCAACGAAAGGCTCAGCGCCGCAGCGCTGAGCGCAGCACCACCCCGTCGAGCCGCTCGAGCGGACGCACCTCGGCGATGGCCGCGAGGGTGGGGCCCATGTCCACTACACGCGTGAAGGCGTCGTAGCGTCCGGGGGTGACCCAGGGGCCCAGGAAGATGATCGGTACGTGCGCGTCCAGATCGTAGGGCGAGCCGTGCGTCGCCGTGGCGTTGTACCAGTAGCTGTAGCGCGTGAGCGTGATGACGAGGTCCACGGGCGCGCTTTCGGCCACCTGGTGCGCCCAGCGGCGGGCAACGGGATCCATGGCGAAGTCCGCTCGCCGGATATCGCGCATCCGGTCCACGCGCCCCACGCCGGGCACCTGGCGTACCGCGGCCGCGAACGCGTCGAGGATGGAGTCGGGCTTCAGCCCCTTGCCGGCCAGCGCGCCGCGGTCGAGCGAGACGAGCTGGTAGTCGAAGTCGAAGGCGAGCGAGTCTACCCCGCGCGCCGCGAGCGCAGCGCGGACGGCGCTCACCTGGCTGCTCAGGCTGACGATGATCCCCTCGTTGCTCGTGGCCTCGCCGCGCTGCCGCGCGAGCCGCGGGATGGGCTGCACGCCGTGGTCGCCCGTGAGCGCGACGATCACCGATCCGGGATCACGCAGCTTGTACAGCGAATCGAGGAACCAGCCGAGGGTGACGTCGAGACGGATCTGGTTGTCGTGCGCCTCGCGCGAGTCGGGACCCCACGTGTGGCCGACGGCGTCCGTGGCGGAGAAGCTCACCGCGAGCAGGTCGGTCTGGGGGCCGCGTCCCAGCCCGAGCCGCTCGAGCCCCTCGAGGGCGAAGTGCGCGGTGACCTCGTCGTGCATGGGCGTGTTCGCGATGACCGCGGCCGCCCGGGCGCTGTCGTCGCCGAAGGGATATGGAAAGACGAAGTTCCGGCCGGCATTCTCGAACGGCACCGAGTCCGGCTCGGGATAGGCGGACTCGGGGCGGAGCAGCGTCCACGCCTTGCCGGCATACGACTGCGGCATCCGCCTGGCATTGAACGCCCGTACCCATTCCGGCAGCGTGTCGCGGTACCAGGTGCTGGTGATGAAGCGGCCGGAGCTGGCGTACCAGTACACCTCCTGCTTGGCGCGACCGATGGGCAGGATGGCCGCCCGGTCCTTGCGCGACACCGACAGGGCGCGGCTGCGGCGATCCTTCGCGTGCATCCAGTCGAAGAGCGTCGTGCCGGCGAACCGCGACGGGGAGGCACCAGGATCGCTGGGGCCTCCGCTGCCAACGAGGCGGACGTTGGGGTCCAGGACCCCAGCCGAGTTGGACATGATGCCGGTGCTGCGCGGGAATCGCCCCGACATGGTGCTGGCGTGTCCGGGCGCCGTCTCCGTGATGGCGTGATCGTGGAACCCGCGCGTGAACCAGGCCCCCTGCATGAGCCGCGCGAAACCGTGGCGCATGTCGCCGCGATAGCGGTCCAGCATGTCACCGCGGAGCTGGTCCACGGTTATGAACACGATGAGCTTCGGTGGGCCAGCGACGGCCGCACTGACCGGGGCACCTTCGGCGGTGGCGGTCGCGCGCATGCAGCTGCCGGAAGCGATCGCGAGGACGAGGGCGGCGGTGAGTCTCATCGAAATACCGTTTGTGTGAGGGACGTCCGTACAATATTGTAACCCCACCCGTCCGCCCCCACCCGCCCGGAGCCCAGTGGCGACCCATCCCGGCCTCGTTGCCCGCGTCACCGGCAACGTCATTCTCCGCACGACGCTGTACTACGTGCTGCTGTTCGCCGTTGGAGGGTTCCTGTGGAGCCTGCCATACGCGAAGGCCGTGATGCAGGGGTCGCTGGATGCCCTCCTGGCGAGCGGGGGGCTGCTGCCAGGGCTGACCCCGTCGGCCGCAGTGCAGGAGGCCGCGACGCAGCACGTCAACGCCACGACGCTGACCCTCACGGTCGCCGCCGCGATGATCGGCGCCGCGCTGCTGTCGCTGCCCGTGGCGTGGGTGTACGGGCTCACCCGGCAGAAGAAGGGCTACCAGCAGTCAGTGGTGCAGACGCTCATGGTGCTGCCGCCGCTCGTGGCGAGCGTGGTGGTGCTCGTGAAGTACTCCCTGGCCCTCGCGTTCGGCCTGGCGGGCATCGTTGCCGCGGTCCGGTTCCGGAACACGCTCGAGGACAGCAAGGACGCGGTGTACATCTTCCTCGCCACCGCGATCGGGCTCTCGGCCGCGGTGCAGCTGCCGGTGGCCGCGGTGATCTCGGTGCTGTTCAACGTGCTGATCCTCGCCCTGTGGTGGACGGACTTCGGGAAGGCCTCGGCGTTCGAGGGCACGCGCGCGAAGAAGCGCCTGGAGGAGCAGCGCGCGAAGCTGCGCCAGACCGGGAGCTTCGTGGCGCTGCTCGACAACGAGATCTTCCAGAACATGACGCCGGACCAGCTCGACCTCGCGGCGGACCGGGCCTGGCGGCGGCGCCGCCGGCTCGAGAACGACGTGCCAGAGGACGACGAGATGCAGCGCCGCGACGTGCTGCTGCGCATCCGCACCAACGACCCCGACGGATCCCGCGCCGCGGTCGAGGCGACGTTTGACGAATTCCTGAAGAAATGGCGCTTCGGCGGCGTCGTGCACGAGCAGGACGGCACACACGTCGTCGAGTACGCGGTACAGCTCAAGAAGACGGCCCGCTCGAGCCAGCTGCTCGAGGCGGTGCAGTCGAAGCAACCCGTGATCGGGGTGGAGGTGAAATGACATACTCGGCTCTCGGCTCTCGGCTCCTGGCTCTCGGCATCCTGTTCGTGGCGCCGCTTGCGGCCCAGGAGCCCAAGGCAGAGCAACAGGCGGAACCCCAGGGCGATGCGAAGGCGGCCAAGGCGTACGAAGCGCCGCGGATCTTCCGCGACTTCTCGCCGCTCGAGTTGACCATCACCGCACCGATCCGGCAGCTGCGTCGCGACCGCGCCGTCGACACGCCATGGCGCGTGGCCTCCGTCACCGCCCGCGTGGACGGCGGTGAGTCGACCGTGCCCGTGCGGCTGCGCACGCGCGGGATCTGGCGGAAGAAGAACTGCGACATCCCGCCGCTGCTGCTGAACTTCGCGAAGGACTCGGTGAAGGGGACGGTGTTCGCGCGTCTCGACCGCCTGCGCCTGTCCATGCATTGCCGCGACACGGACGATTTCGAGCAGTATGTGCTCCAGGAGTTCAATCTCTACCGGGTGCAGCGCCTCCTGACGCCGCTGACCTTCGACGTGCGGCTCGCGCGCGTGACGTACGTGGATTCCGAGAAGAAGGACACCATCGCGCGGCGGTGGGCGTTCGTGCAGGAGCAGGACGAGCCCTTCGCGGCCCGCGTCGGCGCCACGCTCGTCACCACGGAGGGAGCGGGCCCCGCCGACCTCCATCCGTACGAGAGCGCGTTCCTCGGCGTGTTCCAGTACTTCGTGGGGAACTCCGACTTCTCGATCCGCGCCCTGCACAACATCGTGCTGGTCTATCGCGACGAGCAGTACGTGCCCGTGGCGCGCGACTTCGACTGGTCCGGGGCGGTGAACCCGCGATACGCCACACCGAGCCCGGTCCTCCCGATCAGGTCGGTGCGGCAGCGCCTCATGCGCGGGTACTGCGCGCCGGTGGACGAATACGAGAAGGTGTTCGCGCTGTTCCGCGAGAAGAAGGACGCCATCTACGGGCTGTACGCGGATTCGATCGGCAGCCTCCTGAAGCCGGCGGTGGTCAAGAGCACCCTCGCGTATTTCGACGACTTCTACAAGACGATCAATGACCCGAAGGCCGCGAGGCAGAACATCATCGCGGCGTGCCTTGGGGGATCGGCCTAGAAGCTCGGGACCGCCAGCTGGCCCAGGAAAGCGTCCTGCGCGCTGGCGCCTGTCGCCCGGCGCCGCACGTACTCGCCAGCCGATGTCAGCTCCCAGGCCGTGGGGTCGTTGAGGTAGGCGTCGAAGAGCGCGTCGAGCTGCGCGCGGCAGGCGGCGTCGAGCACGGGGGCCATGAGCTCCACGCGCCGGCGCAGGTTGCGCGGCCGCATGTCGGCCGAGCCGATGAAGTACTCGGGCGCGCCGCCGTTGGCGAAGTGGAAGGCGCGCGCGTGCTCGAGGAAGCGTCCCAGGACGCTCACGATCGTGATGCGGTCGGAGACGCCACTCACGCCCGGCCGGAGCGTGCACACGCCGCGCACCACGAGCTCGACGCGCACGCCGTCCTGCGACGCGCGGAAGAGCGCGTTCACGACGTCGGTGTCGGAGAGCCCGTTCACCTTCATCCGGATGTGACCCCCGCGGCCGGCGCGCGCGTGCGCCGCCTCGCGCTCGATGCGCGCCACGAGCTCCGGCAGGAGCTGCTTCGGCGAGATGAGGCAGCCGCGGGTGAGCTGCTGCGGGGCGCGCGAGCTGCCCGTGAGCTCGTTGAACAGGTCCTGCACGTCGGCCGTGAGATCGTCGTCGGCCGTGAGCAGCGACAGGTCGGTGTAGCGGCGGGCGGTCTCGGCGTTGTAGTTGCCGGTGCCGACGTGCACGTACCGGCGCAGGTGCTGACCCTCGCGGCGCACCACGAGCGCCACCTTCGCGTGGTTCTTCACGCCGACGAGTCCCGTGACGACGCGCCCGCCGGCGGCCTCCAGCCGCTTGGCCCAGCCGACGTTGCGCTCCTCGTCGAAGCGCGCCTTCAGCTCCACAAAAACGACCACGTCCTTCCCGCGCGTCGCCGCGTCCACGAGCGCCGCAACGATCGGTGACCGTTCTCCCGCGCGATACACGGTCATCTTGATGGCCGTGACGTGGGGATCGCTCGCGGCCTCGCGGAAGAACCGCACCACCGTCGCGTCGTAGTCGTCGAACGGATGGTGGAACAGCCGGTCGTGCTCCGCGACGAGGCTCCAGAGATCCCGGTCGACCGGCAGCGGCTCGATGCTGCGGAAGGGCGGGAAGCAGAGCGACGGTTCCGAGAGCAGCGGCAGCTCGTGAAGCGCGCCGAGGTCCAGGGGCCCCTCGATCTCGTAGAGGTCCTCCTCGTCCAGCGCGGCGCCGCCGTGCTCCCGGCGCAGCTCGCGCAGCACGACGTCGCGCAGCACGGCGGGCATGGCGCGCTCGACTTCCACGCGCACCACCGGCTGCTCGAAGCGCTTGCGCGATGCCTCTTCCACCGACGACACGAAGCTCGTGGCGCGATCCTCGTCGATCTCGAGGTCGGCGCCGCGCGTGACGCGGAAGGCGTACGCCTGCTCCACCACGGACGACGGGTAGAGGAGGTCCAGATTGGCGCGCACCAGCTCCTCGATGGGGATGACCGCGCTGATCCCGGGCACCGCGGTGAACCGCGGCGCGTCGTCCGGCAGCTCCACCTGCGCGAAATGCGGCGCCGCTCCGGGCCGGTCGAGCAGCACCACCGCGAGCGACAGCGAGAGGTGCCTGAGCCGCGGGAACGGATGCCCGGGACTCAGCGTCATCGCGAGGGGGGTGAGCGCGGGAAGGAGGTCGTCCCGCATCATGGCGCGCAACTGGTCGCGCCGGCCCACGTCGAGCTCGTGCCAGGCAATGATGCGCATGCCGTGCGCGGCCGCCTCGGCGGCGCAGGAGGCGTAGCACCGCTGCTGCCGTGCCACCAGCGAACGGGTGTGCAGCGCGATGAGGTCGAGCTGCTGGCGCGGGGTGAGCCCGTCGGGCGTCCGCTCCTCCCGCTGCTCCACCGCCGACCGCTTCAGGCCCGCCACGCGCACCATGAAGAACTCGTCGAGGTTCGCGCTGACGATGGCGAGAAACCGCATCCGCTCGGCGAGGGGCGTTCGCACGTCCTCCGCGAGCGCGAGCACGCGCCCGGTGAACTCGAGGATGCTGAGCTCCGCGTTGAGGAAATGCGGGTCGCCGACGGCGGCCTCGCCCTCGGCCGAAGCGCCGTGGCCGAGCGACCAGCCGGTGATCTCGATCGAGCGGCGGCTCTCCGCCCTGGGTTGCGCGCTCTCGGCGACGATGCCAGAGCGGAACGCGACCGAGAGCGCGGCGAGCGCATCCGGGTGCAGCTGCGCGGCGTCGCGCAGCACCGACGCGCCATCGAGCCAGACCGGGTCACCCTGGTCGCGCGCGATCTCGACGTCGTTCCGCAGCTCCGCGGTCCAGACTTCCACGGTGGGCATCGGGCCGAGCGAGCTCACGCGGCCGAGCAGCCGCGTGTCGGAGCCGGACGCCGGCGCGCAGCGATCCAGCAATGTGCGCGCAACCCCCACGCCGCTGCCGCGCTCGAGGGGAAGGAAGAGCACGTCGCCTCGCCGCAGCAGCGCCACGCGATCCTCGCGCGTGAGCAGCAGCACGACGCCGGCATCCGACAACCGCGCGCGCCCGCGCTGCTCGCGCTCCATCCACTTGAGGAGGAGCTGGGCGCGCTCGCGCGTGCCGGCGACGATGGCCCGCAGCCCCGCGCGCGACTCGAGCTCGGCGCAGATCCGGTCGAAGACGCGGGCGTCGGTGCGCGTCGCGCGCACGGTAAGCTGGTGGAACGCGCGGCTCGCCGTGCCGCTGCGCACCTGGATGCGGTCGCACATCAGCTGCAGGCGCGACCGGCCGCGCCAGTCCGCGTCGGCTTCGCGCAGCACGCGCTCGATCTGGAGCTCGATGCGGGTCTGGAGCAGCCGCGCGTCCACGATCGCCGAGAGGCGGCGCGCCGGCTCGCTGTTCCCGGCCAGCGCCACGCGCGGGTCCGCCGAGGGAACGTCGGCCTCGTAGCGCCGCGCCGGCGCCGCGTCGGCGTTCGTGCCGACGAACAGCGTCAGCGTGCGCCGGTCATCCGACCCGACACGCAGCCGGCACGTGATGCCGCGGCGCTGGAGCTGGTCGTCGTCGGTGTCGATGTAGAGGTCGCGGTACAGCACGCGCGCCGACGTCACCCGCAGGGGCATCGGCAGCGGCTGTGCCGCGAGCTTCTCGAGCTGCTCCGCCGAGACGACGTCGTATCGGCGCTCGCGGACGGTCATGGCAGGCTGTCGAGGACGGCGACGCGGCCGCGCGGGCCGGCGGCGAAGCAGCGCTGCCCGGCGCATCGCACCGAGTTCAGCGCGACCGTATCCGTCCGGGCCCAGCTGTCGCCGCCATCGCGCGAGACGAAGGTGCCCGCGAGCCCGACGGCCACGAGCCGGTCGAGGCGTCCGGCATAGGCAACACCCGACAGGTACGCGGCTGGGGGTGCCTTGGCGACGCGCCACGTGCGCCCGCCATCGGCGGTGAGGGCAACGCTGTTCGCCGCGAGTCGTGGCTTCGTGTAGTCGCCGCCGGCCGCCACTCCGTGCCGCTCGTCGAAGAACGCGATCGAGAATATCCCGGCCGCGCTCCCCTCGGCGTGCACCGGCACATCCACGACGCTCCACGTACGCCCGCGATCGGCCGATCGCATGACGCGCGCGCGACCGCCGCCCCCGGTGCCGATCCAGGCGAGCGAGTCGCCGGCCAGCGCGATGGAGCTGCCACTCGCCGCGAACGCCGCCTCTCCAGTGAGCACGGCAGGGAGCGACGATGCCGGGACGCGGCTCCAGAGGCGGCCGCCGTCATCGCTTCGCAGCACGAGGAAGGCGCCCTCCACCGGATCGCTGAGCGCCAGCCCGCTGCTCGCGTTCCAGAAGGCAATGGCGTCGAGGAACGCCCCCGTCACGGACGTCGAGTACACCTGGCGCCAGGCGCGCCCATCGATCGTCGCGAGTATTCGAGCCAGTCCCTTCTCGGCTTCACCGGCGCTCGCGGCCACCGCGCGGGTCGCGCCGAAGGCGTGGAGCGACCGCAGGTCGAGCGTGCCGAAATCCGCGGCGGAATCACTCGTCCAGGTACGGCCGGCATCGAGGGTCCGCACGACGGCGCCGCGCGCGCCACTCGCCCACGCCACGAGAGTCGAGGGCGCGCTGAGGCCGCGGAGTTCCGCGGTCGTGCCGCTGCTGCCGTAGGACCACTGGGCATCGGCGCGCGCCGAGACCAGCAGCATCGCGAGCAGGCCCGCCTGGAACGTCTGCACCGGAAGGAAGGGAAGGGTGGGGTTAGCTTGCGCCATACGCTACCAGCCTGCGCATGATCTCGAAAGGCGATGTCCTGGCCGCCCGCGAGCGGATCCGCGACCGGGTGCACGAAACCCCGCTCCTCCACTCCACCCGCCTCGGCGCGGCGTGCGGGGGGATCCGTCTTGGCTTCAAGTGCGAATCCTTCCAGCGGACCGGCTCGTTCAAGGCGCGCGGCGCGCTGAACGCGGTGATGCAGCTCGACGAAGCCGAGCGGGCGCGGGGGGTGGTCACCGTCTCCGCCGGCAACCACGCGCAGGCGCTCGCCTGGGCCGCGTCCACGGTCGGAACCACGTGCGTGACGGTCATGCCCGAGGTCGCGCCGCGCTCCAAGGTGGAGGCCACCCGAGGCTATGGCGGCGTCGTGGAGCAGATCGGTGGCGAGCGACAGCGGATCTTCGACCGCGCCCAGCAGATCGCCGGCGAGGGGCGGGTGATGATTCACCCATTCGAGGACGACCGCGTCGCGGCGGGTGCCGGCACCGTGGGGCTGGAGATCCTCGAGCAGGCACCGCGCGCCGCGACCCTCGTGGTGCCGATCGGCGGGGGCGGCCTGATCGCGGGGATCGCGGTGGCCATGCGGGAGACGCGCCCCGACCTGCGCATCATCGGCGTCGAGCCCGAAGGGGCGAACGCCATGCGTCGCAGCCTCGACGCGGGATCGCCGCAGCGCGTGGAACCCAGGACGGTGGCTGACGGCCTTGCGGCGCCGATGGCCGGCGCGATGACCTACGACGCGGTGCGCCGGTACGTGGATGACGTCGTGGTGGTGAGCGACGACCAGATCGTGTCGGCGCTGCGCGACATTCTCCTCTACGCGAAGCTCGTCGTGGAGCCTGCCGGGGCAGCGGGCCTGGCGGCGCTCGTCACGGGAAAGGTGCGCGCGGACGCGGGGAGCGAGGTCGTGGTCGTGCTCAGCGGGGGCAACGTGGATCTGGAGCGCCTGAAGGGGCTCCTCTGACTGAAGGTCCTGCGTCGCCGGACGTGCGGCGCCGGTCTTCGCGGAAGGCGAGGTACGTGAACCCGAGCCACACCGCACCCATCAGGGCGCCACCGATGACGTCCGTGGGCCAGTGCACCCCGAGATACACGCGCGAGAAGAGGCTCACGGCGAGGAGCGGGACGACGACCAGCGCCGGCCAGCGCCAGCCCTTCACGCGGTGCAGCACGATGGCGAAGGTGATGAGCACTGCGACGCTCGCGATGGCGTGCCCGCTGGGGTACGCCGCCCAGTCGTACCATCCGCGACGCGGAATGATGTCCGGCCGGCTGCGCTCGAGCAGGAACTTGAGCGCGGGGTTGAGCGTGTTGCTCCCGAGCTGCACGATCGCGACGTACATGGCATCGTGGGGGCGCCGGAGCCGCGCGGCCAGCCACACGGCGAGCAGCAGGCTCGCGGGCAGCAGCGTGATGTTCGTGCCGAGCCAGGGCGCCGCGACGAGCACCGCGTCGAGCCAGCGGGGCAGCTCGACGTGGATGGCGCGCAGCAGAGCGCGCTCCCACGCCAGCCCGTCGTGCCAGTCGCCGTAGCTCGTGAGCCATCGCGCGAAGGCGAGCCCCGAGAGGAACGCGAACGCGTAGCCCGCGAGGAGCATGTGCCACCGCTGCTGCCACCAGGGCCGGCGCGACACCGGCCTCAGGGTGCTCACGCGTCAGGCGTGTGCGGCTGGCCTGACCGACACTGCGCGCACACTGCCGTGGCGCCAAGATCCACGAGCAACCGGCGGGCAAAGGTGCCGTGCAGGTGCTCGTTGCAGAGAATCCGGCGGCAGCGAACGCAGGCGCCGGCGCTGCTGAGGCTCACGCTTCCCCCGCATTCCTCGCACTGCGTGAACAGCTGCGAGCTGCGGAACACCCGGAAGGGATTGGTCACCGAGCGCTCAGCGCCGCCGCCGCTCCAGCTTGCGGTGCGTCCAGGCCACGATCGTGACGCAACCGCCGCGTCCCTGGAATTCGGCGGGGGTATTGGTGGGGCTGTACACCTCGATCGCTCCCACCTCGTGCGGCTTCACGAAATCGTCGATGTCGCCGGGCTCCATCTGCTGCCACATCGTGCCGTCCAGCCAGACACTGACGCAACCGCCCATGGGGTCGCGCGCGTTCTGGATCATCTGACGCCCCTGGGCTCCCGACGCGACGCGGATCTGCGGCACCGACCGCATGACGTCGCTGAAATACTGCGCGTTGCGGTTCCTGATCGCGTCGCCGTCGAGGTAGAAGCCCAACCCGGAGCGCTTCCGCCGCGTGAAGCCGATGTCCTCCAGCGCGCGCTCGCGCTGCGCGCTCACGCGCACCGTCTCGAGCACCGGGACGAACTCCTCCAGCGTGATCGTCACCGAGCGAGCCACCTGGGACGACAGCTCCACGGCCGTTTCCACGGGTCCGTAACCCAGCAGGCGGACCGCGACGCTCTGCGTTCCCGGCGGCAGGCTGTCGAGGGTGAATTCCCCGTTGGAGCGCGTCGCCGTCGCGCGCGTCGTGCCTTCCACCTGCACGCGGGCGTTGACCAGCGGCGCGCCCAGCTTGTTGAGCACGCGTCCGGTGAGGCGCGCGGTGCCGAGCACCTCGGCCGGCCCCGCCCGCAGGCTGTCCGGCCGTGACACGGCGACCACCGCGCCCGGCGCGGCGATGGTCATGCTCCGCGCGGCCAGCAGCTCTTCGCCGAAGGCGACCGCGACGTCGCCTCCGGACAGCGTTCCGCGAGTCACCTGCACCTTCCCCTCGAGCCCCTCCGGCAGTCCGCAGATCCGGTAAACGCCGTCCGGTCCCACGGTGACTTCGCGCACGCGCGGCGCTCGGCGCAGCTGCGTCGCGAGGGACACCTCGTACCACAACAGCGACACCTTCGCGCCCGCCGCGGGCAGCCCCGTGTCCGCCTCGCGCACCCGGCCTACCAGGGCCGCCGGGCCCCGCGCGCGCCATGCGGGGGTGCACACCATCTCGAGAATGCGCTCCGCGGATGGGGTTCCGAGCTCGTGCAGCGTGGTGGAGCCGGCGGCGAACATCAGCACAGGAGTGCGCAGGTCGATGCCAAGGCTGTCGAGCACCGGGTGCTCCACGCGGAGCTCATGGGGACCGGCAGGGATGCCCTGGATCATGAACCGTCCATCGGCGTCGGTGATCGCATGGAGGGACGTCGTATCCACGCGGACGCGGGCGCCGGCCAGGGGGCGCACCCGGATGCTGTCGAAGACAACCCCTACCGCGCTGGCCGGGGCTGGCGCGTCCTGGGCGCCTGCGGGAGTCGAAACGGGGGGGGCGGCCAGCGCCGAAAGGGCGGCCGCCAGACAGGTGATGCGTCGCACAGTGGAATGTTACACCGGTGGAGCACGTTGGTACCACGGTGGATATCCGTTGCCCCCTAGAGCTTTCCCCACGGCGGCCGAGACTTATTGTGCTGGGTGGCCGCCGGGCCCGGCAGCGACATCCCCCCACGCACTCCGATGACGGAAGGCACTGTGACGGACAACCTCAAGAGATTCGTGAACCGGCACTTCGAGCGGGTGCTGGTCGTCGTGCTCGTGGCGTCACTGCTGCTGATCCACAACTTCATCGACCACAAGCTCGCCTTCCTCAGCTTCTACTACCTCCCCATCATCGTCGCGGGGTTCCTCGTGGGACGGGTGATGGCGGTGTGGGCGTCGCTGTTCGTCACCCTGCTCGTGTTGTTTGTTCAGGCCCTGCAGGGGCTGGACGGCCAGCCGGGGCTGCATTTCGAGGCGATGGCGACCCTCGTGCCGTGGGGAGGGTTCCTGATCCTGACGGGGTACATCGTGGGCGGGCTCGCGGAGCAGCGAAAGGCCCGGACCGATGACGTGCGGGCCACCTACCTCACGATGCTCGAGGTGCTGACCCTGCACGTGGATGCCGCGGACCGCATGCGCCGCGGCCACAGCTATCGCGTGGGAGAGCGGGCCGTGGGTCTCGCGAAGATCGTCGGGTTGACGGAGCGGCAGCAGGAGGACCTTCGCGTGGCGGGGCTGCTGCACGAGATCGGGCCGGGCGATCCGCGACTGGTGCGGGTGATGACCGAGTCGTCGTCAGGCGATGCGAGCATGAGCTCCATGCGGAGCGCGCTGCGGATCGTGGACGAGTACAGCCACTACCACGAGGTGGTGAGCACCGGGTGGCGCGTGGACGATGCGCGCATCTCGATGGGGGCCAGGATCCTGGCCGTGGCGGACGCATACGAGACGCTGCAGACGCCGACCCCGACGCGGCAGGCGTTCGCGCCGTGGACCGCGCTCGACGAGATCCAGCGTGGCGCCGGATCCACGTTCGCCACGGAAGTCGTGGATGCGCTGCGGCGGCTGGCCACCGCGGAGCGCGTGGAGCTCGACCCCGAGCAGCGTCGCGCGGTGATGAAGATGGCCTGAGGTTCCCGGGCGTAGTCCTTGCCCCTGTGTGCCGTGAAAACGCCCGCGTCTGGCGGGCACAGCCACGGACGAGGCAATGAGATTACGGACGATCGTCGTCGCCATGACGGCGTGCACGACAGCCATCACCCCCGCCGACGCGCAGTCGATCGGGAGCATGCTCAAGGACGACGCGAAGTATTTCGCGCGCGACATCGGCGCTGTGTGGGCCGCGCCCTTCAAGGCATCGGGAAGTGACTGGGCGACCTTCGCCGGCGCGATGGGCCTCTTCGGCGCGTCCATGCTCGTGGACCGGCCAGCGGCAGACTGGACGCTCCGCCAGGACAGCGCGGGTCGGCTCAAGGCCATCGAGGAGCTGCGTCGCGGCGGGGTGCTGTTCGCCGGGAAGTACGTCGTTCCTCCGGTGGCGGCGATGTACATCGCCGGCATCGCGTTCAAGCATCAGGGGCTGCGCGACGCGGTGATGGGCTGCGCGGCGAGCTGGATGGCGCAGTCACCACCGCGGCGCTACCTCGCGCACGCGATCGGCCGCGCGCGTCCCGACACGAGCAAGGACGATCCGGGACACTACGGGCCGAACGACCCGCAGATCTGGAACATCGGCTGGAACAAGGACTGGAACATGCGGTCGTTCCCGGGCGGGCACATCGCCAACGCGATGGGGTGCGCGTCGTTCTGGGCGAACCGGTTCGACCTCGGCGGCGTTGGCGAGGTTGCCCTCTATACGGTGGTGACGGGGATCGGCGTGGGGCGGATGGCCGACGGCGGGCACTGGTTCTCCGACCAGGTGATCGGCGCGATTCTCGGCTATGCGATCGGCAACGAGATCGCGCGGCGCCAGCTGCGCCGCCTCGATGATGCCTCGCCGCCGGGGCTGAGCGTTGTCCCCGGCGCGACAGGGACGCGGCTCGGTTTCAGCTGGACGTTCTGACCTGATCGCTGCGCCACGAGCCGGGATCAACCGCTTCCTGACGGGGGAACGCAGAGGACGCAGAGAGGCAGAGGACGGAGGAAGACACAAGAACTGGGGTTGGTGATACTGGCGCTTGAGACTCGATCACCAGTACCAAGCAACCCAGGTCTTGTCTTTCCTCAGCGTCCTCCCGCACCTCTGCGTCCTCTGCGTTTCCCGTCAGGAAGCAGGTCAGTTCCTTCCCCGACTGTCAGCGTACCACGCCTGCAGTCCCGCAATATCCCGCTCGACCTCGCCCGTCGGTTGCACCGGTTTCCCGATCCTGACCGTACGCGTGCCCCAGTCGAGCGCCACCGGGACAATCGGCACGTTCGCGCCGCGCGCGATGTGGTAGAAACCCGTTCGCCAGCGCTCCACCTTCTTGCGAGTGCCCTCCGGCGCGATGACCAGCACGAGGTGATCGCGGCGCGCGAACTCGCTCACGATCCCCTTCACGAGGTCGTTCGAAGCGGAGCGGTCCACCGGCATCCCACCGAAGCCTCGCATGAGGATGCCCAGCGGAAACCGGAACAGCGAGTTCTTGGCGAGAAAGGTGACCTGGAGGCGCAGCGCCATCTTCGCCGCGATGCCGACCGGGAAGTCCCAGTTCGACGTGTGCGGCGCAACGATGATGACGAACTTCGGCAGGTCGGGGAACCGACCCTCGAGCCGCCAGCCGAGGGCGCGCATGGCGACCCGCCCGAGCAGGCGCGTCCCGGGGCCTCCCGTCCGCGGGACGGCGGGGCCTGAATCCGGAATGACCGGGAGTCTTGCGAAGGGCACGTCGAGGGCGTAGGAAAGAGGAGGCGATGGAGCTTACCGGACGCAGGCCCGAAGCTCCACCCCACGACACGGTCCTCAGTCCAGGTGGTGCCCATGGCGAGCAATGGCGCTCGGTTGCGTGTGATGGACGTTCTCGAGCGGACCGCGCGGTCGCACGGCCCGCGCCCGGCGATCCGCGTGAAGCGTGGCGGCTCCTGGCGATCGTACACCTGGGATGAATATCGCCAGCAGGCCAGGCAGGTCGCGCGCGCGATCATCGCCGTGGGCACGCCCCCGGGCGCCGGCGTCGGCATCATCGGTTACAACTGCCCCGAGTGGTTCTTCGCGGACGTCGGAGCGATCTACGCCGGCTCCATGCCGGCCGGCATCTACACCACGAGCTCGCCCGAGCAGTGCCAGTACATCGCGGCGCACTGCGAGGCGCCCGTCGTCTTCGTGGAGGACCAGGAGCAGCTCGCGAAGTTCCTCGAGGTGCGCGATCGCCTTCCCGCGCTCAAGGCGCTGGTGCTGATGCAGGGCGAGTCGTCCAGACCGGGGGTCTACTCCTGGTCGAAGTTTCTCGAGCTCGGGCTGCGCACCTCCGAGGCGGAGCTGGAGAAGCGCGTCGCCGCGCAGAAGCCGGACGACGTCGCGACGCTCATCTACACGTCGGGCACGACCGGCACGCCCAAGGCCGTCATGCTCACGCACGACAACCTCACCTGGACGGCCGCCGCCGCGGCGGATCTCGTGGGCGGGCACCGGGACGACCAGGTCGTGAGCTACCTCCCGCTCAGCCACATCGCCGAGCAGATCGTGTCGCTCCACGGGCCGATGCAGTTCGGCGCATGCGTCTCGTTCGCGCCGAGTATGGAGCTGCTCGGGGAAACGCTGCGCGAGGTGCGGCCGCACTTCTTCCTCGGCGTGCCGCGGGTGTGGGAGAAGATCCAGGAGCGGATCATGGCCGCCGGCGCGAAGAACCCGCCGATGAAGAAGAAGATCGCGGCCTGGGCGCGGCGGCAGGGACTCGTGGGCGGCTACGCCGACCAGCAGCGCGTCGCCAAGTCACCGCTGTACCACGTGGCCAACGCGCTGGTGTTCAAGAAGGTGCGCAAGCAGCTCGGCATGGACCGCGCGCGCATCTGCGTCACCTCGGCGGCGCCGATCTCGCGCGACACACTGGAGTTCTTCCTCAGCCTCGGCGTGCCGATCTGCGAGGTGTACGGGATGAGCGAGTGCACCGGACCGGCAACCGCGTCGGTTCCCGACAGGTATCGCACGGGGAAGGCGGGGTTCGCCCTGCCCGGGGCGGAGCTGAAGATCGCCGAGGACGGCGAGGTGTGCATGCGCGGTCGGCACGTGTTCAAGGGTTACTACAAGGACACGCTCGCGACCGCGGAAGCGCTCGACGCCGAGGGGTGGCTGCACTCGGGCGACATCGGCACCATCGACGCCCAGGGGTTCCTCCAGATCACCGACCGAAAGAAGGACCTCATCATCACGGCGGGCGGGGAGAACGTGGCCCCCGCGCTGGTGGAGGGCTACCTGAAGGGGATCCCGGTGGTGAGCCAGGCGGTGGTGATCGGCGACCGGCAGCGCTACCTGTCGGTGCTGCTCACGCTGAACAAGGAGCGGATCCTCGTGGACGCGCAGGCGTGCGGAAGCCAGGCCAGCGATCCGGAGACGGCGGCGCACGACCCGAAGTTCCTCGCATTCCTCCAGAAGCAGATCGACAACGTGAACCAGCGGCTGGCGCGGGTGCAGGCGGTGAAGAAGTTCCGCGTGCTGCCAAAGGAGTTCACGGTGGAGGGCGGGGAGCTGACGCCGACGATGAAGGTGAAGCGGAAGGTCGTGACCGAGAAGTACAAGAGCGAGATCGACCAACTGTACAGTTGAGCCGGTTCTCGGCGGCGCTTCACGCCGGTGGGTCAGTCGTTGCAGCCCCAACCGTGCGGGGCCGAAGGCTCGAGTCAAGAACGGCCGAGTCCGCCACGGGGGCTGAGGTCCGCTTTCGTGGCACAAACCCCGCTACTAGGCACGCCGGCTGACTGCCGCCGTTCAGGCCGGTGGTCCAACAACCCAGTCCGGAGCTCTTCCTATGGCAGACGTACAGGTCAACAGCGGCGGATCCGCGCCTCAGCCGGTGGAAACCGGCGGGGGATCCAGTGCGGCGTGGGCAATCGTCGTGATCGTGCTGCTCGCGATCGTGGCGTGGTTCGTCTTCGGCCGCGGCATGGGTCGCGCGGACGGCGATCGTGACATCAACGCGAACGTGAAGATCGAGACGCCGGCGGCACCGGCGGCTCCCTCCGCGCCCGCGAAGAGCCCGTAGTACTCCGGTTCTCGGCGGCGGCCGTGACGTCGACTCACGGCCGTCGGACGGTTCTCGGTTCCCGGCAGTTGCCGAGAACAGTTCGGGCCGCGTCTCTTGCAGTGCACGCGGCCCGCCGAGTACCGATTACCGACTAGCGGCTACCGCAGCATCAGCTTCGCGATGGTCTGCAGCTGCATGTTGCTCGTCCCCTCGTAGATCGTGCCGATCTTCGCGTCACGATAGAACTTCTCGACGGGGAAATCCTTCGTGTACCCGTAGCCGCCGAACAGCTCCACGGCGAGCGACGTCGTGCGCTCGGCCACCTGCGACGAGTACAGCTTGGCCATCGCCCCCTCGAGGGCGATGTCCTGGCCGGCGTCCTTGAGACGCGCGGCGTTGTACACCATGAGACGCGCCGCCTCCACCTCCGCGCGCGCCTGTGCGAGCTGGAACTGGATCGCCTGGAACTCCGCGATCGGCTTCCCGAACTGCTGTCGCTCCTTCACGTAGTCGGTGGCCGCCTTGAGCGCGCCCTGCGCGACGCCGATCATCTGCGCGCCGATGCCGATGCGCCCCTCGTTCAGCGTCTCGATCGCGATTTTGTACCCCTGGCCCACCGGGCCGAGAACGTTCGCCTCCGGCACCTTCACCCCATCGAGGATCAACTCCGTGGTGCTCGACGCCCGGATGCCGAGCTTGTCCTCCTTCTTCCCGACGCTGAATCCATCGAACCCGCGTTCGACGATGAACGCAGTGATCCCCTTGTAGCCCGCTGACGGGTTTGCGTTCGCGAACACGACATAGATCTCTGCTTCGGCGCCGTTGGTGATCCACATCTTGCGGCCGGTGAGGATCCAGCTGTCGCCCTTCTTCTCGGCCTTCGTCGCCAGGCCGAATGCATCCGAGCCGGAGCCGGCTTCCGAGAGGGCGTAGGCGCCGACGGTGCCGCTCGTGAGCTTCGGCAGGTAGGTGGACTTGATGTGGTCCGACCCGTACCGGTTGACCGGATAGTTCACGAGCGTGTTCTGCACGTCCACGAGGATCGCGGACGACGCGTCGATCTTGCTGATCTCCTCCACCGCGAGCGCCACCATGAAGAGGGAGCCGCCGGCGCCGCCCAGTTCATCCGGCACCTCGATTCCCATGAGGCCGAGCTCGAAGCAGCCCGTGACGAGCGCCTTGTCGAGCTTCCCGTCGGATTCCATCTGGCGCACGCGCGGCCGGACTTCTTCCTCGGCGAATGCCTTCACGGCATCGCGGAACATCAGCTCGTCTTCGGAGAGCTGGGTGAGTGGCGGGCGGGCGCTATTCTCTGAATCCATCCCCGGAATATATGAGTTAACTGCCGACGCTTCGGGTCGGACAAACGCCGCGCTTCGCGCGGACAGGTGAAGCTGCGAGCCTCAGTCCGGCCGCAGGCCGGCAGTTGTCCGCAACCAACGGTTGCGGCGGTTCTCCGCGCGAAGCGGGCGCTTATCCCCGTTCAAACACCTGAAGCGCCAGCTCCACCTTGCCGAACGGCGCCGAGACCTGCACTCCCTGCACCTCCGGCCGGACGCGCTCCAGCATCTCGCGCGCGATCGCGATCCCCTCGGCGACCGCATGCTCCTTGGACTTGTCGTTCGCCTTGCGCATGCGCGTGATGATCTCGTCGGGCACCGTCACGCCTGGCACCTCGTTCGCCAGGAACTCGGCGTTGCGCACGCTCACCAGCGGCCAGATCCCCGCAATCACGGGGATGCGCACGTGCTCGATGGTCTTCAGGAATTTCTCGAGCTGCGCGGGATCGAACACGGTCTGCGTGATGGCGTACTCCGCGCCGGCGTCCACCTTCCACTCGAAGCGACGCAGCTCGTGCGCGGGATCGATGGCGGCCGGGTTCACCCCGACGCCGATGACGAAGCTCGTCGCCTTGCCGATGGAGTTCCCGCCGGGATCGAGGCCGCGGTTGAGGTTCGCCACGAGATTCGTGAGCCCGATCGCGTCAATGTCGAACACCGCGGTGGCGTCGGGATAGGGACCCATCTTCGGCGGGTCGCCGGTGATGAGCAGGAGGTTGCGCAGCCCGACCGCCGCCGCGCCGAGCAGGTCGGAGAGCATGCCGAGGAGGTTGCGGTCGCGGCAGGCGTAGTGCGTCACCGACTCGATGCCTACCTGCTGCTCGATGATGACGCTCGTGAGCAGCGCGCCCATGCGGCTCTGCGCGCGGGGACCGTCGGGGACGTTGACGGCATCCACGCCGGCGTCCTTGAGCTTGCGGACGTCGGCGATCATGCGCGACGCGTCCACGCCGCGCGGGGGCACGATCTCCACGCTCGTGACGAACTGCTTCGTCGCGATCTTCTGTCCCCATTTCGATCGCTCTCCGAGCGGGACGCTCTCGGCCCTGGGCTCCCGGCTCTGCGTGGCGATCGACTGCTTCGCATGGCTTGCTTCGGCGCTGAGCACGCGCGGCGACAGCGGCCGCACGCCTTCGCAGATGGCCTTGATGTGCTCCGGCGTGGTGCCACAGCATCCGCCCACGACGCGCGCGCCCGCCTGCACGAGGTGCCGCGCGTACGTCGCCATGTACTCCGGGCTCGCCATGTACATGCTGCGGCCGCCGATGTCGCGTGGCATTCCGGCGTTCGGCTGCGCGGAGAGCTTCTTCTTCGTCTGCGTCGCCATCTTCTCGATGGCCTCGAGGATCGTCTGTGGCCCCACCGAGCAGTTCAGCCCGATGACGTCGGCGCCCCACGCGTCGAGCGAGCGCGCGATCGCTTCCGGCGTGGCACCGTAGGGCGACAGCCCGTCCGCGCCCACGGTCATCTGCGCGATGATCGGCTTGTCGGGGGCCACGTCGCGCGCGGCGCGGATGGCCTGCTCGATCTCGTGCAGGTCGCCGAAGGTCTCCAGCAGGAACAGGTCGGCCCCGCCGTCCACGAGACCGTGCATCTGTTCGCGGAAGTAGTCGCGCGCCTCGGCGACGCTCGTCGGGCCATACGGCTCGATGCGCACGCCGAGCGGGCCGACGGCGCCCGCCACGAGGATGGGACGTCCTGCGTCGTCGGCCACCTCGCGCGCCAGCGCGGCGGCGGCGCGGTTGATCTCGCGTACCTGCGTCTCGAGCCCGTGCGGTGTGAGCTTGAGCCGGTTCGCGCCGAAGGAGTTGGTCTCGAGGATCTCCGCGCCGGCCTTCACGTAGGCCTTGTGGATCTTCTTCACCAGATCCGGCGCGCGCAGGCTCAGCTCGTCGTAGCACTGGTTGATGAAGACGCCCTCGGTGTAGAGCATGGTGCCCATCGCGCCGTCGAACACGACGATGCGCTGCGGATCGAGGAGTCGCTCGAGCGCGGTGCTCACGAGGCCGCCTCGGCCGCGGTGCGCACCGCGTAATACTTCGCTTCGGGGTGGTGCACGATGATGGCCGCGGTGCTCTGCTCGGGCACGAGCTGGTACGCCGACGTCAGCTGCATGCCGAGCTCCTTCTCCGCGGGCAGGATGCGGAAGAGCGTCCCATGGTCCTCGAGGTCGGGGCAGGCGCCATAGCCCCACGAGTAGCGCTTGCCGCGGCCGGGAGGTATGCCGAGGTCGTGGCGCAGCTTGCGATGCAGCCACTCGGCCACCGCCTCCGCCGTCTCGACGGCGATGCCGTGCAGGTAGTACGCCTCGCTGTACTCGCCGGCCGCCTGGAGCTCCTCGAAACGACGCGACGCCTCGTCGCCCACGGTCACGACCTGGAACCCGACGACGTCCACCTCGCTCGCGTCCTGGGCGCGGAAGTAGTCCGCGAGGCAGAGGCGCTCGCGCCCTTCCTGCCGCGGGAAGTGGAAGGTCGCGAGCTCCTTCAGCGAGCCGTCCTTCACATACGCATCCGGCTCGTACACCACGACGTCGTTGCCGCGCGAGTGCGCCGGGAAGAATCCATAGATCGCCTGCGGCCGCAACCAGCCCTCGCGCAGCGCCTGCTCCTTGAGCCGCTTGAGCGCGGGCTCGAAGGTTTCCTTCACGGTCTTCTCGTACTCGGCGCCCGAGCCGCGCCCGCCCCACTGGAGGCGGTACAACTCGTCGAGGTCCAGCACGTCGAACACCTCGCCGAGCGGGATGTCGCGCAGGACACTGATGCCGAGGAATGGTGCGGCAGGCACGGCGTGATCGGTGGACACCGCGCTGCGCTCGCCCGAATCGCTGCCGGCGGCGATGTCCTTGCCCACCTGGGTGCGGAGGAACACGTCCTTGCGGGCGTCTTCTATCAACTTGTCTACAAACGCGGAGCGAAGCTCCGCGTTTTGCAGGCGGTCCATGGTCTCGAGTCCCTCGAACGCGTCCTTGCAGTAGAACACGCCGGGCTCGTAGGCGCGCTCGCCGTCCACGAACATCGCGCGGCGGCCGAAGCGCCGGTTGATCGCGGCGCCCCCGATCAGGACCGGGAACTTCAGCCCGCGCCGGTCGAGCTCCTGCACGCAGAGCGGCATCTGCTTCGAGGTGGACACGAGCAGCGCGGACAGGCCGATCGCGTCAGCGCCGACTTCCACCGCCTTCTCGACGATGGTGTTGACCGGCACCTGCTTGCCGAGGTCGTAGACCGTGTACCCGTTGTTCGAGAGGATGGTGTTCACCAGCGACTTGCCGATGTCGTGCACGTCGCCGTACACCGTGGCGAGCACCACCTTCCCCTTGGTGTAGCCCTCGGCGCGCTCGAGGAACTGCTCCAGGTGCTTCACCGCCTTCTTCATCACCTCCGCGCTCTGGAGCACGAAGGGAAGGATGAGCTCACCCGAGCCGAACTTGTCGCCCACCTCCTTCATGGCGGGGAGGAGCACCTCGTTCAGCACCTTTACGGGTTGCTCGCGCACGCCGGCCGCGTCGAGCGCAGCCTCGATGCCTTCCTTCTTCCGGTGCACCACCATCCAGTGGACCTTCTGCTCCGGCGTCATGCCGGCCGTCGGATCCTCCTTCTGCTGGCTCTCGGCCTTGGGCTCTCGGCTCTCGGCGAAATGTTCGATGAAATGCTGCAGCGCGTCGGGCCGCCGGTTGAAGATCAGGTCGTCCGCGAGCTTCCGCTCCGACTCGGGGATCTCGGCGTACGGCTGGACGTGGGCGGGGTTCACGATGGCCATGTCCAGGCCCGCTTCCACGCAGTGGTGCAGGAACACCGAGTTGAGCACGGCGCGCGCCTCGGTCGACAGCCCGAAGCTCACGTTCGAGACGCCCAACGAGGTATAGACGCCCGGCAGCTCGCGCTTGATGAGGCGGATGCCCTCGATCGTCTCGACCGCGCTGGCCACCCACTCCTCGTCGCCGGTGGCAAGGGTGAAGGTGAGGTCATCGTAGATGAGGTCTTCGGCGCGCAGGCCGTACTCGCCGACGACGATGTCGTAGATCTTCTTCGCGACCTCGAGCTTGCGCTCGCGCGTCTTGGCCATGCCGTGCTCGTCGATCGTGAGCGCGACGAGCGCCGCGCCGTGCTTCTTCGCGATCGGGACCACGCGATCGATGCGCTCGCGGCCGTTCTCCATGTTGATGGAGTTGATGATCGCGCGGCCGGGGATGTGCTCGAGCGCCGCCTCGATCACCGACGCCTCGGTGGAGTCGATCATGATCGGCGTCTCCACGCTCATCGAAAGCAGCTTCACCACCTTCGACATCTGCTCGGCTTCGTCGGCGCGCTCGGTGAGCGCGACGCAGACGTCCAGGACGTGCGCCCCGCTGTCCACCTGGTCGCGCGCGACGCCGAGCACCCCTTCGTAATCGTCGGCGAGGAGCAGGCGCTTCACCTTGCGGGAACCCTGCGAGTTCACGCGCTCGCCGATGAGGAGCGGGGCGGGCTCCTGGCGGAGCGTCGTGGCGCGCATGGCGCTGGAGACGGACGGCACGCTCGCGTGAGAGGGACTGGAGACCCGAGCCTCGGGTCTCGAGCCCCGCGCCTTTACTGCAGCAACGATCTGTTCCAGGTGCTCCGGCGTCGTCCCGCAGCATCCCCCCACGATCCGCACCCCGTACTCCGACACGAACTCGCCGAGCATCTCGGCCATTGGTGCCGGCTCGAGCGGGTAGACCGCGTCGCCCGTTCCGGTGTTGAGCGGGAGGCCGGCGTTCGGGATGCATGAGATCGGGCGCGTGGCGTGCGCCGTGAGGTAGCGCACCGGCTCGCGCATGTGCTCCGGCCCGGTGGAGCAGTTCAGGCCGATGACGTCCACGCCGATGGACTCCAGGGTGACGAGCGCGCTGGCGACGTCGGTGCCGAGGAGCATGCGGCCGCTGGTGTCGAGCGTGACCTGGGCCTGGATCGCCACGCGGAAGCCGAGCTCGCGGAAGAGCCGCTCGAAGCCGGCGATGGCCGCCTTCACCTCGAGGATGTCCTGCGCGGTCTCCACGAGCAGCACGTCCACGCCCCCCTCGACGAGCGCCTTCGCCTGCGCGTAGAAGGTGTCTTCCAGCGCGCCGAAGGTGATCTGCGAGAGCACGGGGTCGCTGCTGGAGGGGAGCATTCCCGTGGGGCCGATGGAGCCGGCGACGAAGCGCGGCTTCTCCTTCGTGGCGTACTTGTCGCAGGCGGCGCGCCCGAGCCGTGCCGCCTGGACGTTCAGCGCGTGCATCTTCTCCTCGATCCCCCACTCGCGCAGGCGGTGCGGGGTGGACTGGAAGGTGCACGTCTCGACGACGTCGCAGCCCACGGCCAGGAACGACTCGTGGATCGCCTGGATGACGTCGGGGCGGGTCAGGACGAGGTGGTCGTTGCACCCCTCCAGCGACTTGCCGCCGAAGTCGTCGGCGGTGAGGTGGTAGCGCTGGATGTTCGTGCCCATCGCGCCGTCGTACACGAGCACACGCTCGCGGAGGGCGTCGAGGTAGCCGGATCGGAATGGTAGAGCGGTCATGTCGGGAGAAAAAAAAAGGCCCCAAACGCAAGGCGCCGGGGGCGGACGCTTTAGCTGTTTGTTTAACGTGGCCGCAAGTTGCCGTTAAATCGCCACGAACTCAGTTGTAGCCCTGACGATACAAGGGCGCGGGTAGCAATGCAACTGACGCCTGTTGGGCTCATGGCGTGCTGAGGCCCACAGGCCCGAAGCGTCAGTTGTCGGGCGCCCTCAGCTCCGTGGGTGTCACCCGGCGGCTGCGTCCCGTCGCGATGACGCGATCGTGCACGTGCTGCGCGAGCGCCAGGAGCCGGGTGCGCTCGAGCGGCAGGGTCAGCTCCGCGAGCACGAGCCGCTGCAAGCCCTGAGGGATGATCGCGCGATCGTCGGCCGTGACCCGGTACAGCATGAGCGCGCCGCCCGGTGCCAGGGGGACGGCCGCGGCATCAGCGCTGGCTTCGGCGGCCATGGCCTGCTCCACGAGCACCAGGAGGGGCGGGGCGGCGGCGGCCGCCTCACGGGCCTCGGCAAGGGAGCCGAGCACGCGCGGCGAATAACCCTGGGCGGCGAACGATTGCGCGAGTCCCTCGAGCAGGGCCGGTTCCGCCCCGACCAGGAGGACGCGCATGTCACTCCATCCTTCAAGCTGCGTCATGGATGCATCAATTGTCGGACGCGTTCCTCGTTCACTCCGCTCAGCTCGACGATCTTCGAGCGAGAGGCCGCGCCGGACACAATGGTAACGTCGCGAGGGCTCACCCCGAAAGTGGCAGCGAGGAACGAACCGGGCGCGACGTCACCGGACGCCGATCACCGACGCGACGAGCACGAGCAGGAAGTACGCGACGATTGGCGTGACATCCACCGGCCCGAAATTCGGGATCACGCGCCGCAACGGTGCCAGCATCCACTCCGTGAGCACGTACGACCACCGGATCCACTTCGAGTAGGGCGAGATCTGGATCCACGTGGACACGACGCGCACGATGAGCGCAATGCGGAGCAGCGCCAGCGTCCACGACAGGAGCAGGAGGCCGAACCGCGCCGGACTGCTCATCCCGAACGCCAGCTCGCCGAACAGCCCGCCGAGGTAGTTCAGCAGCGTGATGAGCACGATCCCGCCCACCACCACCACCACGAGCGCCCACCAGGGCGCCGCCGTCGGCAGCCGCCCGGAGCGCACGAGCTTCCGCTCGATTGGCGCGAGCAGCGGATCCACCCAGCGCCGGATGAACCGGGCGACGGGACCGAATGGCGCGATCTTCCGCGTGCGCACGAGCCAGTCCACCAGCGCCACGATGGCGATGGCCAGCGCGAGCCAGAACAGCACCACGCGGACCACCCCGACCGCGGCGTAGTAGCCGGCGAGTGAGTCGCTCATGGCGGGAATCTAGGCAAGGAAGAGCAGCAGGCCGCTCACCAGGCCGATGACCACGACCGCCGCGCGGACCAGGTCCTGCGGCACGCGCTGGGCTCCGCGGGAGCCCAGGTATCCGCCAGCGGTCGCGCCGGCCGCCATCGCCAGCGCCACCGGCCAGTTCACGAGTCCGGAGAACACGAACATGGTCGCGGCCACCGCGTTCATGCACAGGCCGCCCCAGTTCTTGAGCCCGTTCATGCGATGGATGTTGCGCAGCCCCATGAAGCCAAGCGCGGCGAGCATGAGAATCCCGACCCCGGCGCCGAAGTAGCCGCCATACACGGCGACGCCGAACTGGCACGCGAGGAAGCTGAAAGGGGGCCGCGTCGCGGTGAGTGCTGCATCGGAGCGGCCTTGGGCTCTCGGCTCTCGGCTCTCGGCGAACCATCGAACCAGAGGTCGTTGCACCATGAAAAGCACTGTCGCTCCCCATACCAGCCAGGGCACGAGCGCGGCGAAGCGATCAGGTGGCGTTCGCAGGAGCAGCCACGCGCCAACGCCTCCACCAAGAATGCTCGGGACGGCAAAGCCGAGAGCCCAAAGCCGGGAGCCTGAGAGCTCCGCGCGGTACCCCCACATGCTGCCGGCCGCGCCCGGCCAGAGGGCGACCGTGGACGTCGCGTTCGCGCTGATCGGCGGCACGCCGAGGCCGATGAGCGCGGGGAAGGTGAGGAGCGTCCCGCCCCCGGCGATGGAGTTCATCGCCCCACCCACCAGTGCCGCCAGCACCACCAGGAACAGCTGCGTGAGCGACAAACGGACCGGGAGAAGCCGTGTAGATTCCGTGACGCGCAAGGAGGACGCGCGCGGCAATTCTCCGGAGAACGTAGCATGAGCACGACGCAAGCGCCCAAGGGCGGCGGCAAGGCGGCGACGGAGCCGGCATCCGGCAGCCTCGAGATCAAGGACAGCCGGAGCGGCAAGTCATACTCGGTGCCCATCCTGGAGCCCGGCACCGAGGGCGACACCACGGTGCGCGCGATGGACCTGCGCCAGATCAAGGTGAACGCCGACGAGTTCGGCCTCATGACGTACGACCCGGCGTTCATGAACACGGCGTCCTGCAAGAGCGCCATCACGTTCATTGACGGCGACAAGGGAATCCTGCGGTACCGCGGCTACCCCATCGAGCAGCTCGCGGAGGACGCCACCTTCCTCGAGGTGGCCTGGCTGCTCCGTCACGGCGAGCTTCCGAAGCAGCAGGAATACGACAAGTGGGTGCACGACATCACGTACCACACGTACGTGCACGAGAACATCAAGAGCTTCCTCACGGGCTTTCGCTACGATGCGCACCCCATGGCGATGCTCTGCAGCTCGGTGGCGGCGCTCTCGTCGTTCTACCCCGAGGCCAAGAACATCCAGGACCCGGCGGAGCGCGAGATCTCCATCGTGCGGTTGCTGGCCAAGCTCCCGACGCTCGCCGCGTTCTGCTTCCGCCATGTGAAGGGCCTGCCGTTCATCTACCCGGACAACGACCTCGGCTACGTCGAGAACTTCCTGTCCATGGTCGCGCGGATGTCGGAACCCAAGTACGAGGGGAACCCGATTTTCGTGAAGGCCCTGGAGGTGCTGTTCATCCTGCACGCGGACCACGAGCAGAACTGCTCCACCAGCGCGGTGCGCGCGGTGGGCTCGAGCCATGTGGATCCGTTCTCCGCGGTGGCCGCGGGGATCGCCGCGCTGTATGGACCGCTGCATGGCGGCGCCAACGAAGCGGTGCTGCACATGATCAAGGAGATCGGCGATCCGAAGAACGTCCCGGGCTTCATCGACGAGGTGAAGGGCGGGAAGGGCAGCCGCCTCATGGGCTTCGGCCACCGCGTGTACAAGAGCTACGACCCCCGCGCGAAGATCGTGAAGAAGCTGGCGTACGAGATCTTCGAGCAGGTCGGGATGGACAAGGACCTCGAGATCGCGCTCAAGCTCGAGGAGGCCGCGCTGAACGACGACTACTTCGTCTCCCGCAAGCTGTACCCGAACGTGGACTTCTACACGGGGCTCATCTACCGCTCCATGGCATTCCCCACGGACTTCTTCACGGTGCTCTTCGCCGTGGCGCGCACCGCCGGCTGGCTCGCGCAGTGGGAGGAGATGCTCAACGACAAGGAGCAGAAGATCGCGCGCCCGCGGCAGATCTACATCGGGCCGGGCGAGCGAAAGTACAAGGGCACGCTCAACAACAAGTTCCCGGTTACGCGCAAATAGGCATCGTGGGCGGGGATGGGAACTTCAACTACACATCCGAATTACGTCGCACAAACTGCCCGAATCAGGTTCCACCCGCATTCAGAGCTCCTCGCGCCCGGCGTGAGGAGCTTTCTTTCTGTTCTTCGGATGCATTCGGGTTCCTCTTCGCCTGATTCGGATGAGTAGTTGCCTTCCTTGATCTGCAAAGGGAACTCACCGGGCAGCGATCACAATGCGCGACCCGTGCCGTGCACACCAGCGCGCCGAGCTCCATGATCGCCTGGTTGTGCGTCCAGGTCGCCTTGCCGGTGCGCGGCAACACCTGCTCCGCGATGGCCCAGAGCCGCTTCTGCCCCCGTGAGGTCCTGAAGTCGGCGCGCGGGGCGAACACGCGACGCAGCACGCGGGCGACGTTCGTGTCCACCAGCGCCGCGCGACGCTCGAAGGCGAACGACGCCACCGCGCCCGCCGTGTAGGCGCCAATGCCGGGAAGCCGGCGAAGCGCCTCGGGCTCCGCGGGAATCGTCGTGACGCTGCGCGCGAGCGCGTGGAGGTTCCGGGCCCGCGCGTAGTATCCCAGCCCCTCCCAGCTCTCACGCACGCGCCGGTGCGGCGCGCGGGCAAGGTCGTCCAGCGTCGGGAAGCGCTCGAGGAAGCGGTCGTAGAAACCCACCACGCGGCTCACCTGCGTCTGCTGCAGCATCGCCTCGGACACGAGCACCCGGTACGGATCGCGTGTGCGGCGCCACGGCAGGTCGCGTCCGTGCCTCCCGAACCACCTCCGCAGCGCGGCGCTGAACTCGCGCGCGCGTCGCGGATCGACGCTCACGGCTCCCAGCGCGGCGTGGCGGCGAACAGGCCGTCCTGCACACCGATCCTGTGCGCGAGGTACACCCCGATCGCGATGCTGGCCACACCGGCGGTGGTGCGCAACGCGCGCTCGAACGCCACCGCGCGCCCCGGGCGGAGCCGCGCGGGCAGCGTGAGCAGCACCGTCACCACGGCCATCCCGGCCACCGTGCCGATGCCGAAGCACACGAGGTAGACGGCGGCAGCGGCGGCGCTGGTGGCGGTGCTCACGAGCAGCAGCGCCAGCACGGCGGAACCGGCGAGTCCGTGGACGATGCCGACCAGGAATGGACGCAGCGGCGACGTCTCCCCCGCCGCCGTGCGCCGGCGCAACGAGCGGACACCGAGCACGATGAGCATCATCGCGACGACGAACTCCAGCGCCAGCGCCAGCCGCGCGGGCATCGGCAACCGCAGCAGCACGAGCGCGCCGCCCACGAGCAGCACGCTCACCGAGTGGCCGACCCCCCACATCGCGCCGAGCCGCGCCGCCCGCGCCGGCGACGCCGAGCCTTGCGCCAGCGTGCCGATCGCGGCGATGTGATCGGCGTCCGTGGCGTGCTTCACGCCGAGGACGAAGCCGAAGGTGAGTGCGGGCAGCAACGTCATCATGGGGTTGGCGCAAAGATAGTGGCGTGCCATCTTGAACGCGCATGCGCTGGCGACACTCCTCCCTCCGCGTCGTGTGGCTCGTGGCCGGCGCCCTGCTCGTGCCGTCGGTCGCGAGCGCGCACCTGGCCCTCCGCCGCAGCGCGCCCGCCGCGGATGCCCGGATCGACGCCGCGCCGGACGCAATCACGCTCTGGTTCACGCAGCGGCCACAGCTCGGATTCTCACGTCTCGCTCTCTCGGGTCCCACTGGCGACGTGGCCCTGGGCGCGCTCGCCGCGGACACCGGCAACGCGATCCGCGCGACGCTGCCCGGCGCGCTCGTACCCGGCACCTACACCGTCCGATGGCAGACGGCCAGCGCTGATGGCCACCCCATTCGGGGTGAATTCCGCTTCTCGATCGCCGGCTCGGCAGCGATCGGACCGCCGGACACTGCCACCGCCACCGCGGCTCCTCCCGCCGCGCATGTGCACGAGCCGGCGGCCGAGCAGCATCGCGAGCACGCAGGATACCGCGAGGTGCGCTGGATCGAGTTCGCGGCGCTCATGGCCATCCTTGGCGTCATCGGCTTTCATCACCTGGTGCTGCCGGCCCTCGCGTCGCGAGGCGTGGCGACCACGGGTGCCTTCCACCGCGCGCGCAGGATCGGGCAGCTGGTGCTCGTGCCGTACGCGCTGGCCGCGGGCGTTCGGCTGTTCGCGGAGTGGCGGCTCATGAGCGACATCAGCGGTACCGCGTCGCTCGCTCCGCTGTGGGGCATCGTCACCGGCACGACGTGGGGCTGGGGGTGGCTGGCCGGCGTTGGCGGCGCGCTGGTGGTGCTCGGCGGGTGGCGGCTTGCGAGCGCGCGTCGCGCCGGGTCCACGACGCTGGCAGCGATCGGTGGGCTCGCGATGGTGGTGTCGCCCGCGCTGTCGGGGCATGCCGCGGCGGCGTCGCCCATGGCGCTCAACGTCGCGCTCGACGCGTCGCACGTGCTCATGGCGGGATTCTGGGTGGGAGGGCTGTTCATCATGCTCGTGGCCGGGTTGCCGGCCGTGCTCCGCGACGCCAGCGCGTCGGGCGACGTCGCGGTCGCCGCGCTCGTGAACTCCTTCCACCCGGTGGCGCTCGTCGCCGCGCCGTTCGTGGTGCTGTCCGGCGCCGGCAGCGCATGGCTGCGCCTGGGCAGCCCCGCGAACCTCCTGGGGTCTGCCTACGGGCAGACGCTGCTCATCAAGCTCGTGCTCGTGCTGTGTGTCGCCGTGCTCGGCGTCCACAACTCCGCGCGCGCTCGGCGCCGGCTCGGCACGCCGGAAACGACGCGCACCTTCCGAGTGACCGCGTGGGCGGAGGTCGCGATCGCGGCGCTCGTGCTCGCGGTGACCACCGTCCTCATCGTCACGCCCATGCCGGCCCAGCCGATGTTCCCGTGAGCACCCCCTTCCAGCTGGACGCCGCACCGGCCTGGCCGATCTCGTTCGCCGACGTGGAGGCCGCGCGCGAGCGACTCGGGCCCTATCTCGTCCAGACGCCGCTCCGCCACTACCCACTGCTCGACGCGCTCATGCCAGCGGGCACGAGCCTCCTGGTCAAGCACGAGAACCATCAGCCCATTTGCTCGTTCAAGGTGCGGAACGGGTTGTCGGTGATCACCGGGATGGACGCGGAGGATCGGGAGCGCGGGGTGGTGACCGCGTCCACCGGCAACCACGGCCAGGGGATCGCCTTCGCGTCCTCGCTGCTCGGTGTGCGCGCGATCGTCTGCGTGCCGCAGGGGAACAACCCGGAGAAGAACGCCGCGATGCGCGCGTGGGGCGCCACGGTGGTGGAGAGCGGGCGCGATTACGACGAGTCGGTGCAGGCCATGTACGAGCTTGCGCGCGAGCAGCAGATGACGGTGTCGCACTCCACCAACGATCCACGCGTGCTGGCGGGGGCGGCCACCATGTCGCTCGAGATGATGGAGCAGTCCGCGGGGCTCGACGCGATGGTCGTGGCGGTGGGTGGAGGGTCGCAGTGCGTCGGGGCGCTGACGGTGGCGCGCGAGCTCGCGCCCGCGATGGAGGTGTACGGCGTGCAGGCGGCGGGGGCCAGCGCGATTCACGATTCCTGGCGCGCGAAGTCCGCGCGGCGCACCGATCGCGCGGACACGTTCGCGGAAGGGGTGGCCACGCGCCAGCCCTACGAGCTCACCTTCGAGACGCTGCGCGAGGGGCTGACGGACTTCGTGACGGTGACCGACGCCGAGATCGCGGAGGCCATCCGGCAGATCCTGCGATGCGCGCACCAGCTCGTGGAAGGCTCCGGCGCGCTTGGCGTGGCCGGCGCCCTGAAGCTGCGGGACCGGCTGGCGGGCAAGCGCGTCGGCGTGATCTTCTCCGGCGCGAACCTGGACACCGCGACGCTGCGACGGATCCTTACGGGCGAGCTCTAGACGTCGAAGAGCACCTGGAGCTGGTAGCGGGGGAATTCGCGCGGAGGTCGTCCGCCGATCTCCACGTCGGGAACGTCGAACTCGTCCAGCTCGTCGTCCTCGTCGTCGATCCAGGGGGGCGGATCGGCGCTGATCTGCTCGGAATCGTCGTCCTCCGACGGGGCCAGCTCCTCGCGCAGCTCCGCCTCGGCGATCGCGAGGTCGGCCTGCCAGTCGTCCTCGATGCGGGTGGCCAGGCTGAGCAGCCAGCGGGTGTCGGTGATCTCGATCAACCCGCCGGGAACGACCGTGCCGGCCGGATCACGCAGCTCGAGCGGGATGGCCTCGCGGCGCGCGAACGCCGCGTCGATGCGGTCCCGGGATTCGTGCGCCATCATCGCCTTGCGCGGGGCCATGAGGACGGGAATGAGCTCCTCGCCAAATGCGGTGGCGGCGAAGTCTCCCATCATGTGCTCGTCGGTGTTGGCGATGTAATCGAGCTCGGATTCGCCGACGAGGCGGTCGTTGCACCAGACGGTGTAGGGCACGCGTTGCTCCGGTGAAGGTTCTGCCGGAACACTGCCGCGGTCCGTCAACTGAGCGTCATCAAATTCCCGCCACCCAATCCAAAGTCACCCAGGACCGAACCAACTGCAACGCGGACCACGCGGTCACTGCCCGGACTCCGCGGACAAATACAAGAGGTGTACTCGATCCGCCGATCGGGTGCTTCCCGCCAGGATTACTTGTCCGCGTGGCCCGGTTTGTCCGCGTCGTCCGCGTTGCCGTTGGAACGGTCGCGATGCAGCCGTTGGAACAGTCGCGTGCCTAGCCGTTGGAACGATCGCGATGCCTGACTGGCGCTACGAGACTTTCCGTGTCTTCCGCTTGAGGAAGTCCATCAGGATGAACTGCCCCAGCGTCATGGTCGTCGTGAAGTACGCCTTGCCGCGGCAGATCTCCGAGACGCGCTTCACGAACTCCACCAGCGCGCGGTCGCGGGCGAGCATGAAGGTGTTGATCATGATGCCGCTGCGGCGGCAGAGCGCCACCTCGCGCAGCGTCTGCGCGATCACGGTGGTATCGAGCCCGAACGAGTTCTTGTAGATCTGCCCGTTCGGCATGGTGAGCGCGCTCGGCTTGCCGTCGGTGATCATGATGATCTGCCGCATGTCCTTCTTCTGCCCGAGCAGCAGGCGACGCGCCAGCTTCAGCCCCTCTGCCGTGTTCGTGTGGTACGGCCCCACCTGCGCCGTGGCGAGCGCGGGGAGCGGGATCTCCTCGGCGGAGTCGTGGAAGAGCACCACCTTGAGCGAGTCGCCGGGAAACTGCGTGCGGATCAGGTGTGTGAGCGCCAGGGCGACCTTCTTCGCCGGGGTGAAGCGATCCTCGCCGTAGAGGATCATGGAGTGCGAGCAGTCGAGCATCAGCACCGTGGCGCACGACGACCGGTACTCGGCCTGCCGAACCATCAGATCGCCGTAGTCAAGGTCCATCGGGACGTCGAGCGATCCCGTGCGCGCCATGGCCCGCTTGAGCGTCTCGTTGACGTCGATGTTCAGGACGTCGCCGAACTCGTACGGCTTGCTCCACCCGTCGGCCTCGATCCCGGTGGCGAGGTACGGGGTGTCGTGGCTGCCGAAGCTCGACTTGCCGAAGGAGCCGAGGAGGTTGCGCAGCGTCTTGTAGCCGAGGAAGTCGACGCCCTTCTCGGTGAGGGAGAACTGGACGTCGCGCGCGGCGGCGCGTGCCAGCCCGCCCGGTCCGTCCATGGGTTGATGCCCGGCCGGCACCTGCGGGGCGTTCTCGACGTTGAGGTAGCCCTCACTGATGAGGCGCTGCACGAGGTCGTCGAGGAGCTTTGCCAGCTGAGCCTGCTGCTCGGGAGAGCCTTCGCCGCGGAGCGCCTGGAGCATCTCCGGCATGAACTGGTCCGACGCCATGAGCGCGTCGATGATCGCCTGCCGGAGGGCGTCCATGGAGCGGTCGCCGTCCTCACCGAAGTCGAAATGCGACGGATCGCTGCCGCCCGCGAACCCCGACTGGAGCAGGAAATCCGCGAGCTTGTCGAGGAGCGCCTGGAGGTCCACGGCGTCCGCGTGCCCGGGGCTGAACTTCGAGTAGGAGTGGCGGCGCATCTTCAGGAGATATGACTGCCGGCCTGCGGCCGGACAAGTGCCGCGCTTCGCGCGGACAACTGGGACTGCCCGTACCTTCACTTGTCCGG
>Ga0307505_10000380_pt1 | contig 50316 bp, 32 predicted proteins | sample 23_S_MG_FD_202183 | JGI IMG/M metagenome (GOLD analysis project Ga0307505, IMG submission 202183) | Soil microbial communities from Populus trichocarpa stands in riparian zone in the Pacific Northwest, United States - 23_S | ecosystem: Environmental > Terrestrial > Soil > Riparian zone > Trees...
ATAATCGGCGTGGCGAACTTGCTATGCCACGGTCTCCAATGAACCAAGCCCACATCGCTCTACCACGCCGAGTCAAAGAAACGTTTGTTTTCACGCACTGTATCACTGACTGCGAGATACAAGCCCCAACTTTTTTCACTCAGGCGCCCGGCGAGGCAGAGCCTCGCCGCACATCCGGCGGCAGAGCCGGGTAGAAAGGCCTTTGAGTCACAGCAAGTGACATGAGCAACACAGAGGCAAGCAAATGACATGAGCAACACATCAGACCGCGTCTCACAGCTTTCGCCTGTCAAGCGCGCACTGCTCGCCCTCGAGCAGATGCAGTCGCGTCTCGACGCCGCCGAACACGCGCGGACGGAGCCGATCGCCATCATCGGCATGGCCTGCCGCTTCCCCGGCGGCGCAAACAGCCCGGCCGCTTTCTGGCGCTTGCTGCGCGACGGCGTTGACGCCGTCACGGAAATCCCCGCCAACCGTTGGGACGTCGAGAAGTACTTCGACCCCGACCCCACAGCAGTCGGCAAGATGTACTCGCGTTGGGGCGGCTTCCTCGACGACGTGGACAAGTTTGACGCGGGCTTCTTTGGAATCTCGCCGCGCGAAGCGTTTAGCATCGACCCACAGCAGCGCCTGTTGCTGGAGGTCTCATGGGAAGCGCTCGAGCACGCCGGCCAAAGTCAGGAGCTTGTATCGCGGAGCAAGACGGGCGTCTTCGTCGGGCTGACGAACGCCGAATACTTCCAGCAGATTAAGCTCGGAGGTTTCGACGCCATCGACGCCTACTACGGGACGGGTAGCGTGTTGAGTTCGGCGGCGGGCCGCATCTCTTACGCGTTTGGCCTGCAAGGCCCGAGCATGACGGTTGACACGGCCTGCTCGTCATCGCTGGTGACAACCCATCTCGCCTGTCAGAGTCTGCGGAACCGCGAAAGTGACATGGCGCTAGCGGGCGGCGCGAACCTGATTCTTTTGCCCGATGTCAACATCTACATGAGCAGGGCGCGGACGTTCTCTCCCGACGGCCGCTGCAAAACCTTCGACGCCAGGGCCAACGGGTACGTGCGCTCCGAAGGCTGCGGCATTGTCGTGCTCAAACGACTCTCCGACGCGGTCGCCGCCGGAGACAACATCCTCGCGTTAATACGCGGTTCCGCGGTCAGACATGACGGTCGAGGCGGAGGCTACACAGTTCCAAACGGAGGCGTGCAACAGGAATTGATCCGCGAGGCGATGGCTAACGCCGGAGTTGGACCGTCTGCGATTAGCTACGTCGAAGCTCACGGCACTGGGACATCTTTAGGTGACCCCATCGAAATGAGCGCGCTCGGAGCGGCGTTGAGAGACGAAGAACGAAGAGAGAAAATCGCGGTCGGCTCCGTCAAGACCAACCTCGGACACCTCGAATCGGCGGCGGGAATCGCCGGTCTCATCAAGACAGTGCTTGCGTTGCAGCACGCCGAGCTTCCTCCACATCTCCACCTGAAGGAAGTCAACCCGCAGATCCCGCTCGACGATTTGGGCTTTATGATACCGACCGAAATCACGCCGTGGCCACGCGATCCAGAACGGAAGCGTATCGCTGGCGTCAGTTCGTTCGGCCTCACGGGCACGGTTGCGCACGTTGTACTGGAAGAATCGCCCATTAACGTCGAGCCCGTGTCGGTGCGGGTGCAAGATTCAAATGCCGAGCCCCGTGCACAGCTACTCACACTCTCGGCCCGCGATCCGCAAGCTCTTGAAGATCTCGCAGGACTCTACCGCACGTATCTCGATGGCGAAGGCTCGCAGGAATCTCTGGCCGACATCTGCTACACGGCCGGCGCCCGGCGTACGCATCACGAGTACCGGCTGGCGCTGACCGGGCGCTCACACGCGGAACTACTCGAAGGTCTCGAAGCACGCCTCGAAGATTTTCGGCGCGGCGAGATGTCTAACGGCGACGCGCAGCACAAGCCCGCCGTTCAGTCGCCGAAGCTTATCTTCGTCTTCTCCGGCCAAGGGTCGCAGTGGGCTGGGATGGGCCGGCAACTGCTGCGGACGGAACCTGTCTTCCGCGCGAGCATGGAACGCTGCGACGCACTGATACGCGAGCACACCGGTTGGTCTGTGCTCGAAGAGCTCATGGCCGAGGCCGAGCACTCAAGGCTCGAACAGATTGACGTGTTGCAGCCGGCGGTGTTTGCCGTACAAGTGTCGCTCGCAGCACTTTGGCGCTCGTGGAGCATCGAGCCTGCGGCCGTTATCGGGCAGAGCCTGGGCGAAATCGCCGCGGCGCACGTCGCGGGGGCTTTGAGCCTTGAGGATGCCGTGTTGATTATCTGCAGCCGGAGTCACTTGCTGAAAAGTCTCAGCGGGACCGGCGGCATGGCGGCCGTCGAACTCTCACTCGAACAGGCGCGCGACGCGTTGGCCGATTACGTCGGCCGTCTGTCAGTGGCCGTCAGCAATAGTCCTACCTCAACGGTCATCGCCGGTCAGCCCGCCGCGCTCGAAGAGTTACTTGAGAACCTCGAGAGGCGTGGCGTCTCCTGCCGCCGAGTGAAGGCTGACGTCGCGGGGCACAGCCCGCAGATGGAGCCGCTGCGTGCGCCTCTCTTGCAAAGCCTGGAACAGTTGCGGCCGAAAGCTCTGACGCTGCCCTTCTACTCAACCGTCACGGGGGAGTTCAACCGTGAGCTCACGCTGGATGCCGGGTACTGGTGGCGAAACCTGAGAGAGCCGGTGCTCTTTTCCGACACGATGCGGTTGCTGTTGGAAAGTGGTTATCAGAACTTTATCGAAGTCAGTCCGCACCCGATTGCTCTGATTTCGATTCAGCAGGCGATGTATCACCTCGGCGTTGAAGGAACAGCGCTACCATCATTTCGCCGCGACGAAGACGAACGAGCCGTCATGCTCGACTCGCTCGGCCGCCTGTACGCGTCAGGCCACGACGTGAATTGGAAAGCGTTATTCCCCGACGGCGGGAAATGCGTCCACCTTCCGACTTATCCCTGGCGGCGTGACCGTTACTGGGCTGAGTTCGACGAGGCTGTGACTGAGGAAACGTTGCGTACTTCTCGCGACGGCAAGCGTCGACTTCTCGGCGCGCACATCTCGCCCGCAAGCTCTTCACTCAATCATTTGTGGGAGTTCAAGGTATCGCAGGGCCGTATGCCTTTCCTCAGGGACCACCGCGTTCAAGGGATGGCGGTGATGCCAGCGACCGCGTACATCGAAATGGCGCTCGAGGCTACGGCGCAGATCTTTGGCGAACGCGCTTCGCTCGCGTCGCTGAAGTTTGATAAGGCCCTGTTCGTCTCGAAAGATGCGGCGCTCACAGTGCAGTTGGGCTTTGCCATCCGGGACGAACGCGGTGGCGAGCTTCACATCTACAGCCGGCCTGATGCAGACGGCGAACATCAATGGACGCGGCACACCACGGGGCAGATCAGATTCGACCGTGAAGAGTCAGTTGGTGAAAGGTTAGATGAGCCGCCCGGCGCGGAATTGGAAACGATCCGCGAGCGTTGTCAGACCGAGTTGTCAGGAGACGACTTCTATAACCTCTTGAGTGACGCCGGTTACAACTATGGCCCGAGCTTTCGGTCCATCGAAACACTCTGGCGGCGCGACAGTGAAGCCGTTGCGCAGCTTCAGGTCTCCGACGATTTAGCAGCCGAAGCAACCAGTTACCGATTTCATCCGGCCGTACTCGACTGCTGCCTGCAACTTCTCGCCGCGACGATTTCACGAGACGACGAGTCCGCAGCGAAGGGTGCTTACGTGCCCGTCGCGATTGACGAGGTTCGCGTTAAGGGCCGGCCGTCCTACGGGCGTATGTGGGGCCACGCATCTTTGAGGGTTGACGACGAACGCACGCACGGCGGCAACAACAACCTCAAAGCCGATGTGTCTCTGCGCGACGACGCGGGTCGCGTGTTAATCGAGCTTGCCGGAGTCGAACTCCAATCACTCGAACAACGTTCGGCGCGCTCCTCCGTTGGGCAAGTCGCAGAGTGGATGTACGAACCCATGTGGGAAGAGCAGGAGCGTGCCGAGACCGGCGCGGAGACTCGCCGCGAGCAACCGCGTGACGGCATGTGGCTCGTCTTTTCCGATCGGAAAGGCGTGGGCGCAGCGCTCGCGAAGATACTCGAGGCGGACGGCGAGAAGGTATTGATGGTCCAATCAGGCACGGAGTTCGAGCGCGTCGCCGAGCGAACGTTTATCGTGTCGCCGACCCGGCCCGAAGACCTGCGAGAGATTTTCAAATCGACCGGCGCCGCCTTCGGCTGCAAAGGCATCGTCCACCTTTGGAGTCTCGATGCGCCAGACTTTTCGGTGCTCAAACACGACACACGCATGAAGGAGTCGCTCGACGTGTGTATCAGCGTTGTGAACCTGATGCAGGCCGTCGCGCAGGCTGATGCTGCCGCGCAAACGCGCGTCTGGCTGGTGTCGCAGGGCGCGCGGGCCGTCAGAGATGAAACACGGATCGCGATCACACAGTCACCGCTCTGGGGTCTCGGCCGCACCGTCGCGCAGGAGATGCCGCAACTCTTCGGAGGATTAATTGATCTCGAAGGCGAGGTAGACGCGTCGCAATCCGCACGGCTGCTGTACGACGAACTCTCAGTGCCCACGCCAGAACGGCAGATAGCTTTTCGTGGGGAGCGTCGCTACGTGTGGCGGCTCGTGCGCCGCGCCGATCGTCACAACGAGGAGCGTGCGCTCAAGTTTCGCGCTGACTCGAGCTACCTGATAACCGGCGGGCTCGGTGCGTTGGGCCTGCAGGTCGCGCGCTGGATGGTCCAACAGGGCGCGCGGCGGCTCATCCTGATGGGACGTACGCCGCTGCCGATCCGCTCCGTGTGGAACGAGGTGCAAAGCGACAGCCCGTTCGCGCGGCAGGTTGATGCGATACGGGAACTCGAGGCGATGGGCGCCAGTATGCACATCGCTGCGGTTAACGTTGCTGACGAGAGTCAGTTGGTCGCATTTCTCGACGCGTTCGAGCGCGAGGGTTGGCCGCGAATACGCGGCGTGATTCACGCCGCCGGGACGCTCAACGACCGCACGCTGTTTCAGCATGATGCAGACACGTTCAGTTCGACGTGGGGGCCGAAAGTCGTAGGCAGTTGGTTGCTGCATCACTTGTTGCCGAAAGACTCGCTCGACTTTTTCATACTCTTCTCTTCGGTGGCTTCGTTGCTCGGCTCGCCCGGGCAAGCTAACTATGCCGCCGCGAATTCGTTCATGGATGCGTTGTCGTCTCAGCGCAAGGCCCAGGGACTTCCGGCGCTAAGCATCAACTGGGGCGCGTGGTCTGAAGTTGGTCTCGCCGCGACTGCCGAGCGCGGCGGTCGTCTCGCGCAACGCGGCTTCGGCAGCATCGCGCCCGCCGAAGGCCTCGAAGCGCTTTCGCAACTCTTCAATCAGGACTCCGCACAGATTGGAGTCATACCGATCGATTGGAAGCTCGTGCAGCAGTTCAGTCCGGAAGTGGCCGCGCTCCCGCTGTTCTCGCGCGTCGCAGTCACCGAAGAGCAACAACCGGTCGTGGAGGACGATGGCCGTCAGCGATTGTCCCGCGACGTTTTGCTTTCGGCTGAACTGTCTGAGCGCGAGCAACTGCTCGTCGATTACCTTCGTGAGACCGCGTCGCGCATCCTCGGACTTCGTCAGACGGTGCTCGACCCACGCAGACCACTCAATGCGATGGGCCTCGATTCGCTGATGGCGATTGAGTTGAAGAACGCGATCCAGACCAACCTCGGCATCGCGTTGCCCGTGTCAGTTTTAGTCAGCGGCCCGAGCATCGCGGAACTCGTCGCGCAGTTGCTCGAACTGCTCGACGAGCAAACTCAGGACGGCTCGGCCTCCAACGGTCTTAATTTTGGTCATGACGTCACGCCGAATTCTCTCGGCGCGGAAGAGGCCGAACAGTTACTCGCCTCACTCGACGAGCTTTCTTCGGAACAGGTTGACCATTTGCTCGCCGAGATGTTGAACGACAGTAGATGAGGATTTCGGTAGTGCGTCAGTTCGAAATTTTAATCAAGTTACGCCGAAGGCGTTCGCTAATTTCAGCCCAGGGTTCGAGCGTTCGCGAGAACCCTGGGAAACAAATTTAAAGCGCGACCAAACCCTGAAAGGGTTAGCCAGTTGGCGAACCCTTTCAGGGTTCAATGACTATTTTGTGATCTATCCCAAGGTTGTCGCTGCGCTCCAACCTTGGGCTGAAATTAGCCAACGCCTTCGGCGTAATCGGCGAACGCCTTCGGCGTAATCAGCGAACGCCTTCGGCGTAATCAGCGAACGCCTTCGGCGTAATCAGCGAACGCCTTCGGCGTAATTTCAACTGATTGCACTACGAGGATTTCGCTTCGTTATGGAGAAAAGTGATGCCAAATATTACAACTGAGGCCTGGGTAATCTACGCTTCTCGGGAGAGTTCACCTCCACCCGCGGAACTCTATAAGGAGGAGTTCTCGTTTCCTGACATCGACGAGCACGAAGTCCTGGCCGAACCCATCTACGGCTGTTGGGAAGCTAACATGAGCCATGCCCTCGATCGACGGCCGATCGACATTTGTCGCTACAGGAAAGAAGAGAAAGCCGTCATTGGTAACGCAGGAGTCGTGCGTGTACTCAAGACCGGCAGCAACGTTGCGAACCTCAAAACAGGTGACCTGTGTATTGTCTTCTGCAACGGCATCTGGGATGGGTATGGTTTTCCAGAGAGAATTCTCGGTTACGACGCCCCGCAAACGATCGGCGTGCTCGCTAAAAGAATGAAGCTGCACGAAAAGCAGCTCATCAAAGTGCCGGAAGGCTCGGCCTACTCGCTTCAGCAATGGGCGGCATTCTCGCTTCGTTACATCACGGCGTGGGCCAACTGGCAGCGAGCATACGGATGTTGGAAGGCACTCTGGGCGCAGGATTTCATTGGTGTTCCGCAAGTCTGGGGTTGGGGCGGTGGGGTCTCTCTCGCTGAGTTGTCATTGGCCACGATGTTTGGCTGTAAAGCCGCGCTTATCTCTTCGAGCGATGAACGCCTTAGCCTTATTGAGCGCATGGGTATCACGGCGATCGACCGTCGCCAATTCAGCAATTTATATATGGAGGAGGAGAAGTACGACTCCGACGCTACGTACAGAAAGACTTATCAGGAGGCTGAAGAGATTTTTCTCAAGATAGTTGAAGAACAAACCGACCAGAAGGGAGTTTCGATCTTTGTCGACTTCATCGGCTCTCCCGTTTTTCGTGCGACTCTTAAGGCACTTTCTCGTCAGGGCGTCATCACTACGGCGGGCTGGAAGGAGGGCATGATTACTTCTACTCTACGCGCCGTCGAATGTATGAAGTGGCACGTACATGTCCACACGCATTACGCACAATACAAACAAGGCGTGGAGGCGGTGAACTTCGCCGAAGCAAGCGGATGGTTACCGCCTGGTGACGACGAAGTTTACGATTGGGACGACATCCCCACGCTGGCACACGATTACCGGAATGGAAAACTAACCACTTACTTCCCGATTTTCCGTGTTAACTCCCTGTAGTCGTTATCCACAGATTACACAGATTGCATATCTGTGTAATCTGTGGACTTCTTTACGGGTTGCGGGGTGATGCGTTGCTATTCGGAGCGCTGTTCGCGTTGTTCGAGTTTATGGGACGAACACCTGAAGTGTTCTGATTCCCATTGTTGTTCTGAACCACACCTACGTTCGCTGGTGCGGTGTTCGAATTCAGGTTCGAGTTCGCGGAGTTGCTGTTGGAGGCGCTATTGCAACCTCCAACACCAACCACTGCAAGCAGACTCATAACGACTAAGATTCGCTTCATTCTATTCCTTCCTTCGAGGCGCTGTTTTAGCGGTAAACCTGCTCGCCGCGATTTTTCTTCCAGTCTTCCTCGAAGTAAGCGGCGTCTTCAGGATTACGCGGTGTGACGCCCATCATGATTCCGCCTTTTTTGATTCCTTCTTCGTATTTCTTGACGCGTTCTTCCGGTATGCCTGCACCGATGAGAGCACCGATCAATCCACCCGTGGCGCCACCTGCGCCGGCTCCCGCTAATCCTGCTGCGATTGGACCAGCGATAAGTAATCCGAGTCCTGGCAAAGCTAACGTAGTTCCGATTGCTGCGATTGCGGCCAGTGTTGCGCCCACCGCGCCACCGATTGCTGCGCCCGTTCCGGCGCCTTCAAGCGCTTTGCTGCCGAGTTCAGTTTCACGACCATCGTCAGTGAAATGTTTCTTTCGTGTTTCGTCCGACATAACGAGGTTGACGTCCTCTTGTCCGTAACCTCGCTCCGCCATGGATCCGTATGCGCGCTCTGCGCTTTCTCTGTCTGGGAACAGTCCGGTAACCATGCCTGATCGTGCGGTTCTTGATGCTGATGTATCTGCCATATTTCTCCCTTTGACTAAATGATTGCTGTTAAGTGAGTAAGTCTTTCGATTTCTACATCACTTGATTAAAGCGTACTTCCACACCTGCAACTTTAGAGCCGCTCCATTGGCTAACTCTTCATAAAGCAGGCTCACGATCCCAATGACGATGCCGGGCGATCGCTTTTACGAATTGATCCCCAAGGCTTGGGACGTAGCTTTCGCGACTAGCGACGAGTCCCGGCCGAAACTCAAGCTGGTCACTGCGAGAAACCTCATCAGCGGCAGTCACAATGCCGGCGGACGCAAGCAGTTCGACGCCGGCTCCGCTGGCAGCGATCGTCTTGCAGTGTTTGTAAGCCTCAATCAAAAAGTTAGCGGCCTCCGGTTCGGCTTTGAGCGATGCCACGCTCGCGTCTCCGTCGGGAACATAAAAGGCGTCGAACAAAACTGACGAGCCGGTAAGAAAACTAAAGTCTGCCTTGACGACCGTGCCATTAGCTCCCGTCAAAACTCCGAGCCGTGGCGCAACAGTCACGACCGCAGCGCCTGCCGTCAGTAACGTTTGCTTCATATCCATGAATGCAGCGTCGTCGAATCCATCCGACGCGAGAAAAGCGATCTTGCGTGTCGCGATCGTATCGTTCGGAAAATTAGGATTGTCGATCATTCGCAACGCCGGTGACGGTTCCATCTCAATCGCCCGCTTCGGTTGGACCTTCTTTGGATCGACATCGCCGGGAACGCTCATGTTCATCGGCTTCTCCAGCCTCGCGGGAATAGCCGCGCCGAGTCCTTCGGCGACACTGTTAGCAAGCCCTTTGTCGATCTGGGCCAGCAGAAACAGCATTCGCTCTCTAATCGGACTCGTTTCCACTTTGCCAAGCTCGAAGCGTAAAGCCTTGATGATGTGGTTCTGTTCAATTTCAGACTGACTCTTAAAGAAAAGCGCCGCCTGACTGAAGTGATCGTGAAAGCTGGGACTGCGCTCGCGAATCTTCCGCGAGTCGATCCTTTCGGCATAACTCGCAAAACCACTCATGTCCGATCCAGCCTGGAACGGACACCCGCCTCTGAGACTGTTGGGTTCATAACTCGTCTGGCCGCGATTGACTGTTTGCCGCATGTAGCCGTCGCGCTGGTTGTTGTGCAGCGGAGCGATTGGCCGGTTGATCGGAATTTCATGGAAGTTTGGTCCACCCAAACGAATCAATTGTGTGTCGAGATATGAGAAGAGACGGCCTTGCAGCAGCGGGTCGTTCGTGAAGTCAATTCCCGGCACGATGTTGCCGGTGTGAAACGCCACCTGCTCAGTTTCCGCAAAGAAGTTGTCAGGATTGCGATTCAGAGTCATCTTGCCGATACGGCGCACCGGCACGATCTCTTCCGGAATGATCTTTGTTGGATCGAGCAAGTCGAAATCAAAACTGAATTCATCTTTCTCCTCGACGATCTGAACGCCGAGCTCCCACTCGGGATAATCGCCATTCTCAATCGCTTCCCACAGATCGCGCCGGTGAAAGTCGGGATCCTTACCGGAAATCTTTTGCGCTTCATCCCAGAGAACTGCGTGCAAACCGAGCAACGGCTTCCAATGGAACTTCACGAAGCGCGCCTTGCCCTTATCGTTGATGAACCGGAACGTATGAACGCCGAAACCTTCCATCATTCGCAGGCTTCTGGGGATCGCGCGATCTGACATCACCCACATGATCATGTGCATTGATTCAGGCATCAACGAGATGAAATCCCAGAAGGTGTCGTGGGCCGACGCGGCTTGCGGTATTTCGTTATGCGGTTCTGGCTTTACTGCATGGATCAGATCGGGAAACTTGATCGCGTCCTGAATAAAAAAGACCGGGATGTTGTTGCCAACGAGATCGTAGTTTCCTTCCTGCGTGTAGAACTTCACTGCGAAGCCGCGTACATCGCGTGCAAGATCGGTTGAGCCTCGAGATCCGGCGACTGTAGAGAAGCGAACGAAAACAGGCGTCTTGACCGATGGATCTTGAAGGAAATCCGCCTTCGTGTACTGGGCCATCGATTCATACACCTGAAAATAGCCATGCGCTGCTGAGCCGCGTGCATGCACGACGCGTTCGGAAATGCGTTCGTGATCGAAGTGCGTGATCTTTTCGCGCAGGATGAAATCTTCTAAGAGCGTTGGACCACGATCGCCTGCTTTGAGCGAGTTTTGATTATCGTTTACGCGAACGCCTTGATTGGTGGTGAGAAATTCGCCGGCAGCGTCTTCGGTGTTTTTCGCCAGGTCGTCGAGCTTATTGTTGTCCTCGCCGTAGCCACCGTTCGGCGGCGAATCTGGAGTTAGTTGTTGGTTCGTTGGTTTGCTACTGGCACGTTTTCCTTCATTGTTCCCCTTGATCATTGTTCCCTCTCGTTCCTTAACGCGCGCCTGCCTTCTTAGCTTTTGCCGGCGCGTTTGCTTTTCCATTCGCCGTTCTGGACTTCTTGGCTTGTGCCGCTTCGATCGCGGTTTCGACTTTCTGTCTTTCCTCCGGCGGTGGAAGCACGGCAGGCATTCTTAAAGCTTCGATCCACAGTTCACGCGTCCAACCGGCCGTGTGATAAAGATGCTCATCTTCCTCACCTTCGACTTGTTGATACGCCGGCATCAGGAGCGCCGACTCCTCGGCGTTCGCGTTCTTTGCCAGTTCTCCAAGCAGTTCCCAATTGAGATGATCTTTGGTTTCAGCGAGCGTGACGCACTCAGCCGCCACAATTTGAGCGGCTTGCGGATCGGCGCACCTTGAAGCCAGTTCCATTGCTTTTACTAGGGAAGTGCCGATATAGCGAACTACTTTGCGACCCGGCGTTTCAGCATCCGGGTCAAGGCCGAGATCGGTAAGAATGTTTGAAAGCACTTGTACGTGGTTCTTCGTCTGCTCCAGGTACTTGTTCCATTCTTCCCGCAAGTCCTTATTAAGAGCGAGACGCAGGGCCGTCGTGTAGATCTGCACTCCGCCTTTTTCTGTCTCGAGCGCCTGGTACATCAGATCGACGGGCACATTTGCGAGCAATGTATTGTTTGGCATGAGTCCCCCTGGTTGAGCCGCACTCAAATCAATCAGTTTGAGTGTTGAATTGCAGTCGTAGCTTGAAGAAGCAAGTTCGATGCCTGCCGTTTCACTCAGGAGGGATTTGGTTATTTTGGCTTGCGCTCCGAAGGGATTAACGAATCGTGAATATGGATGGCCGCCATTGCGCCTTCGGCTGCGGCAACGATTGCCAACTGGGAATGCGGCGTGATGTCGCCGGCGGCGTAAACACCCTCGACACTCGTTTGCCGGGTTTGATCAACCCATACCAAGCCGCAACTTTCGTCGAGCTTGCAACCCAGCATTTCGTGCAGATTGCTGGCGGGTTTGTTGCCGAGGTTAAAGAAAAGCGCGTCGCAGTCCAGCGCGTCGCCATCAGTGAAGAGTATTCGTTGTAATTGCTTCGATTCGAGGTCTCCTTCCAGTGACTTAATGGTTTGGTCTCGCACGCTGATGTCGAAAGCGGCGAGTTTGGCGCGATCTTGCTTTGTGAGACCGGATTTGTCCTCGTTGATTAGCGTTATCTGGTTGGTCCAGGTAAGCAAACTCAAAGCAAAACCAACCGTCTTCGTGCCACTTCCCAGGACGGCGATTCGTTTATTGAGGCATTCATAACCATCGCAGTCCGGACAGTGATGAACGCTGACACCGTAGAAGTCGCGAAAGCCAGGGCAGGCGGGGGTTACATCGCGCAATCCAGTTGCGAGCAGGATACGCTGCGCGTCGAATGTGCGACGATCTTGAGCACCATTACCCGTGTAGACACGGAAATGTTTTTCTGGGAGTTGCTCGATGTCCGTGACGCAAGCTTCGATGATCAGTCCACCATGAGCTGTGACTTCATCGCGTCCACGGGTTAAGAGCTCAGCAGGGGAGATTCCGTGATGACCGAGGAAACCATGGACGCCGTGGGCGTATTCATTACGCGGACTGTTATGGTGAAAGGTCAACGTGCGGCGAAGATACCGCGCTAGAAAGAGCGACGCGGAAAGACCCGCCGGTCCGGCGCCGACAACAATGCAGTCGTACAAAATCCTATTCCTCCGAGTGCGTGTACTTATGCAACCGGCGGTCCAGCGTCGACACTGGCGAGCTATCGGATACGCGCAATGAACTTGATCTCGATCAACTGAGTTGGCAGCGCGAGCCGGGGCGTGACCAGAATCGTACTTGCCACTTGCGGTTTTTCTGAGCCGTACGCTTCTTTCCGAACCGGGCCGGCAACCGCCATTGCCTTATCCATGTCTGTGACGTAGACCACTTCCTCTACTACGTTGTCGAGGGTGGCGCCAAACTCAGCGAGAATCTTCTTTGCGTTTGCATAGGTCTGGCGCATCTGGATTTCCATGTTTGAGTGGTCGCGGATACGGCCGTCTTCGTTGAGCGGTGCAGCCCCGACGATATTGCCGTGTTCATCATGGCTTAGTTGGCCGGAAAGATAGATTGTGTCGTCGACCTTCAGTGCTTGAACATAGCCATACTGATCTTCCCAGGGCATACCAAACCCTTTCACGTCTTTGTTCAGAGTCATCGAAAAGCTCCTTTCTCGTAGTCGTGATTATAACGCCAACCCACTTTCTGCTAGAGTTGGACCAGGATGAAAAAAATTGCTCTCCTCTTCATCGGCTCCTTTTTGGTAACGGCCGTTTTCTCGGCATCTCTGAAAGTTTTCTTTGACGCTGTTAGCTGGCGAGAGGTTTTGATCAAGGGACTCTTGATCCCGTGCTTCACCTGGACCATCCAGCTACTGTTGTCTGCTGTTTTTCTGGATGGAAAGAGTAGATTGAGATATTGGAATCGACTCGGTTGGGTCTGCTTGATCGGATCTATCGCACTGTTACCGGCATCGTTCTACAATTTTCTGACCATGGAGCCGTGGGTGTGGATATCGATCGTCAACGTACTGGCGAGCGTGGTCTTGATGGCCATAACGTTGCACGTCCTGCTACGCCGCGATGGCTTCCGCTGGCAATGGACGCTGAGTTGGGTGGTGCTGATCGTTATCAACATGTCGCTTTATTTGTCGTCAGTACTCTGAGCGATCACTCGATTGAGTAGTCTATCGCTAGCGCGATCTGGGATTACGACGCGAAAGCGAACAGGCTCACAATGTCCAGTGTTTGAAATGCTTAGCGCGCTTTGCGAGAGGAGATAAAGTGATGTTGGTGAGAGTAGGTAATGCAGAGGATGTTGCGAACGACGGGATGCACGTTTTCGACGTTTCGAGTACCAAGGTGAACGTTGCCAGTGTGGCGGGGCATTTGTATGCCTTTGACGACGCCTGCACCCATCGAGGGTGTTCGCTCGCGAAGGGCAAGCTCGACGGCACGACCGTGACGTGCCCCTGCCACGGCAGTGAGTTCGATATAACCTCTGGCGCCGTTCTTCGTGGTCCAGCCCAGCAACCCGTACGCTCTCGTCTCGTGCAAGTCGAAGGAGAAGATCTGCTCGTCGAGTCGTGAGTTAAGATCTGCCCTCCTCTTGCTCACCAGGCTGAACGCAAAATAACTTGACCGAACTTGCTTTCGGGTTCTATACGGAAGGCGCTAGTGGAATAAGTGGGAGGTGAAATGAATGTTCCAGGATAGCGGAGATGGCGCCATTAAAATTACCGTCGCGTGGATCGGTATTATTGGCGCGGTACTCACAGCTTTGGTGGCTCTTTTTAATTCTATTTACACTCAAACAATGACCCGCAGGAACCAGCGGGATCTAGAGTCATTCAAAGCGTCTCTTAACGAGCAGAAAGCTGAAAAAAGATGCTCGCAGGGATTATGAGTATGAAGCTCGCAAGAGGTTATACCAACAGTGTGAGCCATTACTTTTCGAATTGTACGAGTTCTCGATCGGGGCGGTGAAGCGCGTAGGCAGTCTGGCCAGAACGGCTCGGACCGGGCACTTAAGCTCTAACACTAAAGGCTGGCTTTCTGTAGATGCCTATTACACTCTTTCAACAGTTTATAAGTTGATGGCACCGCTCGTCGTCGTAAAAATTATCCAGCGGCGACTTACGTTAATTGATCTTACGTTGGATACTCGTATCAGAGCACAGTATTCTCTTGCAAACTGTCTTTATCTTTCTTTCACTGCTGATTTTAAGCTCGCTAAAGCGAACCCGAAGCTCCACTACGATCCGAATTTAGAGTTTGACCCTTCCTGCACTGATTTCACTGTAAAGATCGAGAAAGAACCTGAAAAATACTGCCGGCAAGGACTATCTATTGGCCGGCTTGATAATGCAGTCGAGGCATTAATAATACCTGATGGAAAGGATTCTGTACGTTGCATGAGCTTTGGAGAGTTCGAAGCTATGTACGAAGACAAATCCTCTAATCTGCACAAGAAATTTTCCGAGGTTATTAGTATGTTCCTGAACTTTCATCCGCAAACCAGGCCCATACTCTGGCGTATTCTGATCACTCAAGTCCACTTGTACAAAACAATAATCCTCAACAGCGAAACTAATTTTGGTTGGGATAAAGAGCGTAGAGGATATGTTCTTTTAGGAGAAAAGGAGCGGAAACCTTATGATTGGCGCCAATCTAAAGAGGAAGCTGATGATCAAAAGGCTCTTGTTGAGCCGTTTGAGATCGCACAGCAGTATATAAAGAAACGTTTAGGCCGATTTAGTTCTGCAGAATAGTCTAGGTTTATGAAACGTAAAACGAGTGTGATCGAAGCCGCGGGTGGGTTAGTGTGGCGCGAATCTCCAGCCGGGAAAGAACTCGCGGTGATCCATCGACTACGGTATCAAGATTGGACACTTCCAAAAGGAAAGCGCGAAAAGGATGAAGCTTGGGAAGACACTGCTTTGAGAGAGGTCAAAGAGGAAACTGGTTGTACAGCGGAATTGGGACGATTTGCCGGAAGTGTTGCTTATCTTGTAGATGAAAGTCCGAAAGTGGTCCTATTTTGGAATATGCGTACACTCAGTGAGGGTAGCTTTCAGCCATCTGAGGAGGTGGACCAACTTCATTGGCTTCCTTACGAAACTGCGCTGGCGAAACTCGCTTATTCTGGGGAGAGAGATTTACTAAGAAATAACATCAGTGCGTCAAGGATGGACTGAGATGAAGACAGTCTACAGGTCAGTTGGTCTCTTACTTCTTATCGCGGCGTTCGTTGTTGTTCCTACGCGCGTCGACGCCCAAAAGCAGAAGCTTCGTTTCACCATCACCTTATCTCCCACACTTTCTTCCGAACCAGTCTCCGGTCGACTGATCGTCTTCATGACGAAGAGTTCGGAGCCTTTACAGATCATCGAGCCTTCGCTTTTTGATCTGGACAAGGTTTGGGTTGCCGCGACGGAAGTCCACAACCTCACCCCGGGAAAATCAATCGAATTTAACCCGGACGACATTGCTTCGCCCGCGCCGCTTTCAACAGCGCAAGCCGGCGATTACCAGTTGATGGCGCTATTGGACGTGAACCATTCTTACTCCTATTCAGATATGGGGGAGGGAGATCTGCGAAGCGAGGTTATCCCGGCGCGTGGTCTGAATCCCTCAGAGTCAGAGCCGGTTCCGCTGACGCTAACGAAGCGAGTAGCAGATGAACATCCCATTAGTGATAACGAAACTACGAAGCTAATAACTTTTCAGAGTCCTTCGCTGACTGCGTTCTGGGGAAGGCCGGTTATTATGCGCGCCGGCGTGTTGCTGCCGCCGGGCTACGCCACCTCGAAACTTCGCTATCCCGTGATCTACCGCGTCCACGGCTTTGGCGGCTCGTATCGAAGTGCCTGGACCTCGGGAGCTGCTCTATACAAGAAGATGGCTGATAAGAAGTTGCCGGAGATGATCAATGTCTATCTCGATGGTACTTGCCCGATGGGCCATCACGAATTTGCCGATTCGGTGAATAACGGACCTTGGGGAAAGGCGCTGACCCGAGAGTTCATCCCGCACCTGGAACGAAAGTTCAGGATGGACAGTGTTTCGAGTGGCCGCTTTCTAACCGGACACTCATCAGGCGGTTGGTCGACACTGTGGCTACAAGTGAACTATCCGGATATGTTTGGCGGAACCTGGTCCACTTCACCCGATCCGGTCGACTTTCGGAGTTTCAGCAGTATCGATCTTACAAAATATCCCGCTGACAACTTCTATCGTGAGCCAGGAGAGAAGCCGCGTAACATTTTCCGCTTCAAAGGGAAAGAAGTTTTTTCGTGGGCTCAATATGTCCAATACGCACGCGTCATTGGTGAGTATGGCGGACAGGTAGAGTCGTTCGAAGCTGTTTTCAGTCCGCGTGGTGAAGATGGACGGCCCATGCGGTTATTCGATCGCGATACCGGTGTGATCGATGCAGAGGTACAAAAGGCATGGCAGCGATACGACATCTCGCATCTACTGGTGACGAACTGGAAAACACTTGGGCCAAAGTTGCGCGGAAAGATCCATGTGGTGGTTGGTACGGTCGATAACTTTCATCTCGAAGAGGCGGTTTACCTCTTGCGCGACACACTAAAGAAGCTCGGTAGTGATGCGACGTTTGAGATTGTCGAAGGTCGCGACCACATGGATCTTTATCAAAGTGATCTTGCCGATCGAATCGTACAAGCGATGTACAAGGTTGCGCGGCCGGCAGCCAAATCAGTCTCAACAGCTAGAAGCGGCGCAAATTAGCGCAGCAATGCCGAGGCGGACCATAGTATGGGTGCCTGGCCGTGAAGGTCTCCGGTGCGGCGTGTGCGATCCAGATAGTATTTCAGTTGCGTATCAATATTTGGTCCTACTTCCGCATGCGCTTTGTTTGTCCCAACACAGACGTCAGTCACATTGGCCGCGCTGTCGAGATGTTTTACTAACCCCAACCATGCCTTGCGCGCTGCTGGTCCATACGTCTTCGCCGGTAGCCATCCGTTTTTGACACCCGTCACCATGGCAAAAGTAAACATGCCCGTACTCGAGGTTTCGGCCCACGACTCAGGATGATCGATCAGTTGGCGCCACAGACCGTCGTCACCCTGATACTTAAGTAACGACGCCATCATCTTTCGGTATCCCGCCAGGATCCGTGCGCGCCGCGGATGTTTTGCGGGAAGAGAACGCAGCAACTCAGCCATGCCGGCTGCTACCCAACCGTTACCGCGACCCCAGTAAAAGGCCGAATCCGCGGCGTGAAAGAAAAGGCCATTCGGCTGTTGCAGCTTGTCGAGATACGCGGCCATCGTCAACGCCGCACGATCGAGGTATTTCGGATCGCGTGTCGCGCGAAATGCCTGCGCCTGGACCGCCGTGATCATGTACATATCGTCGATCCAGTATCGCGCCTCGGCAGTGATGCCGTCGGGTGTGGTCTTATCCCACTGTTTGTCCGCCAGCCCTTTGCCTAAATTCAAATAGTTTGAGTCTTTCGTTTGCAGGTAAACTTCGAGCGGCACTACGCCGATCACTCGATAATCCACGTGTGCGTCAGGTGAGATCCGGTTTGCATGCTCACTGAGGAGCGGCGCGAACTTTTCGATCAAGCGCCGGCGCAAGTCCTGATTCTTGGTGAGCTGCGCGACGGTAAGCGATCCATACCAGGCGCAAATTTCAGGATAAATGACATACGGTCTTTTGCCGTCTTCTACCTCCAGTTTGCGAACGACAAAATTTTCTGCCACTCGCCGGCCAACTTCCTGAGGCGAAGTTCCAGCGGGCCAGTTGCGAAAGTAGGACTGTGCGTTGATGGACACACTAGCCAACACGAGTACCGCAAACGCGAGCAAGGTCGCAAATCCTTTTTTTCGTCTGGACAAAGTTATCCTCCTATGGTGTTCAAGATCAGATGACGTTCGCAGGCCGGAAAGCTTTGACAACTATCTCGACCGTTTTCGATCCCAATCTCGCGTGCGTTGCCGTGAGTTTTACCAGTCCCGGGTTTGCTTTCGCTTTTATCCAAATCGCACCCACACCACCAAATAGAGCGAAAGGATTCTCGCCGATGATTTCCGCGGGGCCCTGGACACTAAGAGAAATTGCGGCATTGGCAAAGGGGCGAACCGCGCCGTACTCATCGGTGACTTTCATGACGACGCGCGTGGCGTCGATACCGTCACCAATCAACTCGCGGTCATCAGGTTCGACGATGAGTTGCTGGTCCACACCTTTTCCAGACAGCATTTTCGTGATGACAACTTTACCGCCGATATAACCTTCGATTTTCAAGTCGCCCCAGCCTCGCCGAAAGCCGTCGCGAAGATTCGTTACGAACGGCGGATACGCGAGATTCCCGAAGTTCTTCGTATCGGGATCGACTTCCGCAATCAGACTATTGCCGATATAGATCTTGAGGTGCTCGCAATTAGAGCAAACCATGGCGACGTTAAAACTCTCATTGCGATCGCCGCGTGACCAATCAAACGCCGGCTCCAGTACTACTTCTTCTTTAGGATCGCACTGCGATTTGTAAAAACCCGCGGCGGGTTTCGGAATGCGAAAGATGTCCGAGACCCCGTGATAGCAGACACGATCGCCCGAGCAAAAATTCGAGTGCGTGTTGTAATCAAAGGCGCACCAGCCAATGCCGCCTGCGTACCGCTTATCTGAGGCCAATTGATTGTGCACGCGCGCGTGGCGCATCGTGTGCTCAGTGACGCGCTCGATGTTGTCGTTGCGCTTCGTCGGGTACATGTGGCCGATGAATTCCGTGTTGAGATAAAGCGGGTGAATCGGCGGACGCAGTGGAATCTGAAAATCGTTCATCGTGAAGACGTCTTCGAGCAATTCCGAGTCGTACTTATAACGAATCCCACCTGTTGGCCGTGAGTCATCGAGCGCGCGGGCAATCTTGTTCGTTCGCGTATAAAACTCACGATCGTCTTGCGACTCGTTGACGCGTACTCCCCAAAGAATGATTGAAGGGTGATTCCAATCGCGTCGAATCATACTCTCGACGTAACCTACCGAAAGATCTTTCCAATCCGCGTCGCCGATATGTTGCCAGCCCGGAATCTCCTCGAGGACCAGTAGTCCGTACTCGTCGCAAGCATCAAGAAAGTGAGGTGACTGCGGATAATGGGAGGTGCGTACGATGTTGCATTTGAGCTCTTGTCGGAGAATCCACGCGTCGCGGCGCTGCACGCGCGCCGGCATCGCCTGGCCGACGAACGGAAATGTCTGGTGCCGATTTAGCCCACGCAGTTTTAGATGTTTGCCATTCAGAAAGAAACCGTCGGGTGTGAAGCGTGCCTCGCGGAAACCGATACGCGTTTCGTACCCGTCGATGACCTTACCGTTTTCGGACAATTGGATGCGCACGCTGTAAAGCTTTGGCTTGTCGATGTTCCACAGTTCGATTGCGCCAGGGTTTAGTGTCAGGTCGTAGTGTGGCTGACGGTCAGGAGTGAACTCTTTGTTTTCGCGGGCCATGATTCTGGTCCCATCGTGCAATTCCGCGGTCAACTTAAGCCGGGTGCCGCTCGCTTTGCTTTCGTCGAGATAACAACGCACCTCGACGCTTCTCTTTGGACCGAGCACACCGACTGGCCGCGCAAAAACATTTTCAATGAAGACGTTCGGCACGACGCGCAAGGCGACCTCACGATAGATGCCCCCAAACGTGAGGTAATCGATCTCACCGCCAAACGGAGGAATGTCTTTCCGCTCGGTGGAATCAACTTCGACCGCGAGCACATTGTCACCCTTCCAATTGAGGTGCGGCGTCAACTCAAAAGAGAAAGGCGTGTATCCGCCGCGATATTCGCCGAGCCGCTTTCCATTAATCCAAACAGTCGCGGCTGTCATCGCCCCGCCGAAATCAACAAACACTCGCCGCTCTCGCAGTTCGACAGGTAGTTTGAAGTGCCGGCGATAAATTGAGACGAACTGATATTCCTTATCGTCGAATCCATGCCACGGCAGGATCTTATTGGTGTGCGGAATCGTGATGCGCTTGAATCCGGAATCGTCGAATGCTGTTCCCGTCGCGTTCGGTTGCACCTGCTCGTTGTAAAGCCAGTTGTGATTCAGGGGATACACTCTGCGCAGCGACGCCTGCGCGCTTTGAGCATCACCACGCACCGGAAGCTTCGTCAGCAGCGTTAAGCCGGCTAATCCAGTTCCGGCACGCTGCAGAAACCTTCGACGATCGAGTTCGTTTCGACTCATTCACTCACCTGTTATTTTTTGCCGTCAGTCGGGCCAGGCCAATTGTCCGTGCGAAAAGGCGCGGCGGGCAGGCCAGTGTCATTAGTAAGGTTCGGATGCCGCGGGTTGTTATTGAAAGCGTAACGTACGGCAACAGGTTGCGGCACCGCATCGGACCAGACTTCAATCACGTTCTTACCGGCGATCATCGCGTTGGCCCAATACCATTTGTGATCGGCGCCGGCAATAGCAAACTCCTCGAGCTTGTCGCCTGCTCGAATTCTTAAGCCCTGGCCCACTTCGTCAAACTTCAAGATCATTTTTGAACCCGCGTTCTTTGCTTCACGAAACACAGGACCGGATTTAGTCAACTTGCTGCCATAGACGTCGACCAGAGCCCAGCGGGCCATGCGTTTGCCGACGTCCAGTTTGTTCTTCGGATGGATATCGCGTGCTTCGCCGATGTCGATCGTCACGATCAGACCGGCGTTAGCAGTGTTTCTCGCAGTCTGCCTTTGCGCTTCGCGTAAATGACTCCAGGGTTCGTCAGCAGGCTCGGGTTTCAGATCGCGGTAGTTTGGTAGTTGGACAATGCCGAAAGGAAAGTTTCCCTGACTCCAGCGCTCTCGCCACGCTCTAATCATCACGGGCAAAAGAATTCCGTATTGCTGCGCGCGCGCTTCGTTCGACTCGCCTTGATACCAGATCGCGCCGCGAATAGAGAAGGGAATCAGCGGCGCAATCATCCCGTTATAAATCGAAGACGCGATTCGGTATTCACGCAGCGCATCAGGAACGGAAGGTGATGGAGCCGGACGTGCGCCTGACGCAAGCGCTTCGTCTGCCTCGGCGCGCCACTTCTTCAGAGCTTCGTCATAGGCAACGCGCACGCGTGGACGCTCCTCATCCCAAATCTTGGTGCGCTCAACTGTCGGGCGTAGATCATCGGATGCCAGCAGATATTCAACGGGCGTCCAGGCTTCCGCTTGCGATCCGCCATATGAGGAATTGATCAGTCCGATCGGCACGCGCAGTTCCCTTTCCAATTCGACACCGAAGTAGTAGCCGGCCGCGGAAAAGTCTTTAACTGTTAGAGGTGAACAGACCTGCCAGCGCGCCAGCGGAGGCGGTGCATGCTTAAACGCTACCTGGCGGCTGACGTTGAAGAGACGGATACGCGGATGATCGGCCGCGGCGATGGCCGCCTCGCCATCAGCAGTTTCGCTCAAGAGGCGCTGCATGTTTGACTGGCCCGCAACAAGCCAAACCTCGCCAACCAGAATATTCTTCAGTTCGATTGTGTTCTTGCCGGAAACGATCATCGTCGCGGGAGTTGCGTTCGCGGATAGCGGGTCGAGTTTGATGGTCCATTTGCTGTCTGGTGCTGCGGTCGTTTTCTTTGTCTGGCCCGCAAAGCGAACGGTCACAGTCTCTCCGGGATCGGCATTGCCCCAGATCGGAACTCTCTGTTTTTGTTGCAGCACCATGCCGTCGCTAATTACATCGGGCAGAGAAACGTTAGCCCGCACGCTGATCGTGGTTAGCAATAAGACTGCAAGTGCGCAAAATCTTAAATGCACCTTATCTTCCTTCGTCAGAAAACAGCCACAAAGAGGCACAAAAGGCACAAGATCAGAAAGAACTGTTTTGTACCTTTTTGTGGCCGGAAAAGTAACGGCCCAGCGGGTTGCGCTTGAGCGTCTTTAGCCCTGCGACGACAAGCTCGGCATTGAGCTTAGCTCCCGCGGGACTCGTGTGCGTGTGGTCCGGGCCAAACAGTGACTTCACCGTCTCCTGTCCCAGTTCTTCGGCAGCCGGGGATCGATCGATGATTTTGGTTCCTCCACATTTTCTGTGTTCGAGATCTTCAGGGGGTTCTCGGTCTGAAGTCTCACGTTGCGCATGGTACAATTGCGCGCGTACTCGATGGCGCCGGCATTGAGACCCTGCGCGGTGATGTTCGCGAAGTTCACATTAATGATTGGCTTCTCCGGCAGACCGGTGGCCGAGAAGATGCGCACCGCGTTCACGATCTCGACGTTCTCGATCGTGATGTTGCGAAACTCGCAGTAGCCGCGTTCAGGCGGTGTGACTGGTGTGCTCAACGCGAGCCAATGTGGCGGTACATCGCGCACATCTTTGGGAATGATCGCGTAGCTATAACTCGGATTCCAGTTCAATGTGAAAGTGAAAGGGAACGGCACATTCTCCATTCTGAGATCGCGGATCAGAATGTCTTCGACAAAGCCGCCGCGTGTTTTTGCCGACTTGAAACGAATTCCTTCGGTCGTGCCGATGCCGCGATTCTGATACGCGACAACTTTACGGATGCCGCCCGAGGTCTCACTGCCGAAAGAAATGATACCGCCGCCGCGCCGGGTGATGTTGTTGCGAATGACTACGTATTCGGTTGGCCGGTTGACCCGCAGTCCGTCGTAATCGCGGCCCGCCTTCAGGCAGATATCGTCGTCGTTGTTATCGATGTCGCAATTTTGGACCAACACAAACGCAGACGAATCAATGTCGACGCCATCGGTGCTTGGTCCGTTATTGTCTGTAATCTTTACGCCATCAACAGTCACGTGATCGGAGTAGACCACTTGCACGGTCCAAAAGCCGGAACGTTTGAGGTTGAGATTCTCTATCGTGACATCCGAAGACTCCCACACGACCATCAAGCGCACACGCTCGGCATCATAATCCGAGGCCCAACGTAGGCCGCGTGGTTCATACTCCCGGCGCAGCTCCCGGTATTTGTCCCACCACTTTTGCCCACGCCCGTCGATCGTGCCGCCGCCGGAAAGCTTGACGTTGCGTTGGCCGTTGACATTGATCAACGCCGCGGGCCACTTCATTTCAATGCCTGCAACACGCGTCCAGATTGAGGGATAGTCGGCGTCGTCCTGGCTGCCGAGCAGCGTTACGCCAACATCGATGCGCAAGTGGACGTTGCCCTTGAGAAAGAGTGCGCCAGTGACGTAGTTTCCCGGTTTGAAAGTTACAACTCCTCCACCTGACTTCGCGCAATCATCGATCGCTTTTTGGATCGCCTTAGTGGTAGTCGTGAGGCCATCGCCCGTAGCAGCGACAACGAACATGCGACGCGCTTTGGGGATCCGTCGCGCCCCGACATCCTTTACCCACTTTGGCAACTCACCGGATCGCGAGGGTTGGCCCACTGCGCCCGCGCTGAGCGCAGCCACAAAGAAGCACAAAACGCACAAAGCGGTTAGCAAAATCCCTTGTGTTTCTTGTGCCTTTTTGTGGTTCAAAACTTCTTCAGTTCCACGCGATCGAGATGCGTATCGGGAACGCCTTTGCATTGGTACGTCGTAAAATCCGAAACATTCCTGAGCACAAACGTTGGCACATCTACAGCTTTCTGCGCCGTGACTTGACTGAACATAACGCCGTTCACGTCATCCAGCAGGAAGGGCGGGCGGAACTCATCGTTGAGATAACTAATCTCCACGTTGCTCAGCGAAACGCCTTTCGCATGGCGGATAAAGAAGCCATATACGGGCATCTCTCCGAACATCGACGGCTCAGGATAATTTGTCTCTCGCTCGGGAGGCTGGAGATCCGCGAGCTCTTTCTTGCCACCACCGCGATAGAAGATGCGGATGTTGCTTAGCTTGACGTCTTCAATATGGTGGCCGGGAATGCCGGCGATAATTGACGCGTAGCGCGGATCGGCGTTGTAAGCAACGACGTTGCTGATATTCACCCGCCGCAGGCTGCCGACGGGCGTGCCGGCAGGACCACGCATTCTCTTCCCAAGGCACATGAATATTGGCGAGTTGCTGACGTCGCGCATCGTGATGTTGGTAATCGTTATGTCTTCCAGCAGTCCTCCATCGACCGTCTCGAGCGCCAACCCGCGACTGTGGTCAAACACGATGTTTGAAATCGTGATGTTCTTGAAGCCGCCGTTTGACTCTGTTCCGAACTTGATACGGCCGGTTGGTCCATCACGATCGGGAGCTTCCTTAACGTTGCGCTTGTAAGTGCCGTCCACAAGCGAACCGATGTCATACCCGCTGACGAGACAGTTTGTGATCGTCACGTTCTCAGTCGCACGCGCAAAACCAAGCGCGTACGAACTCTTCAAAACGATCGCGTCGTCGTTGGGTGAGTTGACACTGCAGTTCGAGATGCGGACGTTGCGAGATGCATCGATATCAAACCCGTCGCGGTTCGTGTCAACTTTGACGTTGTCGATCGTGAGGTTATCGACGCCAGTGGCCAGCAACGCGAAATGACCACCGTTCAAGATCGAAAAGTCACGCAGCAAAACATTGCGGGAAAGCTTCAGCGAGATCGCCTTGTTGCCCAACCCGTTCATCACGCTCGGATCGTCGTCCTCACCCAAAGGTGATTGCGGGCGAGCCCCGGCCTCACCTCCGAGCGTAACGGGCCGATCGCCGGGTTGATTGACACGTCGCGCTCGCGGACTGCGTTTCGTCAAACCCTTTCCGTTGATTAGACCAAGCCCAACGATGCTGACGTTTTCCAGGCCGATGCCCCAAATCAAACTGTTTTGCCAGTGACTGTGACCGAAGTCCTGATACATGTCCCACTGATTCGGTTCCGGAAGGTCGTAGGTAACTTTGCCCGGGATCGGTTCGGCGGCAAGAATTGTCGCGCCGTGATCGAGTTGCAACGTGATGTTGCTACGCAGGCGAATGGAGACCGACAGATATGTGCCGGCTGGAAAATTTACTGTTCCCCCACCGGCGGCCGCCGCGGTTTCGATTGCTTTGTTGATCGCGTGCGTGTCGAGAGTTCGGCCGTCGCCTTTGGCGCCGAACGCCCGCACGTCATAAACCGTTACGCGTGTGCTGGCGACCCGCGCCCCCGACAGCAACAGAACGACGACAAATAAACCACCGATTACACGGATTCTCAGAACAGGATCTGTCTTCATCGGTTTAATCCGTGGTTAATTGGCGTAGCTGAAATCACGGCCAGCTCAGCGAGCGAAGTTGTCTTGTCTGCGCCATACCCGGTAAGCGAGACCAGCTTCAGATATTTCGTCGTAACTGTTCTGCTGAACCCGATTCGTTGCGGCGCGAAGGTGGAAACCAGATGTGCGCGTTGCACGTCGTTCCAGACAGAACCATCATCGCTCACACTGATAACGCATTCCTTGATCTCTCCTTCGTGCTCGCGATGATTTTGCCGCGGCATCAATACCACGCCGCTGATCGCTACTGGCCTCGGAAAGGTAATCGTGATTTCTGCCTGCTCGCGCATTGGCGCCTTCTGATCGCCGGTCAATACGTAGGTGTTCGGGTCTCCATCAATGGCTTGTACTGCCGGCGCTCCATCGATCTGGGCGGACGCCCCAAGCTTGTTCATGATCCGCGTGTCGAACAACAAGCTCCGCATCTCGCCGGTGGAAACAGAAACGTTCGGCTGAAAACAATCGGTCGACATGTAGTTGAGCAGTGAATAACGTAGCTGGCGCGAGACAGGGTTTGAATCATTCTCGTTGCTTACGTCGATCGCGGAAACGAGCAGTTTCCCATCTCCAACGGCACATTCGAAGATCACGCCCAACTTGTAATTACGATTCCAGTCGTCGATGGCCCAGACCATCGGTTCCAACATGGCCGGCAAGCTGTCGAGATTTACGGCGCGTACATTTGTGATTATTGGAGCCCAGCGCCAATCGAAATAATCTTGCGTGGGGAAATAGGCGAGGGAGTAGCCTTTTGCATCCTTCAAACTGATCCATAGCCCCAACATGCGTCCCCAGGCTGGGCCCATTTGCCGGTTCCAAAACACCGGCACGCGATCGAGCGGCGGGCTGCTCCAATCAAGATCTACCGGTCGAGGTACAAACAAAACCTTGCCGCCGCGCGCAAGTTTCTTCTCAGCTTCATCCCACGAACGAGTGATAAAGATGTCGCGTGAGCTCGAGAGCGGACACGCCGCACTTCCCTGGAACTCACCTGGCACCCTCTCGGGATAGACAAAGAAACTCCACTGGTTTTCAAAGTAAGTCGTACCTTTTTTGACGTTTGGACCGGGACGTATCTTTCCGGTCAGTGAATCGAACAAATCCGCCGGACCGACAGTCACAGTCAACTTGTGCTCACCAATGCCAGCCTTTGTTAGTCCCGCGGAAATTCGTCCCACGGGAATGTTCTTGCCGATCGGGTAATTGCTCCTGGGCCATTCACCCTTCGCCAATGGAGGCGCGTCGTCGATGCGCCAAACAACCAGTGTGTTTTCGAGCGGCTCGGCGCCGAAGTGCGCGAGTTCAACATCGGCTTCAAAACTTTCGGCGGTGGTGTAAATGCGTTTGGGTAAACGCGCGAGAGGCACGGTCGTATTGCAGAATTCTTTGAACGCATCCGCGTTCGCGTACGACTTTGGTTCCCAAAAAGCGTCGAGCAAACCAACTAGTGCCGTTCCTTGTCCGAGGTAGTCATGAAGATCGAGCAACTGGAATCCGCCCAGTCCCGGCGTTCGCAAATTCGCTTCGATCTCTTCCTTGTAGCACTCCAACTGGAATCGTCCGGACGCGTTGGCAAACTCTTTATTTTTTTCGAGCAGACCCTTTGCTTCCATTGAGTCGCGAAAGATCTCAAAGTTTCCGGGTTTCAGATAGCCTTTGAATTTTTTAATGACGTCGTAGTCGGGGTACGCAGCCCACTGGCCCACTTCATGCGAGATGACGGGGATCTTGATATCTTCAAGCGACACGGCAAAGTCACCGCCGAACCAGCCTGATTCACGCCGCAACATCTTCTGATTGATGCGTTGTATCGCAAGGTAGTCAGTGCCTTCGGTAATGTTTTCGAGCTCGCGTTCAGTGTGGCCCGTGCCGTGCGCGTAAAGACGGCGTGGATCTCTTCTGCGGTAATACTCAACCCATTTCGACAGCGACTCCTGCCACCGGCCTTTCGGCTCGTTGCTCGCCGAGAGGAGCATGAACGATGGATGATTGCCGTAGGCGCGAATCATTCGCTCAGTCTCTTCATAGAGCATGCGCTCCATCGGAGTACCGGGACTGATCTCGTTCCACATCCCCGGCTCGGGCTGCAAATAAAACCCGATTTGATCGGCGGCTTCGAACGCCGCTTCAGGCGGGCACCACGAGTGGAAGCGCATGTGGTTGAGACCCCAACTCTTTGCAGTCTCGAATAGCGCGCGCCACGAGTTGACATCGGTAGGTGGATAACCAGTTAGCGGAAAATCACCGCCGCTGTGCGTGCCACGAAAGTTAATAGGCCGGCCATTAAGAACGAATTGATTTCCCTCCGCACGAAAATCGCGCAGGCCGACGGTCAAGTCTTTGTACTCTTCGACCTCCGCGCCTCTTAACCAGAGTTTTAGCGGCAGCCTCTTCGGTTGAAACTCATCCCATTTTTCAACATCGAGCCGGAGCGGAACTTCGATTACCGCATTGCCGCCATTTTCATCCCAGGTTACCGGGATGACTGCGATGTCAGGCCAAATCGCAGTCAATGTTGCCTGTCCGCTGCGGCCAGTGACGTTGCCGATTTTGACTATGACCTGCATCGTGTGTTGGGCGAGGTTGGGATAAACCTGCGCATCATCGATCCACACACGTCCGGTGTCATGGAGTTGAATCTTTCCGACGATGCCGTTCCAGCTTGCGCCCAGTGAATCAGAAACGCTGTGTGCGTCGGGCCGGTAAGGCATGAGCATGCGATTGTCGACGCGGATCGTGAGGCGATAACGGCCCAACGCGAGTGTGCCGAGGTCGTAGACGTGTGGCGCGACGAGACTCCTGTCAGAGCCGATCTTTTTATCGTTGATCCAAACAGTAGTTTCCCAATGCGGACGTTCGAGCGTAAGCACGACGCGGCGTCCAAACATGGAGCGGGGAATCTCGATTTCGCGTTGATACCACGCAGCGCCCAGGTAGTGGCGCGGTGGCTGCGAGAGGAAAGGCACTTTAACTCTGTTGCGTTCGGTGTAGGCTTTGTAATCCTCGCGCAGGAACCAGTAGCGATCGTAGAGCGAGAGCACCCAGGGCGTTTCGGTTGTGATCTCGTTTCCGAAGAATTGTGACTGGAGAATTCCGGGCAGGCGAATGCCGTTGCGCAGGGGCCGGTTGAACCATTGTTGCACCACGCCGGCATCGTTCGGATCCATTTCAAACCGCCAATAGCCCTCGAGTGAAATCGGATTCGCCGCTTGTGCCGCCGGAGCGGCAAAGGCGCATACGACGACACAAAACAAGATGCTCTTTAGCTTAGATCGACTCATCAAGTGCGGAAGGGCGAGTCTTCTGATCATATTATGATCTTGCAATTGCGAGAGCGGATAATATATAAGTCGCTGTCTCGCCGCAATGCTTAAGTTGATTCAACCGATCTCGAAGAAAGATCAGGTCGTCGCTGCGATCAAGGATGCAATTCTGTCCGGTGATATTGCGCCGGGCGAACAGATTGTGGAGAGCCGTATGGCTCACGAGTTAGGCAGCGGCATCCCCCTGGTGCGTGAAGCCCTGATTGCCCTGGAGCATCAGGGGTTTGTGCAAAAGACTCCTTACAAAGGCACGACCGTAACCAAACTCGCTCCCGACGATCTCCGGCAGGTCTTTCAATTGCGAGTAGAGTTGGAACCTTTGGCCGTGGAGTGGGCCAAAAAGAACGTCACCCCAGCCGACATCGACGAACTGCAACAACTGATCAAAGGAATGGAACGAGCGGCTCAGAAAGTCGATTTAGTTCAGTTCTATCAGCACGATCTGGATTGGCATCGAAAGCTCTGGAGTTTATCCGGCAATACTTATCTGGTCGATGTGCTCGAGCGGCTGGTGGTGCCATTGTTTGCTTTCTTTCTGGTGAAGAACAAACGAGAAAGACGCGCTTACATTGAAAGTGCAGTCGTGCATGGGAAGATTGTGACGGCGCTGCGGGATAAGAGCGCCGCCGAGGCGCGCAGACTGATGAAAGAATCGCTCCGGGGCTGGAAAGACGACATGATACAGATGCACTTTCAGGCGAAATACGAGAATCAATGACCGCGCGGCCTACCAAAGAAAGTCTGTTCGAACACGTCCGATATCTTTGGTCTGATGATGAGGCCAACCAGTTGTCGGGCGTCGATCGGCTTGTTTATCGCTCCAATAAGTTGGGCGAAGATTTGACCCTGACAAATACAGGCGGTGGTAACACTTCGTCGAAACTGATGGAAGTCGATCCGCTCACGAGCGAGCCCGTAGAAGTCCTTTGGCTGAAAGGTTCGGGAGGCGATCTGCGTACCGCGAAACGCGACGGCTTTGCGTCGCTCTATCTCGACAAGGTGCGCGCGATGAAGGCTCGCTACCTGAGTGGTCCTGAACGTGGTCCAAAGACGCCCATCGAAGACGTGATGTATCCAATGTACAGTCATTGCGTCTTCAATCTGAATCCACGCGCCTGTTCGATCGACACTCCGCTGCACACCTTCGTGCCTTACAAACACGTGGACCATTTACACCCCAATGCCGTGATCGCGATTGCGGCTTCCGTGAACCAGGAAAAACTAACAAAGGACATTTACGGCGGGGATGTGATTTACATCCCATGGCAGCGGCCGGGGTTCGATATTGGTCTGAAAATCGAGGAACTGATTAAAGATCAGCCACAGGCCAAAGGGATTCTGCTCGGTCACCACGGCATGAGCTCGTGGGACAACGACGACAAGACCTGTTACGAAACAGCCCTCGAGATCATCGATCGTGCGGCGCGATACATCGAAGCGCATGACAAGGGTCAACAAACCTTCGGCGGACAAAAGTACCAGCCTTTGCCGGAGGTTGAGCGGCGGCGTCTGCAAGCTGAGATCATTCCTTTTCTCCGCGGGCAAGTCTCCATTGCTAAGCGTTTCGTCGGCACCATTCAGGACGACGAGAAGATGTTGCGGTTTGTAAACAGCCACGATGGACCACGGCTGGCGGACTTGGGAACGTCGTGTCCCGATCATTTTCTGCGCACCAAGATCAAACCGCTTTTTGTCGACTGGGATCCCTCGACTGGCAACATCGAAGAGCTGAAAACGTCAATCAGCAAAGGGTTGGTCGTCTATCGAAAGGATTACGAAGCCTATTACAACAAATGTAAGCGTCCCGACTCGCCGGCGATGCGCGATCCGAATCCGACAGTTGTTTTGATTCCGGGTTTAGGAATGATCGCGTGGGGCAAGAACAAGAGTGAGTCGCGTGTCACTGCTGAGTTTTACAACTGCGCCATCGAAGTGATGCGCGGTGCGGAAGCGATCGATCGATACGAGGCGATGGACCAGCAGGAGGCATTCGACATCGAGTACTGGCCGTTGGAAGAAGCCAAGCTGCGGCGCCAGCCGCCGGAGAAAGAGCTCGACCGGCAGATCGTTGTCGTGATCGGCGCCGGCGCGGGCATCGGCAAGGCAACTGCACACCGGCTCGTAAAAGAAGGCGCCCACATCGTCTGTGTCGATCTCGATGAAGTAGCCGCAAATGAAACAGCGCAGGAGATTATCGAGCAGTACGGACCGGGAATCGGTGTTGCGGGCTCGGGGCTAAGCAACTGTGGGCCAGCCATCGGTCTTGGTTGCGACATTACGAACCGCGAAAGCGTGGCGCGCATGTTTCAGGATGTGATGCTCGCGTATGGCGGCCTCGACACGGTCGTCGTGACTGCGGGGATCTTTGTGCCGCCTGACAAGACCGGCCATATCGACGATAACTTGTGGGCGCGCACGTTCAGTATCAACGTTACCGGCGCTTACATCGTTGCGGACGAGGCGCACAAAATTTTCAAACAACAGGGTCTGCGCGGAAATGTCGTGCTTACGACCAGCGCCAACGCGGTCGTCGCAAAGAAGGGAAGTCTTGCGTACGACACGAGCAAAGCCGCAGCCAATCATCTCGTACGGGAGCTAGCGGTCGAGCTGGCGCCGCTCGTGCGAGTGAATGCTGTAGCGCCTGCGACGGTCGTCACAGGCAGCACGATGTTCCCGCGCGATCGAGTGATAGCTTCGTTGACGAAGTACGAGATCGCTTTCAGCGATAACGAATCGACTGACGCGTTGCGCGACAAACTGGCCGCGTTCTACGCGAAGCGATCGCTGACGCAGACGGTCATCGAGCCCGACGATCAGGCTGAGGCGATCTTTTTGCTGCTGTCGCCACGGTTATCGAAAACTACGGGCCACGTCATTCCCGTTGATGGCGGATTGCAGGATGGTTTCTTGAGGTAAGCCATAGATTACACAGATTCTAAATAAACAATCTGTGTAATCTGTGGATGAAAGGTTAGTGTTAATGGCTACTCGTTTTGAGATCGACGATTCATTCATCGCCGAGCAAAACCAGAAGGCGCGCGATTGGCTCGCGGCGGATTACGAACATCTCGGAAAGAAACTGCGCCGGCAAAATGTCGAGATTGAAGATCTCGTAGCGAGAGCCGCTAAATTTTCTGTTGCCGTTCCATCGTGGGGCGTGGGTACCGGCGGTACTCGTTTCGCCCGCTTCCCCGGTCCCGGTGAACCACGCGACATCTACGAAAAGCTGGAAGACTGCGGCACGATTTTCGAGCTGGTCCGTTCAACTCCGGCCGTGTCGCTTCACATTCCGTGGGACAAACCGGATGACCCGTCGCGCCTGCGTGATTTCGCCGCCGTACGCGGTTTGAGTTTCGACGCGATGAACTCAAACACGTTTCAGGACCATTCGGGACAAAAGCACTCGTACAAGTTCGGCAGTCTCACTCATCCGCAAAAGTCCGTTCGCGATCAAGCCGTCGCGCATAATATTGAATGCGTCGAGATCGGAAAAACGCTGGGTTCCAAGGCTCACACCGTCTGGATCGCCGACGGCGGTAACTTCCCCGGCCAACAGCACTTCCGCCGCGCCTTGGATCGTTATCTTGAAAGCATGCGAGAGATTTACGCCGCGCTCCCGGAAGATTGGCGCTTGTTTATCGAGCATAAGTTTTATGAGCCGGCGTTTTATTCGACGGTCATAAACGATTGGGGCACGAGCTATCACTGCGCGCGCGAACTTGGACCAAAGGCGTTCTGCCTGGTCGACCTGGGCCATCATGCGCCGAACGTTAATATCGAGATGATCGTCGCGCGGCTCATTCAGTTTGGCAAACTGGCGGGGTTTCACTTCAACGACAGCAAATACGGCGATGACGATCTGGATGCGGGTTCGATTAAGCCGTTTCAGCTCTTCCTGATTTTTAACGAGCTCGTCGATGCCGAACTAAACAACGTTGCGAGTTTCAAACCGGCCTACATGCTCGACCAGTCACATAATGTGACGGATCCGATCGAGTCGTTGATGCTGAGCGCCGTCGAGCTCACGCGCGCGTACGTGCAAGCGCATCTTGTCGATCGCAACGCGCTGGTCGAAGCGCAGGACGCCTGCGATCCATTGCTGGCGCTGTCGGTTTTGAAGCAGGCATTCACAACGGATGTTTCACCGATTCTCGCGGTCGCGCGTGAGCGCGCCGGCGGCGCAATCGATCCACTAAACACGTATCGACAGAGCGCGTACCGCAGTCGCAAGGCTGAGGAGCGGCCCGGCACAAAGGGCGCGGCGGTTTCGGGAATCGTGTAGCCGCAAAGAGGCACAAAAAACACAAGATGTATATCGCGATCGATCTCGGCGCCGGCAGCGGTCGAGTTTTTCTCGCAGGTCTGGATGCGGGCGCGATGCGGCTCGAGGAGGTGCGGCGGTTTCATTATCCACCGGTCGAAGTTGCGGGCCACTTGAGATGGAACGTCACAAACATCTTCGAAGAGGTCAAACAAGGGTTGCGGACTGCGGGCGAGCGCGCACGCGAACTCGACAGGGAGATTCACAGCGTTGGAGTAGATAGCTGGAGCGTCGATTACGGATTGATTGACGATAAAGGTGATCTGGTCGAGTGGCCTATCTGTTACCGCGACGAACGAACTCAGGGTGTGAGGGATCAGTGTTTCGCCAGTGTTTCACGTGAAGAGATCTTCGAACGCACCGGTATTCAATTCCTGTCGTTCAATACGCTGTTCCAGCTCTTTGCGCATCAACACGAAGGCCTTCCAGCGGAAGCGCGGTGGCTCTTGCTCATGCCGGACCTGATTAATTTCTGGCTGACCGGCAAATGTGTCGCTGAGTACACGAATGCAACGACGACGCAGATGGTGAACGCGCACACAGGCAACTGGGATTACGAATTGCTGGATCGCCTCAGTCTGCCGGCAACTCTTTTGCCGGAGATAGTTAAAGCGGGCACGAGGATTGGACCTATTCGTGCTGAACTCGAAATCGGAGCCATGCCTGTCGTTGCTCCAGCCACTCACGATACGGGCAGCGCCATTGCCGGTACGCCACTCCGTGAAGGTTGGGCCTACATCTCGTCCGGCACCTGGTCGCTCGTCGGTGTTGAGCGCGATGACGTTCTCATAAATCAGGAAGTTGCACGCTACAACTTCACAAATGAAGGCGGCGCGTTCGGCACGATCAGGTTTCTGAAAAATGTGATGGGTCTTTGGATCCTCGAGTCGTGTCGAAAAGAATGGCAGGTTGATTACGACGCGCTGCTGACCGAAGTCGCAACGATCGAACACTATCCGGCCTTCATATTTCCCGATGATCCTCGGGTTTTCAATCCATCAAGCATGCTCGACGCGATCGCAATGCAGCTCACCGAGACGCGTCAGGAAATGCCCGCGAGTGCTGCCGGTATCGCCAAAGCAATACTTGATTCGTTGGCGTTTCGCTACGCTTCCGTGCTCCGAAGCATTGAGGCGCTGACGGACCGGCAAATCGAAGGCGTACAGATCATCGGCGGCGGCAGTCTAAACAATTACCTGAATCAGGCCACCGCGAATGCGACCCAGTTGCCTGTTTCCGCTGGGCCAACCGAAGCGACAGTCATCGGCAACGTGCTCGTTCAGTCGGTTGCTCATGGCCGCTTCGCGTCGTTAACGGAGGCGCGTCAATACGTTGCGCGGAACGTGCACTTGCGGAGTTTTACGCCACAAGTTTCCAATAACTTGAAAGCAGCAGCTCAGCGTTATGCCGCTATCGAGGCGCGTTATGTCTGAAGCCACAAAGAAGCACAAAAGGCACACGTCGGTTAGCAAAATCCCTTGTGCTTCTTGTGCCTTTTTGTGGCACACATGCTTTGAGGCGCGTTATGTCTGAATCAGCATCCTTGCTTCGCGCCGTCGATATCGACAAGTCTTACGCCGGTGTGCACGCGTTGAGACGCGCGTCGTTTGAGTTGCGCGCTGGGGAAGTGCACGCGCTGATCGGCGAAAACGGCGCCGGCAAATCCACGCTGATCAAAATCATGACGGGCGCCGTCGTTCCTGATAGCGGTGCGATTGAATTCAACGGCAAACCGATAACGCAGAACTCGCCGCGCTTAGCGAAGCAGTTGGGCATCGCGGCCATCTATCAGCAGCCGGCTCTCTTCCCGGAACTTTCCGTTGCGGAAAACATGGCAATCGGTCTCGAAGAACGCGCCATTTGGAGTCGGGTCAATTGGGGTGAACGCCGCCGCAGAGCCACCGACTTGCTGGCTCGAGTCGGAGCCAGGGTCGATCCGGATGCAGAGGCCGGCGATCTTACGATGCCGCAACAGCAGTTAGTCGAAATCGCACGCGCGCTCGGCGCTGACGCGAAAGTTCTGATCATGGACGAGCCGACTGCGTCGCTCTCTGATGAAGACACACGCAATCTTTTTTCAGTGATCGAGCAGCTTCGCGATCGAGGCGTTGGCATCATTTACATCTCGCATCGTTTGGAAGAACTACCGCTCATCGCCGGCAGAGTGACCGTGCTGCGCGATGGACGCACGATCGATACGCGCGCGATGTCTGAGGTGAATCGACAACAACTGATTCAGTTGATGGTTGGCCGCGAACTTTCAGCCGTCTTCCCCAAAAGGGCAGTACCGCTGGGCGATGTCGTACTGGAATTACGCCGACTAGGTTGTGACGCGTCAGGCATACACGACGTGAATCTTTCGGTGCGAGCGGGTGAGATTGTCGGACTTGCGGGTCTCGTCGGCGCCGGACGCACGGAGTTGGCGCGCATGATCTTCGGCATCACACCGGCAGATCGCGGTGAGATTTTGCTGCGTGAAGAAGAGATCAGGATCGAGAGTGCACCCCAGGCGATCCAATCGGGCATTGCTTACGTTCCCGAAGATCGCCGGCGCCACGGTGTGATTCTGGACCTCGCGATTAGCGCAAATATCACATTGGCGTCACTCGATCGTTTGGCCCGCTTTGGCACGATGGACTTTCGGCACGAGAAGCAAGTTGCGGCCGATTACACACGCAAACTCGGCATCAAGACGCCTTCGATCTTTGCGCCTGTCGCGACACTCTCGGGGGGCAACCAGCAAAAGGTCGCGCTCAGCCGTTGGCTGGTTACTAAACCGTCGCTGCTGATTCTCGACGAGCCGACGCAGGGAATCGATGTTGCCGCTAAAGCCGAGGTTCACGAGTTAATGATGGAACTGGCGGCTCAGGGCGTCGCGATCCTGATGATTTCGTCGGAGTTACCCGAGATTCTCGGTATGAGCGATCGCATCGCCGTGATGTGCAAGGGAACGATCGTGGCGACTCTCGATCGTGCTGAGGCAACACAGCAGAACATTCTTGCTCTTGCGTTGGGGCATTAATGATGAGGCTCAATCGATACAAGCGAGAAATGTCGACGGCGTTGGCCTACGTTGTGCTGCTCGTCGTCGTTGCGATTATCGCGCCTTCGTTTTGTAGCGGCGCGAATCTACGCGATCTCGCGCTGAACAACGCGCCTGTTCTACTGGTCAGCATTGCCATGACGCTGGTGATTCTGATTGGACAGATCGACATTTCCGTGGGGTCGCAGTTCGCGGTGGCAACTGTGGCCGCCGGTTGGCTGGCGAAAAGTGGTATGCCGATACCGCTGTTGTTGCTGTGCGTAATCTTAATTGGCGCGTCGATGGGAGCCCTTAACGGCGTTCTCGTAGGCTGGCTTCGTCTGCCGTCGATCATTGTGACCCTTGCAATGCTGGTGGCGTGGCGTGATGCGTTGCGCTGGACCACCGGCGGTGAATGGGTGCAAAACCTTCCCGCAAACTTTCAATGGTTTGGCATGGGCCAACAACTCGGGCAATGGACGATCGTGCTTGCGTCATTGATATTGCTCGGATTGTTGAGCTGGGCGCTCGGCAATCTTGCGGCCGGTCGCGCGGTTTACGCAGTCGGATCTGACGCGGAGGCAGCGCGACTCGCGGGTATCGATCCCGCGCGAGTCACCTTCGCGGTCTTTACCTTCATGGGGGCGTTAGTAGGTTTAGCGGCTCTGTTGAATGCGGTTCGTTTCTCAACCGTGCCCAGTAATGCCGGATTGGGTTTGGAACTGAAAGCAGTTGCGGCCGTAGTTGTCGGAGGCACAGCGATTACCGGAGGCCGCGGCACTTTGACGGGGACGTTCATAGGCGTCGCTCTACTCGGCACGATTGGTCCAGCTTTGACTTTCGCCGGCATTAATCCGTTTTGGGAAAAAGCAATCCAGGGCGCAATCATCATGCTCGCTCTCGGTTCTGATTTCGTGCTTGGCAGAGTCAAGCGACTGCACACAGCACATCCACAGATTACACAGATTCCATAAATCAATCTGCGTAATCTGTGGATAGCTAATGTTAGGAACGTGGCAATTACTCAATCCACAATTCCTGGTTTGCAACTCGCGCCGCCCTGGCGCGCGCGGCTGTTTCCGAACAATGAGTGGGTGCTGTTGCTCGTGATCGCACTCGAGTGCGCGATTTTCAGCATCACCGGAAACAACTTCGCCACCGCGGCGAACGCGTTTGAGATCACACGCCTGAGCGTCGAAGTGGGACTGCTGGCGCTGGTGCTTACGTTGATCATCATTACCGGCGGCATCGATCTCTCAGTGGGTTCGATGATCGGACTTGCGGCCGTCGTGTTAGGTGGCTTGTGGCGTGACGCTCATTTGCCAATTGTCGTAGCGATAGCCATCACGCTGCTCGTTGGGATCGTGAGTGGAAGTTTGAACGCATTCATGATTGCGCGGCTTGGATTTCCACCGCTAATTGTAACGCTCGGCACGTTCTCGCTTTTTCGCGGAATCGCTGAAGGTCTTACGCGCGGTATCGAGAATTACTCCGGTTTTTCGCAGCGCTTTTTGTTCCTGGGCCAGGGATACGTCTTTGGTGTTATTCCCACACAGCTATTCATTCTTATGGCGGCCATTGCGTGTTTTTGGTGGTGGTTGCATAGCACAATTTATGGGCGCAGCCTTTATGCAATCGGGTTCTCACCTGAGGGCGCGCGCTACGCGGGCATTCCCGTCGCTCGTCGACTGGCGTTTGTTTACATACTGTCAGGGCTCGTTTCGAGTCTCGCTGCGATCATCTACGTGGCCCACCTGGGCCAGGCGAAATCAGACGCGGGCACAGGCTACGAGTTGATGGCGATCACGGCCGTCGTGCTGGGCGGCACTTCGATCTTCGGCGGCCGCGGCACCATCCTGGGGACCATGCTGGGTCTGTTTGCGATCGTGATACTGCAAAACGGATTGCGGCTCAGCGGCCAACCAGCAGAGTTGGCCGGAGTCCTCACCGGGGTCTTGCTTGTCGGAACGATTGTTTTTGATCGTGTTTCAATGCGTATCAGACAGGCAGCAAACGCAGATAAGCAGTTGTCGGAGGAGGAGTTTGACTTGAGAAATTCACAGCTTGCCATCCTGAGTGGCGTGATTCTCGTGGCCGCACTGATCGTCACCGGCGGCAATTGGTGGTCAACGCGTTCACTGCTAAAGGAATTGAAGGGCGGTGGGACGGCAAGCAATGCCGGGTCAGGCGCGGCCGGACACAAACCTGTGATCGCGTTGATGCCGAAAGCCAAGGGCGATCCGTATTTCGTCAGTTGTAAACAGGGCGCGGATGAAGCGGCGAAAGAGTTAGGTGTTGAGTTGTTATGGGATGGGCCAACCGATCTCGATCCGGCAAAGCAGAATGAAGTGGTCGAAGCCTGGATTACGAGAGGTGTCGATGTGATCGCAGTGAGTGTCGAGAACAAAGTCGGCATTTCAACCGTGCTGCGGAAGGCGAAAGAGAAGGGAATCAAAGTTATTACGTGGGATGCTGATGCCGAACGCGACGCGCGCGACTTCCTGATCAACCAGGCAACGCCGCAAGGCATCGGCTATACGCTGACCGACGAAGCCGCACGAATACTCAACAACAAAGGCGAGTTTGCAATCATCACGGCTTCGTTGAGCGCGGCCAATCAAAACGAGTGGATCAAATTCATCAAGGAGCGGCTGGCGCAGAAATATCCCGACATGAAACTCGTTGCGATTCAGCCAAGCGAAGGCGATCGCGATCGGGCTTTTGCAGAGACGCAGACGGTGCTCAAGGTTTATCCAAACGTGAAGTTACTGATGGCGATTGCGGCGCCGGCGGTCCCCGGCGCTGCTGAAGCAGTCCAGCAGTCGGGCCGCAAAGACGTTAAGGTCACAGGGTTATCGTTGCCGAACATGAATAAGCCTTACATTCATTCCGGTGTTGTTGAAAGTATCGTGCTGTGGAACACCGTCGATCTCGGTTATCTGACGGTCTACGCAGCGAAGGCATTAATAACAGGCGAGCTGAAACCGGCGGACAAGGAATTACGAGCAGGACGTCTCGGCGTCGTTGAAGTTGCAGATGGCGAAGTGCGTTTGGGAGCTCCGTTCATTTTCAACAAGGGCAATATCGATCGCTTCAATTTCTGACAACCATGCCACAAAGAAGCACAAAAGGCACAAACCAAAGCAGCAAACCCGTTTTCCTCTTTCTGTGCCTCTTGTGCTTTTTTGTGGCTGCGCAGGGACAGAGCATTGCAGATCTGCAACGCGGCTTCGAACGTCCGCCCGACGACACAAGGATCATGATGCGTTGGTGGTGGTTTGGACCAGCCGTCACCAAAGCGGAACTCGAACGCGAGATGCGGCTGATGAAGGAGGGCGGAATCGGCGGATTCGAAGTGCAACCGGTCTATCCGCTGCTGCCCGATAATCCAGCGGCCGGGATCAAGAATCTCACCTACCTCTCCGATGAGTTCATTGACGCTTTGCGCTTCACGTCCACTAAAGCGCGAGAGCTTGGCTTGCGAATGGATCTTACACTCGGCAGTGGCTGGCCTTACGGTGGACCACAAGTGCCGATCACCAACGCCGCCGCGACCTTGCGTTCGGAGCGAGTGAAAGTCGAAGCCAACTCACGCCGGATTCCGCTGCCGAGCCTCACGCCGGGCGAGAAACTGTTGGCCGCATTTCTCGCACGTACGGAAGGACAGGCGATCGTTGCCGACAGCCTGCGAGAATTATCCGAAATTCACGATGGCGCAGTCTGGCTGCCGAGCGACCTGCAAGCGCCACATGAGATCCTTTTCTTTATTTCCAGTCGCACAGGAATGCAGGTCAAGCGGCCCGCCGCCGGCGCGGAAGGATACGTCCTCAATCATCTCGACCGGCAGGCAACGGATCAGTACTTGAAAATCGTCGGCGATCGATTGATGCAGGCGTTTAACTCAAGTCCGCCTTACGCGATCTTCTGCGACAGTCTCGAAGTTTATAACCAGGATTGGACTCCCGATTTTCTCGAGGAGTTTCAGCAGCGGCGTGGCTACGACCTTAAGCCTTATCTACCCGCACTGATTGCTGACGTTGGACCAAAGACTCTTGATATTCGGCGCGATTGGGGCAAGACGCTGACTGAGCTTTATAACGAACGCTTTCTCCAACCGCTGCACGATTGGACCAAACGCAACAAGACTTTGCTGCGCGTTCAGAACTATGGCGTTCCGGCAGTTACCCTTTCGGGTTTCGCGAATGTCGATCTGCCTGAGGGCGAAGGCGCGCAGTGGAAAGTTGTGCGCGGCACGCGTTGGGCTTCATCCGCCAGTCACATATATGGACGCCGCGTAACTTCCTCTGAGACGTGGACATGGTTGCACTCACCTTCATTCCGGGCCACGCCGCTCGATATGAAGGCCGAAGCCGACCGCCATTTTCTGATGGGTATCAACCAACTCATCGGTCACGGTTGGCCTTACACAGCGGAAGGTGTCGAGTATCCCGGTTGGCGCTTTTATGCGGCCGCGGTTTTTGACGAGAAGAATCCGTGGTGGATCGTAATGCCCGACGTCGCGAGTTATTTGCAGCGCGCGAGTTATTTGCTGCGGCAGGGAACAGCGATCAACGACGTAGCCGTTTACTTACCCAACGATGATGGGTGGGCGCACTTTACTCGTGGTAATCCACACCTAATCGAAATTCTTCGCGAGCACGTCGGGACAGACGTGTTAAGCACGATACTCGAGTCGGGCTATAACTTTGATTTTTTTGACGACGACGTGTTGATGAAAACCGGCCGCGTCGAGCAGAACGAACTGGTGCTCGGCTCCGCGCGCTATCGAATGGTTGTACTGCCAAATGTGGAACGCATTCCGCTCGAAACAATGAAAAGGCTAGAGGAGTTCGTGCGCCGTGGCGGCATCGTGATCGCAACGCGCCGTCTGCCGGGAATTGTTCCGGGTATCCGCGCCACGGCAGCGGAACAGTCGGAACTGCGCGACATCGTGAAGCGGTTGTTTGAAGTCGACCCCGCGAAAGCGCACTTCGTTGCTGATGAAAAACAGGGACTAAGAAGCAAGTTGACGAACGCGTTGCAACCGGACATGTCTCTGGCTCCCTCGAGTTCGGAAATTGGATTCGTTCATCGGCGCACAAGTGACAGCGAGATCTATTTCGTTGCCAACACCTCGAATGTCCGGCAAACCGTGAAAGCGACATTTCGTGTTAAAGACATGAGCGCTGAATGGTGGGACCTGTTTTCACCTCGAGTGCAGGCCGTAAAGACTGAAAGCTCTGCTTCCGGCATCACCGTCGCGCTTGATCTCGAGCCATACGCTTCACGCGTGCTGGTATTCACCAAGCGACGGTTGCCTGCCTGGCCTCCCTATATTGCGGCTTCCAGCGCGCGGCCTATAGATGTCAGCACTGGTTGGCGTGTCTCATTCGGATCGACAGCGACGCCGGTAATGATGGACCAGCTTCGCTCGTGGACCGACGACGAAAGCACGCGCTATTTCTCGGGAACCGTGACTTACGAGAACGACGTGGCGGTCCCTGGCAGTTTTTTACCACCCGGAACAGCCGTCCGTTTGGATTTCGGTGAAGGCAAGCCGTTGCCGGAACAAAACCTGCGGGCGGGGATGCAGGCATGGCTCGATGCTCCGGTGCGTGAAGCAGCCGTGGTCTATGTGAACGACCAGCGAGTCGGCTCAGTCTGGTGTCCACCTTATGCGCTCGACGTTACGAATGTTCTGAGACACGGCAACAATAAGATTCGGATAGTGGTTGCGAACACGGCGATGAATCACATGGCCGGACGCAAGCTTCCCGATTATCGGCTTCTAAATCTGCGTTACGGAGAACGTTTTCAAGCGCAGGACATGGACAAAGTGCAGGCAATTCCTTCGGGCCTGTTCGGACCAATACGTTTGGTTCCGCACTTCGAGGAAGTTACGACCGCAAGGCGGTAGGAGAAAATTCTTTCATGGCGCAAAGAGGCACAAGATCGCTGCTGATGGTTTCTTGCGCTCTTTGTGCCTTCTTGTGGCAGCGAGCGCTGGCCCAACAACCAGAGATACCACGCGAATGGATCGATCAGGATACGGGCCATCGCGTGGTGCGTTTGTCAGACGAACCCGGCAGTCAGAGTTTGTACTTTCATCAGAACGCATACACGTTTGATGGCCGGAAGTTAATCATCACGACGCCAACCGGACTCTCCGCGATCGATCTAAAGACGCGAACCATCGAGAAGATCGTCGAGGGCCGTGTCGGCGTCATCATCGTCGGTAAAAAGACGGGCCACGTTTATTACACACGCACTGTGACTACGAATAACGTGCGCTCGACCACAGTCTATGCGACAGACTCGAACACAAAAGCAACACGCGAAATCGTGAAGCTACCTCCCGCGACGTCAGTGTCGTCGGTCAACGCGGATGAAACGCTGCTCGCGGGAACCATAGATGACAAACTCGCGGCCGCTATTAAAGAAGGAAAACCGCCGGCGCCGCCAACTCCACAAGGCCCGCGCGCCGATGCGTATCCCGGCAAGGGGCAGATGATGGAGAACCGGCTCGCGGAACGCCGGCCTCTCCAGTTGATTACGGTTGACACGAAGACGGGCGAGATAAAAACGCTCTTACGCGGTACGGACTGGTACAACCACATACAGTTTTCACCAACCGATCCCGCGCTGCTCATGTTTTGCCACGAAGGTCCCTGGCATAAGGTCGATCGCACCTGGACCATTCGCACGGACGGCACTCAGTTGACTCAGATCCACCGGCGCACAATGCTGATGGAGATCGAAGGTCATGAATGGTTTAGCGCTGACGGCAATTGGATCTGGTACGACTTACAGACGCCGCGCAGTCAGGTTTTTTGGGTGGCCGGATACAACGTCAAGAGCGGTGAAAGGATCCAATATCACCTTAAACCAAGTGAATGGTCAGTTCACTTCAACACGTCGCCTGACGGAACTCTGTTCGCTGGAGACGGAGGTGGTCCGAACAGTGTCGCGGCGCCCGACAATGGACAGTGGATTTATCTGTTCCAGCCGCAGATGGTGCCCGATCGGACCAACGGCGAATTGCCGAACGAGAAGGATCTGGTCAAGCCGGGTTTCTTCAAAGCGGAGAAGCTCGTCAATCTCTCGAAACACAACTACAGTCTCGAGCCAAACGTGACGTTCACTCCTGACATGAAGTGGATTGTTTTCCGCTCGAACATGTTTGGGCCGACACACGTGTTCGCGGTCGAGGTCGCGAAGACGGTCAGCTCAAAGTGAGCGATAGACGCGTGACCGAAGCCGGTGCAAATTGAAACGTTATCGTAGAACCGCTTGCGTTCACGGGAGATGACTTCGGCTCCAGCGCATGCGGGTTCGCAAAGCTGTTACGCGCATGCAGGTCGGAGGAGGTGAGCGTACGGCTCTCGCCCGACTTTATCGTTGCGCCGCGAATCGCGATCTCCGTTTCTCTCGCCTGCTGGTGGTGCGGATTCACAACGGTCAGCACTAATTGCTTGTCCTTGAGTGAAGCCGAGCCGTTCAATCCCCAAAGACTCGCTTGTGTTTCCTTTCGCTGCGCATCCAGTCTCGTGAAGCCGGCCCTCGGCGCAATGAACTCTGTTCTTACCGCCGTCGCGCCAGCGTGCGGCATGTACATCTCGAAGACGTGGTAATTCGGAGTCAGCACAAACTTGTCTTCGTAGGTGTGGAAAAGCGAATGAATCGTGTTCACGAGCTGCGCCGGATTTGCCATGATGACTTTGTCCGCGTGACGTTGAAAGATGTCGAGATTCATGGCCGAGATCAGCGCGTCACGGAGAGTTCCTGCATAGGCGTAAAGATATCCGGCCGGTACGTCTGCGTCTTGTTTGTGCCACGCGCCCCACTCGTCGACTGCGAGCTTCACGCGGCGTTCGCGATCGAATTCGCCCATCACCTGCCAATGGTCCTCAATCAGAGTGTTCATTCTGTTTGAGCGTTCCAACAAGTCGTACCATTCGTTTTCCGTATACTCGTTGGCGACTTGCTGGCCGGTTGAGCCGCAGTAATAGTGCAAACCCCAACCATGAAGTTTAGCGATCTGTCGCTGTCCTTTCAGCGCCAGGCCTTCGAAAAACTTTCGGGTCCAGTTGATGTCGCCGCCGTTTGGACCAGAACCGATCAGCTTCAATTGAACACCGTAGGTTGGCAGCCAGGCCGTAAACTTTCGGAATTCGGTGGCGTACTCCTCCGGTGTAAAATCACCGCCGCAGCCCCACGATTCGTTTCCAACTCCCCAGAAGCTCACCTTGTGCGGCTCGCGAAATCCATTCTTCACGCGCTCGCTGGACCACGTGGTCAAATTCGCGGGAGCATTGCAGTATTCCAGCCATTCGAGAAAAACACGTACGTCACGACTCCGCACATTCGCCGCCAGGTAGGGTTCGGCGTTAACCATGCGACAGAACGAAATAAATTCATCCGTGCCGAAATGGTTGTTCTCGTACTTCTGTGGACCGCCTTCCAGTTCTTCGTATGCCTTGGTCGTCTTGTAGCGCGTGTCTGCCCAGAAGTTGACGCGGATGGGGCGTTTTTCACGTGGTCCAACTCCGTCGCGCCAATCGTATTGATCGGCGAAACAGCCGCCCGGATAGCGGATCACACCCGGCTTGAGTCTTTTCAAGTTATCAACCAGCGCTTTGCGAACGCCGTTGTAATTTGGAATTTTCGATTTCTCGCCAACCCAGATGCCGTCGTAGATCACACCGCCGAGATGCTCGACGAAGTGGCCGTATATGTTTGGAGATATCGTTCCGATCGGCTCATTCAGGAGGATCTCGATGCGCGAGTCTGTTGCTTTGGCGCTGCGCGGCGCCAGCCAGGCGGCGGCACTGGCGGCCATCATGGTGCTGACAAAAAACTTCGACGTCCTATTTTTCTCATTGTTTGACCAATTCTTTACCAATTTTCCTGGTGCCCACAACGAAAATCAGGGCGAGATCCATAATTTCGGATTCATTTGTCGTGCGGGCTCCAAAAGAGACGCCAAAAACCGTAGGGCTTGCCGATCTGCGTTTGCCGGAACGAAGTTTGCACAAAAAAGCACTCCTAGTCATTTGGTCATACCTACTACAGCGCATCGGATAAATTGGTAAAGAATAGCTTGACAGAAGTTAGCAACTGACACAAAATGCGGCCATCAACTGAGCACGTGTTCTAATACTGTTTTAAGCACTTCAACGTCAAGTTAATAAGTTTTCAGCTTTCCAGCTAATCGAGGCCGATTCCATGGGGTCTCAACCTGGTTTCGGCGAAGTGGTCAGACCAAGCGGGTTCGAGATCCCGTTGGGGGTAAGCGGAATTGGCCCAGCTCACCGCCGCAATCGATTGAGCTTGTCCCGGAATTCATCACTGAAGAGGAGACTGAAATGAAATCCAGATTTCGACTGCTCGCACCTATTTCGTGTGCGATCGTATTCGTGTTTGCGGCGTTGCTGATCCCAGTGTCAGCGAGTTCTCAAGAGCTGCGCGGAAAGATAACCGGACGTGTCGTGGACGCCAATGGCGAAGCAGTTTCCGGGGCTTCAGTGAAAATCACTGATGTATCCAGAGCGGCGACCACCACGTTGACGACGAATGCTGACGGCCTCTTCGATGCACCCTACCTCCGGCCGGGCGTCTATCAGGTTCTGGTGGAAGCCTCGGGATTCAAGAAGACATTGCGAGACAAGGTCGAAGTCGCAATCAATGAGACCAGTACTTTGACGATCACTCTTGATGTCGGCACGATCCAGGAAACTGTTACGGTCACATCCGACTCGTCACAACTCAATGTCTCGGATCCGAATCTTGGTCTCACAGTCGATCGCAAGCGCGTCGACGAACTGCCATCGGTACACGGTGATCCGTACCACCTTATTAACCTTTCACCGGGCGTTGCCTACACTGGCAGCACTCGCTTGGACCGCCCGTTCGAGCCAACGCACATTGCCAATTTCGCAATGGGTGGCGCACGCGGAATTCGCAGCGACCTCCTGATTGACGGCGCACCGAGTACCGCGACCGCAAACGCGAACGAGGTGATTGCCTCTTACGTTCCTCCCACGGATTCAACTCAGGAGTTTAGAGTTCAAACCGCGACATTCGATGCTCAGTTTGGCAACACCGAAGGCGGCGTCACCAGCATTGTGACGAAGAGCGGAACAAACTCTTTTCACGGCACCGCTTACTATTGGATCGAGCCCGGCGGTTGGGCTGCGAACGACTTTTTCGGAAACGCGAACAAACAGGGCCGGCCATACAGCTTTTCAAATCGTCCAGGTTTCACCATTGGCGGACCAATCTGGATCCCCAAGGTTTTTGACGGGAAGAACAAGACCTTTTTCTTCTTTTCCTATGAGAGTATCAACGACTCGCGGCCTCGGTTCGATGCGACCAACATATGGGCGCCAACCGCTGCTTTGGCGAACGGTGATTTCTCCGCCTTCTCAAACGTCGTAACCATTTACGATCCACTTACAGGAACATTTGCGGGTGGCAACACGACCAATCGCACGCCGTTCGCGAACAACATCATTCCTGCTAATCGCATAAACCCGGTAGCCAAGGCAGTGTTGCCGTTCCTCGGTGGACCAAAGCAGCCGGCGCCAACTGGATTTCGCATCAATAACAACATTCGAGATTCGACGCTTCCCGAGTTGCTGGATCCGCCCTACCGAAATTACACGATTCGGCTGGACCAGAGTGCCGGTGACAACACCAAGATCTTTGGCCGCTACAGTTGGTACAACCGTAAGAGCACCTACAATAACTACACCGGATCGATTTATGTTGGTGACCGGTTTGTCTTTCTCTCCAAACAGGGGATGATTGACGCTGTTCATACCTTCAACCCCAGCACTCTCTTGAATGTCCGTTATGGATTCAATCGCTTTATCCGCGGTGCGGATGCACCTGAAGGCCAATACGGAATGGACCTTACTTCGCTTGGCTTCCCAGCTTCTTTCAACAATGCCATCGGCGAAGGTTATCGGCGCTTTCCGCGTTTTGATTTCAACTGCTCTGGCTGCACGGGAGCAACAGTTGGTAATGGCCACACGAATGAGTTTCGTCCGGTCAGCAGTCACTTCGTGACGGCCGTTCTAAATAAGGCAACGGGTAAGCACGCCTTACGATTTGGCTCAGAGATGCGAATCTATCGTGAGGACGACAGCTTCAAGAGCAACCAACAGTCAGGCCACTTCATTTTCGACAACACCTTCACCCGGCAGAACAGCGCCAGCGGTAATGACTTCGAAGGCCTCCAGGCGTTTGCCGCGTTCCTGCTTGGCTATCCAACTACCATGCAGATCGTCCGGGCTTCGGATTATTCCGAGTATTCCAAGACGTGGGGCATCTTTGTGCAAGACGACTACCGTCTGACCCAGAAGCTGACGCTGAATCTCGGTTTGCGCTACGAATTTGAACAGTCGTTAACCGAACGTCAGAACAAGAGCGTCTCGGGTTTTGACCTTGCTTACACGCAACCGTTTGAAGCGCAGGCGAAGACGAATTTTGGACTGATCCCTGCGAATGATGTTCTCAAAACGACGTACGGTCTAACTACCATCACGGCCAAGGGCGGTCTGTTGTTCGCGGGCAAGGACACCGGCAGTGGTCTTTACAACACTCCGAAGGATGGGTTCCTGCCGCGAGTCGGTTTTGCTTATGCGTACAACGACAAGACTGTATTTAGAGGCGGCTTTGGCTTGTATCAGGGCTTCCTCGGCGAGCGGCGTGGAGACGTTATTCAACCAGGTTACACCCAGACCACAGTACAACAGCGGGTCACTGGTCCAAACGGAGCTCCATTGCCAGTTCTGCTCAATAATCCGTTTCCGGATGGAATCACAGAGCCGAGTGGCAATGCTTTAGGACGCCAGACTGCGCTCGGGCAGACAATCTCGTTTTTCAATCAGAATCCCAAGGCAGCTAGACAGGCGAGGTGGACCCTGGGTGTTCAACGCCAACTGTTTGGCGACTGGGTGATGGAATTGACCTACCTTGGAAACAAGGGCTCGGACATTGAAATCATTCGCAACATCAACGCCGTGCCTAATCAATTTTTGAACATGGATAATTCGCGTACCGCGGCTCAGCAGGCCAACAATGCTGCACTCAGCGGAACGGTACGAAATCCGTTTTGCAACAACGTGAGTGGCAGTACCTGTACCAGTGGCGCTTTGTTCACAGGCGCAGGCGGGACCATGACGCGTCGAAGTTTGCTCACCCCATTCCCAAATTTTGGGACGATCAACACAACCAATAACGACGGCGAAAGCTGGTACAGCTCGGCTCAGATCACTTTGGAGAAGAGATTTAGTAAAGGCTACGGAATTCAAATGGCCTACACTTTCTCGAAGTGGCTGCAGGCGACAGAGTACTTGAACCCAGGCGATGAAAGACCGTCGAAAGTGAGATCCGATCAGGATGTGCCTCATCGTTTCTCAATGAGTTACTTCTATGAGTTGCCATTTGGCAAGGGGCAATACTTTGGTTCGGGCGTCAACAAGTGGACCAATGCCGTGATCGGTGGCTGGCAAATTCAGGGAACCTATACCTATCAGTCAGGCTTCCCAATCACTTTCGCAAGTGATGCGTTCTATATTGGAGGCAAGATTGGACTCGAGAAGGGCCAACAATCCCTGAGCAGATGGTTCAACACGTCGGCGTTTATTTCCGCTGCCGGCGGGAATCCGACTTGCGGAGGGATCGTCGGGGCGAGTGCAAACTGTGCTACTCCGGTGGATCACCTGCGCACGTTGCCGTTGCGATTTGGCGACGTCCGAATAGACGCCATCAACAACATGGACGTCGGTCTGCGTAAAGACGTGCAGTTGCGGGAACAGATGAAACTTCAATTCCGGGTTGAGTTCATCAACGCCCTCAACCATCCACTGTTCCCAGCGCCGGCAGTGAACCCAGGAGCCACAAGTTTTGGTCAGATTTCGGCCTCGAACCAAAACAACTACGCGCGTCGCGCTCAGTTGATGGCGAAGTTTATCTTCTAAACTTTAGACGCTCAGCTTAACCGCTGAAGGGGATTGGGTAGTCAACGTGATTACTCAATCCCTTTTGGTTTCTCAATTTCTTTTGGTTTATTGCCAGCCGCAAGGGCGCTGACTTGGAGTTGCTCGAGCCACTTCGATGAATCGAGGTTCGTAGGACTTCGCGTAAAGATCGACGCTGTGACGAATCCGGCTGAAGATTGAACAACGCATGTTCTCTTCAGTGAACCTGTCTCGAAGATAGAGCATTGCATTAGCCTCGCCCCAGTATTCGCGGTCTTCCCATATCTGCACAGGTGTGCCGCCAATCTTTCCGACGAGTTCGATTAGCCTGGGATCGTTTGCATTGCGGCCGTTGGCGAGAAAGATCTTGTTGTATTGCGGAATTAGCTGGGTCTGGAGTTGATAGACAGCCGCATCGGCTTTAGCGGTTCGATTAACGTGACCAAATTCGTGAGCAAGCTTGGTTGCCGCCAGCGTGCTTCCGTTAATTCGGTCAAACGACTCGGTTGGGACGAGTGAATTCATCACCGGGAAGTAGATGGGGTTTGGATAACCTTCATCGAGACGTATACCAAGTACGATCGTGGCCGCTATCAGTTGACCGGAGTCGTTCCACTTGTATCGCCCCGTGGTGGCGCCTTCTGCGTTTTCCCGGGAGACGCCAATGGTCAAGGTGAAGTTGGGGTTGTGCTCATACGACGCCCATTGATTACGGCCCGATTCCGTAGAAAGGAACTCTCGTTTCCACTCCTGGTACCGGGCGGAATACTTTGCCGGCACGTCTTCCTTGATACCCCCACTCTCGTCGACTGGTCCGGTTGCGATTTCTTCCACGACGCCGTGATACGAGTTCATCAGGACTGGCTTAGGAGCCGTTGAAGCCACCGTGGTAAGTACGAATGTAAGTGAGGCGATCGAGAATGCTGTAGCTGCAAAGCGTGACGTTTTCATTGGCGAATCTCTCAACGTTACCGACGTTGTTTGTAGCTGCGGGGCCAGGGAAGTGCGAGTGAAGAATTCTAACAATCTGGCGGGATAAGTCAACATTTTGAAAAGAACGGTAGTGCATCAGTTTGAAATTACGCCGAAGGCGTTGGCTAATTTCAGCCCATCTATGAAGCGAGGCTCGCTGTCAAGAGATCTGTCGGACAGACTTCGACCGCGACGCCGCAGCGCCTGCGTTGCTC
>Ga0307505_10000381_pt1 | contig 50167 bp, 49 predicted proteins | sample 23_S_MG_FD_202183 | JGI IMG/M metagenome (GOLD analysis project Ga0307505, IMG submission 202183) | Soil microbial communities from Populus trichocarpa stands in riparian zone in the Pacific Northwest, United States - 23_S | ecosystem: Environmental > Terrestrial > Soil > Riparian zone > Trees...
CGCCCTGGTGCTCAAGCACCATACGAACCGCGCGCTCCCGCACTTCCGGTGAGTGTCTCTCTGGCTTTTTCTTCATGGCTCCATCCTCTCAAAGATTGGAGCCTCCGGAAAAGACGGGGCGGTTCAGACAGTTAGGACTCCGGTGCGACGGATCGCATAAACGAATGGATCGCAGCCGCGCAGGCTGAGGGAACCGCTTGCAGAAGAAAATGCGGACCCTCGATTGTGGTGACCGTTACGGACGGAATTGCCTGCTGCAAGTGCTGCGAAGCAGAACGAGGAACCAGGCGATCTTCAGTCGCGCGCAGGTACAGGACCGGAACCTCGACTCGATCCAGCGACTCCACTCGAACGCACGAAAGAGCCGCTTGAGCGCGTGCTCGCAAGACTGCAGGAGAGACTGATTGAAGCACCGCGCGGATAGCTCCCACCCGTTCCGCAGACGACCAGCGGCCCAGAAGCAGCACGGCCAACGCCGCTGCCGGGAGCGTACGCACCGGAGCTAATCGAAGCAGGAACGAGAGCCGGCGCAAGGCCGGAAACGGCGTGGAAACAAAAGACGCGCAAAGCACCAAGCCAACGAGTCCTCTGGGCCGGGACGCGGCCAAAGCCCAGCCGACGGGGCCCGAGAATGACTCTGCGACCAGAATATACGGGTGATGGCGTGGCAAGCGATTGCGTACGAACGCGACCAGGTCGGCATAGCCAAGAACTCGATCCGTCGGGTAGGACACGATCTGCACCTCGGCATCTGATCCCAGCGCCACGACGAATCCGTGCATGAGCCGCCCGGTGCCGTCGAGACCCGGGAGCAAAACGAATGCAGTCATGCTCGATCCGAGTTCCTGCGTCAGAGTTCATGCGCGTTGTAGCGGCGTGCAGGCCAATGAGCAAGCGGTATCAGTTGCCGAGATCGGATCCGTGATCGTGTTCAAGAACGCCACGCCAACCGGCGTTCTGACCGGGATTGCATTCCCGTCGAGCATTCCAGTAGTAGTGCAGCCAGGCAACCCTCGCCCCGGCATTGCATGACCCGACACCGCAGCAACGCGGACGACAAGAACTCCAGCGAAAGTCACTCGCACGTCATGCGCTCGGAGCTGACGGGAAGTCCATTGCCGTACGGTCAGGCTGCACTTTCGCGCTTGTATCCGGACACGTGCGACGCCACGGCTTTCCAGACGCCGTCCCGCTTGATGAGGATGTTCGTCGATTGATACTTCGCGACATACGCGCCTTCAGCATCGCTGCCTCGAATGGTTCCGGTCCCCGCCACGATTGCCGTGCCGTTCTCGAAGATGTCGAGCCTGCGGATACTGAAGGTCAGCGAGTCGTAGGGCGGTTTGTTTTTCGCAATCCACGCCAGTTCTTCCGCTTTGGTTGACCAGTCGCCTGCCCCATCGATCATCTGGAACTCATCCGCGAGGATCCGCCCAAGGAGCTTCGTGTCCTGTTCACTGTAGGCCTTGGGCCAAAGCACCTCCTTCAGTTCACGAAGGGCAGCCTGGTCTTGCGCCTGTTCGGACGGCGACGCCTGAGCACTGGCCATTGCGATGGCAAGGACGGCGAGGAGAATGAGCGGGTTACGCATGTCTGGTTCCTCCAACGTGACGGGATTGCAGCACAGTCTAACGCTAGGAAAAGCAGCGGAAACGCGACGAGCGCATTGCCCGGTCCGCTCGAATGCATGGACGGCTCACATGTGGCCGCATGGAACATCGAAATCGACGTGTATGTGCTCATCATGCCGAACCCATGCAGTCCTGGTTGAGAACTGGACATGCCGTCTCAGGAAGTCACCCCGCGAGGTAGTCCAGAGGTGCTTCTGCAATGGCACTTCGAAGATCACCCTCGATACGCCGATTCCCCGAACGCTTGCTGCGTTGTGCAGCTGGTAGATGAGTTCTGCGAGTGCCTCAAAGTCGATCGTGTAGTCTTCGTATCTGCCGTGGCTATCGAACTCGATGTCGTATCCATATCGGTTGAACACTCCTCCAGGAAGTGGGACAGATGCACCATCGAGCAGCACAGGAACCATGAGGTCTACCGACAGACCGTTCTGGTGAGTCTTGTGAGGCTTGAACCTGCCACCTTCCTTCCAGCCGGTCTCTCCATAGACGAAGACCTTTTCCGGAGCAGTCTTCTCGATCTCCTCATAGGCCGCAAGCACGATGGCCTTCACGGTGCTGTGGACGTACGTGCGACCAGTGCTCCAACCCGCAAAGCTGTAAGCGCTGAAGTTCTTCCCGCTCAGCGGAAGACTTACGCCTCCCTCAAGTCGCCCATTGCCCGTAGTTCCAAAGCACCTGCTGTCAGTGGCATGACCAGTGCCAGAAGCTAGAAACGAGGCGAGGAATAGGACAGTTCGCGAAAGCGCTCCGATGCGAAGCCAACGCCTGAACTGAGCCAACCCGCGGTGCGAGTCCGGTTCGAACATATGGCCAGCTGCCACTACTCATCTCCAACCATCAGGTTCGACCCCGGGAATTGCCGAGCTCGGGTGCCCTGTGCAATGAGCATGGATTCTCTGTGCGACTTCATTGTCTGCGGGCTATCGTGGATGCACCGGATCTGTACCTTCGGGGCGACTATTCCGTGAAAGCGATGCCGAGGAGAGCGTTGCTGGAATGACGGCTCTGACGCGCGGACTCCAGATGTTCGATCTTCCCGACGTTCGATCCAACTGACGAGCCGGAATTCGTTCGGCGTCGGCTCTGTTGGCCCGTCGTACGCTATGCGGCGTTGATCTCCTCACGAATCACCTGACGAAGCGCTTCAAGGGTGATTGGACGACCACCACTTGCAAGGTATTCACGCAGCACACGATTGATCTCGGTCTGGTAGCCGGTGCCCGCCGCCTCGGCTCTCTGACGGAAAAGCTCGATGACGTCGTCGTCGAGCATGATCGTGATGCGAGTCTTGCCTTGCGAGGCAATGACAGCTCCACGCTTACCCTTGCTGAAGTCGTACTCGCTACGCATGGTAGTGCTCCGTCTCGCCACGGCTGGCTTTTCGGGCAGAAATCAGTCGCGTCTGCCCTCCGCGAGGTGTGTGGATGACAACCAGTATTCGTCCCAGGGCATCCATGCCGAGCGTCACCAGGCGGCGTTCGCCTTCCGCATCTGGATCCTCGATGGTCATGGCACGGCTATCACGAAGCGCCTGCTCCGCATGCGCAAAACTGACCCGATGCTTCTTGAGGTTCGCGACCGCCTTCTCGGGATCGAACTCAATCTCCATGAGCATAATATGCATTCAATGCATATCATGGTCAAGCGACTTGCGAAGGCACTTCGCGGAGCAGAAGTGAAGATGACAAAAGGGACAATGGCGCGGGTGAGATACGCGTTTCAAGCAACAATGCTTCAGTTGGACTCAGCTGGCACGAAACGTCGGGTAGAAGAAGAGCACCAGCGCATAAATGATGACAGATGATGCAGCGACTCGGGTGAGAAGCACCAGGCGAGAGGGGCCAGCAGACCGGGTGAAAGCGAGCGATCCGAGGGAAAGCAGCAGACCTGCGAATCCGTAGAGGAAGGCGAGCATCATCCGTTCGTTGTCGTATACCTCCAGCGGTGGCGCCACGGAGCGGTAGAAATAGCGGGCCGATATGGCTGCGAAAGCTGACGCTGCGCAAGCGAACCCGAATGCAGTGAGTGATTTTCCTTCCGCCATGACGCGCATGCTTCTTGTTCTTCGAGGCATGACGATCATACGGCAGCAAAGTGCCCGGGGATCCTTCGGCCCAACCCGGCGTGGGCGGATACGCGCAAGAACGTTCCAGCACGAAGCCGCGGCTCTGGTCCATCGGGTTTGTCAACGCGGCATTCCGCTCGTCCCGCGTCTATCCAGTGCTCGACATGGTCGCTTGCCGCATAAAGTGCGCGTGGTAGGGGACGAAGAATTCATGTCCGCGCCTCACCCCACCACGTCGCCGCGCCTCAGCGCGTCGTGGAATGCGATGAGCTCGAGGATGTTGTTGCGCCACTGGCGGTGGGCGGTGATGTAGGCGCGCGCGTTGGCGCCGACGCGGCCGAGTTGGGTGGGGTCGCGGCTGCGTTCGAGGACACAGGCGACGGCCGCATCGAGGTCGCCGGCCTTGAACATCCAGCCGTTCTCGCCCTCGACGAGGATCTCCTTGATCGGGTCGAAATCCGGAGCGACCGGCGGCACGGCACAGGCCATGAACTCGAACAGCTTGACCGGGGAAGTGTAGTCGCCCGCGCTCGGCAGGATTGCCATGTCCATCGCGGCGAGCAGGCCCGGCACGGCGTCGTGTTCGACGCGGCCGGTCATGAGGATCTGCTGCGCAAGTCCGCGCTGGGCGACGAACTCCTTCAGCGCTGGAAACGTCGCCCCGTCGCCGACGAGCAGCAGCTTAAGATGAGGTGCGGCGGCGAGATGGTCGGCGATGCGATGGACAAACTGGTCGATTGCATGCCACGGCACGAATGCGCCGAGATAGCCGCACACGACATGGCCGTGCAGGTTGAACTGCGTGCGCGCGGCATCGCGTTGCGCCGGCGTGAACGTGAATTTGTCGATGTTGGCGGCGTTCGGCGTGACGATGGCCGGCGCCATGGATTCATGCGCGGCCTGCGCGCGGTCGCGGAAGATCGCGGAGACGAAGACCAGCCCGGATGCGCGGCGGAACGCGCAGCGTTCGATCGCCATCGCGATGCGCCGGAAGAACAGCGGGCGCACGCGATGCACGGTCGCCGAGTCGTTGACTTCGAGGATGATCGGGATGCCGCGCCGACGCGCGATCCAGATCGGCGCGTACATGAACAACGAGTAGCGCTCGTAGATGAAATCGACGTCGCGGTTGCGGCGCAGCCAGGCGAGGATGCGCCAGCCGGCGATCAGGTTGTAGGCGATCTCGGTCAGCTCGAACAGCGGCTCGGGCAGGCGCGTGACGAGGCGCATCCACGGCCGGGCCTGGCGCGTCGGCGACATCGCCTTGGGCGAGGAGTACGGATCTGCGCCGGGCAACGAAATGATGTCGACCTGCACGCCCTCGGCGCGCAGCGCATCGGTGATCCCGCGGATGTGCACGCCTTCCACGGCCTTGCCCTGGGTGCGGTGGTGATAGAGCACCTTGCGTACGGGCGGGCCCGCTGCGTCGTCGGCCATGGATCGTTCTTCCGATGCGGCAGGCCGGAACGATCCGGCCCGCAGGAGACCACAAAGCTTATCAGGCACCTGATCGATTCCGTGCCCGCTGGATTCGGCGCTGCTATTCGTCCTCGTCGGCGGCGGTGAGGTGCAGCTCGTGGGTGCCACCCGCAGTGCCGTCGAGCCAGCGACCGAACACCGGCCGCCGACTGCGTTCGACGAAGCCCGCCGCGCGCCAGCCGGCGAGTTTCGCATCGGCGCCGGCGTACTCGACCGACACCGCGGCATGGCGTGCCTTGCGCGCGGCGCGCACGAGCGCGTTGACGTACGCATGGCCAATTCCGGTTGGCGCGTCGTCGGCCCAGAAATCGCAGACGTGCAGCACCGAGCTGCGCGTCTGACAGGCGAACCAGGCGCGAAGCCTGCCATCGGCGGCGTCGGCAAGCAGCAGGTAGCGCGTGCGGGCCAGCGGCGACGCATCGAAGCGCCAGCGCGCGAAGGCTGCATCGCGCACGCCGACGAGCGCATGCGGGGCGGCGGTGTCCGACCACAGTGTGTCGAAGCGCGGGTCGGCCGTTTCGACCCATGTCGCCACCAGCGCCGGGGCGCCGATCGCGTGCCTGGCATCGGCGAACCAGCGGAGCAGATCCATGACCCCGCCCGCGAGCCAGGCCAGCGGCCGCGGGAGACGCCGTGCCGCGTATCCGGCATGTCGCAACACGCGCGCGTGGCGCACGATGTCGCCGAGGCGGTCGTAGCCGGCGCGCTTGAATACCGGAACCGCCTTGGGATTCGGAAATCCGTAGAGCAGGTCGAAGCGGGCGGCACCGTCCTGCACGAAACTGGCCTGCAACGTCAGCGCCGGGCCCAGCGCACGATGTTCGGCGACCACGGCAAGGTCCACGAGGACACCGGCGCGAAGCGCGCGGCCCTCGACGCGCATCGGTCGTGGCCCGGCGCTGGCGACACCGACGGCCTTGCCGTCGGCGACATGGCGCAGCAGTCGCAGCAACGGCTCACCGTAGGGACTGGCGCGGTAGAACCAGTCGAACTTCGCCTGCATGTGTGCATCGTCGCCGAGATTGCCCGACCAGATCGCGAGCACGCTGTCGCGGTCGCGCACCGCATCGCCGTCTTCGACGCGGTAGGCCGGCGTGTTCACGCGTGCAGGTCCAGCTCCCCGACCTCGCCGACCAGCACCGGTGGCCGATGCAGGTATCGGGTCGTGCGCCGCTTGTTGCGGATGTCGGCATAGACGGCCTCGGCCTGCTCGATGTCCAGATCCAGGGCGGCGGCCAGCTCGCTCGCGGGACGCTCGTGATTGAGCGCCCACAAGGCAAGGTCCATCGCGCGATAGGGCAGGGCGAAGTAGAACTCGTCCTGGCCCTGGGCGAGGCTGTAGGTGTCGGTCGTGGGTACTGCCGCGCAGACCCGCTCGGGCAGTCCGAGGTGACGGGCCATCCCATAGACCTGCGACTTGTAGAGGTGCGCGATCGGCTTGACGTCGGCCGCGCCGTCGCCGTTCTTGACGAAGAAGCCCTGGTCGTATTCGAGCCGGTTCGGCGTACCGACCACGGCGTAGTTGAGTCGGTCGGCGTGGTAGTACTCCAGGGTCTTGCGCACGCGCTGCTTGAAGTTCGTCGCGGCCACGATCTGCAGGTAGTCGGCCAGACCCAGCGCGCGCTCGTGCGGCGTGGCATCGGGGGCCTCGGCGACGAGCCTGAACTGGTTGATCCGACCCTCGATGCCGCCGTCGATGACGATCTTGAAGCGCCAGCCCTCGGCGTACTCAGGCAAAGCGCGGCGCACGGCCTCGTCGCGCGCGGCATAGCAGCCGATCGCCGCGAGTGCCGGTGCGATGTCGATGGTTTCCACGCGCACGCCCAGGTGCTCGGCCAGGATGCCGGCGCGCACCGCGCTGTCGTCGGACGAATCCCGCTCGGGCAGGATCAGCGCGAACACGCGCTCGGGCCCGAGTGCGCGCACGGCCAGCGCGATGCTGCATGAGGAGTCGATGCCGCCGGAAATCGCGACGACGAGTCCGCGCCGGTGCAGCGTGCGCGCGGTGACTTCGCGCAGGCGCGCGGCGATGCGCTCGGCCTCCTGGGCGTAGTCCAGCTCGAGTACGTCGAAGGTCAGTGCACTCACGAAGCCTCCAGGTTGGCGGACGGATCGGTCAACAACGTGCGCCGGATCTTGCCCGACGCGGTCTTGGGCAGGGATGCGACGAACGCGACCTGTCTGGGAATCTTGTACCCGGCCAGGTGCGCGCGGCAATGCGCCTTGATCTGATCGACACCGAGTTCGGCGCCGTTCGCGCGCACGACGAAGGCCTTGATCGACTGGCCGAGCGTCGCGTCGTCGATGCCGGCGACCGCGACTTCGGCCACGCCATCGAGCTCGGCGATCGCCTCCTCGACATCGAGCGGATGCACGCGATGCGCGCCGGTCTTGATCATGTCCGAACGGCGCCCGGCCAGGTGGAGGAATCCGTCGGCATCGACATGACCCATGTCACCCGTGCGCAACCAGCCGTCGTGAAGCACGCTCGCCGTGGCCGGCGGGTCGCACCAGTAGCCGGCCATGACGCCGGGGCCGTGCGCCCAGATCTCGCCAGAGTTGCCCGGCGGCAGGGCTTCGCCGGACTCGTTGCGCACTTCGATGCGGGTGTCGGCAACCGCCAGGCCGACCGAGCCGGGTTTGTCGTCGAGGCGTTCGGGTGGCAACCAGGTCAGGCGCGCGGTGGCCTCGGTCTGGCCGTACATGACGAACAGGCGCGTGCGCGGAAACGCGTCGCGAACGCGGCGGGTCAGTGCCGTGCTCATCGCGCCGCCGGCCTGGGTCAGGTAGCGCAGCGACGACAGGTCGTGATCGGCAAGCACGACGCGATCGAGCAGCATCGCGTAGGTCGATGGCACGCCGGCGAATCCGCTCACGCGCTCGCGTGCCATCGTCTCGACGATCACCTGCGGAAACACGAGGTTGGTTTCGATCACGAGGCGGGCACCGACCGCGAGATGGGAATGCAGCACGGATGCGCCATAGGAGTAGTAGAACGGCAGGATCGCGGCGATGCTGTCGTCGCGCGAAAGCTCCAGGTAGTGCGTGATCGCGTCGGTATTGGCCGCGAAATTCGCCTGGGTGAGGGTCACGCCTTTCGGCGCGCCGGTGGTACCGGAGGTGTAGAGGACCGCGGCAGTCGCATCGCGTGCAGCGCCAGCGCCTGTATGCGCGGGAAACATGTCGATCGAATCCCAGGCCAGCGCATCCGCGCTGGCGTCGTCACCGACTCCGATCCGGAGCGGTGCGCTCGGCAGGGTCGCCACGGCGGCATGGATTTCGAGGTTGCCGGTCTCGTGGACAAGGACTTGTGCATCGGCATGGCGCAACCACGGCCCGATGTCGCGTGCGCGCGCCTGGACGTTGAGCGGAACCACGATGGCGCCCGCCAGCCATGCGCCATACCAGGCAACGACCGCTTCGATGCAGTTCGGCAGCACGATGGCGACGCGTTGGCCCGCGCTCGTTCCGTGCGTCGTCAGCAGTGCGGCGAATTGCATGGCCGCGTGGGCAAGCTCGCCATAGCTCGTGCGGCGCGTGCCCTGGACCAGCGCTGGTCGCAGCGGGTCAGCGCTGGCGGTCGCAAGCAATCGGGTTGCAAGCGGAATCATCGGTTGGGATCAGCCGCTGACCTTGTGCGCGAGAAATGCGCTGATCGTATCGATCGAATCGAAGTTCGCCGGAATCATCTCCTCGGGGCTGACCTTGATCGCATAAGTCGATTCGAGGAACTCGATGAGCTCGAGGATGCCGGTGGAATCGACGATGCCGCCGCGGATCAGCGAAGTGGAATCGGCGACCGCGCTTTCGTCGTCGGTAAACAGGAAGTTCTTGAGGATGTAGGGTTTGATCGTGTGCTTGAAATCCATCTGGGTCGCGACGCCTCGATGTGGAGGTGGGATCAAACGAACGCAGGAGCTGCCGTTGGCGCGGATCGACGACGGCGCGCAGGCGCAATCGGCGGGTCGGTGCGGCGGTGTGCAATTGTGCCTGAACGAGAGCGCGTCGCGCTGCCCGCCGCCGACGTTTCCGCAGGTCCGCGTTGCGGGCCGTGGATCATCCGGACACGTCCGGCGCCTGCGAATCGGCGCGCATGTGCTCGTCGATCAGCATGGTCGAAAGAATTCCGACAAAGGCCTGGTTGTCGGCAAATCCATTGGCCCGGCCGGCGCGGCACTTGTCCAGCAGCCGGCCGACCGCGGCGGCATCGAAGTAGCCGGCCGCGCGGATGCGATCGCCGCCGAGCAGGTCGGCCACATAGTCCAGCGGCTGGCCGTCGACGAAGAAACTCTGGCTGTCGGGCGCACGGTAGGGCTGCTTGGTGCGGTTGGCGATGTCCGGCGGCAGCAGATCCGCGAGGGCGCGGCGCAGGATGTGTTTCTCGGTGAGCCCCTGGATCTTCCATTGCGGCGGCAAGCGGCTTGCGAATTCGATCAGGCGGTGGTCCAGATACGGCACGCGGCCCTCGATCGAGCTGGCCATGGCCACGCGGTCGCCTTGCGCGGCGAGCAGGTAGCCGGCGAGCAGCGACTTGGCCTCCACGTACTGGTCGCGCGCGAGCGGGCTCCAGGTATGGATCTGTGCGGGCAGGCGGCGTTCGAAGTCGTCCAGCGGATCGAAGCCGCCGATCGCCGCGCGCATCTCGGCCGAGAGGAAGTTGAGCGCGCGTTGCGAGGTGGTCCAGCGCGGCACATGGGCGAAGATCGGCCGCCGCAGGTGCTGCATGCCCTGGCCGAAGAACGACTGCGCGAACGCCGGATTGCGCACCGGCGAGTTTTCCAGGTAACCGTAGAGCCGGCCGAGCAGCAGCGGACGCAGTCGCGAGTCCGGCTGACGCGCCCAGAAGCGGCGGATCTTGGCTTCCTTGAACAGGTCGTAGCCGGCGAACACCTCGTCGGCTCCCTCGCCGGTGAGCACGACCTTGTAGCCTTGCTCGCGGACCATGCCGGCGAGCAGCATCAGCGGCGCCCCGGCGGTGCGCAGGATCGGGGCTTCGACATGGCGGATCAGGCGCGGGAACGCCGCACCGATATCGCGCTTCGTGCAATGCAAGGTCGTGTGATCGGTTCCCAGGTGCCGGACCATGGCCTGCTGCTGCGCGCTCTCGTCGAACTCGGCATCCTCGAACGCGACCGAGAACGTGCGCACCGGGGTCTGGGTAAAGCCGCGAATCAGGGCGACGAGGCCCGAGGAATCCAGACCGCCGCTCAGATACGCGCCGACCGGAACATCTGCGCGTAGTTGCAGGCGGACCGCATCGACGAGCAGCTCGCGCAATTCGCCGGTGGCCTGGTCGATCAAGGCAAATGCCGGTGGTGCATCGTGTGGCGGAAACGACCAGTCCCAGTACTGGTGCAGCGTCTCGCGGCCGTCGGCCTCGATCGCGAGCAGATGCCCTGGCGGCAGGCTGCGCACCCCGCGGAAGACGCTGTCCGGATCGGCCGGTGCCCACAGGCACAGCGCCTGGGCCAGGCCGAGCGGGTCGATCGCGGCGCACTCGGGAACCACGGCGCGCAGCGCCTTGACCTCCGAGGCGAACCACAACCGTCCGCGGGCACGCACATGGAACAGCGGCCGGATGCCGACGCGGTCGCGTGCGAGCACGAGCCGGCGGCGCTTCGCATCCCACAGCGCGATCGCGAACTGACCGTTGAGGTGTTCGACGAAGGCATCGCCGTAGCGTTCGTAAAGGTGCACGATCACTTCGGTGTCGGACTGCGTGTAGAAGCGATGGCCTTGCGCGATCAGGGTCGCGCGCAATTCGACGTAGTTGAAGATCTCGCCATTGAACACGGTCCACAGCGTGCGATCGGCGTTGTGGATCGGCTGGTCGCCGCCGGCCAGGTCGATGATCGACAGGCGCGCGTGGGCGAGTCCGACCGGACCATCGATGTGATAGCCGAAGCCATCCGGGCCGCGATGGCGCAGGGTATGGATCATGCGCTCGAGCGTGGGCCGCGCCTGATCGGGCGCCGCGCCACCACCGACATACCCTGCGATTCCGCACATGCGCTCGTCAGACTCCGCTCAGGATCGCAGTGGGGTCGGGTCGCTCGACCGGGTCGGCGCGAGTTCGGCAGGGAGACGGCTGCGCCGGATCATCGCGGTTGCCGCGCGTTCGAGCGCGAGTCGCCAGGTATCGGGCGAAATGCGGATCCAGTGCATCGGGCGCATGTGCGTGCTCATCATCCGCTTGTACTCGCTGCTGCCGGCCATGAAGTCGTACGCGTGCATGCCCGCATCCGCATAGTGGCGGATGGCCAGCATCTGGGCGAGATAGCCGGGTCGATCCTCGCGTTCGAGCAGACCGTAGTTCAGTCCGCTGGAATAGAAGTAAGCCCAGCCGTTCCACACCAGATGATAGAGGTAGCCGACCACTTCCGTGCCGGCGCTGATGCGCATGAGCTGGGTCAAGCCGGTGGCGGTGCCGCTGGCGACCAGTTCGCGATGGAATGCGCGGAAGAATGCACTGCCGAACGAACCCGGGCGGCCCTTGGCCTGCCAGTAGCGGGTATGCAGGATTCCCAGCGCATCCAGCCACTCCAGCGCTCGTTCAGACGTGTCAGCGAGTTCCAGACGCAGTTCGCCCTTGCTGGCGTAGGCGCGCTCGGTTCGGCGCAGGCCCGATCGCGTGCTCTTGCTCAGGCTGTGCTCGTAATCCTTGCCGGCGCTCCGCAGTCCGGCGAGATCGACGAAGTACGAGAAATCCTCGACGTTGGCATACGCGCGGAATCCTGGCGGCAGCGCCGCGGCGATGCGCGCAGCGCGCAGGGATCCGCTGACGTGCAAGGCACGCCAGACCGGCAACTCGCTGGCGAGGGTGCGGATCAGCGCAGCATAGGCTTCGTCCTCGAAGCCACCGCGCACGAGCAGGCCCGCATACTCGATCGTGATCTCATCCAGATCGGCCTTTCCGGTTTCCTGCAGGTGCAGCGAGTGGCTGCCGAACAGGCGCCTGGCGCCGCTCTCGGCCACTTGCACGATGAGTCCCAGTGCCACGATGCCGTGCGCATCCTCGGTGCTGAATACCAGCGGGCGGAATGCAGGCGGCAACAGTCGCAACCAGGTCGACACCCAACACCACGAACTGAACGGCGTGCCATCGGCCGCGCGTTCGAGCGCGCACCAGTCGGCTTGCAGGTCCGGATACTGCTGCGCCGGCACCAGCCGCGTACGCACAACCCGGGACGCGCTCATCAGTCGGTCCGCTCCGGCGGGGGCGCGGGTGCGCAGGGAACTGGGAATTCATGCGGAAGCATCGGGCTCCGGGGCATCGCTGGCCTCTCCTTGCGCGCACCCGGGTGCGCAGTGCGCCCCTCGCGGAGCAGTCCGGAGGACGAACGATAGTGCGTCGACGCGCGGATTCGCAACCTTGTTCACGATTGCACTCGCGTGCGCAAACCGGATCAGCGCGCGCGGGCTTGCAGTATGCGCTCGCAGACCTGCAAGGTATCGACCGCCACATCATGCCAGTCGCGCCGCATCGCCGCGGACATTCCGGCGGGATCCCAGTCGCGCGCCAAAGCCGACTGCAAGGCATGTTCGAGTGCATCGGCATCGCGCGGGGGGATCAGGATGCCGCTGTGCGCGTCGACGATCTCGCGCGTGCCGCCGACGTCGGTGGCGACCACGGGACGTCCGCAGGCGATCGCCTCGACGACGACATTCGGATAGCCCTCCGACCAGCTCGGCAGGGTCAGCACATCGGCCGCGCCGATCCATTCGGCGACGGCCGCAGGACCTGTTCCACCCGGCATGAGCACGCGTGCGGACAGACCGCTGGCCTCCACAAGCGCGATCAGTTCCTCGCGCATGACGCCATCACCGACCAGGGCGAGGTGGACCTTGTCGTCGCGTTGGCCAATGCGCCGGAATGCGGTTATCAGTTCGCGCATGCCCTTGGCCTCGACGAAGCGACCGACGTAGAGGATCAATCGCGCATCTGCGGCGACGCCCAGGCGGGCGCGCATCGCAGCCTGGTCGCGCAGATGGAACACCGCGGTATCGAAGCCATTGACGATGGCATGGACCTTGTCCGCGGCCACGCCGAAGCGCTCGATCGCGACCGTGCGCATGGCATGGCTGACCGTGAGCATCGCGTCTGCGCCGGCGAGCGTGCGCCGGGTCATGAATGCGTTGATGCCCGAACGCACATGGATGTCCGAACCGCGCGCGCCGACGATGCAGGGCAATCCGAGGCGGCGTGCGGCATGCAAGGCAGCATAGCCGTCGGGATAAACCCAGTAGGCGAGCACGAGGTCCGGTGCGAACGCGCGCAGGCGCGGGGTCAGGGCCCAGCCGCCGACGATGCCGTTGCTCGCGCGCGACAATCCCGGAAGGCCCGGATAGGTGTAGGCCTCCACGTCGATTCCTTCAAGACGGAAATCGCTGCCGACTTCGCCGCGCAGGAAGCTGCGCGGTGCGAGGCCGGGAATGCGCGGATAGCGCACCTGCGGGAAGAACACGCGGACATTCGCCAGTGCGCCGAGTGCGCGTGCGGTCTCGTGGATGTAGCGACCACGGGTCTGGTCGTGCGGGACCGGCAGGATCGGGGTGACGAGGGCGATTCGGCGCATTGAGGGCTCAACGGGACGGAATGAGGGAACACGCTCAGCCGAGCGCAAGCAGGACCTTGAGTACGGAATAGAAACCGACGGTTGCCAGCGCGGACAGGGCGATCCAGCGCAGCAGGTCATGGCGGAGTTCGAAGCCGGCCAGATCCGGGAATCGATCGCGCACGCTGCCGAAGTGTCCGACCACGAGCGCCGCGAGGAGGTAGAGCAGGATCACGTAGCTGCGGCTCAGGAAGAATGCGCTGGCAAAGAATCCGCTCAGCGAGATCAGCAAGGTCAGCGCGATCGCGCGATCCCTGCGCCATGCCGTCTGCGCGGCGGCGTCGGCGAGCGTGGGCGAATGACGCAGGATCCTGAGCATCATCCAGAAGCAATAGCCGACGAAGGTGAACCAGATCGTGAATCCGATGAAGCCGTTTTCGGCAAGCACGAGGATGATCGAGTTGTGCGCGGTCAGATGATGGTAGTCGGTGAAGCGCCCGGTGCCGACGCCGAAGAACGGATTGCTGATGAACATCTGCATGCCTTCATACCAGGCATCGACACGACCCATGGCCGAGGCTTCGGAAACGTCAAGCTCCTGCAGGCGCGAGGGCATCAGTTGCAGCACGAGCAGGCTGCCGACGCCGAGGATCCCCGCGGTGACGGGGCCGCGTCGCTGCCACACGTAGACGCCGGTCATCGCGACCACCGCCAGCAGGGCGCCTCGCGAATTCGTCAGGTACACGCCGTAGAGCAGCAGCAGGCATGCGCCGAGCCAGAACAGGCGGCGCAGGCCGAACAGTCCGCCGCGGCTGCTCAGCAGGATCGCCATCGGCATGCAGATGACAAAGAGCATGCCGAGGTCGTTGGGGTCGCTGAAGATGCCCACGTACTGGATGCGGCCATCGTCGACCAGGGGCATCCCGGTCCAGCCCACGCCTTGCGCGGCCTGTTCCACGCCATGCAGGGCCAGCACAAGCGCGGAGACCACGAACACGGTCATCACGAGCACGCTCCGACGCGAGGAGTCGATCGCGTTGGCAAGCAGCACGAACGCCAGCAGCGTCGGCGCGAACACCGTGAACTGATCCATCGCGCCGCCCATCCAGCCGGTCAGCATGAGCGAAACGCACGTCGTCAGCAGGAACAGCGTCAGCAGCAGGTATTGCGGCGCATCGAAGCGCTTGCGCCGCGAGACGAGCCAGGCAAGCGATGCCAGCGCGAGGGCGATCGGCAGAAACGGAATACCCGAATCCACCCATTGCGGGTACTCCTGCGGACGCAGCAGCACGAGCGCGAGGTAGACGACGATGAACAGGAACGCGAGCATGCTCAGCAGCCCCTGCGCATGTGCACTGCGGCGGTCACCAAAGGTGCAGTCTCCGGTTGCGCGCGAACACGATCGCGGCCTGCGCCGAATACAGGTTCATGTGCACGAACGCAACGAGCAGGCGAACCGGCAGCAAGCTCGCGAGCCGCGGCAGCCAGTGCGCGAGGATGACAACGAAGGCCGCGGCGGCGGCTGCGCACAGGCACAGGAAATGAAACAGGTTGTACCGGGCCAGCGCGACCGTGGCGATCAGCAGTGCAAGCAGCGCCCACGGTGCGAGCAGGCGCAGCAGCTTGTGGCCGACGAAGCGCATCCAGATCGGGTTGACGAACGGAACGAGCAGCCACGGCGCGAGTTGAACCAACTGGAAGTTGCCGGCCAGCGTGCGCAGCTTGCGCGTTCGCTCCGCACCGGGCGAGCGCGATACCTGATCCCAGGCCTGCGCGGCCGGCTCGAAGATCACGCGATAGCCGGCCTTGATCACGCGCATCGGAATCAGCACATCGTCAAGCACGGTGCCTTCCGGCAATGGTTCGAACAGGGTGCGGCGCATCGCATAGATCGCGCCGGTAACGCCGACCACCGAGCCGCTGCGACTCTCGGCAAGGCGGATCGCTTTCTCGTAACGCCAATAGGCATCGACGCTGCTGGCGAATCCGCCATCCACCTCCTCGAACCACAATTCGCCGCTGGCCGCACCGATCGTGGGGTCGGCGAAGTTGGCGACCAGTTCGCGCAGGGCGTCGGCTTCGATGCGCTGGCGCACATCGGTCATGAACAGGATCTCGCCCGTTGCGGCCTGGACTGCATCGTTCAAACAGGCGGCCTTGCCGCGCCGTTCGGGGAATTCGAGCACGCGGATGCGCGCGCTGCCCACAGCACGGCAGACCTGGGCGGTGCCATCGGTGCAGCCGTCACAGGCGACGACGATGTCCAGGCACTCGCCGGGATAATCCAGGGCGAGCAGGTTGTCGAGTTTCGTGCGCACGCGCTGCGCCGCGTTGTGGACCGAGAGGATCGCGGTTACCCGCGGTGTGCCAGGTGCCTTGCGCACGCTGCGCGGGCGCCGCTGCGCGGCGCGCAGCATGCCCAGCGGATAGCCGGCGAATGCGAGGACGATGAGGGCGGCGCTGGCCCAGAACAGCAGGATCATGGTGGCCCGATCCGTTCTGCATTGGCGCGCTTGCTCGATCGCACATCCGCTCCGGTTCGCTCAGGCGTATCCAGGCAAGCATGCCTGCCGCCCGGCGACGCTGTCCACCGGCAGCGCGAGCGTTTCATTCGCCGGCCGGCAGGCGCGCGGCCCAGCGCAGCAGGAAGTCGCGCGGACGTCCGGCCAGCAGCGGATAGCGCTCCAGGAAGGCCGCGACATGCAGGACGTCGGGCGCACGCCAGGCCTTCAACGCAAGGCTGCACGCGGTGAACACGACCGCGTAGATCAGCGCGGCGGCAACGCCGGTCCAGATCCCGGGAACGAGGAACAACGGCAGCGCGGCCAGCACCATTGCGATCACCGCCGCCACGAACTGCCGCAGCAGCTCGCGCCACGGCAGGCGTACCTGCATCACGCGCGTGATGCCGAACGCCATCGTCGAAAACACGATGACGCGCGACGCCGCGTGCGCGGCGATCGCGCCGGTCAGGCCGTAGCGCGGAATCAGCACGATCGCGAACAGCGCGGTGATGCCGATCGAGAGCCCGGCGTACGCGGCACGCATGCGCTGGTTGTCGGTGGTGGCGAGCAGTGCGGTGAACGCGCCTTCGGCCAGGGTGAGCCCGCCGACCACGATCATGATCTGCAGCACCGGAACGACGGCGGCATAGCGTTCGCCGTACATGAGCCAGACCGCGACCTCGGCCAGCAGCGCGCCGACCCCGGCCAGGAGCAAACCGAGGAACTGGAAGTAGCGCACCGAGCGGCCCATGATCTCGTTGGCGCGTTCGCGCCCGCCGGCACCGAACGCGTGCGCCATCATCGGCATGAGCACGGTGGTCAGTCCCGACGACAACAGGTCGATGCCGCCCCGGGTCAGTGCCGCGGCGATCGCGAAGAAGCCGACTTCGGCCGGACCGACCAGCGCATTGAGCAGATAGGTCTCGATCGACTTGTTGCCGAACGCGTTGGCAATCGTCAGCACCACGGTCCACATCAGGTGCCGGCGCAGGCGCACGAGCAGCGAGGTTTCCAGCGCGGCGTGCGATGGCGTGATACCCGCGCGCCGCAGCATGAGCCCGGACAGGAACGCATAGCTCGCGCCGACCGCGGCGAACAGTGCCATGTACGCCATCAGCGGGGCCTTGATCGCGAGCAGCACGAGCACGGCGGCGATGTTGACGATGCTCATGACCACGGTCGAGCTCGCCTCGATGCCGAAGCGGCCGTAGCCCTTGGCGACCGACACATCGAACAGGAACAACGCCTTGGTCATCCCTGCGACGAGGGCGACGATCACGAACCCGCTCACATGCCCGTCCCAGCCGGCCGGGACCAGGAACCGGTGCAGCGCAAGGAACCCGACCGCGATCACGGCCAGGCACGCATACTGGCGTCTGCGCAGCCAGCCGTGCACGCTGCGCGCGCCTTCGGACGATTCGCGGCCCAGGGATTCGGAAACGAAGCGGATCGCGGTTGTGGTCAGGCCGTTGTTGCCGATCGCGATGAGCAGGCCGGCCAGCCAGACGACGTAGGAGTAGCGTCCGAAATCATCCGGCCCCAGGGTACGGGCCACAAGCACACTGGTCAGCAGGCCGAGCGCATAGGTCAGGTAGGTCGATCCCATGACCATCATTGCGGCGCGGATCGCGGCGGCCCCGCTGAACTGCTGATTCATCTGCCAAGGAACTCGCGTTGCAAGGGCCGGGAGGTGTTGCCGGTGGGGTCGTACACGCAGATGCCGGTGGGCCGGGAACCGGTCGGACCCGGGGTGTCGTGGCGATTCGCCATCCCGCACGAACGGTGACGCCGCCTGACTCCCGCGAACCCGACCCGGGTCCGGGAGCGAATGATACGGGCAAGTGCACGCGTGCGTGTGTTTGGCCGCGCCCGCCCGCTTCTGCGACACTGCGCGATCACCGGTGGCGACACCGGCTCACCTCCTGCCCGGACACCATGGCCGAAGATCGCCCGCTCGCCATCATCCATGTCGTGGACACGCTCGAGTTCGGCGGGCTGGAGCGGGTCGTCACCGATATCGCGATCGCGCAGCGCACGCACGGGCACCGCGTCGGTGTGTTCAGCATCTGTGCCACCCAGGGATTCCGCGCCGTGCTCGAGGCCGCGCACATCGACGTGGTCATCGGCGCCAAGCGGGGCACGTTCGATCTGAACGTGTTGCGCGGCTTGCGCCGGCTGCTTCTTAAGGATCCCATCGATATCGTGCATACGCACAATTTCGTGCCGAACTATTACGCCGTGGCGGCGACGCTGTTCGCGCGGCGCCGACCGCGGGTCGTCAATACCTGCCACAACATGGGGACGCGCCTGGCGAACCGGCGCCTGCGCTGGTTGTATCGGCTGTCGCTCGCGCGCACGGCGCGGATCGCGCTGGTCGGTTGTCAGGTCCATGATCGTCTGGTCAACACCGGCATCGTCGCTCCGGCGCGCGCGCGCACCGTGCTCAACGGAGTAGCCGTCGAACGCTTCGCATCCACCGCGGAATCCCGCGACGTGGCACGTGCGGCACTCGACATCGCTCCCGACGAACTCCTGGTCGGCTGTGTCGGACGCCTGGTCGAGCTCAAGAACCATCGCCTGCTGCTGACCTGCGCGGCAGGTCTGGTCGCTACCTGGCCCCGGCTCAGGATCGCGTTGATCGGTGATGGGCCGCTCGCCGGCGAACTGCGTGAACTCGCCGAGACACTTGGGATTGGCGGACGCGTGCTGTTCCTTGGCGCGCGCGACGATGTCGCCGAGCTGCTGCCGGCGCTGGATCTGTTCGTGCTGCCGTCACGCACCGAAGGCGTGTCGATCGCGCTGCTGGAGGCTTGCGCGAGCGGGCTGGCGGTGGTCGCGACCGCGGTCGGTGGAAACCCCGAGATCGTCGAAGACACCGTGACCGGGCGACTGGTCGCTTCCGATGATGCCCAGGCCTTGCATGCGCTGCTCGACGAACTGCTCGCCGATCCCGCCCAGCGCCAACGGCTCGGCGCCGCGGCACGAGACTGGGTGCGTCTGAACGGGTCCGTGGATGCGCTGCGGCGCAATTACGACCAGGTCTACCGGGAGGCCCTGGCATCGTGAGCGCAATCCGGCAGCCGACGCGATCGCGGAGGACGCTGCCTTGCGCGTAGCGATCATCGGCTGCGGCTTCGTCGCGGACCTGTACATGGAGACCTTGCCGCAGCATGCCGAGCTCGAGCTCGTCGGCGCGTGGGATCACGATCCCGTGCGTCTGGGCATGTTCTGCCGCACCTACGACGTGCCGACCTATGCGAGTTTCGAGGCGCTGCTCGAGGACCCGCGCGTGGAAACCGTGCTCAACCTGACCAATCCGCACAGCCACTACGCCGTCTCGCGCGATTGCCTGGAGGCCGGCAAGCACGTCTACTCGGAAAAGCCGCTGGCGATGTGCGTGAGCGATGCCGAGGATCTCGTCAGCCGCGCGCGCGCGCGCGGACTGCGCCTGTCCGGTGCGCCGAGTCGTCTGCTCGGCCGGCCCGCACAGACCGTGTGGAAACTGCTGCGCGACAACGTCATCGGCCGTGCGCACCTGGTCTATGCCGAGCTCGATGACGGTCTGCTCCACCGCATGGCCGTACGCCGCTGGCGCGGTCGCTCGGGTTCGGTGTGGCCGGTCGAGGACGAGTTGCGGGTCGGAAACACGCTCGAGCACGCCGGCTATGCGTTGACCTGGCTGGCGGCCTTCTTCGGGCCCGCGAAAAGCGTCACCGCGTTCGCCGCGCGCAGCGTGCCCGACAAGCGCCTCGATGTTGCATTGACCGATCAGGCCGCCGATTTCACCGTGGCCGGCATCCAGTTCGAGTCCGGCATGGTCGCGCGCCTGACCTGCAGCATCGTCGCCAGTCACGATCACCAGATGCGCATCTTCGGCGAGGAAGGCATCCTTTCGGTCGACGACATCTGGAAGCCGGAATCTCCGGTGCGCCTGCGCCGGCGCATCAGCCTGCGCGGACGCACGCGCGAATCGCCGCTGACTTCGCGCCAGCGCCTGCTCGGTGACGACGAGGCGCGACGGCTGTCGCGCGGTCGGCGCAAGGTGGATTTCTGCCTGGGTCCGACCGAGCTGGCGCGCGCCATCGGCGAACAACGGCCGTCGCGCCTTCCGGCCGAACTGTGCTTGCACGTCGCCGAACTTTCATTGGCGATCACCCAGGCGCTCGAACACGAGGCACGCGTGCCGATCCGTTCGCGCTTTGCGCCGATCGATCCGATGCCGTGGGCGCGCTGAGATGAAGGTATTGATTACCGGTGCGAGCGGATTTCTCGGTTCGGTGCTGGTTCGGCGCGTGCTCGCGGCGGGCGATCAGTCGGTCCGCGTGCTCGTGCGCAGGGGCAGCGACACCGCCGCGCTCGATGCCGCGATCGGCGCTGCGCCGCAGGCGCTGATCGAACGCCATGCGGGATCGCTCGATACGCTCGCCGAGGCGCTGGCCGCGGTGCAGGGCGTCGACCTCGTCTATCACCTGGCCGCAGCCAAACGCGGCTCGGCTGCCGAGGTGCTGCGCGGCACCTTGGCGACCTCGCGCAACCTGCTCGACGCGGTGCGCGAGCAGCCGGTGCCGCCGCGCATCGTGCTGGTCAGTTCGTTCGGCGTCCATGCCAGCGCCGGTCTGGACGATCACGCGCTGGTCGACGAGGCCACCGCGCTGGAGCCATCGCCGGGCCGTCGTGATGTCTACTCGCATGCCAAGCTCGAACAGGAGCGCATGTTCCGCGATGCCCATGTCCGGCATGGCATCGGACTGGTCGTGATGCGACCCGGCGTGATCTACGGCGAGGGCCACAGCGCGCCGAGCAACCGGGTCGGATTCGGTCCGCGGTGCGGCCTCTTCTTCCTGTTCGGTGGCGACAATCCGCTGCCGCTGACCCATGTCGAGAACTGCGCCGAGGCGCTGCGCTTCGCCGCGACGCGGGCCCGATTCGAAGGCGACACCTACGATGTCGTCGACGAGGACCCACCGGGTTGCCGCGATTATCTGCGCCGCTACCGCGCCGCGCATCCCGGCTTCGTGATCGTCGGCGTGCCGTTCCGGATCGTGCGGATTCTCGCTGCGTGGGTCGCCTGGCTGCACCGGGTCACGCGCGGGCGCGTACCGGCCTTGCTGACTCCGTATCGCGCGCGCGCGACCTGGAAGCCACTGCGCTACTCCGGCGCCGCGCTGCGCGCGCTCGGGTTCCGTCAGCCGATCCCGAGCGCGCAGGCGCTCGCGCGCGTGTTCGGTGAGGACCGCATGCGGACGTGACCCTCAGGACGCGGCGGGTGTCACGTTTCCATAGCGCGGCCGCGCGATGCAGTAGTCGCGATACTGGCCGGGATCGCCTTCAAGTCCCGCTTCGGCGGCCTTGATGATGTTGTAGGTCTCGCGCGCGCTGACGTAGTGGAGCTTCCAGTCGCGCCCATCGTTGTAGCGCGTTTCCAGGTGCGTGTAGGCGGCGTCCATCGGCGCCCCGAGCAGCGTGTCCATGTCGCAATCCTCGGCGCCATGCGTGTGCACCTTGACCACGATCCATTCGGGCCGCCCGTGGACGTGGATGCCGGTGCGGACCCAGGCATCGATGCGGTCCGGCGTGGGCCCGCAGACGGTGCGCAGGTCCGAATTCTCGATGCGCGGAAAGATCCCGAACTTGCGGCTGTTCCAGCGCAAGCCGAGCGGACCCTGGATGATCATGAGATCGCCGTGCGCCTGGCCACCGACGCGCACGCGCTCGCCGGTGTCGTGCGATTTCGGGCGCTGCGGGTCGTCCTTGGCGTAGTAGATGCGGTTGATCGTGCGCGGCTGGCACGGATCCGGCGCGGCCGGGAACGTGAAGTCGGCATAGCAGCCTTCTTCGCGCAGCACGATCAGTTCGTTGTTGACGCCGCAGTGGCGTCCGTCCGGATGGCTGTTGTCGAGCGCCCAGTTGCCATGGATGAAGGCCCAGCGCGGCTGGCCGCTTTGCGGATCGCGTGGCAGCGCGTCGTGCCGGCTCGCCAGCAGTTCGGTGAAGCGCGACAGTTTCTCGCGCAGCGCGGCCTCGGTGTCGCCATCGTGATGGAGGTGGATCTCGATCTCGCCGAGCCCGAGTCGACACAGTTCGACCAGTGAGTCGAGGTGCTCGGGCCGGTATTCCTCTTCCGGATAGAAGAACGAATGCACGGGCGGTCGACCGTCCGCATCGCGATGGTTCGCGCACAGGCGTGGCAGGTCCTCACGCCAGCGCGCGACGCGTGCACATTCGCGCGCGTGGTCGGGTTTGCCCCAGGCGGGCTCGTAGTGGTCGACGAAACAGAACAGCAGATGACGCGTCGTGCCCGCGGGTACCGGGGTGCGCCAGTCCTGGCGCAACCACGCGCTGAACCAGCCGGCGACGTTGCGCTTGCGGATAAGGTGCACACCCATGCCGATCGCGGCGACAAGGATGATCAAACCGAACCAGAGCAGCGTAGTGGTCATCGAGGTGAGTGCTCCCGGGCAGGCATCGTGGCATCGGCGTTGAACATGATCATTTGCCTCGGTCTGCAGCGGCTGCCTGCGCCGGCGCGCTCTGGTAGGCGCCGAGATCGTAAGGCGCGACCCGCGCGCGCCGTTCGATGTCGTCGGTCACTTCGCGCAAGGGCGTGCCGGAATGGATTGCGGGACTTCCCGGCACCGGGCGGCCCGTGCCGTCGATCTCGAATACGGCCGAAATGCTGTTCGTGTCGGCGCGCGAATGGCGTTTCCAGGCGGCCAGGTCGCTGCCGGCGAACGCGCTGCCGGGACGACGGTCGACGAAGCGGCAGGCTCCGCGGGTGTTGTGGTAGCCGTTCCAGTCCAGTCCGCTGCCGCCCTGCAGTGCTGAAAGGCCGCCGAGTTCGTGCGACCAGCGGATTTCCACGCAACTGCCGCCGTCCTGGATCACGAGGTTGTTGCGCACGGTCGGATTGATCGTCGGTGGCCGTCTGGCGTCGGCTTCCCAGTCCTGGAACGTGATGCCGAAGTAGATCGCTGCGTGGCCCCGCTGCGCCGCATGAATGATCGTGTTGTTGGCCACGAGTGCATCCTTGGCCGCGTACAGGCCGATGCCCGCATAGCGCGTGTTGCGGATGACGTTGTTGCGGACAATGCCGCGCACCGACTCGTGGTACTGCGGGTTGACGGAGAGATCGAAGTACTCCGGACTCGTGTCGAAGCCGACCAGGATGCCGGACATGCCGGTGTTCTCGATGCGGTTGCGCTGCACGACGACATCGCTCGCGCCGCCCTTGAAGTAGAGCCCGTTGGTGACGACGTCGTGGATGTGGCTGTCCTCGACGACCATGCCCGAGCCGTTGACGTTGTCGATGCCGTCGGCATTCATGCGCTCCATCGGCGTTCCCGGCGGGTAGATCGCGCCGGTGTGGCGGATCGTCGAACGCCGGATCGTGACCCGGTTGGAGCGGGGCGTGATCTTGATTCCGTCGCGTCCGGTGTGGTGGATGTCGAGGTCTTCAAGGAGGATGTCGGAGGCACCCGTGAGCTTTTCACCTTCGCCCTTGTACCAGTCGGTCTGCACGAACACGCCATAGTAGTAGCCACCGCTGATCTCGAGGTTCGACAGGCGGCTGCGCGAGGCTGCGGCGTCGATCTGGATCGTCACGGTTTCCTTGTTGGCAATGTCGCAGTGGATGTGCGCGCGCTCACCCGGATACGAGCGCAGGGTCAGGGGCACGCGCAGGCGCACGTCGCATTCGCTGTAGGTGTTGCGGCCGGCCGGTCCGCGCAGGGTGACCGTATCGCCGGCACCGACCACGCCCGTGGACGTGTTGAGCAGGCGCATGATCGTGCGGAACGGTTTTTCCTGCGTGCCGGTGCCCTTGACGTCGTCGCCATCGGGCGAGACGAACCATTCCTTCGCCGAAACCGGACCCGCCATCACGATCAGACCGTAGAGCAGCAGGCGCAACATGGCGGGTTCCTTGACGGGAGTGCGATATGCGCGGTGCGCGTGGGCACCGTTCGGCGCTCGCAATCATAGTTGCGCACGCCCGCGGGACCAACAGGATACTCGTTGCATCCCGGCTTCCGGGTTGAGCTTGGCGGTGCGATCGGGTTAACTACGGTTCGATGTGGCGGACAGGGGCTCCGGAACGTGCCGATCGGGCAGGACGCACGCAGGCGTGAGCACGCGGCAACGCGAGTCGGTGCATCGTACCGGGTTGCGCTGGCGTGCGCGGCGCAATGCGATACCGGTGCGCAGGCACGCCCCGCGAGGACTGCATGAAGAGCCGGCTTGCCGCGAAATTTCTTGCCGTTTCGCACCTGCGTCCGCTGCTCGCATCGGTGTTGCGTCCGCGTGGAATCCTCGTGCTCAACTATCACCGCATCGGCGACGGTTCGGCATCGCCGTACGATCGCGAGTTGTGGAGCGCGGCGACCACCGCATTCGACGAACAGGTCGCGTTCCTTGCCCGCCATTGCGACGTCATCGCGCCTGCAGACATCGATCAGGCGCTCGGCAATCCGCGCGGGCGCCATGTGATCATCACCTTCGATGACGGCTACCGCGACAACCACGATCATGCGTTCCGGATCCTGCGTTCGCACCGCGTTCCCGCGACGTTCTTCGTTGCCACCGGATTCATCGACCGGCCCACGCTGCCGTGGTGGGACGAGATCGCCAGTCTCGTGCGACGCACGCAGGCCGATCGCCTGTTGCTGAGCGGCTACCTCGCCAAGCCGATCGTGCTTGATGGCGATCAACGCGACGCGGTCATCCACCAGCTGCTCGAAACCTACAAGGCGTTGCCTTCGCCGGCAGCGACGGAGCTCCTCGCGCAGTTGCGCAGCGAGTCCGAAGTCGACGATGTGGCGATCGTGCGCAATCACTGGATGACCTGGGACATGATCCGCGACATGCATGCGCACGGCATGACGATCGGTGGTCACACGATGAACCACCCGGTACTTTCGCGCATGTCGGCGCAGCAGCAATATGACGAAATCGCCGGTTGCGGCGCGCGCATCCGCGACGAGCTTGGCGTGCGCATGGACTACTTCGCCTATCCGGTCGGCGGCCGCGATGCATTCAATGCCGACACCGTGGAATGTCTGAAGCGCCTCGAGGTACGCCATGCATTTTCCTACTATGGCGGATTCGTGACCCGTGCTTCGCCACGCTACGACATGCCGCGCGTCGCCATCGAGCCGCACGTGGGTACCGATCTGTTCCGGGCGATGGCGCAGCTTCCGCAGGTATTCTGCCGCCGCGCGTACAACTGACGCGTTGTTTCGCCGGCATGGCGATGTCGCGAACGCGCTCGCAGCGTCGGCTCACGCCGAGCGGCTGGCCCGTATGCGTTCCCAGGCCAGGGCCGTGCCGACGATGAATTCCAGGTTGTCGTGGCGCGGAATCCACCCCAGCCGTTGCGCGAGCCGGTCGCTGCGCGCGATGAGCGCGGGTGGATCGCCGGCGCGACGCGGTTCCTCGCGGATCGTCAACGCATGGCCGCACAGGCGCTGGACCGTGTCGAGCACCTCGCGCACGCTGTAGCCGTGTCCGTACCCGCAGTTGAGGGTCAACGATTCGCCGCCGTCGCGCAGGTGATCCAGAGCGCCCAGATGCGCTGCCGCGAGGTCGTCGACATGGATGTAGTCGCGGATGCAGGTGCCGTCCGGGGTGTCGTAGTCGGTGCCGAAGATTGCAAGGTCGGCGCGCTTGCCGACGGCGTGTTCGCAGGCGACCTTGATCAGCAGGGTCGCGTTCGGTGTGGACTGGCCGATGCGTCCCTCCGGATCGCAACCGGCGACATTGAAGTAGCGAAGGATCACATGGCGCATCGGTGTCGCGGCGCCGAGATCGCGCAGCATCGTCTCGCTCATGAGCTTGGACCAGCCGTATGGATTGATCGGCCGGGTCGGCGTGTCCTCGTCGGCGACGCCGCTTGCCGGCATGCCATAGACGGCGGCGGTGGAGGAGAACACGAAATGGCGCACGCCGGCGGCCGAACATGCCGCCAGCAGGCTGCGCGTGCCGCAGGTGTTGTTGCCGTAGTACTTGAGCGGATCGGAGACCGACTCCGGGACGACCGTGTGCGCGGCGAAGTGCAGCACCGTATCGATCGCGGCGGAGGCGAGCAGGGCATCGACCAGCGCGCGGTCGCCGACGTCACCGACGACCAGCCGCGCGCCGATCACGGCATCGCGGAATCCGCTGCTGAGGTTGTCCAATACCACGACCTGTTCACCGCGTGCGGTCAACTGGCGAACGACGTGGCTGCCGATGTAGCCGGCGCCGCCGGTGACGAGTAGGGATGCCAAGCGTCGATTCTCCGGAAGCCAGCGCAGGGTGTGATCAACGCGTGTAGGTTACCCGCGCATAGGCGACATTCTCGTCGTAGGAAACGCTGCTGTCTGCGCCATCGCGCTCGTTGCGGGTCAGGTCCAGACGCCAGCTCCAGTGGCGCGCCCATTGCTGGGTCAGGTACAGCCCGTAGTGGCGATCGCGATCGCTGCTGCGCGTCTGCCGGTACTCGCGGCGGTCGATGCCGGCAAGCACGCCGAGGCGGATCAGTGGACGCACACGATAGGCGAGATCGAAGGCGATGCCGCGATCGTCGCGGTCCTGGGAGACGAACGAGGTCACCTGCTCGTACTCGAAGCGCGCCAGGTAGATCTGTGCCGCACTGACGATGCGCGCGCTTTCATAGCCATGTCGGCCCTCGATCCGGCGCTCCTTGTAGACGTCCGGGCTGACATCGACATGGCCGATGCCGACCGCGCCAAGCGGGTTGTGCAGTGAGCCGGTGGCTTCGCTCATCTGGGTCGCAGCATCGGAGAACTGCCATGCCAGACCGAGGCCGAACGTGTTGCGCGCGCCGGCGCGCCAGTCCAGCGACGCGCGCGCGAGCGGGCCCGACGCGCTGCGGCTACCGGCGAAATCCAGATGCGAGTAGCCGAGCGCGAACTCCATGTCGAACTGGTTGAGGGTCTGCGCGTAGCCCGCGTAGACGTCGTAGCGGTCGTAGTCGGTCGCGAGCGTGTTGTTGTCGAAGTCGATCGAACGCACCTCGACGTTGCCGAGCAGGCGACGGGTCGGTGACAGCTCGTGGCCGAGCCGGAATGCGCCCGCGAGACGGGTCGAGTCGAAACCGGCGTTTTCCTCGGCGTCGCTGTCGGCATAGCGCAGCTCGACCTGTCCGCGCCAGCCGGGGGCAAGCCGGAAGCGCCAGGTGGGCCCGGTCGTGAACACATTGACCCGCTGCACGTTGTCGGGCGTATCGGGTTCGCGCAGATCGACCGGATACATGCCGAGGTTGTCGGCGAACGTCCACATCAGGCGCTCGGGAAGCAGGGTCCAGTTGAGCACCGCGTTCAGGCTGCCGCGCACCTCGCTCGCATAGGCGTCGCCGAGGTAGTCACGGAATTCGATCAGGCCCGATGCCTCGGCCTGCACGGCCGATCCGGATTCACTGAGAGTGAACCCCAGACGCGGGATCAGCACGTTCTGCGAGACCGGGTCGTTGGCGTCGAGATTGATGTTGTCGCTGTGCAGCAAGCCCAGTTCGAGCAGGTAGTCGAGCTGCCACGCATGGGCGACCTGGCAACTGGCGCCCAGCAGCAGGGCCGAAGCGAAACGCGTTCCCCTGTGCATCTGGATTCCCCTGTCTCCCGCAGTTCAAGGCAGCTGGTTGAGCACGACACCGGCGAGCTTGTTCGGTTCGAACTTCGCGACCGCCTTCTGGATCGCATTGGCCGTGTCGCGTCCGCTGCCGGCGACGAGAACGACGAAATCGGCCAGATCGGCGAGGATCTGCGCATCGGGCGACCCGGCAACGGCGGGTCCGTCGAGGAACAGGTAGCGATCCGCATAGCGCGAGCGCAGCGAATCGAGCATCGCGCGCATGCGGAACGAGGTGAAGTACTCGCCGCTGGTTTCGCGCTCGCGCCCGGCCGGAATCAGACGCAGGCGCGGAATGCCGGTGTGATAGAGGATCGTCTCGACGCCGATCGCCGGATGATCCAGATAGTCGATGAGCCCGCCGCGATCCGGCTCCACGACCAGGTCGCGGTGCAGCGACGGGTGGCGCAGGTCGCAATCGATGAGCAGCGCGGTCTTGGCTTCGTCGAAGGCGAACGCTGCGGCGAGATTGCGCGCGACGAAGCTACCCCCGGAGCGCGAGCTGACCGGGGCGACCATCGTGATGAAGTTGTTGCCGCCGCCAAGCGCGAGCAGCGCTGTGCGGATTTCGCGGAACGCATCGGCTTGCTCGCGCACCGAGGCATCGCGATGGATCAGGCGGCGTTCCTCGAGTCGACTCGGGGCCAGCGCATTGGGTTCGACGATGCGTGCGATCGATCGCGTTGCGTTGGCGCGCCGGGCGATGTCGCCCGCTGCCGCACCGAGGGCGGCGCCGACATGGTCGGGAAGATCGCCGTCGTCGACCGAATTGCTCATGAGGTGCCCTGTATCCTGATCCAGTACACGGACGCGTAGCTGGCGAGCACGCCGAGGACGAGCACCGCAGCCAGCGCCATGCGCGTGCGATTGCGCAGTTTCTCACGACCCGTGGCATAGGTCGGAATCGTCGCGATGACTTTCAGGCCGGTGGCGCGTTCAAGCTGCGCTGGCGAACGGATGCGCGGGTCGAAGCGCACGAGCGCGAAGATCAATCCGAACGGGATCAGCACGGCGAGCGCGAGTCCGGCTGCAGCGAAATGGACCAGGCGCAATCCCGACGGGCGCAGCGGAAGCGTGGCCGGATCCTGGATGCGGAAGGTCAGGCCGCGCTGTTCCTCATCGAGCACCATCGAGACCCGCGCGTTCTCGCGCCGGCGCAGGAGGTCCTGATAGATGTCGCGATTGACTTCGTAGTCGCGGGTCAGTTCGGCCAGTGCCCCCTCCGAGGCGGCAATTCGCCGGCTGCGATCCAGTTCGGCGGCGAGCATCGACTCGCTCGCGCTCATGCGCGCACGCGTGGCCGCGACCTCGCGGCGCAGTTCGCCCAGGCGCAGGCGCATTTCCTGGTACAGCGGGTTGAACTGGGCATTGTCGAACGGACTCTGCTGGGCGCCGGGCGATTGCGCGCGGCGCGCACTCTCGGTCGCCAACTGCGTCTGCAGATCCTGCATCTGCATGCGGATCCGCACGACATCCGGATACTGTTCGGTGTAAGTCAACAGCAGGCGGTCCAGTTGCGACTGCAGTTCGATCAGTTGCGCGCGATAGAGGCCTTCGCGGGTCTGCACGGCGGTCACTTCGGACTCGCCCGACATCTGGGCCACGATCGCGGCTTCGCGTGACTGCTGCTCCATGAGCTGCATGCGCGTCTGTTCGACCTGCGTACGCAGCGCACTGATGCGCGCCATCGCGTCGGTGGCGCTGCCCGGCTGGGCATCGGCGTTGGCCGAGCGGAAGTCGAGGAGGCCTTCCTCGGCCCCGGTGAGCTTCTGGTGGTAGCCCCGGACCTGGCTGTCGATGAACTCGAACGCATCGCGGCTTTCGCGTTCCTTGGCGAGGCGGCTCTCTTCGATGAACAACGTCGCGAATCGTTCGGCCACCTTGAATGCGCGTTGCGGATCCGAATCGCGATAGGCGATTTCGACCAGATCCGGACGCGGACTCGACACGAGTGTGCGGCCCTTGATCTGCTCCATGAGCCGATCCTGCATGATCGGCGACAGACTCTCGTCGGTCCAGCCGCCGGTGCTCAGCGCGTCGCTGAGGACCTTGCGGCTGAAGATCACCTGGCGCGCGATACCGGCGCGATCCGACACGCCGGTGGTCACAGCGCGCCCCTCGAGCAGCGGCTGGATGATGTCGCTGCCCTGGGCGAGGATCGTGGTCGACGAGACGTAATTCTTCGGCCACAGGATTCCGCCGACCAGGGCGAGCAGGGCGATGACCGCGAACAGGACAGCCAGCAGCACGCCGTAACGTCGCGCCTCGCGGATGAACGGAGGCACGAGTTCGGCGATCGGTGTGGTCTCGGTATTCATCGGTATGGCTGGCTGCTGCGTCTGCGATCGACTAGAACGCGCGTTCCGGAACGGTGATCACGTCACCGGGCTGGACATCGAAATTGGTGACCAGGTCGCCTTTCTGCAGGATGCGGTCCAGGCGCACCGCATAGGTGCGCGTGGACGCGCCTTCCTTGCGGTAGAGCGAGGTGCGGTCGGCGGCCGCGAATTCGTTGGTTCCGCCCGCCGCGAGCACGGCATCGAGCACGGTCATGCCCTGGCGGTAGGGTACCGATACCGGCGTGCGCACGGCGCCGGTCACGCGCACGCGCGAGAGGTACTCGTGGCTGCGCAGCTGGTCGACGATGACCGTGACCTGCGGATTGCGAACATAGGCCTCCAGGCGCGTGCGGATGTCCGCGGAGACTTCCTCGGGGGTCTTGCCCCCGGCCTCGACATCGCCCACAAGCGGCACCGAGATCTTGCCGTCCGGACGGACCGGCACGGTGACATTGAGGTCGGGGTTCTGCCACACCGCAACGCGGATGCTGTCGTCGACCCCGATCCGATAGGCCTCCACGGCCTGGGCATGCATGCTCGTGCTGGGCGCTCCGCTGGGCGCAGGCCCGCTCGCGCAGGCGCTCAGCAGCACGAGCACCAGGAATGCGAAAAGCGGCTTGGTCGATCTCATCCGGACACTCCCCTGGTTCGCAACAGAATGTGAAACCTATCACAAATTCGCATGCTTCCGGCGCCCGTTCAGACCTGGAAATAGTCCCGGTACCAGGTGACAAATCGGCTCACGCCATCCTCGATCGAGGTGGCCGGCGCATACCCGGTATCGCGCATGAGCTCTTCCACGTCGGCGCAGGTGTCTGGCACGTCGCCGGGCTGCAGCGGCAGCAGGATTCTCTCCGCGCGACGCCCGAGGCAGGTCTCGATCACCTCGATGTAGCGCGCGAGCTTGACCGGGTCGTGGTTGCCGATGTTGTAGACCCGGTACGGCGCAGCCGATGACGCCGGGGTCGGATTCAGCGGATCGAATCCGGGATCGGGTCCAGGCACGCGATCGAGCGTGCGCACGACGCCTTCGACGATGTCGTCGATGTAGGTGAAGTCGCGCGTATGGGCGCCATGGTTGAACACCTCGATCGGCTCTCCGGCGAGGATCTTGCGGGTGAACACGAACAAGGCCATGTCCGGTCGCCCCCACGGTCCGTAGACCGTGAAGAAGCGCAGCCCGGTCGTCGGCAGTCCGAACAAGTGGCTGTAGGTGTGGGCCATGAGCTCGTTGGCCTTCTTGGTCGCGGCGTACAGGCTGACCGGATGGTCGACCGGATCGCGCACCGAGAACGGCAGCTTGCGGTTGGCGCCGTAGACCGAGCTTGACGAGGCATAGACGAGGTGGCCGACGCCGCCGTGGCGGCAGGCTTCAAGCACGTTCGTGAATCCGACGATGTTGCTGTCGATGTAGGCGTGGGGGTTCTCCAGCGAATAGCGTACGCCGGCCTGGGCGGCGAGATTGACCACGCGCTGCGGGCGGAAACCGGAAAACGCCTGCTCGAGCGCGGCGCGATCTTCCAGCGAGGCGCGAACGAACGAGAATCCCGACTGCGGCGTCAGCCGCGCCAGCCGCGCCTGCTTGAGGGCCGGATCGTAGTACGCATTGAGGTTGTCGTAGCCGAGTACCTCGTCGCCGCGGGCAAGCAGTCGTTCGCACAATGCCGAACCGATGAATCCGGCGGCGCCGGTGACAAGGATGCGCATGGGGAGGAAGCTCCGGGGTGGGACGTGAGACGTGAGACGCAGGACGGAGATTATCGTTGCCTTGTCCTTGCGGGAGAAGGTGGCGCGAAGCGCTGGAGGAGGGAACGACTCGGCGCAATTGCCGCCACGCCGAGTCGAGGCATCCTTCCCTCAGCCACCTGTGGGCGGCTTGGAGCCTCTCGCGCCGGAACAACGGAGGCCGAAGGGCAGACTTTTCTCCCGACGTCTCCCATTCACAAGCGGTCGTCGACCAGCTCGCGCGGCAGCACCTGCTTGACATCGAACAGCACGCAGCCGGGTTTGCCGAGCGCGCGAATGCGTTCGGCGCCCATGTCGATGAACTGATGGTGGGCGACGGCGAGAATGATCGCGTCGTAGTGGCCGTCCTTGAGCGTGTCCACGAGAGCGAGCCCGTATTCTTCGCGTGCTTCGGTGGCGCTGACCCAGGGGTCGTGGACGTCGACATTGGCGTGAAAGCTCGTGAACTCGGCGACGACGTCGACCACGCGCGTGTTGCGCAGGTCAGGGCAATTCTCCTTGAACGCGAGGCCGAGCACGAGGACATTGGCATTGGCTGCATGGATCCGGCGCTGGATCATGAGCTTGATCACGCGCTGGGCCACATGGCTGCCCATGCCGTCGTTGATGCGCCGGCCGGACAGGATCACCTCGGGGTGATAACCGATCTGCTGCGCCTTGTGAGTCAGGTAGTAGGGGTCCACGCCGATGCAATGGCCGCCCACGAGTCCCGGCCGGAACGGCAGGAAGTTCCATTTCGTCCCGGCCGCGGCGAGCACATCGCTGGTATCGATGCCCAGGCGGTGGAAGATCAGCGCGAGTTCGTTGATCAGGGCGATATTCAGATCGCGCTGCGTGTTCTCGATGACCTTGGCGGCCTCGGCGACGCGGATGCTCGAAGCCTTGTGGGTCCCGGCAGTGATCACCCGCAGATAAAGCGCGTCGACGAAATCCGCGGCCGCCGGCGTCGATCCCGAGGTCACCTTCATGATTGATTGCAGTCGATGCTGCTTGTCGCCCGGGTTGATGCGTTCGGGGCTGTAGCCGGCGTGGAAATCCACATTGAAGCGCAGGCCCGATTCGTGCTCGATGATCGGCACGCAGACCTCCTCGGTCGCGCCCGGGTAGACCGTGGACTCGAAGATCGCCACGCCGCCACGCTGGATCGCGCGCCCGACCGTGCGGCTCGCCGATTCCAGCGGGCGCAGATCCGGTCGCTTGGCATCATCGATCGGCGTCGGTACGGTGACGATGAAGACATTGCTGTGCGCAAGCGCAGCCGGATCGGCGCTGAACTGCAACTGCGTCGTCTCCCGCAGCTCCTCCGGCGATACTTCGAGTGTGTGGTCGCGATGCGATTGCAGTTCCGCGATTCGCGCCGCGTTGATATCGAAGCCGAGCGTCGGCAGCACGCGTCCGAAGCCCACCGCGAGTGGCAGGCCGACATAGCCCAGGCCGATGATCGCGACGCGAACATCGTCCGGGCGGGGAAGGGGAGCTGCGGGCATCGAGGATTTCCGATGGGTTTCGGCTGGCAAGTCTAGCAATTGCACGGCGACTGCCGGCGCCGTGTCCGCGTCCTGCCGCCGGTTCGCGATGCCTGTGGAGCGCGTTCAGCGCTTCTTCGGGCGGTTCCAGCCGGGCACGGTGGACTGGCGGGCACGGCCGACGGTCAGTTCGCCATCCGGGGCATTGCGGGTGATGACCGAACCGGCTCCGATCGTCGCATCGCTGCCGATAGTCACCGGTGCGACGAGGGCCGAGTTGGATCCGATGAAGGCACCGGGCCCGATCACCGTGCGGTGCTTTTCCACGCCGTCGTAGTTGCAGGTGATCGTGCCGGCACCGATGTTGGCGCCCGCACCGACCTCGGTATCACCGACATAGCTCAGGTGATTGACCTTGGCACCGCTGCCGAGCGTGGTGTTCTTGACCTCGACGAAGTTGCCGATGCGAGCGCCGGCGGCAAGCTCGGTGCCCGGGCGCAGGCGCGCGAACGGTCCGATCACACAAGGTCCGTGGGTGACGACGCCTTCCAGATCGCAATGCCCGCGCACCACGGTCCCTGCGGCCAGGCGCGAGTTGGCGATGCGGCTGAACGGACCGATCGTGACTTCGTCGCCGAGCACGACCTCGCCTTCGAGGATCACGTCGACATCGATCTCGACATCGCGGCCAACGCTGGCCGTACCGCGCAGGTCAAACCGGACGGGATCGGCGAAACGCACGCCCGCGGTGGCCAGTTCGGTGGCGCGCTGGCGCTGGTAGTGACGCTCCAGGGCCGCCAGTTGCCATGGGTCATTGGCGCCGAAAACCTCCTGGGAATTGCTGCACAGGCTGGCTTCGGCGGGCTCGTCCTCTTCGTTCGCCTGGGCGTAGACGTCGGTCAGGTAATACTCATGCTGCGCGTTGTCGTCGGAGAGGTTGTTCAGCCACACGCGCAGCCGGCGCGAATCGGCAGCGAGTATTCCGCTGTTGACCCAGGTGATCTGGCGCTGGTCGACCGTACAGTCCTTCTCCTCGACGATCGCGCGCACGCGTCCGATACCGTCGCGGATCACGCGGCCGTAGCCGTAGGGCATCTCGAGCTGGGTCACCAGCGCGGCCAGTGAGGTCTGCACCGCGAGCAACTGCTTGAGCGTGCTGCGGCGGATCATCGGCACGTCGCCATAGAGCACGAGCACACGCGCATCGTCGGGGATGGCGTTCATCGCCAGCTTGACTGCGTGTCCGGTCCCGCGCTGCTCGGGCTGGTGGACCCAGGACAGGTCGGGGTCGGCAAACGCCGCGCGCACCTGATCGCCGCCGTGGCCGTAGACGATATGGATCGCGGCCGGGTCGAGCGCGCGTGCGGTTTCGATCACATGACCGAGCATGGGCCGGCCTGCCAATGGCATGAGGACCTTCGGACGCGAGGATTTCATGCGCTTGCCCTCGCCGGCGGCGAGGATCACGACGTGAAGCGATGCGGCGGACATGAGCGAGCATTCCCGCAGGTCAGGGCGGGCACCTTAACGGAAATCGCCGTCGCCGAAAACAGCGCTGCGCGCAGCGGCGACCCATGGTGGCGCAGAACCGACCGCTGGCGGGGGAACGGCAACGGGCCGGCGCACCGCTTCGGAGCGGCACCCGGATACTTGCCCGGTTGGAGGCGCGCGGCGGGGAGATCCGGTAGTCGGCGACCGCGATCACGGGGCGCCAGCCCTTGGCGGCACGCCGACCTGCCGAAAAGCACAACGCCGGCAGCATGCCGGCGTCGTGCTGCAAGCTGTCGCGCAGAGCGCCGATCAGTGCTTGAGATTGCGCCGCAAGCGCTCAAGTGCCTGCAATTGCGCGGCGGCCTGCGCAAGCTGGGCCTGGGCTTCGGCGACTTCCATCGCGTCGGTGCGATCGGCGAGCGCGCGTTCGGCTTCGTCCTTGGCCTTGCGTGCGGCGGCCTCGTCGAGGTCGGCGGCACGCACGGCGGTATCGGCGAGCACGGTCACCACTTGTGGCTGCACCTCGAGGATGCCGCCGGACACATAGAAGAACTGCTCGTCGCCGTTCTCCAGGATCACGCGCACCTGCCCGGGCTTGAGCCGGGTGATCAGCGGCGCATGGCGCGGGGCGATGCCGAGCTCGCCCATCTCGCCGGTGGCGATGACCATCTGCGCGTTGCCGCGGAAGATCTCGGCCTCGGCGCTGACGATGTCACAGCGGATTGTGCTCATGGAAAACCTCAGGGGCTAGGGACTTGTAAGGCAAAGGGGTCAGGGACGAGGGGCGAGGGCGGCAAAACCGGGTGACGAGGCTTGCAGGCGGCAAATGTACTAGCGCCCTCGCCTCTCGCCCCTCGACTCTGCCCCTCGCTTCTCAGGCTGCCTTCTTGACGCCCATTTCCTCGGCCTTGGCGAACACTTCCTCGATGCCGCCGACCATGTAGAACGCCTGCTCGGGGATGTGGTCGCAGTCGCCGTCGCAGATCATCTTGAAGCCGCGGATCGTTTCCTTGAGCGACACGTACTTGCCCGGTGCGCCGGTGAACACCTGAGCGACCGTGAACGGTTGCGAGAAGAAGCGCTCGATCTTGCGCGCCCGCGAGACCGCCTGCTTGTCCTCTTCGGAAAGCTCGTCCATGCCGAGGATCGCGATGATGTCCTTGAGTTCCTTGTAGCGCTGCAGGGTGCCCTGCACGCGGCGCGCGGTGTCGTAGTGCTCCTGGCCGATCACGAGCGGGTCGAGCTGGCGGCTGGTCGAATCCAGCGGGTCCACGGCCGGATAGATGCCGAGCGATGCGATGTTGCGCGAGAGCACGACCGTCGCATCCAGATGCGCGAATGTGGTCGCCGGCGACGGATCGGTGAGGTCGTCGGCAGGCACGTAGACCGCCTGGATCGAGGTGATCGAGCCGGTCTTGGTCGAGGTGATGCGCTCCTGAAGGCGGCCCATTTCCTCGGCCAGGGTCGGCTGGTAGCCCACCGCGGACGGCATGCGGCCAAGCAGCGCCGACACTTCGGTGCCGGCCAGCGTGTAGCGGTAGATGTTGTCGACGAAGAACAGGATGTCGCGGCCCTTGCCGGTGGCCGGGTCGATGTCGTCGCGGAAGTATTCGGCCATGGTCAGGCCGGTCAGCGCGACGCGCAGGCGGTTGCCGGGAGGCTCGTTCATCTGGCCGTAGACCATCGCGACCTTCGACTGCGAGATGTCATCGAGCTTGATGACGCCGGCCTCGATCATCTCGTGGTAGAAATCGTTGCCCTCACGCGTGCGCTCGCCGACGCCGGCGAACACCGAAAGTCCGGCGTGCTGGGTGGCGATGTTGTTGATGAGTTCGAGCATGTTGACGGTCTTGCCGACACCGGCGCCGCCAAACAGGCCGACCTTGCCGCCCTTTGCGAACGGACACACCAGATCGATGACCTTGATCCCGGTTTCGAGCAGCTCGTTGGTTGCGGCCTGGTCGGCATAGCTCGGCGCCGCGCGATGGATGACCCACTGGTCCTCCTCGCCGATCGGGCCGGCTTCGTCGATCGGATTGCCGAGCACATCCATGATCCGGCCGAGCGTGGCCTTGCCGACGGGCACCTTGATGCCTTCGCCGGTGTTGTTGACCACGAGACCGCGCTTGAGGCCGTCGGTGGAACCGAGCGCAATCGTGCGCACGACGCCATCACCGAGCTGCTGCTGCACCTCGAGCGTGATCGCCATGCCATCGATCTTGAGCGCGTCGTAGACCTTGGGCACGGAATCGCGCGGGAATTCGACGTCGACGACGGCGCCGATGATTTGTACGACTTTGCCTTGGCTCATTGGAGTGCTCCGGATGACTCTTCAGATTCTGCGATGACGCCGCCGAAGCAGCGCTTTTATTTGAACAGTGCGGCCATGGATGGCCGATTCTTGATTCTCGCGATCAGGGGCGATCGCACTCATACCGCCGCGGCACCGCTGACGATTTCCGAGATTTCCTGCGTGATCGCGGCCTGGCGCGCCTTGTTGTAGACCAGCGTCAGCGAACCGATCGCCTTGGTCGCGTTGTCGGACGCGCTCTTCATTGCGACCATGCGCGCGGCGTGCTCGCTGGCAAGATTCTCCAGCGTGGCCTGGTAGACGAGCGACTCCACATAACGCGTGAGCACGTGATCGAGCACCGTCACGGCGTCGGGTTCGTACAGGTAATCCCACGCATGCGCGGTGACGACGTCATCGGATGCCGGCAGCGGCAGCAACTGGTCGATCGTCGCCTTCTGGGTCATCGTGTTGATGAAATCGTTGTAGACCAGCGAGACGCGGTCGATACGTCCGTCGGTATAGGCGTCGAGCATGACCTTGATCACGCCGATCAGTTCGGCCACCTGCGGACGTTCGCCCAGATGGGTCACGCTGCCGAGCATGTTGAGCTTGAGCCGACGAAAGAACGCGGTGGCTTTCTGGCCGATGCAGACGAGGTCGACCTCGACGCCCTTGGCCTGCCAGTCGCGGATCTCTCCGATCAGGCGCCGGAACATGTTCGAGTTCAAACCGCCGCACAGGCCGCGATCGGTCGAAACGATCACGAAGCCGATCCGCCTGACTTCGCCGCGTTCGACCATGAACGGGTGCTTGTACTCGCTGTTGGCGTGCGCGATGTGGCCGATCACCTGGCGCATCAGGCGCGCGTAGGGACGCGAGGCCTTCATCAGGTCCTGCGCCTTGCGGATCTTCGATGCCGAGACCATTTCGAGCGCGCGCGTCACCTTGCGGGTGTTCTGCACGCTCTTGATCTTGGTTTTGATTTCTCTGCCGCCAGCCACGATTACCTCACCCTGCCGTCGTCACGACCGACTTTCATCTGCGGGAACCCACTTGATCCGTCAACGAAGCAGTCGACGAACCGTCGGTTGCTCACCAGCTACCGGTCCGCTTGAACTCGTCCAGACCGCTCTTGAACGCGCCTTCGATATCGGCGTTCCAGTCGCCGGTATCGACGATCTTCTTCATGAGATCGGCGTGATTGTTGTGGAAATGCGTATGCAGTGCCGCTTCGAACGGCAGGATCTTGGCGATCGGAAGATCATCCAGATATCCCTTCTCTGCGGCGTAGATCGACAGCGCGAGTTCGGCGATCGACAACGGCGCGTACTGCTTTTGTTTCATCAGTTCGGTCACGCGCTGGCCGCGCTCGAGCTGGGCGCGCGTGGCGGCGTCCAGATCCGAGGCGAACTGGGCGAATGCCGCAAGCTCGCGGAACTGCGCAAGGGCGAGCTTGACGCCGCCAGACAGCTTCTTGACGATCTTGGTCTGTGCCGCGCCGCCGACGCGCGACACCGAAATGCCGGCGTTCACGGCCGGGCGGATGCCGGCGTTGAACAGGTCGGTTTCGAGGAAGATCTGGCCGTCGGTGATCGAGATCACGTTGGTCGGCACGAACGCCGAGACGTCGCCGGCCTGGGTCTCGATGATCGGCAGCGCGGTCAGCGAACCGGTGCGGCCCTTGACTGCGCCGTTGGTGAACTTCTCCACGTACTCCTCGGAAACCCGCGAGGCGCGCTCGAGCAGGCGCGAATGCAGGTAGAAGACGTCGCCCGGATACGCCTCGCGGCCCGGCGGACGCTTGAGCAGCAGCGAGATCTGGCGGTAGGCCCAGGCCTGCTTGGTGAGGTCGTCATAGATGATCAGCGCGTCTTCGCCGATGTCGCGGAAGAACTCGCCCATTGCACAGCCGGAGTAGGGCGCGATGTACTGCATCGCTGCCGATTCGGACGCCGATGCGGCGACGATGATCGTGTGCGCAAGCGCGTCGCTTTCCTCGAGCTTGCGCACGACGTTGGCGATCGAGCTCTGCTTCTGGCCGATCGCGACGTAGACGCATTTGATGCCCGAGCCCTTCTGGTTGATGATCGTGTCGATCGCCAGCGCGGTCTTGCCGGTCTGGCGGTCGCCGATGATCAGTTCGCGCTGGCCCCGGCCGATCGGGATCATCGAGTCCACCGACTTGTAGCCGGTCTGCATCGGCTGATCGACCGACTTGCGCCAGATCACGCCCGGCGCGACTTTCTCGATCGGCGCGGTCTGGGTTGCGTTGATCGGACCCTTGCCATCGATCGGGTTGCCGAGTGCGTCAACGACGCGCCCGAGCAGTTCGCGCCCGACCGGCACTTCGAGAATGCGCCCGGTGGTCTTGGCGGTATCGCCTTCGCGCAGGTGCTCGTAGTCGCCGAGCACGACCGCGCCGACCGAGTCGCGCTCGAGGTTCAGCGCCAGCGCAATCGTGTTGCCTGGCAACTCGATCATCTCGCCGGACATGGCATCGTTGAGACCGTGCATGCGCACGATGCCGTCGGACACGCTGGTGACCGTGCCCTCGTTGCGCGCATCGGCACTGAGCTTGAACTTCTCGATGCGACTCTTGATGAGTTCGCTGATTTCAGACGGATTGATCGTGGTGGCCATGGTGGTTTCCTGGTTAGTGCGCCAGCAGTGCGGCGTACTGGTTCAACTTGGATCCTGGATTGGGTAGCTGGCAACCGTCAGCCGGCAACCGGCGGGCGGCTCACATCGTTTCATTGCGCCAATGCCTGCTCCAGCCGCGCGAGCCTGCCGCGCACCGAGCCGTCGATGACGACTTCGCCGGCGTCGATGATCGCGCCGCCGAGAACCGAAGCGTCGACCGACTGCTCCAGTTCGATGTCGCGGCCGAAGCGCCGCTTCAGCGCGTCGCGCAGCTTGGCGACTTCGCCGGCCTCGATCGGGGCCGCTGCACGAACCTGCACCTTGAGCACGCGCTCGGCGTCGAGCTTGAGTTCCTCGAACAGGGCGCCGATCTCGGGTAGCACCGGCAGGCGGCCGTTGCTCGCCAGCAACTGCACGAAACTGACGAAGTCCGACTCCGCCGGTTCGGTTGCCGGGACGAACAGCGCGGCCAGCTCGGTCGGCGTCACGCGCGGATTGCCGAACAGCGCCGCGACACGCGGATCGGCGGCCACGTGCGCGGCAAACGCAAGCTTGCCGGCCCAGTCGCCGAGGGAGCCGTTGGCACGCGCGAGCTCGAAGGCGGCGCGGGCATACGGTCGGGCCAGAGTGAGGGCGCTGGACATGGGCTCAGATCTCGCTCACGAGCTGGTCGAGCAACGCCTTGTGCGCGTTCGCATCGATTTCGCGCCGGAGGATCTTCTCCGCACCGGCGATCGCGAGCGTGGCGACTTGGCCGCGCAATTCCTCGCGCGCCCGATGGCTCATGCTTTCGATCTCGGCGGCGGCGATCGCCTGTTGCCGGGTCGCCTCGACCAGCGCGTCGGTGCGCGCCTTCTCGACGATCTGGGTGGCCTGCTGATGCGCCTTGTCGATGATCGCAGTGGCTTCCACGCGCGCCTTGCGGATTTCGTCGGCTACGCGGGCATCCGCGTCGGCCAGCTCCTGGCGCGCGCGATCAGCCGCGGCCAGACCTTCGGCGATCTTGGCCTGGCGTTCCTCGATGGCCGAGATGATGTGCGGCCAGCCGAACTTCATGACGAGCCAGGCAACCAGGAAAAAGGCGATTCCCTGGATGACCAGCGTGATGGTGATGCTCATCGCGATACTCCTGCTGGCAGCCGCATGCGGGCGGCCGCCCTCGATTCAAGCGGGTGAACGTCGCTTACTGGACGCCGAGGTAGGCGAGCAGCGGGTTGGCGAAGATCAGCAGCAGGGCAATGGCGACGCCGATGATCGGCACCGCGTCGAGCAAGCCGGCGATGATGAACATCTTGGTCTGCAGCATCGGGGTGAGCTCCGGCTGGCGCGATGCACCTTCGAGGAACTTGCCGCCGAGCAGGGCGAAGCCGATCGCCGTGCCGAGGGCGCCGAGGCCGATCAGAAGGCCCGCGGCGATGACGGTCATGCTCAGCAGGTCGCCGATCTGGGCAACGTTCGCGATGGTTTCCATGGTTGTCTCCGTGGTTCTATGAGTGAAGTGAAAGAAAAAAGCCGCGCTTACTTGAAAAGTGCGGGCAAGGATGCCCGCTTCTTGATTCTCGCGATCACGGATGATCGCATTGGTTCGTCAAAGTGCGGGCAAGGATCCCCGCTTCTTGATTCTCGCGATCACGGATGATCGCATTGGTTCGTCAAAGTGCGGGCAAGGATGCCCGCTTCTTGATTCTCGCGATCACGGATGATCGCATTGGTCAATGATGTTCTGCGGCCATGCTCAGGTAGACGATCGTGAGGGTCATGAAGATGAACGCCTGCAGCGTGATGACGAGAACGTGGAACGCAGTCCAGGCGAAACCCGCGATCAGCTGTCCCGCACCGAGCAGGTAGGTCGAGAAATGATCCAGCGTGGCACCCAGGGTCATGACCGCGATCAGGATGAAGATCAGCTCGCCCGCGTACATGTTGCCGAACAGTCGCAGCGACAGCGACACCGGGCGCACCGCTTCCTCGATCAGGCGCAGCAGCAGGTTCGGTGGCGCGAGCAGGATCTTGCCGAGCGTGCCGGTGGCATGGAACGGAGCGGTCAGGAACTCGCCGAAGAATGTCTTCACGCCCTTGTGCTTGAGACCGACGTACTGGATCAGCAGGAATACCGTGAACGCCATGCCCAGGGTCGTGTTGAGATCCGCCGTGGAGACCACGCGCAGGTACGGTACGCCGGCAGCGGCGGCGGTTGCCGGCAACCAGTCCACCGGGATGATGTCCATGAAGTTCATGAGGAAGGTCAGGCAGAAGATCGTCAGCGCGAGCGGCGCGATCATCTTGCTGCGGCCATGGAAGGTCTCGCGCACGAGCCCGTCGACGAACGACACGACCATCTCGATCGCGCACTGCAGCTTGCCCGGGACGCCGGGTGTGGCGCGTCGGGCCACGCGCACGAACAGACCGACGAACACGAGCGCCGCGAGCAGCTTGAACAGCACGCTGTCCAGATTGATGGTCAGGAACGGGTGATCGCCCACCTTGATCTGCAGATGCTGCAGATGGTGCTTGATGTAGTCGGTCATGTTGGCGGGAGCGGCGTCGCTGGCCATCGGGTTACCTGATTGCAATGAGGGCGATCCAGAAAGAAACCTGCGCTGCCAGGATCCCGGCGATCAGCCCGGGAAACGGCAGTTTCCACACGGCGATGGCCAGATACAGCATCAGGCACAGCCACAGCCATTTCAGTACTTCCGCGGCGTAGGCCGAGCGCAACACGCTGCGAGCCGGCGCGACTCCCCGCCCGAACAGGCGCATCGCGAACAGCAGGTTGCCCGCCGCAACGATCGCTCCGCCCACTCCGACAGCCAGCGCGATTTCCCACCCGAATACGCCCGCAACCGCTGCGACCGCCAGGGTCGCGCCGGTTTGCAGCAGCGTGGTGCGAACCGCAATCCGCCAACCGTGGGCGATCGAGTTGCGCACCTGGCCTGATCCGAATGGGGCGGCAAGACCGCCGGTGGTCGGCGCAAACGCGCCGGCAAAGCCTGAGAATGATATCAGTTGGGTTTTCCGGGTAGCAACCGACCAGGGGCGGCCACGGGCTGGCGGTCGTGTGCCCGGGACACGAATCGCATCGCGCCCGAGCGGGCAACGGCGTTTCTGCGTCGATATGTCGCAGTGCGGCGCAGCGCGCGCCAGCAGCGGCAATCGCGCCGGTTGCTGGTAGCGACGTGCGCTCGGCATAATCGGGGACCGTATTCGGCATGTCGCCGTCGCAGAGCATGTTGTCCATGAGCAAGTCGGCCGACGCCTATGTCGACGCAACCGCCGGAGAAACCATCTTTCGCGAAGGCGAGCCGGGGCAGGCGATGTTCATCATCGAGTCCGGCCAGGTCGATATCTGCCTGGCGGCGCGCGGTTCCGATCCCGTGGCCACGCTCGGGCCGGGTGATTTCTTCGGCGAAATGGCCATGCTCGAGGACCAGCCGCGCTTCGCTTCGGCGATCGCCCGCGAACCCTGTCGACTGCTGCGCATCGAGCGCGCCCAGTTTGCCGACCTGGTGCGGCAGAATTTCGAGATCGGCGTGCGCATCATGCGCAAGCTGTCCGCACGCCACCGGCGCGCCGAGGCGCGCCTTGGCGAAGCGCTGGTCGAGATCGGGCGTCTGCGCAGCGTCGCGGCGCCGGCAAGGAAACCGGTTGCGGCCGCTGCAGGCGCTGCGCCGGTTGCGGCGGCGGCGCCCGTTCAACAGCGTGCGGCACCGAAGCCGGTGGCCGCGAAGGCGCCCAAGACCCAGGAAGCCTGCCAGTTGCGCCATGCCAGTGGCCAGGTGTTTCCGCTTGATCCCGCCGCGGCGCAATTTCTTGTCGGTCGCCCCGACCCGGTGGCCGGAATCAATCCGGAGATCGATCTGAGCGGTATCGATGCCACGCGCAGTCTGAGCCGCCGGCATGCCAAACTCGTGCGCGAGGGCCGCCTGTACTTCGTGCGCGAGGAAGTCGGTACAGTCAATGGCACGTTCGTCAATGGCGTGCGCGTCACGACGGGCGTGGATGTCGCGATCAAGCCCGGCGACAAATTGCGGTTCGGTGCAGTTGAGGTCGACTTCGCCGTCGCCTAGACGATCTGGAGGGGACAATCATGGTCAAGAGTCGCGAGGAAGCCGAGGCGCTGTCAGCAGTCGATCTCGGGGTCGTTGATGCGCTCAAGGCGCTCAAGCTGGATGCGGACATCCTGCGGGAACGGCTGTCGTCGCTGGAAGCGGTCAAGGCGGATTTCGATCCTGCGGTTTTCGAGCGCGTCAGCGCCGACTACCGCGCGCGTCTGGCCGAGCTTGAGGCGCAGGCCGATCCATTGCGTCAGCAGGCACGCGAGACCTATGCGCAGCTGCGCGGTGTCCTTGCGCAGATCACCTCCGCGCACGAGGCGGTCAAACTCGATCGTCAGGAGATCGAGCTGCGCCATCGGCTCGGCGAGTTCGATGCAGGTGTCTATGAAGAGCGGGTCAAGGCGATCGAGAAATCACTGAACGAACGCGCCGCCGCGCACAAGCAGGGCGAGGCGTTGCGCGCTCATTTTCTCGAAGTATTCGCCAGCGAAGACGAGCTGATGCAGTTCGTGCCCACGCCCGCCCCCGCCGCTCCGGCCGTACCTCCCCCAGTGGAAGCCATAGGGCCTTCGAGCACGCAGGAAATGCCGATGGCCGACGAGCCGCCTGCGGCGCAGACCCAGATTCTTCAGGTACTCAAGTTGCCCGAGCCACCACGCGTGCCGCCTCCGCCCGGCGGTGCAGCCACCGTGGCGGCCCCGGCCCCGGCATTCGGTCCGAACGCGACGATGTCGCTGCGCACTGCACGCCTGGTTCCGCAGAACCCCGAAGCGGGGCGCACGGCGGTTCCGCTGCCGCCCAAACCAGTGATGCTCGGTGCCGACGCGGCCTGCGATATCCGTATCGGCGGCCCCGGCGTCGAGCCGCGACACGCGCAGATCACGGTCGATTCAAAGGGATACACGATCAACGATCTCGGCAGCAAGTCGGGAACGCGGATCAACGCCGAGGCCGTGCAGCAGCGTCTGCTCAAGCACGAGGACGTGATCCAGATCGGCATGGCCCGGTTCGTCTTCCGGGAGGGCTGAGGTGGCCCTGGAGATTCGCGAGGAGACGGTCGGTGCCACGCGTGTGCTGGATCTGAGCGGACGCCTGGACACCGAGACATCCGCGGATCTCGAACTGGCGGTGCAGGACCTGCTGCAAGCGGGCGAAACGCGTTTCGTTCTCGATCTGGCCGGTGTCGGCTATGTCAGCAGTGCAGGCTTGCGCGTGCTCCTCATGCTCGGCAAGTCGGTCGACGGCAAGGGAACGCTGCGGTTGGCCGGACTCAATCCGGCCGTGCGTCAGGTCTTCGACGTCGCCGGTTTCACGCCGTTGTTCGCGATATTTCCCGACCGTGCCGCGGCGCTTGCTGCCGGCGAGGGCAAGAGCAAGGCCAAGACGCCGGCCGCGCGACCGGCGCAGGCCTGGGACCTCGCGGCCGAGGCGGCGAAGCTGCTCGATGCCACCCAACCCAGTGGCGGCGAGCCCGTCGATCCCGATCTCGTCGCGCGCGCGGCGCGCCTGCTCGGCGACAGGAAGCGCTGAGCGACCGGCGGTGCCGGTTTCGATCCGTGTGAGGCGTACCGCGATCAGACAGAAGCGTCGCGACTGATGGCGAGCAGGGTCAGGTCGTCGGCAGGTGCTGCGCCGCCGACAAATCGGGTCAGTGCGCGATTGAGCCCTTCGAGCAGCGTCCGCGCGTCACCGTTGCCGGCAATCGCCGCCTTGACCCGCTCCAGTTCGAACTGTTCACCGCTCATGTTTTCGGCTTCGCTCAATCCGTCGCTATAGAGCAGCAGGCACGCGCCCGGTTCCAGCGTCGCGCTGCGCATCGGGAACGTCGTGCGCGCGTCTGCACCCAGCGGTGCGCCCGGTTGCAGCGAAAACTCGGCGACCGAACCATCGGCGCCGCGCAGGAACGGGGACGGATGTCCGGCATTGGCAATCTGCAGCGAACCGTCGGCCGGTGTCAGCGCGAGCACTTGCGCAGTGGCGAACATGCCCGGTTCCAGTTCCTCGACCATGAGCACGTTGAGTGCGACGAGCAGGTCGAGCGGTCCGCCGGCCTGGCTGGCGATCAGGCGCACGGCCATGCCGATGCGCGCCATGACCAGCGCCGCCGACACCGCCTTGCCCGACACATCGGCGATGATCATGCCCACGCGATCGTCGGCGTAGCGGAACAGGTCGTAGTGGTCGCCGCCGACGGCGCGCGCGGGCGCGTAGGTTTCGGCGATGTGGTAACCCGGCAGGCTGGGCAGTGTCGCCGGCAGGAAATGTTGCTGCACGCGACGCGCCAGCAGCAGATCGCGCTCGGCGACGCGGCGTTCCGGCTGATTGGCGCGTTCGTGGTCCAGAAGCACGGCGAATGCACTGGCGAGGGCCTTGCCGAGCGACTGGTCCAGTGGATTCCAGGTGTCGGCCTGGGTCGACTCGGCGATGAGTGCGCCGAGCATTTCGCCGGCCAGCACGACCGGCATGGCCAAGGCGCACGCGGGCGGACGTTTGAACCCGAACGTACGCAAGGTGTCGGCATTGCCGACGATGCCATCGACGTGACGCAGGCATCCCTGGGCCAGTTCGAGACTCGCAGTCGGACTCCCGGCACCGCTGCGACTGCGCTGCGCAAACGGTGTCAGCAGGGTCGCGCCGGGACGGACGACGAGCAGGGTTGCGTGATCGCAGCCCTCGAATCCACGCACGATCGTGTCGAGGGCGAGGTCGATCAGTTTTGCCGGCTCATCGCGTCCGGCAGTCAGCGTGGTGACCGCCGCCAGCAGTTCGAGGCGGCCGACCAGGTGCGGAAACGCCGGAGCCGCATTGCCCTGGGTGCTGACCGGATCGTGGATCTCCAGTCGCGCGGCCACTTCACCGAACACGAGCTCCGCATCCGCGCTGATCTCGGCATCGCCTTGCAGTGGCATGCCATCGCAGAAGGTGCCGTTGGCACTGCCGAGGTCGCGCACGCGCCAACGCCCATCGTCTTCTCGCAGGATCTGCGCGTGCCGGCGCGAAACCGTGGAATCGTCAAGCCGGATCTCGCAATAGGTGCCACGACCGACCACGACGGCGTCGGTGAAACTGAAGCGCTGGCCGCTCAGCGGACCTTGAGTGATGGTGAGGCGGGGCATGCCGGGAGTGTCGCACAGAGCTGGCGTCGTGGCTGCGCAGGCCAGGCAAGTTCACATCTGTGGGCCGGCGTCCCGAGTTCCTTGCACTCCGCGGAGTCGCAACGCCGGGCGAAGCGCAGGCACAAAAAAACCGGACGGCGGACCGTCCGGTTTGAAGAGCGCTGCAGAATATCGAAGGGGAGGGAAACCTGCAGCGCTATCCACTCGAGGTGGAATTACTTGCCTGCAGCAGCCTTCTTGACCGCGCCGACCTGCTTGACAACGGTCTCGTTGGTCGCTTCCAGCGAACCCTTGATCAGGTTGCCGATCGCTTCGTTGGTCTTCAGCGTGACGCCGAACACTTCCTGGCTGGTGCTGTACATCTTCTCGGCCGATTCCTTGGCCAGCTTGACACCCTTCGGCCAGATTGCCTTGGCGCCGTCGAAATCACGGATCTCGGCCGCTTCGGACCAGAACTCGTTGGTCGCGTTGACGCGGTTCTCAAGCGCCTTGAGCTGCAGCTCGGCAATGCGCTCGAAGCTCTCGAGCGTCAGGCTCTGGGCCTTGACGGCGGCTTCGGCGAAGGTCTTGCCCAAGGTAAGGAACTGGGAATTGAATTGCTCGTACATGGTTGACTCCCTCTCAGAGTGTTTGTGTGGAGCGGACTCTAGCATGCACTTTGTTGCGATGCAACATATCGACTGGGAGATTCAGGATCTGCTCAGGATTTACCGCTGAAAAGGCTCACCAGTGGGAATCAGGCAGGATGTTGCGACGCATGATCTTCGCAAAGGGCCGGGACATCGGAAGACGTCCCGCGGCGTGGTTCCGGTTTTAGCTGCCCGGACCGGCGTAGCTGCACCCTGACGTGCAGGTCTCGTAGACGATCACGCGCGCCAGCAGCGGCAAGCCGGGCGTGAGCGCATTCCAGATCCAGATCGCGAGATTCTCACTGGTCGGATTGTCCAGTCCGGGTATCTCGTTGAGATAGCGGTGGTCCAGTTGCTCGAACAGCGGCGCGAACGCGGCGCTGACATCGGCGAAATCGGCAACCCAGCCCTGCACCGGATCGACCGGGCCCTGCAGATGCACCTCGATCGCGAACGAATGCCCGTGCAGGCGTGCGCACTTGTGTGTCGCAGGTACGTTCGGCAGGCGATGGGCAGCCTCGATGCGGAAGGTCTTGAAGATCTGCATGGACTTTGCAGTTGCGCCGCGTGGCGCAGCCTCGAAGCGGAGTGGTGGCTATGGGTGGACTCGAACCACCGACCCCAGCATTATGAGTGCTGTGCTCTAACCGGCTGAGCTACATAGCCACGAGGGGCGGCGATTGTAGCGGCACCCAGGTGCGCGGTAAACGGGCATCGATGATGCGCAGGTCGCCGATGCCCCGCCACGCACCACCGGCGAATGGGAGCCGGCGTGGCCGGGACCGCTTCCAACTGGCTCCCAGCCCGTGCTTTCCGGGGCCGCTCATCGGCAACCTGTTGGCGGTCCGTTTCGTCCGCGCAAGCCAATCCAAGGCGATATGCTCCGTGCACGCCTTGCTGGCGCCGTCGACGCTGTGGAAGAATCGTCCGGCGTTCGGGTCAAGGACCCACGAATCGTGATGTATCAAGATCGAACCGCGACACCCAGGAGCGCCACGTGATCGACCCCGATGGCTATCGTCCGAACGTTGGCATTGTCTTGCTCAATGACGATGGCCGCGTGTTCTGGGCGCGCCGGGTCGCGCGCGACGGCTGGCAGTTTCCGCAAGGGGGCATGAACAGCGACGAGACCCCGATCGAGGCGATGTATCGCGAACTCGAGGAAGAGACCGGTCTGTTGGCCGAACATGTCCAGGTGCTCGGTGCGACGCCGGGCTGGCTGCGCTATCGGCTGCCTCATCGCTACGTGCGTCGCAACGACCGGCCGACCTGCCTGGGCCAGAAACAGGTCTGGTTCCTGCTTCGGCTGATCGGAGACGAAGCCAATGTGCGGCTGGACGCCAACGAGCGACCGGAATTCGATCTGTGGCGCTGGGTCGACTTCTGGTACCCGAGTGTGCACGTCGTCGCGTTCAAGCGCCGGGTGTACGAGCAGGCCCTGCGGCATCTGTCGCCCCTCGCCGCCGCGGTATGCAACCTTTCGCTGGAGGCCGGTCCGGAGAGCGTCGGGGCCGAGGATGTCGACCCGGTCGAAGCCGCGCTGGCGCGCTCCTGAGCGCATCGTTCGCCCGTCGATCGACAAGTAGTTGACAATCATTCGTATTTGCAATTGAATGGGCGGGTTCCTTTCAGGACCGTGCCATGTACGTCTGCATCTGCCATGCCGTCACCGATCGGGCGATCCGCGAAGCTGCGGAGCTCGGCGTGTCGACGCTGGACGATCTGACCCGGCACACCGGCTGTGCGGGTTCCTGCGGCAGTTGCTCGAGCCTGGCCGAGGAAATCCTGGCCCAGGCATTGCCATCGACGAGCCGTCCTTTCGCGCTGCAGTTCGCCGCCGCTGCCTGACCGGGGCAGTGCTGCCCAGCGCACGCTCGAATGCGTGCGATTCGCGTTACTTCACGTTGCATCCACGCCCGCTATAGTCGTGGCGTTGCCGCGATCGCGGCGTGGAAATCCGTGGAGCATGCGCGATGAAAGGCGACCCCAAGGTCATCGAACACCTCAACAAGACACTGTTCAACGAGCTGACCGCGATCAACCAGTACTTTCTGCACAGCCGCATGTACGGCAACTGGGGCCTCAAGGAACTCGCCAAGCACGAGTACGAGGAATCGATCGACGAGATGAAGCATGCCGATCGGCTTATCGAACGCATTCTTTTCCTCGATGGTCTGCCCAATCTGCAGCAACTGGGCAAGCTCATGATCGGGGAAACGCCTGCCGAGGTACTGGCCTGCGACCTCCGCCTCGAGCAGATGGCGGTTCCCGACCTCAAGAGTGCGATCGCCTACTGCGAAGGCGCCGGCGACTATGTCAGCCGCGAGTTGTTCGAGGACATTCTCGAGTCGGAGGAAGACCACATCGACTGGCTGGAAACCCAGCTTGGCCTGATCGCCCGGCTCGGCGAAACCGCGTATCTGCAGACCAAGATCGGCAGCTGACGCTCAACCCCGGATTGCTAGGAGCCTGCGCGGCAGAAGCCGTCCGGGCTGCAACGGCGCCCTCGCCATCGAGTGTGCCTCTCGTCGAGCTT
>Ga0307505_10000382_pt1 | contig 50166 bp, 48 predicted proteins | sample 23_S_MG_FD_202183 | JGI IMG/M metagenome (GOLD analysis project Ga0307505, IMG submission 202183) | Soil microbial communities from Populus trichocarpa stands in riparian zone in the Pacific Northwest, United States - 23_S | ecosystem: Environmental > Terrestrial > Soil > Riparian zone > Trees...
AGCACTTCGTGCTGCAATGCGCCCGAGACGACGAGAGATTACGATGAACTTCGGCCTGACCTTCGAGCCGCTTGTCTCGCTGCCGATCCTGATCGGCGCGGCACTTGTTGCCATTGTCGTCGCGCTTCTTCCGTTGCTCGCCCGCGCGCGCGGCGCGATCGTGCGCGCGCTCGCCCTGCTCCTCGGTCTGCTCGCGCTCGCGAACCCGTCGCTCACCCGCGAGGACCGCGAGCCGCTGCCCGTCGTCGCGGCGGTCGTCCTCGACCGCAGCGCGAGCCAGCGCTTCGGCGACCGCACGCAGGCGACCGATGCCGCCCGCACCGCACTCACCGAACGCCTCGGCCGCATTCCCGGCCTCGAAGTCCGCATGGTCGAAAGCGAAGGGGATACGGAAGGCGACGGGACACGGCTGTTCGCGGCCCTTGGGGCCGCACTCTCCGACGTTCCGCCCGACCGCGTCGCCGGCGCGATCATGGTGACGGACGGCCGCGTGCATGACGTCCCCGCCCAATCGCAGCTTGGTTTCAACGCGCCGGTCCATGCGCTGATCACGGGCCGCCCGGGCGAGCGCGACCGCCGCGTCGTGCTCACGGCAACGCCGCGCTTCGGTATCGTCGGGCAGCGTCAGATCGTCGGCTATCGGATCGCGGACGAAGGCGTGCCCGCGGGCGCGCCCGTGCCGGTTGTCGTCCGCCGCGACGGCGCGGTCGTCGCCAAGGCGACCGTGATCGCGGGCACCGATACTGAAGTGCCGGTCGAGATCACCCACGCCGGGCCGAACATCGTCGAAGTCGAAGCCGCACCCCTCGAAGGCGAATTGACGCCGCTTAACAACCGCGCGGCGCTCACCATTGAAGGCGTTCGTGAGAAGTTGCGCGTGCTGCTCGTCTCCGGCGAGCCGCATTCCGGCGAGCGCACCTGGCGCAACCTGCTCAAGTCCGACGCCAACGTCGATCTGGTTCACTTCACCATTCTGCGCCCGCCGGAGAAGCAGGACGGGACGCCGATCAACGAGCTCTCACTGATCGCTTTTCCGACGCGCGAGCTGTTTCAGCAGCGAATCCGCGACTTCAACCTGATCATCTTCGACCGCTACACGCAGCAAGGCGTGTTGCCGCTGATCTATTTCGACAACATCGTGCGCTACGTGCGCGACGGCGGTGCAATCCTCGTCGCGGCGGGGCCGGAATATGCCGGCCACTCCTCGATCTTCCGCTCGCCGCTGGAAGCGATCCTGCCGGCACAGCCGACCGGCAACGTAACCGAACAGAGTTACCGCGCGAGCGTGACCGAGCTTGGCAAGCGTCACCCCGTGACGCGCAGCCTACCGGGATCGGAGAGCACCCCGCCGCAGTGGTCGAACTGGTTCCGCACCGTGGACGCGCGGACGGACATGAACGGCACCGCGGTCATGAACGGGCCGAACGACACGCCGCTCCTCGTCCTTGGCCGCCAGAACGAAGGCCGTGTGGCGCTGCTGCTCTCGGATCACATCTGGCTGTGGGCGCGCGGCTTTCAGGGCGGCGGCCCGCATCTGGATCTCCTGCGCAAGCTTTCGCACTGGCTGATGAAGGAGCCCGACCTCGAGGAAGAGCGCCTCGTGCTGCGTGTCGAGGGCCGCGAGTTGGTGGTCGAGCGCCGCACCATGGGCGAGTCTGTCCCGCCCGCGACCGTGACTTCGCCCTCGGGCAGCGCGCGCAATCTGCTCCTCGACGCGGCCGAGCCCGGCATTTTCCGCGCGCGGCTCGACGCGAACGAGCTCGGGCTCTGGCGCGCGTCGAACGGCGACCTCACCGCGCTGGTCAATGTCGGCCCGATCAACCCGCGCGAATATGCGGAGGTCACGAGCACGGGCGACGTGCTGACGCCGCTCGCATCGGCAACGGGTGCCGGTGTAATTCGCCTCGCCGATCTCGGCCAGCCCGCGCCGCGCATTGTCGGCGTGCGCTCGGGCGAGCGGTTCAGCGGACCGGACTGGATGGGTCTGCGCATGCGCGATGCCAGCATCGTGCGCGGCATCGGCCTCTTCCCGCTCTTCGCGGGCCTGTCGGGCTTGCTGATTTTGATGGCGGGTATCGCCTTCGCGTGGGCGCGCGAAGGCCGCTAGCTGGCGCCGGACCAATCGGGCCGAACCGGACCTTCCACGCTTTCGAACGCGCCCGGCACAAGTTCGGCGATCAGAACGCGGTCGCGGTCCACCGGTCCCGGCAGTTCGACACGCTTCGGCGGCACTTTCTTGAAGCCCATCCGCCCGTAATAGGGCTCGTCGCCCACGAGCAGCACGAGCTTCACGCCGCCCTCGCGCGCAGCCTTGAGCGAGGCCTCGATCAGCGCCCGTCCGATGCCGCGGCTGCGGAACGGCGGCTCGATGGTGAGCGGCCCGAGCAGCAGCGCGGGCGTCTCGCCGATCAGGATCGGTGTCAGCCGCACCGAGCCGACCAGCAGCGTCCCGATCCGCGCTGTGAACGAATACTCACGCCGGTGCTCCATGACCTCGCGCAGCCGGTAGGCCGTGCGCGCAAAGCGTCCCGGTCCGAACGTGCGCTCGTAGAGCCGCTCGATGGCGGGGCCATCGTCGGGCTGCTCGGAGAGGATCAGGAGGGAGAGATCGGTCACGCGAGGTTCCTTCCGGCGCGCGGAATATCATGCGGCCGCCTTCAAATCCATGAACAGCGACCCGCCCTATCATCCGCACATAGCCCCGCCCATATAGGAGGCAGGCCGGAAGCGAGGTGCCATGGGATTTCTGCTTGAGGGCGCTTGGCGCGACGACGCGCCTAACACCGATGCGCATGGCCGTTTCGTCCGGCAGGCCTCGCGCTACCACAACTGGATCACGCCGGACGGTGCACCGGGTCCGACTGGCGGCGAAGGCGGCTTTCCCGCCGCCGCTAGCCGCTATCATCTCTATGTCTCGCTCGCCTGCCCCTGGGCGCACCGCACGCTTATCTTTCGCAAGCTGAAGCGCCTTGAAGACATCATCTCCGTGTCAGTCGTCGATCCGGTCATGGGCGCGGAGGGATGGGTCTTTTCCAAACCGGATGACATCGAGGGCAAAAAGCGGCTGTCGGACATCTATCTCGTCGCCAACCCCGCCTACACCGGCCGCGTCACCGTGCCGGTGCTGTGGGACAAGGAACGGCGGACGATCGTGAGCAACGAGTCGTCCGAGATCATCCGGATGCTGAACTCGGCCTTTGCCGCCTTCACGGCCGACCGCACCGACTACTACCCGCCCGCGCTGCGCGCTGAGATCGATACCGTCAATACCCAGATTTATGAGACCGTGAACAACGGCGTCTATCGCGCTGGCTTCGCCGGTTCGCAGGAAGCCTATGAGGAAGCCTGCCGCGCCTTGTTCAAGACGCTCAATAAGATGGAAGAGCTCCTTTCGCTCTCGCGCTACCTCGCCGGCAGCGCGCTGACCGAAGCCGACTGGCGTTTCTTCACCACACTCGTGCGCTTCGACGCCGTCTATTACGTCCACTTCAAATGCAATCTGCGCCGCATCGCCGACTACCCGAACCTGTCGAACTATCTGCGCGATCTCTACCAGGTCCCCGGTGTCGCGGAGACGGTGAACATGGATCACATCAAGACGCACTACTATGCAAGTCACCGCAATCTCAATCCGCGCGGCATCGTGCCGATCGGTCCGTTGCTTGAATTCGACGCGCCGCATGACCGCGATCGCTTCGGCCGCGCAGAGGCCGCCGAGTAGGCAAGCTGAATCAGAATCTGAGCCGCGCCGGAATCAGTTTCTCAGCAGAACACCGGCGGAATCGAACGTTTCGCTCGCGGCCGCATGGCCCTGAAATGACTCACGATTTCTTCCGCGCCTGAAGTGCGGACAGAGCGAAAATACGCCCAGCGCTAACTCGCCCGCGCAGGCAATTCTGCCGGATCGGTTGAGGACGCACTCCTCACCAATTGGCCGCCGCCGGGGTCCCGTGCAGGACTTCCTCGAGCCGCCTTCGGGTCGCGGCGGTCGTGCCTTCCGGCAACGCCTCGATGGGAAAGAATCCCGTCTCCTGGATTTCGAACGTCGCCACGGGCGGTCCGCCATATTCGAACTCGCGCACGACAAAAAGCGCCACATGATCGCGCCGCGAGGCCGCATTGTTGAAATAGACCGCGTGCAGCGCCGGCGTTCCCGCGGCCTTCACGTTTCCCTCTTCCATGAGCTCGCGCGCCAGCGCGTCGAGCAGCGTCTCGCCCGGCTCGACGCCACCGCCCGGCAGATGCCAGCCGTCCACATAGCCGTGCCGCACGAGCAGCACACGGCCTTCGGCGTCAAGGACCGCGCCGCGCACGCCGACGGTCATCCCGCGCGAGAACCGCCAATACACATGAAGGAGCCGTCGCAGCATCGTCACCACAAGTCCTTTTCGCCTGTCGCCGGATAATCTCCGCAAGGCATTGAGAATTTCTTGTCATTCCGCGCTATGTAGGCGCACCTCGAAGCACCGGACGCTATGTTCACCCTCGCACACCTCTCCGACCCACATATATCGCCGCTGCCCCAGCCTCGAACGGCCGAGCTCTTCGGCAAGCGGCTCGTCGGCTATGTGAACTGGCAGCTTCGCCGCTCCGCCCGACACGACGCGCGAGCACTCGCCGCGGTCGAGACCGATCTGAAAACGCAGAAGCCCGACCACATCGCCGTGCTCGGTGACCTCGTGAATATCTGCCTGCCGGCCGAATTTCCGCGCGCGGCCGCGTTTCTCGCCCGGCTCGGCTCACCAGACGACGTCACACTCGTGCCCGGCAACCACGATGCTTATGTGCGCGAACACGCGCGCACCTTTCTCTCCGCATGGCGCGCGAACCTGACCGGCGATACGCCCTCGGCCAATGGCGAGCCGTTTCCCTTCGTGCGCCGCCGCGGGCCGATTGCACTTATTTGTCTTTCGACCGCGCTTCCGACCCTGCCGTTCCTTGCCACCGGCACGCTCGGCAGGCGGCAACTCGAACGGCTCGGCGCCTTGCTCAGGGACATCCAGCGCGAAGGACTCTTTCGCGTGGTCCTCATCCATCATCCGCCGGCCGGCAAACGCGCGCCGCATAAGGTGCTGACCGACGCGAGCGCCTTTCGCGACGTGATCGCGAGTCACGGTGCCGAGTTGATCCTGCACGGCCACGACCACCGCCGCTCCTTGCTGTCGATTCCCGGTCCGCGCGGCGAGGTGCCGTTGCTCGGCGTGCCGTCGGCGTCGGCACCGGGCAGCGATGAATTGCCGGGCGGATGGAATCTTTGCCGGATTCACGGCGCGGCCGGCGCGTGGCGCTGCGATGTTGAAATGCGCGAGCTCAAACCGGACGGCTCCGTCTCCGCCGTCGCGACACAGCGCCTGATCTAGCGAACGGTGTAGGCGATCAGGCTCACGACGATGCCGATCGCAATGCCCGCAACGAGCATGAACCAGCCGTCGTTGCTCCGGTCGCGCTCTTCGACGCTCGCAGGCTCAATTTTCCCAACGGGTACTTCCTGCTCCTGGTCGATGCCCGCCAGCATCTGCTCCCGCGCCACCAGCCTGCGCGCGACATATCCCGTCACAGCCGTCACGATCGGCGCGATTTCAAGCGACTCCGCAAGCACGCGCCGCCCATGCACCGTGTCCTGCAGGAGGCGGTACGTGCGCTTGTCACGCCCCATCGCCACATGCGCGACCATGTCGATCCAGAGACGCGGTTGCGTGCCGGGCACGAGCCCGCGGTCGAACTGCACGAGATGCTCAGGCGGAATTTCCGCAAACACCGGATCGAGCGCCTCGTTCAGCATCTCGAGCCGCGCCGCCTCCGCATCGCGCAACTCCACGATCACGGCCGAGCGTTCGGCCGCCTCAATGCGCGCCGACCGCACGGCATTCCGCAGGGGCGTTCCGTTTTCGGGTTTGCCTGTGCTATCGCTCATGGTGAACAAAATATAAACCGCCTTTCCCCATCCCGCCACGGCTATCCGCGAACCCATGCAGTCCCTGCCGCCGAGCGCGCTTAAGGTTCAGGCCGCCGCGCAGGCGCTCGGCCTGAACATCGCCGTGCGCGAGATGTCGCAGTCGACCCGCACCGCAGAAGAAGCGGCCGCCGCCTGCGGCGTGGGCGCTGGACAGATCGTGAAGTCGCTGGTCTTCGCGGGCGCCGCGAGCGGCAAACCCTATCTGCTGCTGGTCTCCGGCAGCAACCAGGTGAGCGAGAAAGGCGTCGCCGCGCATCTCGGTGAGGCGCTGAAGCGGCCCGATGCAAACGCTGTGCGCGAACTCACGGGCTTTCCCGTCGGCGGCATTCCGCCCTTCGGGCACGCGACGCCGTTGCCGACCTATGTCGATCGCGACCTCCTGCAATACGATGTCGTATGGGCCGCGGCCGGCACCCCGGTGGCGGTCTTTCCGGTCAATCCCGCGGAGCTTCGCGACGCCATCAAGGCGACCGTGATCGATGTGAAATGACCGGCTACGTCCTCGCAGCCGTTCTTCTGGGTGCGCTGATCCACGCGAGCTGGAACGCGCTGATCAAGGCGCAGGACGACAAATTCACTGCCGCCGCGCTCGTCGCCATCGGCGCAGCCATGGTTTCACTCCCCATCGTCGCGTGGTTGCCCGCACCGGCGCCCGCCGCCTGGCCCTACATCGTCGCGTCCTCGATCATCCATGTCGGCTATTTCGCGCTTGTGGGCTTTGCCTACCGCACCGCCGATCTCGGCGTTGCCTATCCCCTCACGCGCGGCAGTGCGCCGCCGCTCACCGCACTCCTAGCGTTCCTCATCGTCGGCGAAGCGCTCGGCTTCAATCAGTGGCTCGCCATCGTCGTAATCGCAGCGGGTATCATTGCACTCTCCACCGACGCGATCATGCGCGGCGGGCTGACGGGTCCGACCGCCCTCGCCGCCTTTGCGAACGCAGGCGTCATCGTCTTCTACACGTTGGTGGATGGACTGGGCGCGCGCGCCGCCGGCAACAGCCTTGCCTATGTCACCTGGATGCATGTCGGCACAGCGATTTTGCTCGTCGCGCTGTTCCTTGCAATTCGCGGCCGCCGTTTTCTCACGGATATGCGGGCGAACGCAGTGTTCGGCCTCGGTGCGGGCGGGCTCGCACTCACGTCCTACGCGATTGCGCTCTGGGCGATGACACTCGCACCGATCGGCCTCGTCGCGGCGTTGCGCGAAACGTCGGTGTTGTTCGCCGCAATCCTCGGCACGATCTTCTTCGGCGAATCCTTCGGCATCAAGCGCTGGATCGCGCTCGTGCTGATCGTCGCCGGAATTGTGGCGTTGCGCATAGGGTAGGCTTCGCCTACCCGTTCAAATAACACGTACGGAAGCTGACGGCGTTATTGCCGGTACTGCTGGATGCGCGTCGTGCGCAGCCCGGCGAGACCATGACGGTCGATCGACTGTTGCCACGCAAGAAATTCTTCGACCGTGAGCGTGTAGCGCTGGCACGCTTCTTCGAGCGACAGCAAACCGCCGCGCACGGCAGCGACGACTTCGGCCTTGCGGCGAATAACCCAGCGGCGCGTATTCGGCGGCGGCAGATCGGCGATGGTCAACGGACTGCCGTCCGGCCCGATCACATATTTCGCCTTCGGGCGCTGAAGTTCGGTCATGCGTACGCTCACTCGACACTAAGTTGCGGAGAAACCTAGTAGTGAGGCGTGAATATTTCCCTAAGTAACCGTTGCCAAAACCTTGCGACAAAACGAAAGCAATGGTTAACGGCGAAGAGTAGAACTGGCTCCGTTGAACGGTTTCTAGGTTGCCGTTTCTTCCGGCGCGTCGGGTTCCTCTTCGCCTCCCGGATCGGTCGGCGTCTCCGTCGGCGGCGGCGTCTGGACGAGACGTTGCACCGAGCGGATCTTGTCCATCGTCGTGAGCGTCGAGCCGATGAGCAACAGCGGCTCTTCGCCTGACACATCCACCTGATCGACGACGCCCGAGAAACTGGTGTTGATCGCAACCGCATTGCCGGCCGCATCCTGCGCGGCGATGACGATCTTGTACTGGCCTGCCGGCGCGACCGTGCCGGTCGAAGTACGGCCGTTCCACTGGAACGGTGCCGTGCCTGTATTGAGCGCCTTCGTTTCGGTGTAGACGGCGTTGCCGTCCTTGTCCTGGATTTCGATATGCGCGCTCGCCGTCGAGGGCGAGGAGAGATACCAGACGGCAAGTCCGTCGCGCAGTTCGGTGGACGCGCCATCGACCGTCACATGCGCGCCAACGAAGCCAAGCGCGGTCACGTTGTAGCCGACTTTCTGGAGCGTCAGCAGCGACTCGAGCTGGTCGTTGGTGCGCAGTTGCTGCTCGACGCCGGCGAAGGAGACGAGTTGCTGCGTGAACTGATTCGTGTCGAGCGGTTCGAGCGGATTCTGGTGCTGCAACTGCGTCGTCAGCAGCGTCAGAAAGGCTTCGAAGTTCGTCGCCAGCGATTGCCTGCTGACCGCCTGTCCTGAACCCGCCCCGATGCCGCTGACAGCCATCGCCCGCTCCTAGATCCGTATATCCACGCCGCCGCGCGCGCGCGCGGCCGACCTGTAGGTTTCAACCGAAAGCTCGACACGTTCCACGTCTTCACCACCGCTCAAGCCGCGATCACGTCCGCCGCGGCCGGCATGGCCGTCGGCCATGCCGCTCTGATCGGCCTGCGAGCGCAGCGAAAATTCAAGCCCGCCGCTGTCGGTCTTCAGACCCGCTTGCTGCAAGGCGCGCTCAAGCCCGCGCGCGTCGCGCTGCATGAGATCGAGCGTTTCCGGGCGGTCCACCGTGAGCTTCGTGCTGACATTGCCATTGCGATCGACTTCAAGCCGCACATCGACGCGGCCAAGCTCCGGCGGATCGAGGCGGATATCGAAGCGCCGCATGCCGTCGTTCATGCGGCTGACGATCTCGACCGCAAGCGCCGTGTTGTTCAGCGGCACCGACGCGCGATCGTTGATGACAGTCGCTTGGAAATTGGCAGTCTGGACATTGGTCGTGTTGAAACTGTTCGTCACCGCGCGGACGGCTTCCGGCAGGACCTGCGGCTGAACCTTCGGCGCAGCGGCTTCGGGTGCGGGTGCGGGCGCCTTCGACGCTTCCCCCGTTGCTGCTTTCACGTCCTGCGCCTTCGCCTGGCTGGCGGATGTGTCCGGCTGCTTCTGCGATGAAGCATTGTCGCCTTCACCTTGCAGCGACGAAGACATTTCAGTGATCGCGGCCTGCGTCAGTTGCGGCTGCTCGGCCGCCGGGGCGTTCTGAGCCTGCGCGGGCTTGGCGGCGGGTGTAGCCGGGGTCGCGGGCGTCGCAGGAACTATCACGCCTTCGCCGGGTTCCGTCGTCGCCGGAGTCGCCGGAATAGCCGCGTGAGCGGGCTTGGCGTCATTGGGCTTTGCATCTTGAGCCGGAGCGGTCGCAGTCGGCGCAGCCGCGTCGTCAGCTGCCGCGGCAGCAGGAGCGGCGGTCGAGGCGGCTTGCTCGGGCTTCGGCGGGGTCGCCGCGCCTTCAACCGTCTTTGGGGCCACCTCAGTCGAAATTGCAGCGGTTTCTTCTGCAACCGTCGGCGTGGCAGCCGTCTGCACGGGAACAGCCGTCGCGTCGGGATCGGTCGGCGCGGCATCGGCGGTGTCAGCCGGCACTTCGTCACTGGACGCCGCCGTATCCGGGTTCTTCGTCTCGCCGTCGGCTTCCTCACCGTCAGCGGCAATCTCGGGCGCAGCTGTTTCTTCCGACGCCTCGGCAACAACCGGCGCTTCGGTCGTCTCGGCATTTGTGTCTTTGGCTTGCGAGTTGACCAAAGAAGTCCCGGACTCACGTTCCACGGCGACATCCGTTTCTTCGGCGGTGTCGGCGGGCGCCGCCGCAGCTTCGCGCCGCTCGGAGACAGGCTTCGCCTCCTTCATGTCCTTGCGCGAAAGGGTCTCGGACCTCGTCTCGCCGCGCGACTTCGGCGCCGCCGGCTCGCGGCGCGGCTGCGGTTCCTCGCGCGCAGTGCTCGCCAGCAGCTTGGCGAACGGATCGCCGCCGCTCGACTGCGGCCGGCTGGCCGGCACACGCGGCTCGTTGAACGGGATCGGATTGACGCTCGGCACGGAATAATCCCCGACTGACACAATGGTTCGCCAACCACGGAGCAAGCGTCGGGCCAGCTTCGGTTTGAAGAAAATCCAAGCTGCACCAACGCCTTAACAAGGCGGCGGCGGCGGGCTAGACAGGGCAGGAACCGGCCGGGCGGCAAACTTTGCCGGGCGCGGCGCGTCCCCATATAACGGCCCGGCAGAGGATCACGATGAACCTGGATTTGCAGCTCGGCGGCGCGCCCGAGGCGACGAGAGTTGTCGTTGCCATGTCGGGCGGCGTCGACTCCTCGGTTGTGGCCGCGCTCCTGAAGCGCGCGGGCTATGACGTGATCGGTGTCACGCTCCAGCTCTACGATCACGGCGAGGCGACGCGCCGCGCGGGCGCCTGTTGCGCGGGCCGCGACATTCACGACGCACGCGCGGTCGCCGCCAGGCTCGGCATCGCGCATTTCGTCCTCGACTATGAGGAGCGGTTCCGCGAAGCCGTCATCAATCCGTTCATCGCAAGCTATGTCGCAGGCGAAACGCCCGTGCCCTGCGTTGCCTGCAACCGGCAAATCAAATTTGCCGACCTGCTCGAGACCGCGCGCGATCTCGGCGCGGCCGCGCTCGCGACCGGCCATTACGTGCAGACGAAACTCGTGAACGGACGTCGCGCCATGTTCCGCGCCCGCGAGCCCGAGCGCGACCAGAGTTATTTCCTCTACGCGACGACGCAAGAAGAAATCGATTTCCTGCGCTTTCCGCTTGGCGGCTTGACCAAGCCCGAGGTGCGCGCGCTTGCGCGCGAATTCGGGCTCGCGGTTGCCGACAAGCAGGATAGCCAGGACATCTGCTTCGTGCCGAACGGCCGCTACAGCGACGTGATCGCGCGCCTGAAGCCCGACGCCGCCGAGCCCGGCGAGATCGTGCATCTCGACGGCCGCGTGCTGGGCCAGCACGCCGGCATCCTGCATTACACGGTCGGCCAGCGCCGCGGCCTTGGGCTTGCGACCGGCGAGCCGCTTTATGTCGTGCGGCTCGATGCCAAGTCGCGCCGGGTCATCGTCGGCCCGCGCGAGGCGCTCGCAGTCCACCGCATCCGTGTCGAAGACGTGAACTGGATCGGCGACGGCACAATTGAAAATGCAGCATGCGACGGCCTGCCCGTGTATGTGCGCGTACGCTCCACCCGCGCGCCGCGCCCGGCGACCTTGTTCGCCAAGCCGGAGGGCGTCGAAGTCTTCTTGGAGGACGGCGAAGAAGGCGTCGCGCCGGGCCAGGCCTGCGTGATCTACGACTCCGCCGACGACCACGCGCGGTTGCTCGGCGGCGGCACGATCAAGTCGTCGGCGAGCGGCAACGTTTCTCTGGGCACCCGCGCTCACACGGGGGCAACGGTCACCGCTTGAGCAAGACGTCCGATATCGACAACGCCGCCGTGGCTCGCGCCTATGCGCGCTGGGCGCCGGTCTACGATCTCGTCTTCGGCCGCGTGTTCGCGCGCGGACGCGCGGCTTCCATCGAAGCTGCGGAACGGATCGGCGGACGAATTCTGGATGTCGGCGTCGGCACCGGCATCGCGCTGCTCGACTACAAGCCGACCATGCGCGTTTCCGCCGTCGATTACTCCGAACCGATGCTGAAGCAGGCGAAAGCCCGCGTGATCGACCACAAGCTCGATCATGTGGAATGCGTGGCCGTCATGGACGCACAGAAGCTCGGCTTTGCCGACGGGATTTTCGATGCCGTGGTGGCGCAATACGTCATCACCACGGTTCCCGATCCCGAAGCCGTGCTCGACGAGTTCGTCCGCGTCCTGAAGCCGGGCGGCGAGATGATCCTCGTGAACCATATCGGCGCCGAGAGCGGACCGCGCCGGCTGTTCGAGCAAGGGTTCGCGCCGATCGCGCGCCGCCTCGGCTGGCGGCCGGAGTTTCCCTGGGCCCGCATCGCGAATTGGGCCGCGGGCCACGGCGGCGTGCGGCTGATCGGGCGTGTGCCGATGCCGCCGCTCGGGCATTTTTCGCTCATTCGCTATCAGCGCCTTCTGCCCGCCGCCTGACGCGCCTTGACACCGTGCCGCCTGCCTATAGAACGGCGCCGACCCCCTTTATGGTTGGTTCAAATGCCCGGCTCATCCGGGCTGGTGGCGGCGGGGTAGCTCAGCTGGTTAGAGCAGCGGAATCATAATCCGCGTGTCGGGGGTTCGAGTCCCTCCCCCGCTACCAAACTTCTCTCGCATTCAACGATCGAACAGGCGCCGCGCAATCTCGGCGGCGCCGATCAACCCCGGATACGGGTGCGCAATCAGCGAAATTGGAATCCGCCGCAGCCTGTCCGCGTAAGGTTCGTGCTGCTCGTAGGCCGCGTGAAATTCCGGCATGGCGTAGAACGGACGAAGCGCCAGCCCGAGCCCGCCCCCGATAAAGATTCCGCCACGCGCATCGAAGGCGAGCGCAAGATCGCCGACAATGCGCCCGAGGATATTCATGAACATTCGCAACGTCCGGTCGGACTCCTGGTTGCCGGCCGTGACAATATCGGCTGGCGTCCGTTGCGTACCGTTCGCCGCATGATCGAGCGCGACGATGCCCCGGCCCGAAAGCACGTGCTCGATCGCAAGCGGCTCCTCCGCTCGCCGCATCTTCGCGAACACGTCGAACTCGTCCGCGTTCGTCGCGCCGAGGCGCATGTGTCCTGCCTCGCTCGCGATGGCGCGCCCGCCTTCGCCCGGCACGAGCACCGAAACGCCGAATCCCGTTCCCGGCCCGCACACCAGCACGTTGCCGTCTGCAACCGCCTCACCCGCGCGCACTGGGACGAAATCTTCTTTCGCGAGACCCGTCACCGAGCGCGCCATCGCCGCAAAATCGTTGACGATAACGACTCGCTCCATTCGCAGGAGCCTCTTCAACTCATCGGATGAAGATGACCAATCGCGATTGGTGAGCGAAAAGCGTTCGCCCGCTACAGGTCCCGCGACGGCAATCACCGCCTGGCCAATCTCGCTCGCCTTCGCCGCGTAGTCCGCGAGCACCTCTCCGGGGTCGGAAACCTGATCGCTGGAATATGTCTGGAGCGCATCCAGCGAGCCCCGTCCCGCGGTCGCGACCCGCAGATTCGTGCCGCCGATATCGGCAACCAGACACCGGAAATGATCTGCCTGTTTCTGGGCCACCTGATCCGAACCTGAATGGGGAACTCTTTGTTCCGCCGACCGTTTATCCACGGGGGAGCGGTCAATCGATCCTCGGCAGCAACCGTGGGCTCAACCAGCATTTCAAAATCGCACAGGCAAGAGATCGAGCCAAATCGGAACGAATTGCGCCCCATCGACCGGGACGCGCTCGATTTCGGCTCAACCGCGATCCTGCTCGACATCGACGGCACGCTGCTCGATCTCGCGGCGACCCCCGCGGGCGTCCTCGTGCCCTCCAATCTTCAGTCCACGCTGACAACGCTCTGGAAATGGACCGGCGGCGCGCTCGCGCTGGTGAGCGGCCGGCCGCTCCGCGACATCGACCGGATTTTCGCGCCGCTTGAACTGCCCGCCGTGGGCGGACATGGCGCGGAGATCCGCGCGACGGCAAAGACACCGCAGAAAAGGCGCGCGCAACCCTTGCTGCTCGACGAGCGTGTTCGCCGGCAACTGCTGGGGCTGTCACGCAAGGGCATTATCATCGAAGACAAGGGTTACTCGATGGCGGTGCATTACCGCCTCGCGCCGGAGCTTGGCCCCGATCTCAAGCGTCAGATCGCGCTCATTGCGTCGAGTTTCTCCGACGCGCGCTATGAAGTGCTGCCGGGAAAATTCGTGATCGAGGTGAAGCCGACCGCCTTCAACAAGGGCACGGCGGTCCTCCAATTGATGGAGTTGGCTCCGTTTGCAGGCCGCCGCCCGCTCTTCATCGGGGACGACATCACCGACGAAGCGGTCTTCGCAATCCTCCCCGAGGTGCGCGGCACCGGATTCTCGGTCGGCCGCCTGATCGCCGGCGCAACGGGCGTCTTCGCAACGCCCTCGGATGTACGCGCCTGGCTTGCCCGCATGGCTGCAAGGGCGGGCGACCAATGAGCGATCTCGACCTCGCCGTGATCGGCAACGGCCGCCTGGCGGCGCTGGTCAATCCGCTTGGACGCATGGTGTGGTGCTGCTTCCCGCGCTTCGACAGCGATCCTGTCTTCTGCCGTCTCGTGGCGGGCAATGAGGAGAAGGGCTTCTCCGACGTGCTGCTCGACGGCTTCGTGAACAACACATCCGCCTATGTGCGCAACACGGCGACCGTAGAAACGGTCCTGACCGACGCCAACGGCGGCAGCATCCGCGTCACAGACTTCGCACCGCGCTTCCGTAATTTCGGCCGCATGACCAAGCCGCCGCAGCTCGTCCGCATCATCGAGCCGGTCGGTGGAATGCCGCGCATCACAATCCGCGTGCGGCCCTGCACGAACTACGGGAAGCCGGTCGTCCGCCGTACGACGGGCAGCAATCACATCACCTATTGGGGCAGCGACGCGATCATGCGGCTGACCACCGACGCGCCGCTGTCTTACATCGAAAGCGAATCCACCTTTGTCCTCACGCGCCCGTTGCATTTCGTGCTTGGAACGGACGAACCCTTTGTCGGCGAACTCGCCTCCACCTGCCGCGACTTTCTCAGTCGCACGCACGAATACTGGACCGACTGGGTGCGCGGGCTCTCGATCTCCTACGACTGGCAGCAGGAGATCATGCGCGCCGCGATCACCCTCAAGCTCAGCAACTTCGAGGAAACCGGCGGCATCGTCGCCGCGCACACGACGTCGATCCCCGAAGCGGACGGCACCCAGCGCAATTGGGACTATCGCTACTGCTGGCTGCGCGACGCCTATTTCGTCGTGAAGGCGCTGAGCCGCCTCGGGGCGACGCGCACGATGGAGGATTTCATCTCCTTCATCCTCGGCATCGCATCGGCCGAGAACGAACTCCTGAAGCCCGTCTACGGCATCGTGCCGTCGGAAGAACTTCCCGAGCGTATTGCCGCCGACCTTGCCGGCTACCGCGGCAACGGTCCGGTGCGAGTTGGCAACGCGGCGGTCGATCAGGTTCAGCACGACGTCTACGGCAGCATCGTCCTCGCTGCGTTGCCGATGTTCGTCGACCAGCGCCTGCCGAGGCCCGGTGACGAGTCGCTCTTCCGCTTTCTCGAACCGCTCGGCGAGAAGGCCGCGCGCTACGCTCTCGAACCCGATGCCGGCATCTGGGAGTATCGCGGCCGTCAGCGTGTGCATACGTATTCGGCTGCCATGTGCTGGGCGGGGTGCAGCCGCCTCGCCACCATCGCGCGGCATCTTCGCCTGCCGGATCGCTCGCGATATTGGGACGAGCGCGCGAACGCGATTCAGGAGCCGCTTCTGAAGCGGGCCTGGAACGAAAAGCGGCAGACCTTCGCCGGCGCCTTCGATTCCGACGAGCTCGACGCGAGTTGCCTGCTGCTGGCCGAGCTCGGCCTCGTCGAGCCCGACGACCCGCGCTTTGTCGGCACGGTCGCGGCGATTGAGAAGGAACTGTTCCAGCACAACAACGTTATGCGTTATGCGACGGCTGACGACTTCGGCTTGCCCGAAACCGCATTTCTCGTCTGCCGTTTCTGGTTGATTGATGCGTGGTGGTCCATGGGCCGGCGAGAACAGGCGCGCGAGTTGTTCGTGGACGCGCTGGCCCGACGCAACCGCTACGGGCTCCTTTCCGAAGATCTCGATCCACGCACCGGCGAGCTGTGGGGCAATTTTCCGCAGACCTACTCCATGGCGGGCCTGATCCTGTCGGCCATGCGCCTGTCTCGTAATTGGGAAGACCGCTATTGGCGAAGCTGATCGTCGTTTCAAACCGCGTGTCGTTGCCGACCCGCTCAGGCAGCCGGGCGGGCGGCCTTGAGGTCGCGCTGCGCGCGGTTTTTAATGAATTTCCCGGCATCTGGTTCGGCTGGAGCGGCCGCGTCGTTCCCGAAGATGAAATCGAGACCCGCACGATCGGCGGACAGAACCCGACCTTTGTGGTCACCGACCTTACCGCCGAGGATCACGACGAATATTACAACGGCTTCGCCAACCGGGTGCTGTGGCCGATCCTGCATTATCGCCTCGATCTCGCAGACTACCAGTTGCGCGAACTCACCGGATATCTGCGCGTCAACGATCACTTCGCCGATGAACTGCATAAGATCATTGAGCCGGATGACACCATTTGGGTACACGACTATCACCTGATGCCGCTCGCAAAAGCCCTGCGCGAGCGCGGCCATCGCAATCGCATCGGCTTCTTTCTGCATACGCCGATGCCGCCGGTCGAAATCCTGGCCGCGCTGCCTAGCCACGAACGCCTCTTTCCAGCTCTTTGCGATTACGATTTGATCGGTTTCCAGACCGAGACCGACAGCACGAACTTCGCGCGCTATCTGGTCGGCGAGTGCAAACTAGCGAGCCGCGACCTGACGACTTTCCTCGCGGACGGCCGGTCGGTTACGCTCGGCTACTTTCCCGTCGGCGTCGATATCGATGAGATGCAGAACTGGGGCGCGCGCGGGCGCGACTCCCCGCTCGTGCAACGTATCGTCGCCAGCCTTGGCGACCGCGCCATGCTGATCGGGGTCGATCGCCTCGATTACAGCAAGGGCATCATGCCGCGCATGGAGGCGTTCGAACGGTTTCTCATCGAGCATCCGGACTGGCGCGGGCGAACGACATTTCTCCAGATCGCCCCCCGCAGCCGCATCAAGATCCGCGAGTATGTCGACCTCGAAGGCGAGGTGAGCACCACCGCCGGCCGCATCAATGGCAGCCTCGGCCAGGCCGACTGGACGCCGATCCGCTACATCAACCAGTCGTATTCGCGCACCGCACTTGCCGGCATGTACCGTCACGCGCGTGCGGGTCTCGTGACTCCGTTCCGCGACGGCATGAACCTCGTCGCCAAGGAATATATCGCCGCCCAGGACCCCGCCGATCCGGGCGTCCTCATTCTGTCGCGCTTCGCTGGCGCGGCTAAGGAATGTTTCGGTGCGCTGCTGGTCAATCCGTACGACAAGGAAACGACCGCCCAGGCGATCTTCCGCGCGCTCACCATGCCGGTCGAGGAACGGAGGGACCGCCACCGCACGAATATCAGCAATCTGCGCAAGAATGATATCGCCGACTGGGGCGTGAAATTTCTCAGCCGGCTCAAGGCCGTCGACCACGAACTGTCATTGTTCGCCGAGTTTCCACTCGACTCGAATTCCGAAGACATCTCCAGGCGCGACATCGCGGCCCGTCAGCGCCTTCAGTCATAGGGTTTCTACCGACACCTCGGGCCGCAGGCGCTCGACGTCCTTACGCTCACAGAGCGCCGTGCCGGGGGTAAGCACCGCCGCCGTTCCCGCGGCCACGCCCTGCGCCAAAGCTTCCTCCAGGGAGCCACTGTCCGCGAGTGTCGCGACCACCGCGCCGAGAAAACTGTCGCCCGCACCGACCGCACTGACCGACTTCACTTGCGGCGCAAGCGCACGCCATGCTGAGTCTCGCGTGATCAGGAGCGAACCTTCGTCGCCCAGCGTGAGCGCGACGACCTCGGTCTTCCCCGAGCGGATCATTTCGCGGGCCGCCGCGATCAGGTCGGAAATACTTCCGCTCGCAAGCGACAGCGCCTCCTGAAATTCGCGCAGGTTCGGCTTGACGAGAAAGACACCCTCGCCGAGCGCCGCCGTCAACGCCTCGCCCGACGTGTCGAGCACTGCACGCGCGCCACCGCTCTTTGCCGTCCTGACGACGCGCGCATAGAAATCCGCCGGCACACCGGGCGGCAGGCTGCCACTCGCAACCACAAACGCCGCTTGCGTCTTGATTGCTTCAATTGCGTTGAGGCACCTCCGCCATTCCGCCTCAGCGAGTTGCGGGCCCGGCAGCACGAAGCGATATTCGGCGCCTGTTGCGTTCTCCAGAACGGTGAAATCTTCGCGCGTTTCATCGAACAGCTCGACCGCGAGATTCGGAATGGCTTCCGCCTCGATCAACCGCCGCAGAAGCTGCCCTGTCGCACCGCCGACCGGATAGATCAGCTTCACATCCGCACCAAGGCGCACGGCCACGCGCGCCACATTTACACCGCCACCACCGGGGTAAACGCGCGGGTTCGCGCAGCGAAGTTTTGCCAGCGGCACCAGCCGCTCCACGGAAGTCGAGATATCGATCGAAGGATTAAGCGTGAGTGCGACAATACTGCTCATAAGTCACGCATCCTGAATTTCGCGTTGCCGAGTCCCGTGCCGATGGTGAGCGCGGCCCAGTGCCGCGTCTTGCCGGCGCGCAATAGTTCGCTCAGGCCCTGAACGACCGCATCGTTATGCATAACAACCGCCGTGCGCTGGCCGGGAAAGACCGTGAGCTGCTCGCTAACGAGCGCGGGCAGATTGAAGCGGTCGGCCTCCCAATTGCCGGGCAGATTCTGAGCGCCGCGGTCGATGGCGCCGTCCATGCGAATGCGTCCGGGACAGCCGATGCCGACGAACGGGGCGAGGAGGATTTTATGTTTCCGGCTCCAGCGCACGAGGCGCTTGAGCATTCCGACCAGATGCTCAACGGCCTCGGCGCGCTCCGGATCGTCCTCGGCATGCTCCCAGATCGACGAGCGCGCAACGGAGATGCTTTTCAATTCGCCCTTCTTCGAGCGGCGGATTTTGACGACCCCGGCGCGCATGTTGGTACCGCCGATGTCGGCGGCGAGAATCGCGTCATAGCCCTTGAAAATCCAGCTCGGCGCCAGAAATGCCGCGCCCATCAGCCCGGCCTCATCGGGGTCGGAGCGGATCACCTGCAGCTTGAGTGAAATCTTGCGCTCATAGAGAAGCGACTGTACGCGGCCGATTGCGAGTTCGCCGATCCGGGACCCGCTCATGCCGCCGCCGACGAAGATCAATTCGGTTTTCTTCCACTCGTCGATCTCGAGATAGCGCTCGATCACGTCCGCAAGGCGCTTCGCAAAATCGTCGATGGCCGCCTGCACGACCGCAGCGGCCTCCGGTTCGCCTTTCGTCAGAATCTGCTCGAGTTTTTTCCGGCTCAGCTTCTTGAGCGAGAGTTCTCGCAGCTTCTCGTCGCTTTCGTTCTCGACGATCTTGCGCCATTTTTCGACCAGCGACGCGAATGCCTTCTTATTGGCGCGGTCGCCGACAAAGCGGCGTTTCTCGCGGAGCTCGACATTGTAGCTCTCAACTTCGACGCCGGGCAGCATCGGAGAGCCGTGCGACGGAAAGGGAAGCAGCGCTGCCAGCTCCTGCTCCGACTTCTGCGCGATCTTCTTGGAGGGCGCTTTTGCCATTCAGAATGTCTGCGCCGGATGAAATATATGCCGCAGGAGTGGGATAACGGCGGGCGCTTCGTCCGGTTCCAATGGCGCGCCGGGAACCGCCATGCGCGGCCCGACGTTGCCTCGCCATGTCCAGCCAGCGTCGCCCGCTCGTCTTCAATTGCCCGAACAGCAACGTCACCATGATCTCGCACGCGGTCGCGGATGCAGAGATCGCATGGAAAGGACGCGACATCCCGTTCGAGGTCGATTGCCCTTGCGGCAAACGCCACACCTACAAGCTGGGTGAGGGCTACTGGTGGCTGCAGAAGGCGGCAGCACAGGCGAGCCGCTAGACTTCCGCCGCGCTGACAGAAACATCCGGCCATGCGAGTGATGGGAAACCCCGATCTCGCGGATGGCTGGTGATGACTGATATAGCCGACGACGTTCTCATGGCGCTCGCGCCCACCGGACCGCTGCGCGCGGCGATCAATCTCGGCAACTCGGTGCTGGCGCAGCGGGGCGCCGACGGCGCGCTGAAGGGCGTCTCAATCGATCTCACGAACGAACTGGCCCGGCGACTTGGGCGCGCACCGGCATTCACAGCCTTCGAAGCGGCGGGCAAGGCATTCGAGGCGCTGAAAGCCGGCGACTGCGACACCGCGTTTCTCGCCAACGAACCCGCCCGCGCCGCCAAGGTCGATTTCACCGCGCCCTATGTGCTGATCGAAGGCACCTACATGGCGCCCGCCAATTCGGCGCTGAAAGAGCCCGCCGACGTCGATCGCAAAGGCATCCGCATCGCGGTCGGGCCGAACTCCGCCTATGACCTCTATCTCACCCGCACGCTCAAGCACGCCACCATCGTGCGCGCGGCCAAAGGCGGCGGACGCGACATGATCGACCTCTTTCTCGCGCAGAATCTCGAAGTCGCTGCAGGCGTGCGCCAGCCACTCGAAGACTACGCCCGGACCGACAAAGGCGTGCGCGTCATGGCCGGCCGCTTCATGGAAATCCGCCAGTCCATGGCACTGCAACAGGGCCGCCCGGCCGGGCTGCGCTATCTGAAAGATTTCATCGAAGAGATGAAAGCGTCCGGTTTCATCTCTGAGGCGCTCAAGCGCAGCAGCCAGGAGGCCACCGTCGCGCCGGCCGAACGCTAGAGCCTAGCGGCACTCCGCGAGCGCCTTGTGGAGCGACTCGTCGTGCGGCAACTCGCCGGGATAACGCTCGCGCATCAGCTTCCCGAAATAATCCTCAAGCACCGGAAACTGGCAGACGAGCGCGGTGAAATCCGTGCGCGACACCACGAGCACATCGACCGCCGTCTTGGCGCGCACGCTCGCGGTGCGCGGCGTGTCGTCGATCAGCGCGCGCTCGCCGAACACCGCGCCGCGCGCGAGTGTCGTGACGGACATCTCCGCCTTGCCGTCCTCGGCCGGCTGAAAGACCTCGACCTCGCCCCGCTTCAGGATGAACAGCTCGCGGCCGATTTCATGCTTGTTGATGATGATCTCGCCGGGCTCGAAATGATCGACGCGCAGATGTCCGGTCTTCGCCGGCTGAATTTGCGCGATGTCACGCGGTGAAAAGACGTCGATAATCCAGTCAAGCGCCACGCGCAGCCGCCGCGCCCCGCCGGGCAGCGTCGAAAGATAGAAAGCGCGCCATAGGCACCACGCCGCAAAGCCTGAAAGCCGCATGCCCATGACGTCGGCCACCGCCCGGCGCTGACCGAGCGAGGCAAGCATGCCCATGCTCTTGAATTCGAACGGCTCAGGCGGTCGCCCGTCGAGGGCCGCGAGAATATTGTGCGCGCAGGTCTTGGCCTGCCGGATCGCATATTGCGCGGTCGGCGGACAAAGCTCGCCGTTGTTCTTTACGTCCGGCACACCGGCATTGTCGCCGACCGCCCAGTAGCCCGACTTTCCGACACAGGCGAGACGCTGGTCGGTTTCAAAGACGCCGACGCCGCGTCCTTTCACCTTGCCCTCAACGAAGCCGCCTTCCGCCAGCACCCGTCGCACGACGGGATTGGCGGCATTGCCGACCGTGCAAATGAAGGTGCGCGTCGGCAGGAACCGGTCGGTTGAAAGATAAACGCCGTGCCGCGTCGCGGCGCGCACCCGCGCGTTCAGGATCATTTCGATCCCACGCTGGCGCAAAATCCGGTCCGCCGCCTTACCAAGCTCCGTCGCCATTTCCGGAAGCACAAGATCGCGCGAATGGACGAGGCAAAGCCGGACCTCGTCCATTTCCACGTTGCGGAAACTCGCGATGCACTTGCGCAGCAGTTCAGACAGCTCGCCGGTCGTCTCAATGCCCGAAAACCCGCCGCCCGCGATCACGAAGGTGAGCAGCGCCTTCTTCTCGGCCGGATCGCTTTCGATGTCCGCGAGCTCAAGGCACCGGAAGACGTGATTGCGCAGCCTGAATGCGTCATCCAGATCCTTGAGCGGTAGCGAGTGTTCGTCCACGCCCGGCATGGACGAGAAATCGCTGACTTTCCCGAGTGCAAACACAAGATGATCGTAAGGCACCTCGACCAGCGCCCGCCCCTCGCCCTGCACCACCTGCACGACCTTGTTCGCCGCATCGATGCCGACCACGCGGCACCATCGGAACTGCGCGCGCGGCACGAGATCGCGGATCGGATTGACGACATGGTTCGGATTGACGCCGCCTGCCGCGACTTCCGGCAGGAGCGGCTGGAAGACGAAGTAATTCTCTTCCGAGAGCAGCTCGACATGCACGTCGTCGCGCCGCTTCAGCAACTTTGTGAGGTAACGCGCGGTGTAAACGCCGGCAAAGCCGCCGCCGAGAATGACAACCCGCCGTTTTGCCGCCTGTGTCATGCCGCTGCTCAGGACGGATCGGTGTCGAGCCGCGCGATCCAGTTATCGAGGCCGACGCGGCCCGGCGGATAGCGCTCCATCACGCGCGGATCGTGGCCGGGAATGATGTGGGTCGGCGCGCTCGCGAGCTTCCGCAGGCGCTCATAGCCCTCGAACACGTCGGCGACGTTGTACACGACCGGAAATACGCGCTTCTGATCGAGATGCGCGAAAAGATGCGCGGCGTCCGACGCGAGCACCACATAGCCGCGGATCGTCTTTACCCGCACGCATTGCAGGCCCATGGAATGCCCGCCGATGCGGTGAACCGTGATGCCGGGCGCGATCTCGGAGTCGCCGTCGTGAAACTGCACGCGCCCCGTGAACACCTTGCGCACCATCGCTACCACGTCGTCGGCCTCGAACGGAATCCGCATATGCGTGTGGCACATGTGCCGGCCCGTGGCGTAGGCCATCTCCATGTCCTGCAAATGGTAGCGCGCATTCGGGAAGAGATCGTAGTTGCCCGCGTGGTCGTAATGCAGATGCGTGACGATAACGTCTTTCACGCTGCCCGGATTGATCCCGAGCGCCTTGAGGCCCGAGCCGACCGGATTGAGTAACACCCGTCCCCGCTTCTCACCCATCGCGGCATCGAACCCGGTATCGACGACGAAAGTGCCGTGCGCGCCGCGGATCACCCAGACATAGTAGTCGAGCGGCTGGATGATATCGTGCGGATCGCCACCGATGAAATTCTCCGTCGAGCGCCGGTCATGGCGCGCATAGCGGATTGCATAGATCTCGTGGATGTCGACGTTCATGGCGCCTTCGCCGTCCGCGCCTTGACTTCAACGCCTGCCCACTGCTCGACGCATTTCACGACGGTGGTGAAGTCTGCGTCCGGACCCTGCTGCGTGTTGGCGAGCTGAAATAGCTGCCGCACCATGCTGCCGACCCACATCGGCACGCCCATGCCTTCCGCCTCGTCGAGGCAGAGCTTCACGTCCTTGTACATGAGGGCGTTGGTGAACCCGTAGTCGAAGCTGCGCGGCAGGACCGCGCGCGGAAACTTGTCCCGGCTCGCGGTGTTGAGACCGCTTCCGGCATTGATCACTTCGATCATCACGGATGGGTCGAGCCCGGCCTTGACGCCCATCACCATCGCCTCCGACGTTGCCGCCATAGCCGTCGCCGAGAGCAGGTTGTTCGCGAGCTTCATGGTCTGCGCCATGCCCGGACGGTCGCCGATCACGAATACCTTGCCGAACACGCCAAGCACGGGCTTGAGCAATTCGATGTCGGCCGCCGGCCCCGACACCATCACGGCAAGCGTCCCGCGCTCGGCGCCGCCCGGCCCGCCGCTCACCGGGCAGTCGATCTGCACGATGTTCTTCGGCTTGAGCGCCTCGGCGATCTTCTGCGCCATGCGCGCGCCGGAGGTGGAGAGATCGACGAAGCGGCGGACCGTCTTGCCTTCGATCACGCCGTGGGCGCCCGCCGCCACCGCCCACACTGCCTCGAGCGACGGCAGGCTCACCATGACCGTCTCGACCCGATCCGCGACATCCTTCGGCGACGTCGCAGCGGCAGCGCCGAGCGCCGTCAGCCGCGCGACCGCCTCCGGGCGCGAATCGTAAACGACGATTATGTGGCCGGCCTCGATCAGCCGCCGCGCCATGTGGAAGCCCATCGTGCCGAGGCCGACAAACCCGATTTCCATATTTCCCGCCCCGCTTGCTTCCGCTCAGGCCTTGTCCATCTCGGCGAACACTTCCTTGGCGATCCGGAAGGCGTCGACGCCCGCGGGCACACCCGCGTAGATCGTGAGCTGCATGAACACTTCGCGGATTTCGTCCTTCGTCACGCCGTTCGTGATCGCGCCGCGGATATGCGCGCGCAGCTCATGCGGACGGTTGAGAATGCCGATCATCGCGAGATTGAGCATCGAGCGCGTCTTGCGCGGGAGTCCGTCACGTCCCCACACCGCGCCCCAGCAGAATTCGGTGACGAGTTCCTGGTGCGGCATGTTGAATTCGTCGGCCGCCTTCATCGCCTTGTCGACATACTCCCTGCCGAGCACCGCCGTGCGGATTTCCATGCCTTTGTCGAACGTCTTCTTGTCCATTGAACTTCCTCTTCGGCCAGGCACTTCCCGGCCGGCGGACCTTAGCCGAATAGCGGAGTGATGTGCAGCCGGGCCTAGCGCGTGCCGGTGCGGGACGCAAAATAATGCGCCGCAGCGGCGATCTCGTTCTCGCTCAGCCGGTCGGCGACCGCCTGCATCAGGTGGCCGTAAGGCCCGCCGCCGCGCGCCTTCTTCTGCCAGAGGAGAAGTTGCGTCTCGAGGTAGGACGCGTGCTGCCCATCGAGATTGGGAAAATGCGGATTGCGCGCGCGCTCCGCAGCGCCGTGACAAGAGAGGCAGGACGGCACGCTCTTGGCCGCTATTCCATCACGCGCGATCCGCTCGCCTTTTGTGACAAGCGCGGGATTGAGCGGCCCATTCGCGGTAACCCGCCGCTGTCCCGCATAGTACCGCGCGAGTACCGCGAGCTCCGCATCGCCGCCCCGGCGCGCCGCCGGCTGCATGATGCCGCTTTTGCGATCTCCGGTGGAGTACGCGCGCAGCGCGTCGAGAAGATAGGCCTCGCCCTGCCCGCCGATGATGGGGAAGGCATCGTTCGCCCGTCCGGCGCCGTCGCGACCGTGACATCGTGCGCAATCGGCCAGCAGTTCGTCGGCGCGGTCTCCGTTTATGGTCGCCACCGTGACATCGCCAAAAGCAAGCTCACGATAGCGGTCCGTACTCATGGCCGGCAGTTCGCGCAGGAAGGCGACCATCGACCAGATCTCGTCGTCGCGTTCCAGTGCGACCCATGCCGGCATGCCGGTGAACTTGACGCCGTGCTTGACGATCCAGAACAGATGTTTCGGCTCCCACTTCTCATTGACGTTGAGCAAGCCGGGCGGCGGCGGCGTCGCGTGCTCCATCACCGGGCTCTGCGGCTCAACCGGTGAGCCGTGGCACGGTGAACAGCCAGTCTGAAAGTGACCCGCCGCGCGATGCACGAGTCCCGGATTGGAAAGATCGGGCGTCTCGATGTTCATCGAGTGAGTCTTGACGGAGTTCTGCATCGCCCAATGCAGGAACCAATCGGTGATCTTCCAATGCCCGCCGCTTGCGCCGACATTGAAAATGCCGGACCACGCAACAGCCAATCCGCCGACCGCCAGAAAGGCGCTGAGCAGGAGCAACCGGCGAAAGGTCAGGACGATGCGCATGTTTACCTGACCTCGGCGCGCTCGTGCGGCGCGTTGAGCAGCCGCGCCATGAGCGCAAGCCCGCCGATGAGATAGACCGCGCCGCCAACGCCAAGCATCACCACGCCGCCGAGATTCTGATCTTCGATCGCAGCAAGACCGGCGAGATCGTGAGCGTGTTCATAAAGCGGGCGCGGTGCGAGGGCGAGCAATGCACCAAGCAGCGTCATATGCATCGACGTGAACAGCAACCCGAACACGCCGGCTGCAGCATTGCGAGAGCCGATGCAGGCCAGCCACAGGATCAAGCCGGCGGCGAGAAAGGACGCCTGCTCCAGCACAATCCCTGCCGTACTCCCGCGCGCGAAAGCGTGCAGCGCGGGCGCATGCCAGCCCCAGACCGCCACCAACTCCCATAACGATGCCGGCAGCGGCGCAAAGATGAAGGACGCGCGCGGTGAAGGATCGAGACGCGTGCCGGTGATCGAGAGCGCGATCAGCGGCGCCGCCACCGCGACGACGAGCATGTGCATGATCATGTGTGCGGTGAAGCCCGGTGCCACGCGCGCAGAAAGCCCGCTCCAGGCCAGTGCCAGCGCGGCCATCCCGAGCATAAGCGGAAGTTTTCGCATCACCGGCAATCCGCGATGAAAAAGATCGGCAACGCCGTGAAAACGACGGCGACAAAGCTGAGCGCGCTGATCAGGAGCGCCGCGTAGCCCATGAAGCGGCGGCGGTCCTCCGGCGTGTCGCCGTCATGCGGCGGACGGTTGGCGCCGAAGCCCCAGTGCTGCCAGGCGCGAAAGCCCGACACGAACACAAAGACGAGCGCGATCCCCGTCAGACCGAGTATCCACAGCCGGATCGGGGCAAGCTCCGCAAAGCCCATGCCCGCCTTCTCGCAATGGATTGCTGCCAGCACGTAGCAAACAAGAAAGTGAATCGCCCAGATCGTCGGCGAGCCGATGAGGAACCACAGGTCCGGTTCGCGGCGAAGACCGAACACCATCTCAGCCTCCCTTCACGAGCGGAAAGAGCGAGATGGTCGCGACGGTCACCGCGACCGTGATGGCGGCGAAGTGCCAGTACAGAACGACGTTATGGATGTCGATGTCGTGCTCGCGCGTGAGCCGCCCGGCGATGCTGCCCGCGAGGCAATAGAGAGTCATCAGGATTCCGAGCAGCAGATGCAGTGCGGTCCATAGCGCCAGCACCCAGACGATCGCCGGGTAAGAGTGCAGCACCGGATCGAGATTGGTGGCGTAAGGCGCATAAACCAGGGCCGCCGCGCCGGCGCCCGCGAGCAAAACATTGATCACGAGCATCGCCCGCAACGCGAACGCCGAACCCGCCGCATTCGCTCGCCGAGCCGCAAGCATCACGGCCCACGCGGCGAGCGACGCGCCCGCCGCGATGCCCGGCCACAGCACCCCCGGCCCGTCCATGCCGGCGGGCGGGAAATCCTTATGGATCGTCCAGAAAAAAAAGTATCCGAAGATCAGGCTGAAGAAAGCCGACATGTCGCCGAGCATGGTGATGAGCATCGCCCACCAGCCGACCGAGTCGGAGCCCGACACATAAAGCGGCAGCCGGAGCCCGTGCCCGATATCCTTCGTCCGCTTCTCCGGGATCATGGCAGTTCCGGTCCACAGCCAGACAAGGATCACGGCGACGCCAATGACGCCCGAACCGAGCGCTGTCCAGTACAGATGGAACGTCGTCGCGATGAAGGATCCGCCGATGAAAAACGCGGCCCTCATCGGCAGCCAGGAATTGCCCGGAAGCCGCAGGCACTGCACCGGCTCGCCGTCGAGCGCGGTTGTCACGAGCGTCTCGCGTTTCAGCTCTTCGGCGTCGGGCAGATAGAAGCGCGCCTCATCCACCTTGCGCGTCAGTTCCGGATCGGTCCACAGCGGATAACGGCTCGACACATGCGGCACCGATCGTATCGCCCACGCCTTCTGCGGCTGCGGCGAGAGCCATTCGAGCGTGCCGGCCTTCCATGGATTGCGGTTTACCGTCGCGTGCCGGCGCGGCCACACCACGTCGAAGACGATGACCGCGACACCGGCCGCAAGGACAAACGCGCCAAGCGTCGAGATGAGATTGAGCCAGTCCCAGCCGAAGCCTTCGGGATAGGTGAAGACGCGCCGCGGCATGCCGCGCAGGCCGGTGAAGTGCATGGGCATAAAGGCGACGTTGAAGCCAATGAACATCAGCCAGAACGCCCACTTCCCCAAGCGCTCGGACAACATGCGTCCGCGCACCAGCGGGAAGAAATAATAAAGGCCCGCGATGAGCGGAAACAGCATCCCGCCGATCAGCACGTAATGCAGATGCGCGACGATGAAATAGGTGTCGTGCGCCTGCCAGTCGAACGGCGCGAGCGCCACCATGACGCCCGTGAGGCCGCCAAACACGAAAATCGCGAGCGCCCCGGTCGCGAACAACATCGGCACGGAAAAAATGAGCCGCCCGGTCAGCACCGTTGCGATGAAGACGAAAATCTGCACCGCGGTCGGGATCGCCACCGCCTCCGACGCCGCCGAGAAGAAGGCGAGCGAGATCGACGGCAGGCCCGTCGTGAACATGTGGTGGACCCAGAGCCCGAAGCTCAGGAACCCCGTGCCGACGGCCGCGAGCACGATCCACGCGTAGCCGACGATCGGCCGCTGCGAAAACGTCGGCACGATCATCGCCAAGAGCGCAATCGACGGCAGGAAGATGATGTAGACCTCCGGGTGTCCGAAGATCCAGAACAGGTGCTGCCATAGCAGCGGATCGCCGCCGCGCTTGGCGTCGAAGAACGGCCAGTTCAGCAGCCGCTCGGCTTCAAAGAGAATGTCGCCCGCGATCAGCGGCGGAAACGCGAACAGGATCATCGCACCGACGATCAGCACGTACCAGCCGTAGAGCGGCATCAGGTTGATGCGCATGCCGGGCGGCCGGCACTTCAGCACGCCGACAATCAACTCGACCGCCGCTGCGATCGACGCGATCTCGATGAACGACAGCCCGAGCAGCCAGATGTCGGCGCCGATGCCCGACTGCTTCACGTCGGTCGAGAGCGGCGGATACATGAACCAGCCGCCGTCAGGCGCGGCGTTGAAGAAGATAGAGCCGCATACGAACACGCCGCCGATCAGGAAGCTCCAGAAGCCGAAGGCCGATAGCCGCGGGAACGGCAAGTCGCGCGCCGCATACATCGACGGCATGATGGTGATTGCGACCGCTTCCAGAATCGGCACAGCGAACAGGAACATCATCACCGTGCCGTGCAGCGTGAACACCTGATTGTAGAACTGCGCCGACAGCAGCGTGTTGTCGGGCACGACAAGCTGCGCACGGATCATCAGCCCGAGCACGCCCGCGAACAGGAAGAAGATGAGCGAGGCGGCCGTGTACCAGATGCCGACCTGCGCGTTGTTCACCGACGACCAGTAGCGCCAGCCGCGCGGCGTCCCCCACGTCTTGTCGAGCCGCGCTTCCTGCTCGCGCGCGAGCGCCGGATCGGGTGCCGGCGGATTCATCGACCCGATCGTCATTGCAGACTCCCGAGATAGTCCGCGATCGCTTTCGATTCATCCTGCGTCAGCATCGAGTAAGACGGCATGCGCGAGCCGGGTTTGATCCGCTCCGTCTCAAGAATGAAGCGCGCGACATTCTCCGCGGTGTTGTCGAGAATGCCCGCACCCACGGTGCGGCGGCCGCCGAAATGCGTCAGATCGGGGCCAATGCGGCCGCGCGCTTCCGTGCCGCGCACGGCGTGGCACGCGCCGCATCCCTGCGCCAGAAACAACTCCGCGCCGCGCGCGTTCTTAGGGGCAGCATCGCCTGCCTGCTCCGTGAGCCAGCGGTCGAATTCCGTGCGCTCCATGACGACGACGGAAAACGCCATGAGCGCGTGCGACTGTCCGCAGAATTCGGCGCATACACCGCGATAGATGCCGGGCTTGGTCGCATGCAGCACGAGTCGGTTCGTGCGGCCCGGGATCATATCGACCTTGCCGCCGAGCGACGGAATCCAGAACGAGTGGATCACATCCGCCGCGTCGAGCATGAACTCGACGCGCTCGCCGATTGGCATGCGGATTTCGTTCGCACTTTCGACCGCCGCGCCGTCTTTCGGCTGGTAGCGCACACGCCACCAGTACTGCTCGCCACTGACATGAATTCTGAGCCCGTCGCCGGGGCCGCGCAGATCGGGCGTAATCGAGAGGCCATAAGTGAGCAGCGCCGTCAGGACGACCGTCGGGAAGACGGCCCCGCCCCAGAGGATCAGCGCCGAGCCCGCACGCTCGTCGAAGCGGCCGCGCCTCGTGCGCGCGGCGAAGAAAGCGAGCGCGACCGTCCCGGCCCAAAGAAGCGCGGCGCCCGCCAACATCACCCAGAACAGAAGCGCGAGCCGATCCGCACCATCTCCTGCGGGATCGAGCGCCGATTGCGGACCCGAGCATCCGGTCAACGCCAGCGCGTTCACCGCCACCGGCAATCCGGGACACAATCGTTGAAAGAACCGGGGCCCGTCGATGCTCGCCCGCTGCATGATCGGCAGAATACCCTGCTCCCCGCTCACCGCCCGGGGCTGTTAAGTCCCGACCGGGTGAGAAAGTTCCGCAGGTGGGTTTAGCGACCGAAGCCGCGCAGCATCTCGATCATCGCCTTGCGGTTTTCGGCCCCGAGCTTCTCCGTGAGATTGGCCTCGTGTTGTGCGGCCACCGCCTTGATGCGCTTCAGCGCCTTCTGCCCTTCGCCGGTGAGAAAGAGCGCATGCGAGCGGCGATCGCGCGGCGACGCCTTGCGCTTGGCGAAGCCCCGCTTCTCAAGCCGGTCGAGCATACGCACGAGCCGCGCGCGTTCGATCCCGAGAAAATCCGCGAGGTCCGATTGCGAGAGACCGGGATTGGCCTCGATTACGGCGAGCACTGAATATTGCGCCGGACGCACATCGAGCCGCGCAAGCGTCCTCAGAAAGTCCTGGAAGACCCATACCTGAATGCGCCGCAGGAAATAGCCGAGATGCCCGTCGAGCACGCCGAGCGAAAGCTCCGGCCGCTTCCGGTCTCGCGGGGCGGCACGGCGCGCGGGTTTAGCGGGGGATTTCGATTCCGGCGTCCGGTTGAGCAAAGGGGGTCCTCACTGCAGCGCACAACAGCCCGTGATCACATCCTAGCGGCCAATATTGTTGTTGACGACATTAATTGTCATTAGCAACAATAACAGTCAGGAAGGCCGCAACGCCCTGCACCGCGCAGGCAAGGGTGACGAGGCCGCCGCCGATCAGGTAAGAACGTCGCCAGAAAATGAAGGCTTGCCGAGGGCGAGCCAGGGAGGATCGAGATGAGCACCAGCAACCATTCTTCGCGCCGGGGCATTTCCCGCCGCACCTTCGCCACCGGCGCCGCCGCCGCGGGCATCATCGCGGGCACCGCGCCCTTCAACATCGTCCAGGCGCAAGCCAAGTCGCTGAAAGTCGGCGTGCTGCTGCCACGCTCGGGTGTGCAGGCGTCGATCGGTCAGGACTGCCAGCGCGGCGTCGATATCACCGCCGGCATCCTCAAGGACCTTGGCTATCCGGCGCTTGAGATCATGAACGCCGACACCGAGACGAACGTGGACGTGGCGCGTGCGCGTGCCGAACGCCTGATCGGCGAAGGCGCGCAGCTTCTCGTCGGCGCGTTCGACTCCGGCCAGTCGACCGCGATCGCGCAGGTCGCCGAACAGCGCGGCATTCCGTATGTCATCAACATCGCCGCCGCTCCCCCGATCACCGAGCAGGGCTACAAGTTCGTCTTCCGCAACTTCCCGACCGCACCGATGATCCTCGGCGACGCCTTCGCGAACCAGCTCGAGATCTTCAAGATCGCGGGCAAGGAACCGAAGACCGCGGTCTTTATGCACGTCAACGACACCTTCGGCACCGCCATGCAGAAGGGCTTCACCGGCGTGATGTCGAAGTTCACGATGCCCTACAAGGTCGTGGAAACGATCTCCTACGATCCGGCCGCGCGCGACCTTTCGGTCGAAGTCGCGAAGGCGAAGGCAACGAACGCCGAGGCGCTCATCATGGTGAGCCGCCTCAACGACGCGATCCTCATCACTCGCGAGCTCGTCAAGCAGCGCTGGTCGCCGATGGCCGTGCTCAGCATGGGACCGGGCTGGTACGAAGATCAGTATCTCAAGACGCTCGGCAAGCTCGGCGACGGGCCGCTCAGCTTCGTGCCGTGGTACGACCCGAACAAGAAGGTGTCGAAGCTGATGGTGGCGGCGCTCGCCAAGCAGTTCCCCGACGTCAACCCGAACACCAACCACGTCTACACATTCGAAGCGCTGATGATCGCCGCCGACGCTTTCAAGCGCGCCGGCACCGCCGAGCCGCAGAAGCTCGCCGACGCGATCCGCGCGACGAACATCAAGGACAATGTCAGCACCGGCCCCGGCATCCAGTTCGACGCCAAGGGCCAGAACGACAAGCTCAAGAACTCGGCCATTCAGAATCGCGGCGGCAAGCTCGTCGCGGTCGCTCCGGCTGCGGCGTCGAACGCCAAGCCCGAGCTGCCGATGAAGCCCTACGACAAGCGCTAAAAACTTTCCCTCTCCCCGCTTGCGGGGAGAGGGTGCCAGACGCCCGCGCAAGCGGGCGGGTGAGGGGCGCCCGCCCGACCGGGATGTTGATTAAAGGTCCGATCCTTACTCCGCTCATTCCCGCGCAAGCGGGAATCCAGTCTGGGTCCCCGCTTTCGCGGGGACGAGCGGAAAAGGCATTCAGCGGATCGGGACGAGTGAAACGGGGCTCTGAGTGCCGATTGAGATTTATCTGAACGTGGCCGCGAGCGGCCTGCTCACCGGGCTCGTCTACGGCCTGATGGCGCTCGGCCTGTCGGTCATCTTCGGCGTCGTACGCGTCGTCAATTTCGCCCATGGCGAGATGATGACGGTCGGCATGTATGTCGCGATCCTCGCCTTCACGACACTGGGCCTCGACCCGCTCGTGATGATGATTCCGATCGCGGCGATCCTGTTCGTGTTCGGCTATCTGATGCAGGCGCGCATGATCAACCCGTTCATCAACCGCCCCGAGCACAGCCAGTTCATGCTGCTGGTCGCGGTCGCACTGATCCTCGTGAACTTGCAGCTCATCTTCTTCGGTCCCGACGCGCGCGGCGTGCAGACCTCCTACTCCTTCGACAGTTACCAGATCGGTCCCGTGATCGTGGACGCGGCCAAGGTCTATGCCGCCGTCGCGGCACTCGCCGTCGCGGGCGCGCTCTTCGCCTTCTTCCGCTTCACGCTCGTCGGCAAGGCGATCCGCGCCTGCGCCGACAACTATCAGGGCGCACTCGTGGTCGGCCTGAACGTGAAACATCTCTATGCCCTCACCTTCGGCCTTGGTGCTGCCTGCGTCGGCGCAGCCGGCGCCATGCTCGTGCCGATCATTGATGTGACGCCGACGATCGGCCCCGCTTACACGCTCCTTGCCTTCGTGATCGTGATCACCGGCGGCCTCGGCTCCATGCCCGGCGCATTGCTCGGCGGCGTGCTGATCGGCGTCACCGAAGCGCTCGGCGGCGTCCTGTTCACGCCGTCCGCGAAAAGCATGTTCGCCTTTGCGATCCTCGTACTGGTGCTCCTGTTCCGCCCGCAGGGGATTCTGGGCAGGAAGACCTCATGATCCGGCACCTGCTCGACGGCGTGCCGCGTGCCGGCATTGTCATGTTGCTCGCGGTGCTGGCCGCGCTCCTGATCGCGCCGTTCTTCGTCGGCGGCTATCTGCTGAGCGTCCTCTTTCTCATTCTCTACTTCGCTTACGTCGGCCAAGCCTGGAACATCATGATGGGCTTTGCCGGGCAACTCTCGCTCGGCCATTCGCTCTATGTCGGCCTGGGCGCCTACGGGGCCGCCGCCCTTTATGTGCATTACGGCATCAGCCCGTGGATCGGTCTCGGAGCGTCCATCGTGATCTCGGGCCTCGCGGGTGCAGTGATCGGCTTCCTCGCCTTCCGCTTCGGCGTTGCGGGCGTCTATTTTGCAATCCTCACGATTGCCTTCGCGGAATTCGCGCGCATCGGCTTCGACCACTTCACCTGGGTCGCGGGCTCGTCCGGCTTCTTCCTGCCGGTCGAGAACTACCGCACGAACGATTTCTGGAATCTGCGTGGCAGCCCCACGATGTTCTACTACCTCATGCTCGGCATGACGGTCGCCGCCTTGCTGTTGTGCCATCTCCTGCTGAAGAGCCGCGTCGGCTATTATTGGCTCGCCATCCGCGAAAGCCCGGAAGCCGCGCAGGCGCTCGGTATCAATATCTTCAAATACAAGATGTACGCCGTCGTCCTGTCAGCCGCGATGACCTCGCTCGCGGGTGTGATCTTCGCCTTCTATTACAACAACCTTTTCCCCGAGCAGATCTTCCACATTTCGCGTTCCATTGAATTGATCCTCGGTCCGATCATCGGCGGCGTCGGCACGCTGATCGGACCGATTGTCGGCGCGTTCCTGCTCACCGCGCTCGCCGAAGGCCTGCGCGAAGTCATGCTCCAGATCGGCGTCGAAGTGCCGGGCGTGAAGCAGGTCTTCTACGGCTTCTGCCTGCTCTGGGTCGTGATCTTCCTGCCCGAAGGCGTGTGGCCGCCGCTCGCGAAACTCCTCGGCTTCAACAAGCCGGAACGCGAGGACTGACATGACCGCGTTCCTGCAAATCGACAATCTCTCGAAAAGCTTCAGCGGCCTGAAGGCCGTGCAGAATGTCAGCTTCACCGTCCCGAAGGGCGAGATCGTCGGCCTCATTGGGCCGAACGGCGCCGGCAAAACCACCTGCTTCAACCTGATCGCGGGCGTCTATAAGCCTGACGAGGGCACCGTCACGCTCGACGGAAAATCGATCGGCGGCTGGCGGCCCGACCAGATCTGCCTCGCGGGCGTCGGCCGCACCTTCCAGATCGTGAAGCCCTTCGCGGGCCTCTCCGTGCTCGAAAACGTCATTGTCGGCGCGCTCAAGGCGAGCCCATCGGTAACCGATGCGCGCGAAAAGTCGAAGGCCGTGCTTGAGCGCCTCGGCCTCTGGCACAAGCGCAATCAGCAGGCGTCAGAACTGACATTGCCCGAACGCAAGCGCCTTGAAGTCGCGCGCGCGCTCGCAACCGAGCCGCAGATTCTCCTGCTCGACGAAGTGATGGCGGGACTGCGCCCGACCGAGATGGATACGATGGTGTCCGTCTTCCGCGAGCTGAACGCGAGCGGACTCACGATCCTCATGATCGAGCACGTTATGCGCGCGGTCATGACGCTTTCAAAGAAGGTCGTGGTCCTGAACTACGGCAAGGTGATCGCGACCGGCACGCCAAACGTGGTGACGCGCGATCCGGCCGTGCTCGAATGTTATCTGGGCGAGGAAGCGCTGTGATCCTCGAGATCGAAAACCTCGACCTCTATTACGGCGACGCGCAGGCGCTCGACCGCGTCTCGCTCACCGTGGGCGAAGGCGAACTCGTCGCCATTGTCGGGGCGAACGGCGCGGGCAAGTCGAGCCTCATTCGCACGATCGCCGGCATCGAAACCCCACGCGCGGGCCGCATCCGTTTCAAGGGCCAGGACATCGCGGGCCTGCCGAGCTTCAAGGTCTGCAATCTCGGCATCGGTCAGGTTGCGGAAGGCCGTCAGGTTTTCCCGTCGCTCACCGTTCAGGAAAATCTCGAAATGGGCGCGCTGCTGCCGCGCGCGCGCGACAAGCTCGCCGAGCAGATGGCGAAGGCTTATGAGTTCTTCCCGCGCCTCAAGGAGCGCCGCGACCAGTATGCCGGCACCTTGTCGGGCGGCGAGCAGCAGATGCTCGCGATCGGACGCTGCCTGATGGGCCAGCCCGATCTCATCATGTTCGACGAGCCCTCGCTCGGCCTCGCGCCCGCGCTGGTGCAGGAACTCTTCCGCGTCATCCGCGCATTGAACGAGCGCGGCCATCCGATCATCCTCGTCGAGCAGAACGTCGCCGTGTCGCTTAAGCTCGCCAGGCGCGCCTACGTGCTCGAAAACGGCCGCATCGTCATGAACGGCACGGGCGAGGCGCTCCTGCACGACGACCGCGTGCGGCAGGCCTATCTCGGCGTCCAGAGCCACTGAGCGGAGGCTCGCATGAGCAAGCCGCCCTTCAAGGACATCGAATTCGCGCCGCCGCTGGTGGAGAAAATCCCGCACGGCGACGGCTTTCTGCTGCGCTCCACGGTCCCACTGGCCGACTACGCGCCCAGCATGGCGCACAAGCTGCGCGAACAGGCGCGCGCGATCCCGGATCGCGATTTCCTCGCCGAACGCGCGGGCGATGGCTGGCGCCGCGTGACGTATGCGCAAGCATCGGACGCCGCCAACTCACTCGCGCAGGCGCTGATCGACCGCGGCTGCTCGCCGGAGCGGCCGGTGATGATCCTCTCCGGCAACAGCGTCGATCACGCACTGCTGCTGCTCGGCGCTTACGTCGCGGGTATTCCGGCCGTGCCGGTGTCGGTCGCCTACTCACTGATGAGCCAGGACCATTCGAAGCTCAAACACATTTTCGGTGAAATTCGTCCGGGCGTGATCTATGCCGCAAACGGCAAGGCCTTCGCGGCGGCGCTCGCCGCGCTCGACGTCAACGGCGTCGAAATCATCGTCGGCAGCGACGCATCCGATGGTGTTGCCGCGACGAACTTCTCGGACTTGCTTGCGACAAAGCCGACCGCCGTAGTCGAAGCCGCTTTCGGCAAGGTCGGCCCCGACACCGTCGCAAAAATTCTCTACACCTCCGGCTCCACCGGCATGCCGAAGGGCGTCGTCAACACGCAGCGCATGATGGCGGCGAACGTGATGATGGCCGTGCAAACCTGGCCTTTCGTGCAGGAGCGTCCGCTCGTGCTGCTCGACTGGCTGCCGTGGAACCACACCTTCGGCGGCAACCACAATTTCAATCTGACGCTGCAAGAAGGCGGCACCCTCTATATCGACGGCGGCAAGCCCGCACCCGGCCTGATCGAGCAGACCGTGAAAAACCTGCACGACGTCTCGCCGACGATCTATTTCAACGTGCCGGTCGGCTTCACGATGCTCCTGCCCTATCTCGAAAAAGACGAGGCGCTGGCACAGAAATTCTTCGCGAACCTGCGGCTGATCTTCTACGCCGGCGCCGCGCTCTCCCAAGACCTGTGGGAGCGGCTCGAGGCGCTTTCGATCCGCGTTACGGGCCAACGCGTGCCGATGGTCTCGAGTTGGGGCGCGACCGAAACCGCGCCCATCGCGACCTGCGGCTATCTCCTGTGCGAGACCGCCGGCGTCATCGGCCTGCCGCCGCCCGGCGTCACGCTGAAATTCATGCCGGCGGGCGCCAAGCTCGAAGTGCGGGTGAAAGGCCCGAACGTCTTTGCCGGTTACTGGGGCCGGCCGGACCTCACCGAGAGCGCCTTCGACGAGGAGGGATTCTATCGGATCGGCGACGCCGCACGTCTCGCGGACCCCGATAATCCCTCCAAAGGCGTCGTCTTCGACGGCCGCGTGGCGGAGGATTTCAAGCTGTCCTCCGGCACCTGGGTTCACGCCGGCGGCCTGCGCGTCGCGGCCCTCGCAGCGGCTGCGCCAGCGCTCCAGGATGCCGTTGTGACAGGCCACGACCGCGATTTCGTCGGCCTCCTGGCCTGGTCGAGCCTGCCCGCCCTGAAGCAGATCGCGGGCGGCAACGACGATCCGGCAGCATTGATCGCCTCTTCCGCCGTGCGGGAGCATGTGCGCAAGGGCCTCGCCGCCTATAACGCGACCCAGCCCGGCTCGTCCTCGCAGATCCGCCGCGTTCTGATTATGGCGGAGCCGCCGTCGATCGATGCCAACGAGATCACCGACAAGGGCTACATCAATCAGCGCGCAGTGCTCGAGCGCCGCGCTGCGCTGATCGACCGGCTGTATGCCGATCCTGCCGCGCCTGAAGTGATTGTGATCGGCTGACGCCGCAGGCATTCCACGCGCGCGCAAACCTTTCGTCGCCTTGACCGCGCCAAAAGCTCGCCGCAGACTGGAATTGTAAAAAGTAAGAAGATCGGCGTCCCGGGCGTCATCCCGGCTTCAACGCGAAGCCGACGAAAGCCAGAAAAATAGCGAGCCGCAGGCTCGCCGGGAGGAACGCCATGCCCACCGTGGCCATGAAGGTCAACGGACGAAGCGTATCCGTTGAAGTCCAACCTCACACATTGCTGGTCCAGGCGCTGCGCGAGAAGCTTCGGCTGACCGGCACGCATGTCGGCTGCGACACCAGCCAGTGCGGCGCTTGCGTCGTTCATGTGAACGGCCGCGCCATCAAGTCCTGCACCATGCTCGCGATGCAGGCCGAAGGCGCCGACGTCACCACGATCGAGGGCTTGGCTTCGAACGGCAAGCTGCATCCGATGCAGGATGCCTTCCGCGAAAACCACGGGCTGCAATGCGGCTTCTGCACGCCGGGCATGATCATGTCCGCCGTCGACATGGTGAAGCGCAAGGGCAACGACCTCGACGAGCACACGATCCGCGAGGAGCTCGAAGGCAATCTCTGCCGCTGCACCGGCTACCACAATATCGTGAAAGCGATCGCCGCCGGCGCGAAGAGCATGAAAGGCGCCCGCGCATAGATTTTTGAGACGAGCACATCGTCGAAGGACAAAAATTCGGACCCAGGAGGAGATGCCATGAGCGCGACAGGAATTGGCGCAAGTGTACGCCGCGTCGAAGACCAGCGCTTCATCACGGGACGAGGCCAGTACACCGACGACATCAAGCGCCCCTATGAAACGCACGCCTGCTTCGTGCGTTCGCCGCACGCCCACGCGACGATCAAAGGCATCGACAAGAAGAAGGCCGAGAAGATGCCGGGCGTGCTCGCGATCCTCACCGGCGAGGACATCGCGGCCGACAAGCTCGGCGACCTCTTCTGCGGCTGGATGGTGCTCTCGAAAGACGGCTCGCAGATGAAGAACGGCAGCCACCCGGCGCTCGCCAAGGGCAAGGTGCGCTATGTGGGCGACCATGTGGCCGTCGTCATCGCAGAGACCCTCGATCAGGCGAAGGACGCGGCCGCCGAAGTGAATGTGAGCTACGGCACGCTCCCCGCCGTCGCCGACCTCTCGAAAGCGCGCGACGCGAACGCCGCGCAGCTTCACGACAACGCGCCGAAGAATACCGTCTATGAATGGGTGATCGGCGAAGCCGACGCGGTTGATGCGGCGATCAAGCAGGCCAAGCACGTCACGAAGCTCACCTTCGTCAACAACCGGCTCATTCCGAACGCGATCGAGCCGCGCGCCGCGATCGGCGAATACGAGCCCGGCACCGACAGCTACACGCTCTGGTCCACGAGCCAGAACCCGCATGTGCTGCGGCTCGGCCTCTCTGCCTTTATCGGGCTCGCACCCGAGCACAAATTCCGCGTGATCTCGCCCGACGTCGGCGGCGGCTTTGGCTCCAAGATTTTCATCTATCCGGAAGAGACGGTCTGCGTCTGGGCGTCGAAGAAGGTCGGCCGCCCCGTGCGCTGGACCGCCGAGCGCAGCGAGTCCTTCCAGGCCGACGCGCATGGCCGCGATCACATCACGACCGTCGAACTCGCCCTCGACGGCAACAACAAGATGACAGCGCTGCGGGTGAAGACGCTCGCCAATCTCGGCGCGTATCTGTCCACCTTCTCCTCGGCAGTCCCGACCTTCCTCTATGCGCCGCTCTTGTCGGGCCAGTACGCAATCCCCTCGATCTATTGCGAGGTCGATGGCGTTTACACCAACACCGCGCCGGTCGACGCCTATCGCGGCGCCGGCCGTCCCGAGGCCTGCTATGTGATCGAGCGTGTCGTGGAAGTCGCCGCGCGCGAGTTGAACATGGACCCGGCGGATCTGCGCAAGAAGAACTTCGTGCGCGAGTTTCCGTACCAGACGCCGGTCGCGTCGCAATACGACGCCGGCGACTATCAGGCCTCGCTCGACAAGGCGATGCAGATCGCGGACTACAAGAACTTCGGCAAGCGCAAGCAGGAGTCCGAGCGCAAGGGCAAGCTGCGCGGCATCGGCTTCTCCGCCTATATCGAGGCCTGCGGCGTGGCGCCATCGAATCTCGCGGGCGCGCTCGGCTGCGGCGTCGGCCTGTGGGAGTCCGCCGACATCGCGGTGACACCGACCGGCATGGTCGAAGTGCTCACCGGCTCGCACAGCCACGGTCAGGGCCACGAGACCACCTTTGCCCAGCTTGTCTCCGACAAGCTCGGCATCCCGATGGACCACGTCGCCGTGGTCCATGGCGACACCGACAAGGTGCAGTTCGGCATGGGCACTTATGGCTCACGCTCCGGCGCCGTTGGCATGTCCGCGATCTCCATGGCGCTCGACAAGGTGATCCACAAAGGCAAGCAGGTGGCGGCGCATGTGCTGGAAGCGGCCGACGCCGACATCGAGTTCAAGAACGGCAAATTCACCGTCGCCGGCACCGACAAGTCCGCGGCCTTCGGCGAGATCGCACTCGCCGCCTACGTCGCGCACAAATTCCCAACCGCGCACATCGAGCCCGGCCTGAAGGAGCACGCCTTCTACGACCCGACCAACTTCACCTTCCCCGCCGGCACGCATATCGCCGAGGTCGAAATCGATCCCGACACGGGCGTGACCGACATCGTGAACTGGGTCGCGGTCGACGACTTTGGCACCGTCATCAATCCGATGATCGTCGAAGGCCAGGTGCATGGCGGCGTCGCGCAGGGCATCGGCCAGGCGCTGCTGGAAAACTGCGTCTACGACAAGGACGGCCAGCTCCTGACCGGCTCGTACATGGACTACACCATGCCGCGCGCCGACAACCTGCCCTCGTTCAAGGTCGACTACACGACAACCAAATGCCCCTCGAACCCGCTGGGCATGAAGGGCTGCGGCGAAGCCGGCGCGATCGCAGCACCCGTCGCACTCATGAACGCCATCACCAACGCCGTCGGCCACGAGGATGTGGCCATGCCCGCAACATCGAAAACCGTCTGGCACGCGATCCAGAAAGCGCGTCCTGCCATGCGCCGCGCGGCAGAGTGACAGGAGGAGCCCATGCACACATTCGCCTATCATCGCCCCGCGACGACAAAGCAGGCGGCTGCCCTTCTCGCCAAGAAAGACACCAAGGCGCTCGCCGGCGGCCAGACGCTCCTGCCCGCGCTCAAGCTGCGGCTCGCCAGCATCGGCAACGTCGTCGATCTCGGCGCGATTAAGGGCCTCGATGGCATTGCGCTCAAGGGCAAGAATCTCGTGATCGGGGCGATGGCGCGGCACGCATCGGTCGCCACATCGTCCGTCATCAAGAAGGCCATTCCGGCGTTAGCGAAGCTCGCCGAAGCGATCGGCGACCCGCATGTGCGCAACATGGGCACGATCGGCGGCTCGCTCGCCAATAACGATCCGTCTGCCGACTATCCGGCCGCGGTGCTGGCCTTGAATGCCACCGTCGTCACCAACAAGCGCAAAATTCCGGCCGACAAATTCTTCAAGGGCCTGTTCGAGACCGCGCTCGGCAAGGGCGAGTTCATCGTGCAGGTGATCTTCCCGCTGCCGAAGCGCGCGGCTTACGCGAAGTTTCCGAACCCTGCCTCGCGCTTCGCGATGGTCGGTGTCTTCGTCGCCGATCACGGCAAGGATGTGCGCGTAGCCGTCACCGGTGCGTCGGAAGATGGCGTGTTCCGCGCCAAGGACATGGAAGGCGCGTTGAAGAAAAAATTCTCGGCCGCTTCGCTCGACGCCATCAGGGTGCCGAGCAAGGGCATCCTATCCGATATCCATGCCGACCGTGACTATCGCGCGCATCTCGTGGGCGTGATGGCGAAGCGCGCGGTTGCGGCCGCGGGCGGGTAAATTTCTCCGCTCATTCCCGCGTAAGCGGGAATCCAGAAAGCCGAAACTCGGCGCTTAGTCTGGGTCCCCGCTTCCGCGGGGACGAGCGGAACAAGCGACGAATAGCCAACGCTTCGCCGCCCGGCGTCCTTGAGGCGGCCGGACTCGCCTGACCCTGTTTCCTTCTCCGTCCACGGAGAATGGAGCGCCGGGAGGCGCCGAGGTGCTGGCGAGCACCTCGCGGGCCTGGCGAAGGCCCGCGGAACGCTGGCGAGGCGTTCCGCTGGCGAGAGAGGCGGCGCCTCCGGGCGCTCCAATCTTCGGCGCGGTTCGCGCGAACCGCGCCAGCTCTGCGCCTCGCCCTTGCGGGCTTGAGAGCAGCGCCGTTCTAGGAATTAATTCCATCAATCTGAAATGTCAAGTCCGAATGCGTATGCTATGTTCGGGCCATGACGGCCCTGCCCGCCTCCATCGACGACACGCTGAAGCTGCTCGGCGGCTCGAATTACGTCGCCGACCGACCGCTCGCGACCGTCGTGTTCCTCGCGCTGAAGATGAAACGCCCGCTGTTCCTCGAGGGCGAAGCGGGCGTCGGCAAGACCGAGATCGCCAACGTCCTTTCGAAGGCGCTGAAGCGTCGCCTCATTCGTCTCCAGTGCTACGAGGGGCTCGACACGGCGTCGGCGCTTTACGAGTGGAATTACGCCGCGCAAATGATCGAGATTCGGGCCGCCGAGGCGGCAGGCGTCAAGGACCGCGAACGGCTCGTGACGGACGTCTTCTCCGAGAAATTCCTCGTCAAGCGCTCGCTGCTGGAAGCTCTCTCCCCCGATCCCGCCGGCCCGCCGATCCTGTTGATCGACGAGCTCGACCGCGCGGACGAAGCCTTCGAGGCGTTTCTGCTCGAAGTGCTCGCCGACTTCCAGGTGACGATCCCCGAGCTCGGCACGGTGAAGGCCGAGGAGCCGCCGATCGTCATCGTCACCTCGAACCGCACGCGCGAAATCCATGACGCGCTCAAGCGCCGCTGCCTCTACCATTGGATCGGCTATCCCGACTTCGCGCGCGAGCTCGCAATCCTCCGCGCGCGCAATCCCGGCGCGTCGGGGCGCCTCGCGCGCGAGGTCGTCGCTTTTGTGCAGGCGTTGCGGCAGCAGGAACTGTTCAAGGCGCCCGGCGTCGCCGAAACGCTCGACTGGGCGTCGGCGCTGGTGGCGCTTGGCGCGAACAAACTTGACGCCGCGACCGTTTCCGACACGCTCGGCGTCGTGCTGAAATATCAGGACGACATCGCAAAACTCGACAAGCCTCGTGTCGAAGGGCTTCTGAAGCAGGCCGAGACCGCATTGAAGGCGGCGGAATGAATACGGCGCAGGATCTGCGTCTCGCCGAGCAGATCGTCCGCTTTGCGCGCGTCCTGCGCGCCGCGGGCGTGAAAGTGGGGTCGGGTGCCGCACTCGATGCCGTCGACGCGGCGGAAGCCGCGGGCGCGGGAAAGCGGCAGGATTTCTACTGGACGCTCCACGCCACGCTGATCAAGCGCCACGAGGACGATCCGGTGTTTGAGCAGGCCTTCCGCCTGTTCTGGCGGCGGCGCGACCCGAACGAAGCCATTCTCGCCGCTATGCTCCCGACCGCGCCGCAGGCCGCCATTGAGCGCCCCGCCCAGCGCCGCGTGCAGGAGGCGCTGCAAGACGACGCGCCGATGCGCCTCCCGAAGCCGCGCAAGGATGAAGAGCGCGAACTCGACATGCGCGGCTCCGTCTCCGACATCGAAATCCTGCGCCACAAGGACTTCGCGCAGATGAGCGCGGATGAACTCACCGCTGCCATGCGCTACATCCGCGAGGCGACGCTCCTGTGGAAACACGTGCCGTCGCGCAGGCTCGTTTCCGATCCGCGCGGCCATCGCATCGACCTCCGCCGTACGTTGCGCGCGAGCCTGCGCTCTGGCGGAGAACTGATTGAGCTGAAACGCCGCGCGCCGGGACGGCGTCTCCCGCCCCTTGTAGCCCTCCTCGATATTTCGGGCTCCATGAGCGAATATTCGCGCGTGGTGCTGCACTTCCTGCACGCACTCGCAGAAGGCCGCGGCGGCGTCTCGACCTTCCTGTTCGGCACAAAGCTCACCAATGTGACGCGCGCTCTCAGAACGCGCGACCCCGACGCCGCGCTCAGGGCCTGCGGCCAGGCCGCACCCGACTGGTCGGGCGGAACGTGGATATCATCGTCGCTCCACCGCTTTAATCAGGACTGGTCGCGCCGCGTGCTCGGTCAGGGCGCGCATGTCCTGCTCATCACGGACGGGCTGGAACGCGAAACGGGCGATGCCCTCACCCGCGAGATGGACCGCCTGCACCGTTCGTCGAAACGGCTGATCTGGCTCAACCCGCTCCTGCGTTACGCGGGATTCGAACCGAAGGCGCAGGGCGTTCGCACCATGCTGCCGCATGTCGACGAGCTGCGGCCGGTGCATAGTCTCGAAAATTTAGAAGCCCTGTGCGGGGCGCTCGCTAGGACGCGAATCGTCTCAGGCATATTCCCGCGCCGCATAAAGGCATTGCCGCTCCGCGCTATTTAACGACACCGATGAAACAGCCGAAACAGCCTGTGAAAACGCGCTCACGCGCCGAAGAAGCATCTCGAAAAAGCGACGCGGGCTTCTCGATCAAGAAATGGCGAAATGTCCTGTCACGCCGTACGCACAAGACTCTCATAGGCGTCACCGAGCGATCTCGCTGGCACGTCGATCAGCAAGGTTTTCCTGACCGCCGCCTGTGCCTTTGTCACGCCAAGATCAATTTCACCCCAACGGAGAAGCACGCGCTTGAACGCAACCGCAAGCGCCGCAGGTTGCGCCGGAGGGAAAAGCATCGTATCGGCCTTCTGAACCAGCTCGATCACTCCCGTCCGGCTGGACAGTAGCGGAACACCAGCCGCCAGCACCTCAACAGCCGCCATCCCAAACGTTTCCATCCGTGTCGGATTGATGACGAGATCATAGCCAAGCACAAGATCGCGGAATCCTTCTACGCGACCGAGAAAATTGCAGTGCGCGATCGAGAGCCGGTCGAGCTTGAGATCATTATGCGCAACGTTTGGTTTGTCGCCGGTGAAATCGAACTGTGTCGGCCGCAAGCTGCCTTCTCTTTCGAGAAGATACAGCGCCTCTATAAAATCCGCCCATCCCTTCCAGACGAGCGGCGAGCCAATCACCAGGATCCGCTCCGGACACGCGACTGATCGCGAGCGCGGCGGCAAAATCTCGTCGGCATAGATTCCGTCACGGATGAGCGCGATTTCACGGCCGGATTCCCATGATTGGACGCGATGTAGGAAATCGTCGCCGACGGCACTGATGAAGCCATACTCTCCGCAACGATATTTCCGATAATCCTCATGCGTCATGGTAGGCGAGCGCAGGAACATGGCTGTCCTCGCGCCGAGAATTTTGCCCAGTTGGAGACCGAGCAGCCCTTCTTGATGATCGTTCGCCTGCACGACCATCGGGAAAATCGAACGTGCAGCCAGCGATTTCTTCACGCGTTTCGCAAATGCGGCATTGCCGAACAGGCGGCCTCCGAGCGACCGCGAGTGCGGAAACGGCTCTTCAATCACCGGTACGCCGATCCTGAGACATTCATCCGCTAACCATCCGCCGGGAGAGCAGACGAGCACGGGGTTCCACGACTTGATGACCTCATGCCGCAGCAAACGCGCAAGACAGGTTTGCGCGCCGGCCCTGTGTGTCCGGTTCTGTACGAACAGAACCGAGCGGTTGACCGACTTTGTCCTCATCCTTGTGATGGACTCCGCCATTTGGCATTCAGCGCGGAGATATTCGGATTCTGGTGCAGAAACTCGACAATTGCCTCCATTCTCGCACTACTCGCCCCGGTTAAGCGACCGAACAGGGCCTGAAAAAACACCAGGTCCTCGGGGTAGTCGAGTGTCCAGCGATACTCCGCGAGAAGCGGATCACCGCTCGGCAAATTCACGCGATGAAAATGCGCCACCCGGCGCAACCAAGGAGTCACATGCTCGCGCTCTTCGGGCAACCGGGCTTGCTCGGCAGCCTGCGCCAATGCGTCCACCGTAAACGCTTCACAATCGAGCCCGTGCGGAAAGCTGCGTATGAGATTGTTGGATGCATAGTCAGCATTCGAACTTGCGCGCAGCCTGATCACCTGGTCGCAGATACTCGGATCGATCAGCGGACAATCGGAGGTGACGCGCAGCACGACGTCAGCGCCCACCTGCCTTGCCGCACCGCGGTAACGGTCCAGAACATCGTGCTCCGATCCTCGATGAACTACCGCACGGCAAAGCTGTGCGATCTTCTCGATCGGCATGCTCTCGTCCGAATCCGGCATGGCACAGACCACGACATCGACCGCCGGGATCGCGCGGCAACGGTCTAAAACATGGGCCAGAACGCTCTTTCCACCAAATTCGGCAAGCACCTTGCCGGGCAATCGGGAGGACCCCATTCGTGCCTGTACGATTGCCGCTGTTACCATCGAAACTTTTCAATCTGCTGGATTCATCACCGTGAACGTCTTGCGCAATAGCTGGAATCGCCGCTGCACGGACGCAACATCACTTGGAGTGATAGACTTCTGGTAGGCATAGTGGCGCCCGGCATATCGTTCTCTAAACAATGCATTCTTCACGCTGAGCAGCGGATCATAATGATAGGCGCGTCCGAGCTTCCGAAACATCGCAAGCTTTGCCGCGCGGCGAAAGTCATTCACGGTCAATTTCGACCAATTTGCATTCTGCTTCTCACGAAGTGCATTAGCTACGATGCGGGCGAGGCGAAGACTTGATGTCCCATCAGGCGAAGAGCACCATTTCTCGAGATGAGCCCGACGCAATTCACGCTTTGCAGGTTGCATTGGATCGGCGAGCTCCCGATCAACGATTTGGGGAAGCTCCCGGGGATCGTGGCATTCGACGTTGCAGCGCGCATGCTCCTCTCGATACCAAAGTGGATCGCGCTCAAAGATCAGCTCGATCGTTGGCTTATTGGCGATCCAGCTCTCCATAGCCGTCGTACACGTCTCGCACGAAATCTCGAGATCGCAGTCATTGATCAGCGAACTTATTGGGCTGGCCGGATCAAACCAAAGACGACTTTCTTGACTCTCATTCAGACTCTGCATCCATACTCGATAGTAATTCGGGTCTTCGCGCGGATGCGGCCGTAGCACGACATCAAAACGGCCAGCATCAAGCAGAGTCTCAAGATACTCCAACACACGTTTGCGTGCACGCCAATGCGCTTCTATTGCGCGCCAATAGTCGTTGTACAACGGGATACGGCCGGTCCAGGGAGCGAAGAAGCGGTCTCCATGTTCACGCGGCAACTCCCAGAAACGAGCAACCTGAAAATTTGTACAAAGGAGAATTCGCGGTCGCTCCGATCGCGGCACTTGCGGTTTATCCAACAGACGCGACCAAGGTCCAAAATAAAAATCGAACCGCGGAATGCCGACAACTTCCACTTTTGTAGCCCCTCCCTTCATTTCGTCCAGCACCACACTCCGATACGGCTCGTTCCAAGAGAAAACATAGTCGATATGTGCATCGCCATGGAATTTCCCCGCGAGAAATCTGAGGTCTTCGAGATCGTAAGCAATGCCCTCATTTGGCAGAACTGCGGTCAGCACGCCCATGGCAGCGAGTCGCTTCGACCAAGCCACGAGATGGCTCGCTGTCAAATGATTGAATATGATCATCCCTGGACGGTACGCTGCTAAAACCGCGCGAAACGCCTCCAAGGGCTCAAGATAGCAATTGATTCCAAGTGACTGAAGATTGGACTGGATTAGTGCGGCGACATCGAGATCGCGGACCTTGCTGTCGACCAGAAGAACGACCGGCTCGACTCCCCGTTTTTCCGACTTGGTCATGGTTGAATCTCTCGACTGCGTCGAACGGGTACATTTTTGTCAAAAAGAAATTCCTTCGCCCCGAGCGGTGTCAGCTCGGTAAAGTGAAACATGCTGGCCGCTGCAACGGCGCTTGCGCCCGCCTCAGCGATTGCCTCATACAAATGCACGTAGTTCGCGGCGCCACCTGACGCGATTACCGGTATCGAGACCGCTTCCGACACGTGCCGAACCAGATCGAGATCGTAGCCCGACATCGACCCATCTCGTTCGACGGAAGTGAGCAGAATTTCGCCTGCACCGAGTGCCTCGACCTCTCGCGCCCATTCGACCGGCCGTTTGCCCGTCTGCGTGCGGCCGCACGCGCTGAAGCATTCATATTGTCCATCCGCCAAGCGACGAACATCGACCGCAACAACGATACATTGAGAACCGAATCGGTCAGCGGCTCGACGAATGAGATCGGGCTGTGCATATGCCGAGGTGTTAATCGTCACCTTGTCGGCGCCCGCGCGCAACAATCCAGTAATATCCTCGATGCGGCGAATTCCTCCGCCCACCGTCAAAGGAACAAAACATTCCGATGAGAATTCTTCGATCGACTCATAGTCGGGAGGGCGCCCATCCTCCGTGGCAACAATATCGAGTAAAATCAGCTCGTCGACTTCCCGCATGCAATATACTTTGATTGCCGGCAATACCGCGCCAATCCTGCGCGAACTATCAAAGCCGATCCCTTTGACCAGCCCCGCTCCCTTCCACAGTAGAGTGGGAATGACACGGACTTTAAGCATCGAGAAGAGATCGCGAAAGAAAGTTCCTCAGGATCTGAAATCCTGCACGAGAACTCTTCTCCGGATGAAATTGAGTCCCGTACACATTGCCACGCTGTACGACCGCCGCAAAACCGCTGCCATAAGGTGTGCTTCCCACCACGTCCGCCTCCTCGGCGGCGTTGAACTGGAAGCTGTGTACGAAGTAGAAATCGGTACCATCCTCGATCCCCAAAACAAGTGGTGCACTCCTGCGCAGCCGAACCTCGTTCCATCCGATATGCGGTATACGCTCTCTCTCTCGGGGAACGATCCGCTCAACTAAGCCGGGGACCAAACCGAGTCCACTGTTCTCCCCGCCCTCAGTGCTTTTGTCGGCGAGCAATTGCATTCCCAGGCAGATGCCGAGAAGCGCCACTTGCGGATTATCTACAGCCCGGCGGATATGGGACGGCCAGTCCCCCGCCTCCAGATTCCTTATACCGTCGGGAAACGCACCAACGCCGGGAAGCACGATCCGCTCCGCATCCTTCAAAACTGACGGATCGTCGGAAATAGCCAAGTCTGCGCCGCACTCCTCCAGAGCCCGGCGCGCGGATCCAAGATTACCCATGCCGTAGTCAATGAGGACTGTCTTCATCGAAGATCGCCGTCATTTCACCGGTTCGGCAGGTTGTCGTCGTTCACTCTGGATAGATTACCCATCTTGTCACGAACAAGAGCTCCGCCCGCATCTTTCGCGAAGAGCTTCTTGTTCGTAAATCGGTCGCAAATGCGACCAAACTCGTCAATTGATATGCCCAACGGATGGAGAATATCTCGCAGCGGCTTGCCGAGATAAGTCCACGGAAATTTTCCGTCGTGCTTCTTCACGAGATCGAGGCCGTCCTGACGTGTTATCCGGCCGCGGCGAATATGCAGACAAGCAATATCGGTGGCCCGCCCAAACCCGAATTTCAGAAACTTGAAGTAGTCGTGAATGCCGGTCTGATGATTGTCCAGATTCTCGTAGTTTACGATCGACCCTTCAACCGTCGTCGACAAGGTCGTGAACCCGTTTGCCTGCGCAATCAAGGCATTCGCATAGCCGTCCCAAGGGAGATAATAGCCGAGGAACATTCCGGTTACTCCAACACGACTCAACTCTTCATCCGTCGGGTAAACGTATGGAATCAGATCCTTCGCGGAGAGCCCATCGAGGCCGACCAGGTCGCTGACCCGCAATCCGAGCAGCCCGCCGAATTCCTCCAGCCAGCGGCGATTGAGCACATTGTCCTCCGCCGCCCCTGCCGGCCCGCCATATTCATTCTGTGAATTCTCTCCCCAGATAATCAGCGGCACATTGAATTGAACCGCCGCCCGCACGGGGATGGTAAAGATGCCGACATGTTCCGGCCAGGAGATATCGCCGACTTGCGTGAGTCCGATGCGGTTGAGTTTCCGGCGCACAACCGGATTGGGCGAGAACTCCATATAATCGACGCCCAGCCTTTTTATATTTTCGATGTTTTTTCTGCCGATTTCCGACGGGTCGCAGGTTGTCGCGGTGACGCAAAGCGGGTTCAGCCCCAGCTGAAGCACTCGGACAACTTGAAATGTGCTGTCCTTCCCGCCACTAACCGGAACGATGCAATCCCACCTGCTTCCGTCGCCATATCGGTATTTCTTGAGCAGTGCGGACAGATCGTTTTTTCTGACTTCCCAGTCGATTTCAACGCGCTGCTCATAGCTTCGGCAGGCATTGCAAACGCCCTCGGAGTCGAGACGCAAATCCGGCTTCGCATCCGGCATCACGCAACGTCTGCAGAAGTTAAGCATGTCGTCCGAAACCGAAGCGATACATTGAGCTCGAAATCCCTCCGCTCTTAGCGAAAGGCAAACGTTATCTACCAGGTCAGTTTAGCGGTGAGTTTTGACCTTTTCCAACAGAAACCAGGTGATGTCATCCTGCGGAAAGACCGGGTCGCCGCGATAAACGAAGCCGTAATCCAGAAGCTTGAGATCGCGAAAACGGTCGAGTAGGTCACAAGCAAAATCACGCTTGAACAGCCGCTCGCGATGCCCCCTGTAGGGGATCTCTACAGGAGTTGGATTGTAATACTCGGCCACGCAAATAAACCGTCCGCTGCTCCGATAAAGAACGGAATAGACTCGGTGGAGCTCCTCCGGATTAATATGGATGAGAACGCCCTTAATAAGCGCGAGGTCGTACTTTCGCTTTGGCGA